>Ga0068863_100006033_pt1 | contig 11888 bp, 10 predicted proteins | sample KBSSwiS62_FD_66596 | JGI IMG/M metagenome (GOLD analysis project Ga0068863, IMG submission 66596) | Switchgrass rhizosphere microbial communities from Kellogg Biological Station, Michigan, USA - KBS Switchgrass S6-2 | ecosystem: Host-associated > Plants > Roots > Rhizosphere > Soil ...
CCGGCGGCACCCTTGCCCGTTCCAGCCGGGCCAGCAATTGCTCCGCGAAATCGCCCTTCCTGAACTCGGCGCCTGACGTGTTGATCGCGACGTGATGGAATTCGAGGCCCTGATCGAGCCAGCGGCGCATGTCCGCGAAAACGAGCTCCTGCATCCGGTCGCCGATCAGGCTCGCCAGCTCGACGTCGCCAAAGGCCTCCGCGATCGTCGACGGCGCCTGCATGCCGAGGCTGGCATGCCGCCAGCGCAGCAACGCCTCGAATCCGGCAAGCTTGCCGGTGCGCAGGTTCACCTTGGGCTGGTAATAAGGGATGATCAGCTGCTGGCGGATCGCATCCCGGGCCAGGTTCAGCATCGAAACCCGCCCTTGCATTTCGGCACGCATGTCCGGCGCGAACATCGTCATGCTGCCGCGATGGGAGACTTTGGCTGCGTAGAGCGCCAGATCGGCATTCTTCATCAGCTCGTCCGGCGAATTGCCCTGTCCCGGGTAGATGGCGGCGCCTGCGCTGGCGCGGCAGTCGAGCGCCTTGCCGAGATGGCTGAACGGTATCTGCAGCCGCTCGAGAATCGGACCGATAATGCCTGCGGCGTCATCTCCCCTGGCGAGGTGATGCAGGATGACCGCGAATTCATCCCCGCCAAGCCGAGCCACCGTGTCGGTGGGCCGCACAGCGAGGCGCAGCCGGTCCGCGAAGACCCTAAGCAAGGCATCGCCAGCGTCATGGCCGCGATCGTCGTTGACCTCTTTCAGATTGTCGATGTCGAGCACGAGGAGGCCGACGCTGCGCCCGCTTGCCGCTGCCTGGTCGAGCGATTCCTGGAGCTGCTCTTGAAAGTAGCGCCGGTTGGGAAGGCCCGTCAGCGCGTCATGGGCAGCCGCCCAGCGCACCCGTTCCACCGAGCGCCGCTGCTCGGTGACGTCCCGCGAAATGGCAAGCAATGCTTCCGGCGCGCCGGATTCGCCGCGCACCGGCGTGATCGCGACGTCCCACCAGGTCTCGGTGCCCTTTGTGGACCGGCTGCTGCCCGTGAACCGGCCTACCCCGCCGGCGCGGGCGGCTTCGATCGCGGCTTCGAACGATGCCCCCGCCGCCGGCCAGTAATCGGCCCATTTCCTCCCCGCCACCGCTGAGAAATCGCCGGCCCCCGCGGCCGCGAGTCCATGGCTGTTCAAATAGGTCAGCCGTCCGTGCAGATCGAGCAATGCGATGCAGTCCGCGCTCGCTTCGGTGATGCTGAGGTTGAGCGCCGCGCCGGCCCGGGCGGCCTCCTCGGCGCGCTTTCGGTCGGTGATGTCCATATGCGCCCCGACGGCTGCGATCATCCTGCCCTCGCCGTCGCGCAGATAGCGGGTGCGGTTGAACATCCAGCGTATGGCGCCGTCATTGGCGCGGACGATGCGGAATTCGTTCTCGATCGACTCGGCATTGGATGCCATCGCGGCGCGGCCCTCGCTGGCGGCCTTCTCCCGATCCTCGGGGTGGATCAGTGCGGCATATTCCTCTTCGGTCAGCTGAAGCCTGTTCTCGTCCAACCCGAGATTGCGATAGAATTGCTTCGAGCAGACCGACACCATGTTCGCGTCGGTGTGATAGGTGCCGATATGCGCGGCGCTTTGCACCATTTGCAGATGCTCTTCGCTGGCGAGCAGCCGTTGCTCGGCAAGCTTGCGTTCGGTGTCGTCGAAGATCAGCCCGGCGATGCGCGACTCTCTGCCCTTCTCCATCGGGATCGGATGGCTGAGGCTGCTCAGCCAGCGTATCTTCCCGTCAGGGTCACGCACGCGGAACTCGAACGCGGCCGGGATGCGGTCGGTTTCCGGACCGGAGGAGGTGGGCGGCTCGAGGTCGCGGTCGTCCGGATGAACGAGCGCCATCCAATCGTCGTGACTCAGGAATTCGCCATGCGTCTCCGGCAGGCCGTAGATGCGGGCGGCCTCCGGGCTCAATCGCAGCGAGAAATCGGCCAGGTCGAGCTCGAACAGACCGGCGTCGGCGCCCTGCAGCGCCATCCTCAACATCTCGATCGCCTGATCGCGCTGCTCGTCCACCTCGCGGCGGTGGGTGATATCGAGCATCAGCGCGATGGCCGATTCCACCTCGCCATTTTCACCCAGGACGAAGGATACCTGGACCTCGCACCAGACGATCGAGCCATCGGGGCGAAGGTAGCGCCGCTCCGCCGCATAGGGCGTGCCCTTCGCGGCATTGTCATTGAAATGGCGGACATGTTCGGCCGCATCGTCGGGATGGAGGAGCGCGCTCAGCGGCATGCCATTGAGCTGCTCCGCGCTCCTGCCCATCATCCGGCACAGCGCGTCGTTGACCGAGATCACATTGCCTGCTCGGTCGCGGTGAAGAATGCCGACCAGCGCCTGCTTGAATACCGTCGAGAGTTCCGCCTGGCCGTTGCGCAATGCGAGCTCGGTCCGCTTGCGGCCACTTTCGTCCTGAAGGAATCCCTCGAGGATTGGCCCGTCCTCGGCGTCGCGGATAAATTTGCCGCGATCGCTTATCCAGCGATATTCGCCGCTCCGGTGCAAAATCCGATACTCGGTGGAGAAATATCCGCTGGCTGCCAAGCCAGCAGCAAGTCCGGCTTCGACCATAGCGCAATCGTCGGGATGGATGAGCTCGGTCCAGCGGACCCGACCCGCGCGGAACGCCTCGGCGCTGTAACCGGACAGGTCTTCGATCTGGTCGGTCAGATAGATCAGCCGTCGCGGCAGTTCCGATTCGCAACGATAGACGGCGCCGGGCAAGTGGCGAACCAGTGCGTCGAGCTGCGCGGGCTTCAGACGTCCGCGTGCGCCGCGAGCGCCATCTTCCTGAGGAACGACGCCCTCTTCCTCGCTCTCAATCGAATTCCGGCCGGAAAAATCCACCAAAGGGCCCCGCAACGCATGCGGCGGTCATTGCCGCAAACTCGCCGCAACCCTGCGCCAGCCGGGTTTCAAAGACGTTAAGGTTCAAAAGGGTAACAACCGGCGCGAAATGCGCCGCGGCTGGCTAGGATGAGGGCGGTCCGTCCCCCGAACGGCCCTGGGCGCCCTCCCGCCCGAGCCACTCTTCCAACCATTTGATCGTATAGTCGCCGGCCTGGAATTCCGGGTCGTCGATCAATTTCTGGTGGAGCGGAATGGTCGTCTTCATTCCCTCGATCACAAACTCTTCGAGGGCGCGGCGCAGGCGCCGGATCGCGCCCTGGCGGGTGGTGCCGTAGACGATCAGCTTGGCGATCATCGAATCGTAATAAGGCGGCACCCGATAACCTGCATAAAGGCCGCTATCGACGCGGACGTTCATCCCGCCGGGCGCATGATATTGCTTCACCAGGCCGGGCGACGGAGCGAAGGTCCAGGGATCCTCGGCATTGATCCGGCATTCGATCGAATGGCCGCGGAAATTCACGTCCTGCTGGCGCAAGGTCAGGCCGTGGCCGTCGGCGATCCGGATCTGCTCGCGAACCAGATCCAGTCCGGTGATCGCCTCGGTCACCGGATGCTCGACCTGGAGTCGGGTGTTCATCTCGATGAAGTAGAATTCGCCGCCTTCCCAAAGGAACTCGATCGTTCCCGCGCCGCGATAGCCCATGTCGGCCATCGCGCGGGCGACGATCCCGCCCATCCGCTCGCGTTCCTCGGCGCTGACCACGGGGGAGGGGGCTTCCTCGAGCACCTTCTGGTGCCGGCGCTGCAGCGAGCAGTCGCGCTCGCCGAGATGGATGGCGTTGCCCTTGCCGTCGCCGAAGACCTGGAATTCGATGTGGCGCGGATCGCCGAGATATTTCTCGATATAGACGGTGTCGTCGCCGAAGGCGCTTTTCGCCTCGCTTCGCGCCTGGCTGATTTGCGCCTCGAGCTGGCTCTCGGCTGTGACCACCTTCATGCCGCGCCCGCCGCCGCCCGAGGCGGCTTTCACGATCAGCGGATAGCCGGTCTGCGCGGCCACCGCCTTCGCCTCGGCAAAGGTCTCGATCGGGCCTGCCGAGCCCGGGACGAGCGGCAGGCCAAGCTTCGCGGCGGTCAGCTTGGCTTCGATCTTGTCGCCCATCGTCCGGATATGCTCGGGCTTAGGCCCGATCCAGATGATGTTGTGGCTCTCGACGATCTCGGCGAAACGGGCATTCTCGCTGAGGAAGCCGTAGCCGGGATGGATCGCGTCGGCATGGCTGATCTCCGCCGCGGAGATGATCGCCGGAATGTTCAAATAGGATTCGCTCGCCGCCGGCGGCCCGATGCAGATCGCCTCGTCGGCAAGCCGCACGTGCATCGCGTCGGTGTCGGCGGTCGAATGGACCGCGACCGTCTTGATGCCCATCTCATGGCAGGCGCGATGGATGCGAAGCGCGATCTCGCCGCGATTCGCAATGAGGACTTTCCCGATCGCCATTATTCTATGATCGCGAGCGGCTGCTCATATTCGACCGGCTGCGCATCCTGGACCAAAATCTGTTTCACCACGCCCGCGCGCGGCGCGACGATCGGATTCATCACCTTCATCGCTTCGATGATCAGCAGGGTGTCGCCTTCGCCCACCTGGGCCCCGACCGAGACGAAGGGCGGTGAGCCCGGTTCGCCGGAAAGATAGACCGTGCCGACCATTGGCGACTTGACCGCGCCCTGATGACTTGCGGGATTCGTTTCGACGGGCGCCGATGGCGCCGGCGCCGCTGCAGCCGGAGGCGCGGCAACGGAAGCGGGCGCGGGCGCCGCGACGGCAGTCAGCTTGCGCTTGACCACGATGCGGCGGCCATTGTCCTCGACCTCGATCTCGCTGAGGTCGTTCTCGTCGAGCATTTCGGCGAGCTTCTTCACCAGATCGGTGTCGACCCGCATTGGTTCGTCATTCGTCTCTTTGTCGTCGCTCATCGAAACCCCTTTTGTGGGCCACGGCCCTGTCAGAGACGGGCTGCGGCGTCCAGAGCCAGCTCGTAGCCGAGCGCGCCGAAGCCGGCGATACTTGCCTTTGCCGCAATGCCCACGAAAGAGCGGTGGCGGAAGCTCTCGCGGGCGTGCGGGTTCGAAAGATGCACTTCGATCACGGGCACCTGGATCGACTTGATCGCATCGTGCAGCGCCACCGATGTATGGGTGAATCCGCCGGCATTGAGCAGAACCGCTTTGGCGCCCTTGGCATTGGCCTCATGCAGCCAGTCGATCAGATGGCCCTCATGGTTCGACTGGCGCATGTCGATCGCGACGCCGAGGCCCTTGGCGAGCTGCTCGAGCCGCTCGCCAATGTCGTCGAGCGTGTCGGTCCCATAGATTTCCGGCTCGCGCAGCCCGAGCAGGTTGAGATTGGGTCCGTTGAGGACGTAGATCAAAGGTGGCGTCGCCATCGCGCGCCCCTATATGACGCCGCGAGAGCAAGCGCAAAGGCAACGCGATTCATGGTTCATGACGGCACGATCTCGATCCGCGTCAATGGCGGGCATCGGCGCGTGCCGGCCGGGATCAGCGTCGCCGATCTGGCGCTCGAACTCGGGCTCGAGCCGACCAAGGTCGCGGTCGAGCGGAATCTCGAGATCGTGCCACGTTCGACGCTGGCTGAAATCGTCGTCGAGGATGGCGACGATTTCGAGATCGTCACCTTCGTGGGAGGGGGCTGAACGTGGCGGACGGCTGGACCGTCGCCGGCAAGAGCTTCACCTCGCGGCTCATCGTCGGCACAGGAAAATATAAGAGCTTCGAGCAGAATGCCGCGGCCGTCGCCGCGTCCGGCGCCGAGATCGTCACGGTCGCGGTGCGGCGCGTGAACATCTCCGATCCCGGCCAGCCTTTGCTCACCGATTTCATCGACCCGAAGAAGATCACCTATCTCCCGAACACCGCCGGATGCTTCACCGCCGAGGACGCCGTCCGCACCCTGCGACTGGCTCGCGAGGCGGGCGGCTGGGATCTGGTCAAGCTTGAGGTGCTCGGCGAAGCGAAGACTCTCTATCCGGACATGCGCGAGACGCTGAAGGCGACCGAGACCCTGGTCAAAGAGGGTTTCAAGCCGATGGTCTATTGCGTCGACGATCCGATCGCGGCCAAGCAGCTCGAGGAAGCAGGCGCGGTTGCGATCATGCCACTTGGCGCGCCGATCGGCTCGGGCCTCGGCATCCAGAATCGGGTGACGATCCGGCTGATCGTCGAAGGCGCCGGCGTACCGGTGCTGGTCGACGCCGGCGTCGGCACCGCCTCCGATGCCGCGGTGGCGATGGAGCTCGGTTGCGACGGCGTGCTCATGAACACGGCCATCGCCGAGGCGAAGGATCCGGTCATGATGGCTCGGGCGATGAAGCTCGCGGTCGAATCGGGGCGCCTTGCCTATCTCGCCGGCCGCATGGGCCAACGCCGCTACGCCGATCCATCGAGCCCGCTTGCGGGATTGATCTGACCGGTCGCGCGCACCGTTCGATTTGCCGGCCCGACCGAGGAACGGCCGCCGTCGACATCTGTTCTTTCCGAAAGCGGCGGCAGCTTGCCGCCGACGGTATAACGGAAGGATGCGAGATGGACGAAGTCAACAAGGGTCAGACCGGGGATGGTCAATTCGGGAGCAAGTCGGCTTTCGGCCAGTTCGACAATGACCAGAGCCAGCAGGATCGCGTCGATCGCACCGAGGAGGCTCGGAAGGATGCCGAGCGCGGCGGTGCCGGCGAGGATGTGAGCAGCGCGCGCGAGCAGGAGATCGGCCAGCAGGGCGATTTCGGCGGCAAGGAAGGCGAGCAGCAGGGACAGGAGAAGGCGCAGCAAGGCGATAACCAATAGGCGAAGCCGCGCCGGCGGACGGCTGCAGACTGCCTATTTCTTCAAGCCGCGGCCCGCATCGGCCGCGGCTTTTTGTTGCGCCGCTTCTTCGGCCTCGCTCTATTCGAACGATGAAGCGCAATCTGCTCCGCATCCGGGATTCGCACGCCGAGGAGCGGGTCGGCTCGATCGAATTGTTCTTCGATCTGGTCTTCGTATTCGCGGTCACCCAGATTTCGCACACCATCATTGCGCAGCCGAGCCTCATCGGCTTCGTCGAGGCGGGCCTGCTGTTCCTCGCAATCTGGTGGGTCTGGGTCGACACCGCCTGGGTGACCAACTGGCTGGACGTGCGCCACGGCCCGGTGCGCCTCCTGCTGTTCGTGCTGATGGGGGCGGCCTTGGTCATGTCGATCAGCCTGCCGCGGGCCTTCGGCGACCGCGCGCTCGTCTTCGCATCGTCCTACGTTTTCATCCAGCTCGGCCGGCACGCCTTCATGATTGCGGCGCTGCGGATGCACAGCCGCGACAATTATCTCAATTTCCTGAGGATCGCCGCATGGTCCCTGGTGGAGGCCCCGTTCTGGATCGCCGGCGCGCTCAGCGGCGATCCGCCGACGCGCCTGGCCCTTTGGGTCGTCGCGCTTGCCATCGTCAACAGCGGACCGATCGCCGCCTTCTGGGTGCCGGTCATGGGCGGCAGCGACACCAGGACCTGGAATGTCGAAGGCCATCATTTTTCCGAACGGTGCGGGCTGTTCATCATCATCGCGCTCGGCGAATCGATCGTCGTCACCGGCGGCGCGCTCGGCCAGGTCCCTTGGGACTTCGCGGCTCTCGCCGCCTTCGCCGCCGCTCTGATCGGCACGATCGCGATGTGGTGGCTCTATTTCGACATCGGCGCGGAGCGCGCGGCGCGCCAGCTTGCCAGCGATGAGGACCCCGGCCGCATGGCCCGGCTGGCCTATACCTATTTCCACATTCCCATCGTCGCCGGCATCATCGTCACGGCGGCGTCGGACGAAATGGCGGTCGTCCATCCGGATCGCCTGGCCGGGCCGTCCGAAATCGCCGCACTGGTCGGCGGCCCGGCGCTCTATTTGTTCGGCAATCTGATCTTCAAGCGGACCAATTTCGCCCATTTCCCGCTCTCGCACCTCATCGGTCTCGGCCTGCTTGCCGCGATCCTTTCCTTCGCCGGGCATTTCTCGCTGCTCGCACTTTCGCTCGCCGCCACCGCGGTCCTGGTGCTCGTCGCCGGCTGGGAATGGGTGTCGCTTCGCGACACGCGCCGCACGCTCGATCTATGAGGAGCCCGGGCCTGTCGGGAACGAGGGCCGGCGGCGCCCGTTGAGTCCCGGGACGGCGCGGATGACGGACTTCGCAAGTCGACGCGAAAAGATGGTGAACCGGCAGATCGCGGGGCGGGGCATTCATGTTCCGGAGCTGTTGCGAGCATTGCGCGAGGTCCCCCGCGAGGCGTTCGTTCCCCCCGCCCTGGCGGACCATGCCTATGAGGATATGCCGCTTCCGATCGAAGCGGGCCAGACCATCTCGCAGCCCTATATCGTCGCACTCATGATCGAAGCCGCCGGGATCGGGCCGGGCGACAAGGTCCTCGAGATCGGCGCCGGCTCGGGATATGCCGCAGCGGTGATGAGCCGCATTGCGGATCTTGTGATTGCGATCGAAAGGCATGAAGAGCTCGCCGATCTCGCCAGCAAGCGGATGCGCCAATTGGGTTATGCCAATGTTCGCATCGTCCATGGCGACGGCTCGGTGGGGATTCCCGAACACGCCCCGTTCGATGCGATCATCGCCGCAGCGAGCGGCAGCCACATTCCCCAGGCGCTGAAGGGGCAGCTCGCAACCGGCGGCACCCTGGTGATGCCCATTGGCGAACCCGGGGCGATCCAGAGCCTCGTTGCTGTGACGCGCACAGATGCGGATGTCTATCGAACGCGCGAGCTCTGCCCTGTCCGCTTCGTGCCGCTGGTCGGCCAGGAAGGCTGGAAGGAGGGCCAGTGACCCGGTCGGCGATTCGCCGGACCGGATCGCCCGGCGGAACCCGACACTGCCCGGTACGTTCTGTATCCGACTTGTTTTTCAAGGAGATGCGCGATGGGTGAACTCACCGACAAGATCAAAGGCAATGTCAACGAAGCGGTTGGCCGCGCGAAGCAGCAGAGTGACGATCCCGAAACGCGCGACGAGGGCGCCGGCCAGGAGATCAAGGGCAAGGCGGAGCAGCTCAAGGGTGACCTGAAGGGCGCGATCAACCGCCTCTGACCAACAAGCTTTTGCGAGGGAAGGGCCGCGGCCGCGAGGGCGCGGCCCTTTCGCGTTTGCGCTCGCTTTGGCTTGCTTCGGTGGCTGGAGTTCAGGCCGTCACCAGCGCCCTTTGGTCTTCGCGGCCCATGCTCAGCAGGATCGGGTCCGACGCCTGCATGTCCTGGAAATCCTGCTTCGATTTCAGGCCCCGCCATTCGATCGCGATCAAGGCCTGGGCGATGGCGCCACCGAGCGTGTCACCGGGGCCGAGCAGGATGATCCGATCCGGCGCATATTCGCGCACCGCGACCTGGAGCGCCCTGGTGAAGTCATAGGTCTCGAGGATCTGGGTCACGAAGGTGTAGCGCCGCAGCTCTTCCACATTGACCGCGAACGGCCGCCAGATCCTGCCGCGCCCGTCGACCATCGGCACGTCAGGAGAGCCGAACCAGTCGGCCGGCATTTGCGCCATCGCGCGCTGCGATGAGCCTTGCATGAGGGGGCTGTGGAAGGGGCCGTGATTGACCAGCTTCAATGGTTCGCGTCCCGGTGAGGGGGGCGCTTCGGCAAGCAGCGCGTCGAGCCCCGCTTGGTTGCCGGCGAAGACGATCATGCCGCCCAGCGCGATCGACACGTAGAGGTCGAGGCCGGGACGGCCATTGATGTCGGCCGCGAGCGACAGCAGGGAGTCGCGCAGGCCCGGCGCCTCCTGCCATTGCTCGTCGACCAGCGACAGCAGCACTTGCCCGCCCGGTTCCCCGGCCTGGCTGTTCTCGCCCATCGCATCGATGATCGAAAAGCCATGGCCGAGATCGACGGCGCCGGCACAGGCAAGGGTCGTGTACCAGCCCATCGAATTGCCCGTCGCCGCGACGACGTCGTGGCGCGACCGATCGATGGCAAGATAATCGGCATAGGATGACGTGAAGATCAGGAGCGAGGCGATGTCGCCCCTTGTGTGGAGCGCGGGGCTGAACCGCTCCGCGCCGTCGAGCTCGGAGACGGTCGGCTGGCCGCGATCCGCGCGGATCTTGTCGACCGTCGCCATGAGGTCCTTGCGCTCGCTATGGTGCCGATTCAGATAGCCGAGCTCATTCTTGCCGTAAGTGCCGCGGCCGGGGCACACGACCAGTGCGGCCTTGCGCTCAGCCACGATCCGTCTCCCCGCCGACGAGGGCGAGCGCGGCTGCGACGATCGAATCGCGGCTCGGCAAGGTCAAAGTCGCGGCGCGCCCAAGCGGGATGAAGCTGTCCTCGGCCGTGATGCGGGCAGCCGGAATGCCGGGCATGCGCTCCGCGAACAGCGCCATCAAAGCCTCGCTTTGCGATCCGGTGCGGCGGCATTCGTCGACGATCAGCACGCGCGCGCAGCCGGCGACTCCGTCGAGCACCGCCCGTTCGTCGAGCGGCGCCAGCCAGCGCAGGTCGATGACCCGCAGGCTCAGTCCATGCTCCTCGGCGAGGATCTTCTCGGCCTGGCGGGAGAGATAATAGCCGTTGCCGTAGGTGACGATGGCGAGGTCCTTGCCGTCGCCATGGCGGCCGATCGCACCCAAAGGAATCGGCTTCGCCTCGCCGGGCGCGGCATAAGCCGAGGTCCACAGGCCGTCGCCCTCCTCGTGCAGGTCGCGGGTCATGTAGAGCGCGATCGGTTCCAGGAAGACGATGACCCTTTGCTCCTCGCGCGCCAGCCGCTCGCATTCGCGCAGCATCTCGACCGCGTCGGCGCCGTTACTCGGGCAGGCGAGGATCAGGCCGGGAATATCGCGAAAGACTGCGACGCTGTTGTCGTTGTGGAAATGACCGCCAAAACCCTTCTGATAGCCGAGCCCGGCGATGCGGATGATCATCGGGTTGGTGTACTGGCCGTTGGAGAAGAAGCTGAGCGTCGCGGCCTCGCCCCTGATCTGATCCTCGGCATTGTGGACATAGGCCAGGAACTGGATTTCGGTGATCGGCAGCAGCCCATTATGGGCGGCGCCGATACCGAGCCCCAATATGCTCTGCTCATCGAGCAGGGTGTTGATCACCCTGGCCGAGCCGAACCGTTCGTGCAGCTTGGCGGTGACATTGTAGACGCCGCCCTTGGGGCCGACATCCTCGCCGGCGACGATGATATTGTCATGGGCGAGCATCAGGTCGGCGAGCGCCCAGCTGAGCAGCCGCGCCATATGCTGGGGCTTTTCCATCAGGCCGGAGTCGCGCGCGAACAGGGCCTGGCGTTCCTCCGGGCTTGGCCGGTTGGGCCTGGCAGGGCGCGGAGCGGGCGGCGGAATCAGGCTTTCCATCACCTTCTTGCTCGAGGTGATCTTCGGCCGCCGGATCGCCTGCTCGGCGATGCGCTCGAGATCGGCTTCCGTGCCATTGTAGATGTCGAGTATCCGTTTCGGATCGAGCAGGCCCTGCTCCACGAGCAGGGAGGCGCTGAACAGCAATGGGTCGCGCTCTTCGTCGGCCTCGATCTGAGCCTTGCTGAGATAGGTGGCCTGCATGTCGGAGCCGGCATGGCCGTAAAGCCGGACCGTATCCATGTGGAGGAAGACCGGCTTTCGCTTGGTGCGGGCATGATGTGCCGCGAGGCGCGCGCCGCGCCAGGCATCGACCATGTCGAGCCCGCTGCAATGGACGTATCTCAGGCCGACCCGGTCGTGGAACTGGGCCTCGATCCAACCGCCGGGCGTTCGGGTCGAAATGCCGATCCCATTATCCTCGCACAGGAAGACGAGCGGCATCGGCGTGCCCTGATAGGCTGCCCAGCCGGCCGTGTTGAACGCGCCCTGGGCCGTCGAATGGTTGGCCGAAGCGTCGCCGAAGCTTGCAAGCACGATCGAATCGGCGGCCAGCGGCGCCTCCTCCAGCTTGAGCATGCGGGCAATGC
>Ga0068863_100006036_pt1 | contig 11885 bp, 10 predicted proteins | sample KBSSwiS62_FD_66596 | JGI IMG/M metagenome (GOLD analysis project Ga0068863, IMG submission 66596) | Switchgrass rhizosphere microbial communities from Kellogg Biological Station, Michigan, USA - KBS Switchgrass S6-2 | ecosystem: Host-associated > Plants > Roots > Rhizosphere > Soil ...
GTAGTAGGTGAGGACGTCGCGGACGTTGCCCGCCTCCCACCGGGCGTTGCCGATGGTGTGGCCGGAGTTGCGCACCTCCAGCGCGGCCAGCTCCTCGATGTGGTCATCGACCAGCGCGGCCCAGCGTCGCAGCAGCCGGGCCCGGTCGCCCGGTGCCACTCGCCGCCACGTTTCGAACGCCCCCCTCGAGCGCTCGATCGCGGCGTCGGTCTCTTCAAGCGACGTCGCCGGCACGGTCTGGAACACCGCGCCGGTGGCCGGATTGACCAGTTCGGTGGTCTCGGTCATGGCGGCGAACTCAGAGACGCTCACCGTGCCATCAGAGACGTTCAAAGCCACGGAACAGCTCCCAATCCGTCACCGCGGCGTCGAACGCCGCCAGCTCGACACTGGCCATGTTGGCGTAGTGCGCAATCACGTCGTCACCGAACGCGGTCCGGGCCACATCCGAGGTGCGCCACTCCCCCAGCGCCTCGCGCAACGTGGTCGGCATGTGCCCGGCGGTCTCGTCGTCGTACGCGTTCCCGGTGAATTCCGGCTCCAGTTCCAGCCCTTTCTCGATGCCGTGGACGGCGCCGGCCACCATCGCCGCCACCGCCAGATACGGGTTCACGTCGCCCCCCGGCGTACGGTTTTCCACCCGCACCGAAGGCGGCGCGTGCCCCACCATGCGAAGTGCGCACGTCCGGTTGTCGGTGCCCCACCGCATCGACGTCGGAGCGAACGAACCCGCTTGATAGCGCTTGTACGAGTTGATGTTCGGTGCATAGAAGAGGCTGAACACCCGCATCGTGTCCAGCAGGCCGGCCACCACCGACTGGCCCACCGGCGACAGGTGCGCGGGACCGTGTCCGGCCATCGCCGGCCGGCCGTCGGCGTCCCGCAGCGAGAAGTGAATGTGGCAGGAATTGCCCTCGCGGGCGTTCGGCTTGGCCATGAAGGTCAGCGCCATCCCCTCCTGGGCGGCGATCTCCTTGGCCCCATTTTTGTAGATGGCATGGTGGTCGCAGCAGGCCAGCGCATCCGCGTAGCGGAACGCGATCTCGTGCTGGCCGTAGTTGCACTCACCCTTGGCGCTCTCCGGTGTCAGGCCGGCACCGGACATGTCGTTGCGGATCCGGCGCAGCAGCGGCTCCACCCGGGCGGTGCCGAGCAGCGAATAATCGACGTTGTACTGATTAGCCGGGGTGAGATTGCGATATCCGGCCGACCATGCGGTCTCGTAACTGTCCCGGTAGAGGATGAACTCAAGCTCGGTGCCGGCGTAGGCGGTATAGCCCAGGTCCTCCAGCCGGTCCAGTTGGCGGCGCAGGATCTGCCGGGGCGAGGCCAGCACCGGGGTGCCGTCGAACCACAGCACGTCGGCCAGCACCATGGCGGTGCCCGGTTGCCACGGCACCTTCCGGAGTGTCGAGAGATCGGGCTGCATCGCCAGGTCGCCATAGCCGGCGCTCCAGCTGGACATCGCGTAGCCGTCGACGGTGTTCATGTCGACGTCGACGGCGAGCAGGTAGTTGCAGCCCTCGGTGCCGTTCGGCACCACCTCGTTCAGGAAGAACGGCGCGTGGAATCGCTTGCCCTGCAGGCGTCCCTGCATGTCGGTGATGGCGACCACGACGGTGTCGATGACGCCGGACTCGATGTCGGCGCGGAGTTCGTCGGTTGAATAGGCCACAGCGCGCCCTCCGGTCGATCTTCCACCTGACCTAAGGTCTACTACCGAACCAATACAGCGTCAACCGACCGCGCGGCCCTTTATCCGGCCCGGACTTGGCCTCAGGCGAGCAAACCGCGCAGCAACTCCGCGGTGCCGTCGCAGTGCTCTTCCATGGCAGCGCGCGCGGATCGCGGGTCGCCCGCCAGGATCGCGTCGACGATGCGTTTGTGCTGCGCGTCCGAGTGGGCCAGGTTGCGCTCGATCACCGGGATCGCGGCGAGCAGCTTGTCGACGATCACCTGGACCTGCGTCACCGCCTCGGCGAGCATCGCCGAACCGCTGGCCGCGGCGATCGCCAGATGCAGCCGGGAATCAGCGACCCGGCGAGTCGGGGCGGCATGGTCCGCGGCTGCGGCCAGGCACGCGGTGAGCTGGGCTCGATCAACCGCCGAGAGGGTACGCGACGCGGCCAGCGCCGCGGCTCCGGGCTCGACCACGCGCCGGAAGTCCAGCGCGTCGTGCAAGTCGTCGCCCATCTCCTTGGCCATCGCGACGGCGTCACCGGCCTGCGCCGGCGTGTCCTGGTAGACGACGAAGGTGCCGCCGGCCCGGCCGCGCCGGGTCTCCAGGAATCCGGCGTCTCGCAGGGCCGCGATCGCCTCGCGCAGCGTCACGCGGCTGACTTGCAGTCGCTCGGCCAGTTCTCGCTCCGGCGGCAGCTGGTCGCCGGCCCCGAGCATGCCCAGCCGGATCGTCTGGGCCAGCCGGGACACTGTGATCTCGAAGGCGTTTCCGCCGCGTACCGGCCGCCACAGCGGCACCGAGACGGATCGCTGAACCGGGATGCCGGACGTCATGTCCCCTCCGATCCGAACGGATGTGCCACCGAGCGCGGTGGTGGGCGCATCGTAAACCCCGCGTGCCGCCGGGTCCGGGGCGCCCACCCCGCGTCGTAGCGCTGCCGCGCTACCTCAACTGTGCCTCGCTACTCGGCGTCGATCGGTGCGCTCGCCTCCGGGACCACGTGCTGACCCGGAATGTCGGCGGCGGAAATGTTCTGCTGCGGCCCGGTGAACCATTTGCGCGCACTGACGACCCACCACAGTGCCGCGCCGCCGAGCACCACGGCCACCGCCACCACTGTGTAGTTGAAGGTCAGCGCCACGATCGGATAGACCGTGGGGAGCATGAACATCACGCAGATCAGTAGCACCCAGACGACCGCTGTCCAGCCGATCGGACGGCTCCACTTGCCTAGATTCCACACGCCCACCTGGAAGTCGCGGTCGCGGAGTCGCAGGAACACCGGAATCACGTACGAGACGTAGAGGCCGATGACCGCGATCGCGGTGGACGCGCCGTATGCGTACAGGTTCTTCAGCGACGGAGCGGCCAGCACGATGGCGCAGACCACGCACAGCCAGATCGAGTTGGTCGGCGTACCGGTGCGGGCGTTGACCCGCCGCCATAGCCGCGAGCCGGGCAGCGCGCCGTCGCGACTGAACGCGAAGGCCATCCGGGAGTTGGCGGTCACCGATGCCATGCCGCAGAAGAACTGGGCGATGACGCAGATCAGCAGCAGGAACTCGCCGAGGTGCCGGCCGGCCGAGTCGATGAAGATCTGCGCGGGTGGGAATCCGGTCGCGGACGTGCGCTCGGCTTCGTACCCCTGAATCGCCCAAGTGACCGCGAACAGCAGCAGGAATCCGGCGACCAGCGAGACCACGACGGACATCACGATGCCGCGCGGTGCGGACCGGGACGCGTTGTGGGTCTCCTCGGACAGGTGCGCGCTCGCGTCATAGCCGGTGAACGTGTATTGCGCCATCAGCAGGCCGAGAATCACCGCGTAGGCCACGCCGCCGGCACCGTGCAGCCCGCTGTTGTTGACGGTCTGGGTGAAGACCTTGCCGATCGAGTAGTGGTGGTCCGGCACCACGGCGAGCACCACCACGATGACGCCGACACCGACGACATGCCACCAGGCGCTGATGTCCGAGAGCAGCTTGACCAGGTCCACGCCGAAGGTGTTGAGCAGACCATGCAGGACGATGATGATCAGGAACACCACGAAGGTGTGGGTCTTGGTGGCCGACAGGCCAAACGTCAGATTGAGAAACGCCGTCGTGGTCAACGCGGCGCCGTAATCGATCGCGGCGGTGACCGCCACCTGGCCGAGGAAGTTGAACCAGCCGGTGAACCAGGCCCATGCCGCCTTGTTCCGCTTGGCCACGGCGAACGCCCACCAGTAGAGGCCGCCCGCCGTCGGGTAGACCGAACTGATCTCCGCCATGCTGAGCGCCACCAGAGTCACCATGCCGCCGACCAGCAGCCACCCGAGCGTGATCGCCAGCGGGCCGCCGTTGGTCATCGCCAGGTAGTAGGAGGTCAAGCAGCCGGCCAGGATCGAGATGATGCTGAACGACACCGCGAAGTTCGAGAATCCCGAGAGCCGGCGGTGAAGTTCCTGCTTGTAGCCGAGTTGCGCCAGGCGCGCCTCGTCGTCGAGGACGGTTGCGCCGCCCGCGGTCGGATCGCTCATCGTAAGGGCTCCAAACCCAGGGGGTACGCAGGCAAGTGACCTGCGTCACTTTGAAGCGATGATCGACCCGCTGCGACTTTCAAGTCAATGGATCTCGGCCAAGAATCCGTCAGAAGTAGACCTTTTAGATGATGGGCCGAGAACAGGTCAGCCGCGCGGCTTGAGGCCCGCCGTCCCGATGGGCCGCTCGGTCGGCGTCCGGTCATCGGATGTCGCCGCGGGCGTGGCGCGGCCGCGACCGAGGCTTTCGAAGACCATCCCCATCTGATGCGCCAGAGCGCCGAGCGCGGCCGGCACCAGGGGCAGCAGCCAGTTGGCGACGATTCCATCGGCCGGCAGGTTGGCGATCAGGATGGCGGCCGCGGCCCCGCCGGCACCCTCGGCGAAACCTCGCCAGACCGCGTGCCCGGAGTGAACGACCGTGGTGCGCCGCCGGGACCGCGCCGCGTTCCTGTCCCGGCCGGCGCCGGTGGCTTCGGCGAAGGCCGCGAGGGCGCGGGAATCGCGGCGGCCGAAGTTGAAGCCCGCCAGCAGTGCGGTGATCGAGGTGCCGGCCACCGCCGGCATCAGCGCGGCATGGGTGATCGCGTGCAGCACCAGGTAGGCGAGAATTCCGAGGACGATCGCGGCGGCGCCGCGCAGATATTCCTTCTTGTCGCCGGGGTACCAGTAGTAGCGAGTGGTGTCCGCGCCCATCTGCTTGACGATCTGTCCCATGTGGTGGCTCACCTCGTCATCGAAGATAACCCGAGGAAGCTCACCATGCGGCGGCTCAGAACAGGACTGACGCGAACGTGTCCACTTGCTTGAACCCGCACCGTTCGTAGACGCGCCGGGCCGGATGGTTGTAGTCGTTCACATAGAGGCTCACGGTCGGCGCCACGCGCCGCAGGGCGTCGCGGACGACGGCCGCCATGCCCGCGACCGCGATGCCGCGTCCGCGATAGTCCGGGTGCACCCAAACGCCCTGGACCTGCGCGGTGTGCCTGGTGACGATGGCCAGCTCGGCCTTGAAGACGACTCGGCCATCAATGAATCGGGCGTACGCCCGCCGGGCGTTGACCAGGTCACCGATCCGCTGCCGGTAGGAGTAACTGCCCCGGCCGGCCACCGGCGACACCCCCACCTCTTCGGTGTACATCGCGACCGCTGCCGGGAACAGCAAGTCCAGCTCGTCCCGCCGGACCAGGCGGACCGCCGGATCGGCGTAGGTCGCCGGGGGTGCGCCGGTCGCCAGCAGCGGCTGGTTCGACCGCACCTCCCGGGCTGGACCCCAGACCTCAGCTAGCCGGTCCCACAGGTCGAGGACCGGATTGGCCGGGCCGACGATCGACGAGGCCTGCCGCGGATTCATCGCGGCCATCTCGGCGAAGGCCGCGATGGCGCCGGGATTGGCGTTCACCGGCATGACGTTGGCGCCCAGCCAGCAGACGGATTCGAGCTGACGGCGATGGCCATAGCCGAAGACGCGGGCGTCGGCCCGCCACCACTCCAGGCCGAACATGGCCACTTGCTCCGCGACCTGGGCAGCGGCGAATGGCGCTCGGTCCAGGATTCGCTCGACGGCGGCCCGCTCGGCGTCTCCGAGCAGCCGCGCTTCCAGCGTCAGCACCCTCCCAGCCTGCCAGATTCGGCCGCTTTTGGAACCCTCGACGTCGGCCGATTTTCGAGCCTGGACGCGGTGGATGGCCGATCAGCCCGCGGTGTCGTCACCGTCGGAGTTGATCACCTGGAACATCACGTGATCCTGCCAGCGGCCGGCGATCTTCAGGTACGCCGGCGCGAGACCGTAGCGAACGAACCCGTTGCGCTCCAGAACCCGCTGCGACGCGTGATTGTGCACCATCGTCTCGGCCTGCACCCGGTGCAGGCGCAGGTCGGCGAACGCGGTCCGGACCATCAGACCGACCGCCGCGGTGGCCACGCCGCGCCGGTTCTCGGTCTGGGACACCCAGTAGCCGAGATTGCCGGATTGCAGCGGGCCCCGGACGATCCCGCTGAGCGTGATCCGGCCGACCGGGCGATCGCCGATCGTGATCACGTACGGCAACGCCGCCCCGGAGCGATAGCGCTCGAGCGCGGCGTCGATGAACCCCCGCTGCCCTGCCTCGGTGTAGTAGGACTCCTCCCGCACCAGATCCCAGGGCGCCAGGAACTCCCGATTGGCGATCAGCAGGGCGGCGAACAGTGGCGCGTCGGCGGGCCTGGTAAGGCGGATTCGGACCGTCATCCGGCCATCCTGCCAGCCGTCCGATCGTGACCTGGATCACCATCAGGTTGCGTTCCGATAGTTAACCGATATATCGTCGACACATCCGAGAACAATCGGAGACTGATCGTATAGGCTTATCAGAAAGGAACGATCACGATGTCTTTCCATCATCACGATCGAGACGACCGACGAGAGTTCACGCGCCGATTGCGAGGTGAAGCAATGCGAATGCGAGAAGAGGCGATGCACGCCTTCGGTGGGTTCCGCCCGCCGTTCCCGCCCGGACCACCGCCGTTCGGGCCGGGTGGCGGACCGTTCGGACCGGGACACGGCCATCACCGCGGTCGGGGCGGGCGCCGGGGCGGCCGCCGCGGCAACGTCCGCGCCGCGATCCTGGCGCTGCTCAACGAGCGGCCGATGCACGGCTACGAGATGATCCAGGAGCTGGACCAGCGCACCGGCGGTGTGTGGCGTCCCAGCCCCGGTTCGGTCTACCCGACGCTGCAGCTGCTCGAAGACGAGGGGCTGATCACGGCGACCGAGCAGAGCGGCCGCAAGTCCTATGCCCTGACCGAGGCCGGTCAGACCGAGGCCACCGCCGCCGCCGAGCACGCGCCCTGGGCCGAGTTCAGCGAGGAGACCGTGTCCAGCGGACACGACACCCGCGAGGCTATCGGGGGCATCATGATGGCGCTCAAGCAGATCGGCTTCGAGCGCGATCCGGAGCAGTGGCAGAAGGCCGTTGACGTGCTCAACGAGACCAAGCGCAAGCTCTACGCCATCCTCGCCGACAGCGAGTGAGACGGCCCGGTGCCGGTGACTGTGCCGGCAACAAACAACAGCGGTCCGCGCCCAGTGAAGGTGGGCGCGGACCGCTCGTCTGTTGTGGCGGTGCTAGGGCGTGTTTCAAAGTCCGGTCGCGCGAGCCGCGGCCCAGGCCACGATCGGCAGCTTTGAACACGCCCTTAATGAACGGAGACCGTGGCTCCGCCGACGCCGGCCATGTCGATGCCCATCTCGTCGGCGAGCCGCATCGCCTCTTCCACCAGCGTTTCGACGATCTGCGACTCGGCAACCGTCTTGATGACCTCGCCCCTGACGAAGATCTGACCCTTGCCGTTGCCGGACGCGACGCCGAGGTCGGCCTCGCGGGCCTCACCAGGACCGTTGACGACGCAGCCCATGACCGCGACCCGCAGCGGCGCCGGGAACCCGTCGAGCGCGGCGGTGACCTGCTCGGCCAGCGTGTAGACGTCGACCTGAGCGCGCCCGCAGGACGGGCACGACACGATCTCCAGGCCTCGCTCCCGCAGGCCAAGCGACTCCAGGATGGCGTTGCCGACCTTGATCTCCTCGACCGGCGGCGCCGACAGCGAGACCCGGATGGTGTCGCCGATGCCCTCGGCCAGCAGCGCCCCGAACGCGACCGACGACTTGACCGTGCCCTGGAACGCCGGGCCTGCCTCGGTCACCCCGAGGTGCAGCGGATAGTCGCAGGCCTGAGCCAGTTTGCGATAGGCCTGGATCATCACGACCGGGTCATTGTGCTTCACCGAGATCTTGATGTCCCGGAAGCCGTGCTCCTCGAACAGCGAGCACTCCCAGAGGGCCGACTCGACCAGCGCGTCCGGCGTCGCCTTTCCATACTTTTCCAGCAGCCGCTTGTCCAGCGAGCCGGCGTTCACGCCGATCCGGATCGGCACCCCGGCCGCTTGCGCCGCCCGGGCGATCTCGCCGACCTTGTCGTCGAACTGCCGGATGTTGCCCGGGTTGACCCGGACCGCGGCACACCCGGCGTCGATCGCGGCGAACACGTATTTCGGCTGGAAGTGGATGTCGGCGATGACCGGGATCTGAGACTTCCGGGCGATCGTGGCGAGCGCGTCGGCGTCGTCCTGGGACGGCACCGCCACCCGCACGATCTGGCACCCGGACGCGGTCAGCTCAGCGATCTGCTGAAGCGTCGCGTTCACATCCGAGGTCAGTGTCGTGGTCATCGACTGTACGGAGACCGGCGCGCCGCCGCCGACCGGCACGTTGCCGACCATGATCTGGCGCGACTGACGCCGCGGCGCGAGAGGCGTGGGAGGGGTGGACGGCATTCCAAGATTGATCGCAGTCACCAGTCAGCTCACTTACCGAAGATGTTGATCGGATTGATGATGTCAGCCAAGATCGTCAGCACCGAGAAGCCGCCGAAGATCAAGATCACCGCGTACGTAGCCGGCATCAGCTTCTCGTAGTTAACCCGGCCCGGATCGGGACGGTGGAACCGGGCCGCCAGCCAGGATCGAAGCTTCTCGAACCAGGCGATCGCGATGTGCCCGCCATCGAGCGGCAGCAGCGGCAGCAGGTTGAAGACGCCGACGAAGAAATTCAGCGTCACGGCGAGCAGCAGGAACACGCTCCATAGGCCGTGCGAAGCGATCTGGCCGCCGATGTCGGCGGCGCCCACCACGCTGATCGGCCCGTTCGGGTCGCGCGGCTGGCCGGAGAGTGCCTTGAACAGGCCGGGCACCTTGCCCGGGATGCCGGCGATGCTGGAGCCGAGCTGCTTGGCCATCGAGCCGGCGTAGCTGAACGTCTCCGGGATGCCGTGCACCGCGCCGTACTTGACGGTCAGCGGCAGCGCCGGATCGATCGACTCGGTGATGCCGAGAGCGTAGGTATTGACCGGGCTGCCGTTCGCGTCGTCCATCGGCGGGCGCTGCACCGGCACGAGGTTGACCTTGACATCCCTGGCGGTCTGGTCCGGGCTGGTGACGGCGAGGGTCACGGCCGGATTGGTCACGCCGCGGATCTGAGTGACGAGATCCTTGTAGGTCGGGGTCGGGGTGCCGTTGACGGCGGTGATGTGGTCACCGGTCTTCAGGTTGGACGATAGTGCCGGGCTGATCTGATCCTTGTCAGTGCAGTCCGCACTGCCCGGCGAAGTCACGACCACGCACTTCTCCACCTTGATGAAGGCCGGAGCGGCGTTCGGGTTTTCGTAGACGTCCTGGACCTTCGGGTTGGTGATCCCCAAGAACGAGACGGTGATCCACAGCAACACGAAGCCGATGATGAAATGCGTCACAGACCCGGCGGACATGACGATCGTGCGTTTCCACACCGGGAACCGCCACATCGCCCGCTTCTCGTCGCCCGGCTCGACGTCGTCGTCCTGGGGCGTCATGCCGACGATCTTGACGAAGCCGCCGAGCGGGATCGCCTTGATGCCGTATTCGGTCTCGCCCTTCCGGAACGACCAGATGGTCGGCCCGAAGCCCGCAAAGTAGCGGGTGACCTTCATGCCGAACATCTTGGCGGTGCCCATGTGACCCGCCTCATGCAGGCACACCGACACAAAGATGATCAGGGCGAAGATCACTACGCCCAACCAAGCCGGCATCAATTCTCCTTCGTCACAGCCGCCACAAGCGTCCGAGCGTGCGCCCGAGCCCATGACTCCGCGGCGAGAACGTCTTCGACGTTACCTGGTTCGCCGAAATCCGGAGCGTCAGCGAGAACCCGTTCCAGCGAATCGACGATGCCCAGGAACGGTAGCCGGTGGTCGATAAAAGCCGCCACGAACTCCTCGTTGGCGGCGTTGAAGATCGCCGGCCGACAGCCACCTGCGACTCCGGCCGCTTTCGCGAGGCGTACGGCCGGAAACGCGGACTCGTCCAGCGGCGCGAGCTCCCAGGTGTGGGCGGCGGTCCAGTCCACCGCTCGGGCCGACCCGGGGACCCGGTCCGGCCAGCCCAGCGCCAGCGAGATCGGCAACTTCATGTCCGGCGGGCTGCACTGCGCGAGGGTCGAGCCGTCGGTGAACTCCACCATCGAGTGGATCACCGACTGCGGGTGCACCATCACGGCGATGTCGGCGTACGCGATGTCGAACAGCTCGTGTGCCTCGATCACTTCCAGCGATTTGTTGACCATGGTGGCCGAGTTGATCGTGACCACCGGACCCATGTCCCAGGTCGGGTGCGCGAGCGCCTGCTCGACCGTGACATCCGCCAGCGACTGGCGGGATCGGCCCCGGAACGGACCGCCGCTCGCGGTCAGGACCAGGCGCCGGACCTCTCGCTCGGTCCCGGAGCGCAGGCACTGGGCGAGCGCCGAGTGCTCCGAATCGACCGGGATGATCTGGCCCGGCGTGGCCGCGGCGCGGACCAGCGGACCGCCGGCGACCAGCGACTCCTTGTTAGCCAGTGCCAGGGTGCGCCCGGCCCGCAGCGCGGCCAGCGTCGGTGCCAGGCCGAGCGATCCGACCACCGCGTTCAGCACCACGTCGCACGGCCACTCGGCGAGTTCGGTCATGGCGTCCGGCCCGGCCACGATCTTCGGAATCTTGAAACCGCCAGTGGCATAACCCCGCTGCTGCGCGATCGCGTAGAACGCCAGTTGCAGGTCCTGCACCGCGGACGCCCGCGCGACGCCGACGATGTCGACGCCGAGTTCCAGCGCCTGGGCCGCGAGCAGTTCCACATTGCCGCCACCGGCTCCGAGTGCCACGATCCGGAACTGGTCCGGATGTGCCCGGACGATGTCGATGGCCTGGGTGCCGATCGATCCGGTGGAACCGAGGAGCACGATGTCGCGGGGCAAGCTCACAGGTCCATTCTTGCCGATGGCATTCGGGAACCGTGGGATGGGCTGTGACGTCGAACCGTCATGCGCCGTCATCGGTCCACCTTCGCGCTGGTGATCCTGCTTGCGGTGGCCGGCTGCGCGTCGACCACGCAGAGCGGATCACCAGCACCGGCCAGCAGCGGCCGGTCTTCCGCCTTTGACGCCCGGGCCGCCGAGGTGACGAACGCCTGGACCGCGGCCGGGATGCCGGCGAAGTGGCGGACCGGATTCGTACCGCTGCAGGATCTGACGGTGATCGCCGCAGAGCCGGGCTTCACCGAAGACAGCAAGGTCGCGTTTTCGCAGGGTTATTTCGAGATGGCGGCGCCGCTGCTGCTGCCACCACCGCCGGGCGTCGTTCGGTTTCCGGACGGGTCGACAATGAAGCTGACCCTTCAGAACGAAGAGGACGCCTACGCCGCCCTGGACCGGGGCGACTGCGCGCCCGGTGAGTGCCACACGCTGCGGATCACCGACGTGCGTCTGTCCACCATCGACTTCCTCACCAGCCGCGGCACCGCACGTGTCCCGGCCTGGGAATTCACCGTCGCCGGCCTGCACGCGCCGGTCTATCGGGTCGCGGTGCCACCGGCCGCGATCACCCAGGTGCCGTCGATGCCCGATACCCGCACCCGGGTGCCGGAGCTGCGCGGCGCCGAAAGCCTGACCAGTGTGGCCGGTCGGACCATCACCTTCATGCTCGGCGTCGGGGTGTGCGATAAGGACATCAAGGCTTGGGCCTACGAGACCGGGGACGCGATCGTGGTCGGCGGCACGGCCCGCACCACCGGAGAGGTGTGCGTCGCGATGCTGAAACTGGTCCCGCAGACGGTCACCCTGCAACATCCGGCCGGGAC
>Ga0068863_100006041_pt1 | contig 11881 bp, 9 predicted proteins | sample KBSSwiS62_FD_66596 | JGI IMG/M metagenome (GOLD analysis project Ga0068863, IMG submission 66596) | Switchgrass rhizosphere microbial communities from Kellogg Biological Station, Michigan, USA - KBS Switchgrass S6-2 | ecosystem: Host-associated > Plants > Roots > Rhizosphere > Soil ...
GGCACGCGCTTGCTCGGGCAGCTTCTTCGAAAGCTCGCGGATGATATGCCGGAGGTGATGGATCTGTTTCTGCCGCGCGATGTGGCTGCGGGCACGGCTCGCGAATTGAATGTCTTTCTGGCGGCCCATCACCTGCCACAGCGTGTCCGGCTCCGCGCCTTCCGGATTCCACATGTGCACGGTGAAGATCACCGAGTCGCGGCGAGGCTTGTCGTCGAGCACGGCCTCGATCGGCGTATTGGAATAGATGCCGCCGTCCCAATACGGATCACCTTCGATGCGAATGGCCGGAAACGCCGGGGGCAGTGCGCCCGATGCCAGTACATGGTCGAGGTCAACGACCTCGTCGCGGCTGTCGAAATAGCGCATTTCGCCGTTGCGGACATTGACCGCGCCGACCGTGAGCCGCGTCCGGCAAGTGTTGATTTGGTCGAGATCGACGAGATCGGCCAATGTCGCCCGCAGTGGCGCCGTCGAATAATAGGCAGCGCGCTCGACGCCGAGCGGCAGGTGCGAGCTCAGCCATGCCACGGGATTCGGCACGAAAAAGTCGGGAATCCCGCGGGTGATCGTCGTCAGGTTCGCCGGAAGATTGGCAAGGCCCGTGAAGAATTGCAGCAGGTCGTTGCCGGATTGCTGCTCGACGCGCGACCAGAATGCGCGCAGCCGGTCGAGCCGGTTCTCCGGCGCATTGCCGGCGATCAGTGCCGCGTTGATCGCGCCGATCGAGGTTCCGATGACCCAGTCCGGTTCGATGCCGGCTTCGTGCAGCGCTTCATACACGCCGACCTGATAGGCGCCCAGCGCACCGCCGCCTTGCAGCACCAGCACGACTTGCCCCGGCAGTAACGTCGCCCCCGAAGCGCTTCGCGCCTCCCCCACTGGGGGCAAGCCCGGCTTGGCGCGGCCTCGCGCCGCTCCGGGTCCGCCGTCGATGGGCCGCTTGGCGCGCGGAGGAGTCTTGTGTCGTCGTGCCCTTGTCGTTGCCACGGCGCCGTCCGACCCTGACGTAGTCATTGTGCCGTCCAGCCGCCGTCGACGGGCATGATCGTGCCCGTCATCGACGACGCTGCGTCGCTCGCGAGGAAAGTGGCCAGCGCGGCGATTTCCTCGACCTGGACGAATTGCTTGGTCGGCTGCGCGTGCAGCAACACGTCGCTGATCACCTGGGCCTCGGTGATGCCGCGTGCCTTCGCCGTATCGGGAATCTGTTTTTCGACGAGCGGCGTCCACACGTAGCCCGGGCAGATCGCGTTCATGGTGATCCCCTGCTCGGCGACCTCCAGCGCGACGGTCTTGGTCAAGCCGGCGATCCCGTGCTTGGCCGCGACGTACGCAGACTTGTAAGGGCTCGCGACGAGCGCATGCGCCGACGCGATATTGATGATGCGGCCCCACTTCTTCGCCTTCATCGGCGGCAAGGCAAGGCGGATCGTATGAAACGACGCGGTCAGGTTGAGCGCCAGGATCGCATCCCATTTGGCCGTCGGAAACTCGTCGATCGGCGCGACATGCTGGATGCCGGCATTGTTGACGAGGACGTCGACGGCGCCGAATTCGGCAATCGCCTTGCCCATCATCGCCTCGATCGCGCCCTGCTTCGACAGGTCGGCGCCATCGTAGCGGACCGCGACGCCCGAGTCCGCGGCCATGCCGGCGCGCAGGCTTTCGATCTCGGCGGCATTGCCGAAGCCGTTCAGGATGACGTTCGCCCCGTGGGCGGCGAACGATCGCGCAATCCCTAAACCGATGCCGCTCGTCGAGCCGGTCACCAGCGCAGTCTTTCCGTGCAGCATGTGGATCTCCGTGGAAGGGTTGACAGCCTGTGCGAGGAGTTGCATGGATAGTCAGCCGATGCCGCGCAAACTTACGTCGACGCATCGAATCCGCATCGGCTGTAAGCAGCGCCCGCTTCGACCGACCATCTCGACTGCGCGCGGCGAGAAGCCTTCGGCCGGCGGGAGGAACGACATGAAAACGATTGCGATTGTCGGCGGCGGCTTTGCCGGGACCACGCTGCTGCGTGCGCTCGATGGCCGCTTGCCCGCGGACTACGAGCTGCTGCTGGTGAGCGAGGAAAGCTATACGACCTTCAACCCGATGCTGGCGGAAGCGGTGGGCGCCTCGGTGTTTCCCGAGCAGGTGGTCGCGCCAATCCGGCAGATGATCCGCAGCGCGCGATTCGTCATGGGCCGGGTGATCGCGGTCGATCCCCGGCGCCGGACGCTGCGCTGCGAGACGCTCGCGGGCATCCTCGACCAACGCTTCGAGCACCTCGTGCTCGCATTCGGCAATCGCGCGCGGCTCGATCTGGTGCCTGGCTTGGCCGAACACGGGCTTGCCCTCAAGACGGTCGGCGATGCCATGCATATCCGCAATATGGTGTTGCGCCGGGTGGCGCGCATCGAGCTCGAAACGGACGCCGCAGTGCGCGCCCGCCTTGGCCACTTCATCGTGATCGGTGGCGGGTTCTCGGGCGTGGAAACGGCGGGCGAGCTCGTCGATTGCCTCGCAAGCATCCATCGCTACTATCCGCGGGTGGCCGCGCGGGAGCTCAGGGTCACGCTCCTGCAGGACCAGCCGCGGTTGCTGCTCGAGCTCTCCGAACGGCTGGCGCATGCGGCCCACACATCGCTGGCGGGCCGAGGCGTCGACGTGCGCACGAACGCGCGGGCACGCGCGGTCGGCGAGCGCGGCGTAATGCTGGCGGACAGCGAATTCCTTTCCGCGGCGACCGTTATCTGCACGATCGGCACGCGGCCGAACGCGCTGATCGAACGCATGCTGCTGCCGACTGAGCGTGGCCGCATCGTGGTGAATCCGGACCTGTCGGTGGCGGGGGTGCCAGGTATTTGGGCGATCGGCGACTGTGCGCTGGTGACGAACGCACGCGATGGCAAATCCGCGCCGACGACGGCCCAGTTTGCGATGCGCGAAGCGAAATGCGCGGGCGCAAATCTGCTGGCCACGCTTGCCGCGCGCCCGACTCGCGCGTTCAGCTATCGCACGCGGGGATCCATGGCCGCGATCGGTCGCCGCAAAGGCGTGGCCGACATTCTCGGTATTCCGCTTGCGGGCCTGCCCGCGTGGCTGCTATGGCGCGCTTACTATCTATGGCAGATGCCCACGCTTGGACGCAAGGTTCGCATCTTCGTCGAATGGACGTGGGGTATGTTCTTTCCAAACGACATCACGCACTTGCGGTTCACGCGGAGTCACGAGCACGACGATGGCGCCGGGGCAAACGACAACCGCGGTGCCGACGCGCGCCCGCTGGCCAGGGTCGCGAATGGCAACTGAGTGGCAACTGCGTGCGTGAGTGAAGTCGACCCCTCCCGATCAGGATTTCTTGACCGGTTCGAGCTTGCCGCCGAGTTTCTCGCAGGTGCCTTTCGCGACCATCTTCCAATCCTCCGGATCGCGGTCGACCTTGGCAAGCGTCGCACACCCGTGCTTGGCCGTGGCGCAGTCGTTCTGCCCGGATTTCGCAACGCCATAGCATTTTTCGGTCGCCGGGACTGCGGGAGGATTCTGCGCCGACGATGGCGTCGCCACGCCAAGCGCTAAGAGACTGGCGATCGCGGCCTGCAGGATGGCGGCATGACTCATGGTGGTTTTCTCCAAGATCTGACAACCGCGCGACGCCCTGACAAAATTCACCGGCGTCCGACGCATTTCCGGACGCTGCGTGCATCATGTTAGTGCGTCGCGGTGACTAAAGGGGCGGTTCCGATGCCATCGAGCACATTATCCGGCAGTAGGGCGGAGTCGACCAGTTTACCGTTACCATTAGCACCTCTCCGGTACCTCCCCGCCGCAGCAATGAAGTTCAGCGTCGCCACCTACAACATCCACAAAGGCTTCTCCCACCTGACGCGACGCATGGTCATCCATGAGCTCAAGGAGAAGCTCCACGGATTGTCGGCGGACCTCCTGTTTCTGCAGGAAGTGCAGGGGGTGAACGACCGCCACGCCGGCCGCTACCACGACTGGCCAGGCAAGCCGCAGCATGAGTTCATTGCCGATACGATGTGGCGCGAAGTCGCCTACGGGCGCAATGCGACCTACCGCCATGGACACCACGGCAACGCCCTGTTGTCGCGGTATCCGATCGTTGCGCACGAAAATGAGGACATTTCGGCGCACGCGTTCGAAACCCGTGGCTTGCTCCACTGCGAGATCAAGCTCGGCGAGAAGACGCCGGCGCTGCATTGCCTCAATGTGCATCTCGGGTTGTTCGAGCGCGGGCGGTCGTGGCAGATCCGTGCGCTCGTGGATCGCATCCGTGACACGGTGCCCAGGGACGCGCCGATGATCATCGCCGGCGACTTCAACGACTGGCGCCGCAAGGCCGACCGCACGTTGACGGACCAGCTCGGCGTCTATGAGGTCTTCGAGGAAGTGAGGGGCCGGCCTGCGCGCACGTTCCCGTCGGTGCTGCCGATGTTTCGCCTCGACCGGATCTACGCGCGCGGCCTCAACGTCGTCGACGCCCGCGTCCATTACGCGTTTCCCAACGGCCGCATGTCCGATCACGCGGCGCTTGCTGCGACGTTCGAGGTACCGCGCAAGCGCCGGTAAGTCCACGACCCGCGTCCCGTCATGATTCGCTTCACGCCGGGCAATCGGATCGACCTGCTGCGCAACGGCGGCGAGTTTTTTCCCGCACTGACTGCGGCAATCGACGCCGCGGAGCGCGAGATCTGGCTCGAGACCTACATCTTCGCCGACGATGCGGCGGGCAGTGCGATCGCCGATGCGCTGATTCGCGCGGCGCAACGTGGCGTCGAAGTGCGCGTGCTCGTCGACGGCTGGGGCGCCCGCCACTATCTGACCAAGCGTCTCGAGCGCCGGCTGCGCGACGGCCAGGTGCGATTGCTGAAGTATCGGCCCGAGATCGCGCCTTGGCAGTTTCGCACGCATCGGCTGCGCCGAATGCACCGCAAGCTCTGCCACGTCGACAAGCGGATCGCGTTCGTCGGCGGCATCAACCTGATCGACGACATGAACACACCGCATCAGAAGCCGCCGCGCCTGGATTTTGCCGTGCGCGTCGGCGGACCGGTGGTCGTTCCGATCGTGAAGACGATGCAACGGCTGTGGGCGCTGGTCGAGCTGGTGCAACAGCTCGAGCGCAGCGAAGTGCCGCTGTTCCCCGAACGCTTCCACGTCGCGCACGCCGGCACGCAGACCGCGAAGTTCGTGATCCGCGACAACCTCCGCTACCGGCGCGACATCGAGCGCGCCTACCTTGCGGCTATCCGTACCGCGAAGCGGGAAATCCTCATCGCCAATGCCTATTTTTTCCCGGGTGTGCATCTTCGGCGCGCGCTGATCACCGCGGCCCGCCGCGGCGTGAGCGTGACGCTGCTGCTGCAGGCGCGCGTCGAATACCGCTTGCTGCACTACGCGTCGCGCGCCCTGTATGGCCAGCTGCTCGCGGCGGGGGTCGTGATCGCGGAGTACCACCGGTCGTTCCTGCATGCCAAGGTTGCGGTCGTCGACGACCAGTGGGCAACCGTGGGATCGTCGAACATCGATCCCTATTCGCTGCTGATGGCGCGCGAGGCCAACATATTCGTCCGCGACCCGCATTTCGCCGACCAGCTGCGCATCGAGCTGCTGCAGATGATCGCGACCGGCACCCGGCACGTCGAGCCCGAGCATTGGGCGGGACGATCGCGACTCGCCAAGGCGATCACCTGGGTCGCGTACGGCATCGTCCGCTTCGGGATGGGCCTCCTGGGTTATGGCGGCGACGAGTGGTTTCCGCGCCGCCGCGCCAAGCCGCCGTAGCGCAAGTTGAAGAGTGGCCACGGCTGCTAAGATAAACCTGCGCCTCGGAATGCCGTGCACGGCCCCAGGATGCGCAGTTTTCTGATTCCTGATTCCTGACCTCTGATTCCTGAATGCGTCCCAGCTCCGCAGCGCCGCCGGCCCCCGCGCCCAACACGCCACGCACGTATCGCGGCGACTGGGCGACGATTCGCACGCTCCTGCCTTATCTGTGGGAGTACAAGGGACGGGTGCTCGCGGCCATTGGCTGCCTGATTCTCGCGAAAGTAGCGAACGTCGGCGTCCCGGTCCTGTTGAAGCAGATCGTCGACAGCCTGGACCGGGAGACGGCGGCGATGTTCGTTCCGCTGGCGCTTTTGGTGGCGTACGGACTGCTCCGGCTGTCGACCACGATGTTCACCGAATTGCGCGAATTCCTGTTCGCGAAGGTGACGCAACGCGCGGTGCGCAAGATTGCCCTGCAGGTGTTCCGCCACCTGCATGCGCTGTCGCTGCGCTTCCACCTGCACCGTCAGACCGGCGGGCTGACCCGCGACGTCGAGCGCGGGCAGCGCGGCATTTCCACGCTGATCAGCTACGCGTTGTTCTCGATCCTGCCCACGCTGGTCGAAATCACGCTGGTGTCGGCGATCTTGATCGCCCGCTACGACTGGACGTTCATGGCGATCACCGCCGGCGCGCTCGTGGTCTACATCGGGTTCACCGTGTTCATCACCGAGTGGCGCACCCATTTCCGGCGCACGATGAACGAGCTCGATTCGAAGGCCAACACCCGCGCGATCGACAGCCTGATCAACTACGAGACCGTCAAGTATTTCGGCAACGAGGAGTGGGAGGCGCGCCGCTACGACGAGAGCCTGCAGCGCTTTGAACGTGCGGCGGTGAAAAGCCAGACGTCGCTGTCGGCGCTCAACATCGGCCAGAGCGCCATCATCGCGATCGCGGTGACGCTCATCATGTGGCGGGCCACTGTCGGCGTGGTCAACGGCACGATGACGATCGGCGACCTCGTGCTCGTCAACGCCTTCATGATCCAGCTCTATATTCCGCTCAATTTTCTGGGCGTGATCTACCGCGAGATCAAGCAGGCGCTCGCCGACATGGAGCGCCTGTTTGCCCTGATCGAGGAGAACACCGAGATCCAGGACAGTCCGGGGGCGGCGCCCGTCGTCGTCCTGGGCGCGGAAGTGCGCTATGAGCACGTCGACTTTGCCTACGAGTCCAACCGGCAGATCCTGCACGACGTGTCGTTCACGATTCCCGCCGGACGCACGGTCGCGGTCGTCGGTCCTTCAGGATCCGGCAAATCGACGCTGGCGCGCTTGCTCTACCGCTTCTACGACGTCACCGGCGGCCGCATCACGATCGACGGCCAGGACTTGCGTGCCGTGCAGCAAGCCAGCGTGCGCGCGACGATCGGCATCGTGCCGCAGGACACGGTGCTGTTCAACGACAGCATCGAGTACAACATCGGCTACGGCAAGCCAGGCGCGTCGCACGACGAAATCGTCGCCGCGGCGCGGCTCGCGCAAATCCACGATTTCATTGCCGGGCTGCCGGAAGGGTACGCAACACCCGTCGGCGAGCGCGGCCTCAAGCTGTCCGGAGGCGAGAAGCAGCGCGTCGCCATTGCCCGCGCCATTCTCAAGGCGCCCCGCATCCTGATTTTCGACGAAGCGACGAGCGCGCTTGATTCGCGCTCGGAAAAAGCCATACAGGCGGAACTTCGCGCGATCGCGCGCAACCATACGACGCTCACGATTGCCCATCGGTTGTCCACGATCGTCGATGCCGACGAGATCCTCGTGCTCGAATCCGGCCGCATCGCCGAACGCGGCAGCCACGCGGCGTTGCTGGACGCCAACGGCGTTTACGCGCGGATGTGGCGGCTCCAGCAGGATGAGGAGCGGCGGGCGCCGGAAGGTCGATCCGAAATGTCATCGGAAACCGGAGCCGAAGCGTTGTAGGCAGGCTCTTACAAGCCTGCGGGGCGGGTTTGCACACCCGGGCCCGATTTTTGCATGGCTGCAACGCCGCCGAGCGAGGAGTAAGTCCTTGAAGATACTAAAGTATTGACGTTATCGCGGAAATCGTGAGATAACCTCCGCAGCCATTTACCGAGACGCCGTCTGATGATTCGCTTCTTAATCTTTGTTTTTGCATGTATTTCCGCCGCCGCGACCGCCGCGCCGCTGTCGCTTGATGCGGCCAAGCTGCGTCTATTGTCGGCCAATGCGGTCGTCCTGGATGCGGCCGACGGCAAGGCGATCTACGCGAAAGCGGCAGATGAAGTGACGCCGATCGCCTCGCTGACCAAATTGATGACGGCCATGGTCGTCCTCGACGCCGGACTCCCCCGCGACGAGGTGCTGGCCGTCGACATGGACGACTTCGATTATCTGAAGGGCAGCCACTCGCGTTTGCGCATGGGCGCAACGCTGTCGCGCGACGAGATGCTCCGGTTGGCGCTCATGGCCTCCGAAAATCGCGCGGCCTCGGCGCTGTCCCGCCATTATCCGGGCGGGGCCAGCGCCTTCGTCGCGGCGATGAACGCGAAGGCGGCGGCGCTCGGCATGACGAGCACGCACTTCGAGGATCCGACGGGCCTCACGCCGCGCAATGTGTCGACGGCGAACGATTTGGCCCGCATGGTGCGCGCCGCCGCCGAGTATCCGCTGATCCGCGAATACTCGACGACCCCCGCGCATTACGTCGAAGTGCAAGGCACAGGCCAACTGCTGGGCTTCAACAATTCCAACGGGCTCGTAAAAAACACCGCGTGGGATATCCAGTTGCAAAAGACGGGCTATATCCGCGAAGCCGGCCGTTGTGTCGTCATGCTGGCGACGATCGGCAGCCGGCCGATGGTGATCGTGTTGCTCGATTCGCTTGGCAAGTATTCGCGGATGGGTGACGCGCAACGCATCAAGCACTGGCTCGAGACGGGCGAGTCGCTTCCCACGGCGGCGCTTCGGCCCACGGCGGCGCTTCGGCCTGCGGCAGCGCTTCGGCCCGCCGGGGTCAAAGGCGTGTTCAATCCGGTCAAGCCTGCGAAGAACCCGCAATCGAAGCTCGCCAGCAACAAGACCTCGCGCGGCTAGCGCGGATTTCGCTCTTCCCTTCGAAGCAGTGGCGTCGGCCGGCACCTTGCCGGCCATTGCGTCACGCCTCGGCGGACTGCGTCACGGCGGCACTTCCCGGCGCTCAATGCGCCGCCCGGGATACGCCAACGCATCTGTCATCTGTCATCTGACTTCTGACGCCTGGCGCTTGCCGCGAGCAGTTCCTTCGCATGCGCGCGCGTCTTGGCGGTGATCTGCGCGCCGCCCAGCATGCGCGCCAATTCCTCGACGCGGTCCGAAGCCGCGAGGCGCGCGAGATCGCTGGCCACGCTGTCGCCGTCACCGTTCTTGGTCACGCGGAAATGCGCGTCCGCATGCGCCGCCACCTGCGGCAGATGCGTGACGCACAATACCTGGCGCCGCGTGCCGAGCGTCTGCAACAGGCCGCCGACCGTTGCCGCCACGGCGCCGCCGATGCCGCTGTCGACTTCGTCGAATACGAGCGTGGGGACCTGGCCGACTTCGCTCGCCACCACCTGGATCGCGAGCGCGATCCGCGACAACTCACCTCCGGATGCGACGCGCGCCAGAGGGCCCAGCGGCTGCTTGGGATGGCTCGCGACCCGCAGCTCGACCTGCTCGAGCCCGTAGCTTGCGGGCGCGCTCAGCGGCTCGAGCGCGACCTCCAACCGGCCACCGGCCATTGCAAGCGCCTGCATCGCCTCGGTCACGCGATGTGCGAATTCGTTGGCCGCGAAGTTGCGCTTTTTCGACAGTTGACCGGCGGCAAGGCGATATTGTTTTTCCGCTTCGGCGGCACGCGCCGCGAGTGCGTCGGCATTGGCCGATTCGGCAAGCGCGGCCAGGCGCGCCTCGGTCTCCGCGAGCAGCGCCGGCAGCGCTTCAGGACGCACGCGATGCTTGCGCGCCACGTCATGAATGGTCGATAACCGCTCCTCGACGCGTTTGAGCTCGGCCGGATCGAGATCGAGCCGGCGCTGGTAGTCGCGCAGCGCGCGCGCCGCTTCGTCCAGCTGGATGGCCGCCGGCTCGAGCAGCGCAACCACCTCGGCCAGCGCCGGGTCGTGCCCCGCGACCGCCCGCAAGCGTTGCGTCAGCTGCGAGAGACGTGCGGCGAGCGCGTCGTCGGCCTCCGACAGCGCGGCGGCGCCCTCGTTGGCGGCGGCGATGAGGTCGGCGGCGTTGGCGAGGCGCGACTGCGCCGCGGAAAGTTGGCTCCATTCGGATTCGGTGACCGCGAGCGCGGCGAGCTCGCGCCGGCGCTCATCGAGAAATCCGCGTTCGGCGGCTGTGGCATCGGCCGCATGCGCGGCGGCATCGCGCCGTTCCACGGCGGCGCGCCAGGCTCGCCAGCGCTCCGTGACCTCACCCGCGAGTGTCGTAAACCCGCCGAACGCGTCGACCAGACACCGCTGCGCCTCCGCTTCGCTGAGCGACTGGTGTGCATGCTGGCCGTGGATCGCGACGAGCGCAGCGCCCAGGTCGGAGAGTTGCGCCAACGTCGCTGGCCGGCCGTTGATCCATGCCCGGCTTTTGCCCTGCGCGTCGAGCACCCGCCGCAGCAGGACTTCGTTACCGTCATTGGCGAGCTCCTGCTCGGCCAACCAGGCGCCGACGGCGGGCGCGTCGGACACGTCGAACTCGGCGGCGAGCTCCGCGCGCTCCGCGCCGGCGCGGAGCTGCCGAACTTCGAAACGATCGCCGAGCAGGAGCCCCAGGGCGTCAAGCAGGATCGACTTCCCCGCGCCGGTTTCGCCGGTGAGGACCGTGAGGCCCTCGCCGAATTCGACATCGAGCGTGGCGACGACGACAAAGTTGCGAATCGCGAGCGAGCGGAGCATGGGGTCAGCGACGACTTGCGGAGATCGTCGGAATCCGCGCGGCGCGCAAGGAAAATTCTCTCTGACCCCGCCTAGTCATGGCTAGGGCGGGAAATACGCTCCGGCGTTGCGCTCCAGTGCAGCTTCTCGCGCAGCATCGCGAAATAGTCGTGGCCTTCCGGATAGAGGAAGCGGGCGCGAAACGCCGCGCGCGAAAGCTGGACGCAATCCCCTTCCGCCAGCGCGAAGTGCGCCTGGCCATCGCAATGCACGCCGGCATCGCGGGCACGGATCACGGTGATCGCGATCGCGGCGTCGTCGGAAATCGCAATCGGCCGATGAGTAAGCGCATGCGGTGCCACCGGAACGAGCAGGAACGAGGGGAGCTGCGGCTCGAGAATCGGACCACCGGCGGAAAGTGCGTAGGCGGTCGAACCCGTCGGCGTGGCGACGATGATGCCGTCGGCGCGCATGGCGTAGGCGAAACGGCCGTCGATGTCCACGGCGCACTCGATCATACTGCCGAGTGAGCCGCGGTTGACGACCACGTCGTTGAGGGCGAGTGTTTCGTCGCGGCCGCCGTCCGCGCGCTCCACCACCACGGCGAGCAACGTGCGCCGCTGCTCGATGAAGCGCCCGGCGAGCATCGCATCGAGCGTGGCCTCCATGCGGGCGAGCGGAATATCCGTCAGGAAACCCAGACGTCCCTGGTTGATCCCGATCAGCGGGACGTCGAACGGGGCCATCTGGCGAGCGATGGACAGCATCGTGCCGTCGCCGCCCAGCACGATCGCGAGGTCGGAGCTCGAAGCCAACTGGGCAGCCGGCGCCGTCGGACAACCGGGCACCGACGCATAGCGCGCGGTCTCCGCATCCAGCACCACGCTGTGACCGCGCGCGGCAAGGTAGGCCGCGAGTTGCGCAAGCGGCGCGGCAAGCTCGGGACTCGCCTGACGGCCGACCATGGCCACGCGGGCAAAGCGGGCCGGAGTATTCGGGGCGGACATGGCTGCGATTAAACCACAGGCGTTGCTCCATCGACCCTCGTCCGGACGGACGAAACGTCAGGCGGGCGCCATCCCTCTCGCCCACGGCGGTAGAATTGCCGGCATGCTGGATGCGCGCGCGCAGCACCTCCTCAAGACGTTGATCGAACGCTATGTGACCGACGGCCAGCCGGTC
>Ga0068863_100006042_pt1 | contig 11881 bp, 9 predicted proteins | sample KBSSwiS62_FD_66596 | JGI IMG/M metagenome (GOLD analysis project Ga0068863, IMG submission 66596) | Switchgrass rhizosphere microbial communities from Kellogg Biological Station, Michigan, USA - KBS Switchgrass S6-2 | ecosystem: Host-associated > Plants > Roots > Rhizosphere > Soil ...
TACCAGCCCGGCTGAAGTCTCGATCGCCATCAATCCGAAGAACCCGGACAACATGATCGCGGCTTCGTTTCAAACAGGACGTCCACCGAAACCACGCGCCGGAAGTTATCACTACGTCACGGCTGACGGCGGCAAGACGTGGAAGACTGTGCCCACACCTAATCCAACCAACCTTGTACAGGGCGACGACGTTGTCGTCTTCAGCCACGATGGCATCGCGTATCACGTTCACTTATCTTTCGACGGCATTCGACTCGCGCGGCCCGTTCGCGCTGAGAATGGAATGATTGTGAACGTGTCGAAGGACGGCGGTAACACGTGGACCGATGGCACCGCCGCAATCAATCACGTCAACACCGTGATTCCGTTCGAGGACAAACCCGGGATAGTGGTCGACAACGCGCCCACGTCGCGCTCGAAAGGCAATGTCTATCTTGCGTGGACCAGGTTTGATGTTTACGGCAGCTCCAATCCGGAACATCGATCACAGATCTACTTCACGCGCTCGACCGATCAGGGACAGACTTTTACGATGCCGTTTCGCATCTCCGACACAGGCGGCGACTGCCTCGACAGCGATAACACCGTCGAGGGGGCGGTGCCGGCAGTCGGACCGAACGGCGAAGTATACATCGTGTGGGCTGGACCGCTCGGCCTTGTGTTCGACAAGTCGATCGATGGCGGTCTGACGTTTGGGAAAGACAAAGTGATTAGCGAGATGCCGGGTGGTTGGGACATGCCGATCGAGGGTCTTGGCAGAGCGAACGGGATGCCTGTGACCGGAGTGGATGTGAGTAATGGACCAAATAAGGGGACGCTCTACGTCAACTGGATCGACGCGCGCAATGGCGATCCGGATGTCTTTGTGATGTCGTCGCGAAATGGTGGCGATACGTGGAGCGCACCGGTGCGTGTGAATGATGATGCGGTGAAGAATGGGAAGGAGCAGTTCTTCACGTGGATGTCGGTCGATCCGGCTGACGGATCGATCAATATCGTCTTTTACGATCGACGCGACGCGACGGGCACCCAAACACGTCTGACGATGGCGCGCAGTGTTGATGGAGGTCGAACATTCATGAATCACAAGATCGACTTGCCGCCATTCAACGCGAACACGCGTGCGTTTTTCGGGGATTACGGAAGCATCTCAGCTTACCAGGGACGCGTAGTGCCGGCGTTCATGCACTTCGTTGACGGAGGCGGGCTGGCAATCTCCGTCGCGTTGTTCCGATTCAAGCTCGGCACGCAGGAGCTAATCCGTAATTAATCCGTGAAAATCCGTGGCTAATCAATCCGCTTGCGCTCAATTGCGCGCTGCGCCAGATTTCCGCAAGCCTTCACCAACGCCCCAAGCTGCGCAAAGCGCGGATCGCGAGTCAATCCCTTCTGATAACGAAAATAGATCTGCTGCACGATCACCGCGATCTTCAGCAGCCCGTACGCGAAATAGAACACCGGATCTTTAATGCGACGGCCAGTGCGCTCTGAGTAGTGTTCTAACAATTCATTGCGCGTCAAACTACCCGGCAACGACGTTAACCCAAACCCATATCCCTGCCACTCCTCCGGATCCGTTGCTTCAACCCAGTACCCAAGGCTGGTCCCAAAATCCATCAGCGGATCGCCAATCGTCGCCATCTCCCAATCGAGCACGGCGACCACGCGCCCCAGATCCTCTGGCGCGAGCACGAGATTGTCGTACTTATAATCGTTGTGAATCAGCGCCGCTTTTGCAGAATCAGCAGGCAGGTTCTGTTGAAGCCACTCAGCCAAACGCTCGATCGCGGGAACGTCATCGGTGCGGGCATTGAAATAGCGTCTGGTCCAACCCTCAACCTGACGCTTCACGTAGCCTTGCGGTGATCCCAGATCACCCAGTCCCGCCGCTTCGTAATCGATCTCGTGTATGGCCGCAAGGTTCTCGATAAACGTTTCCGAAAGACTTCGCATGAGCGCAGGCGTGAGATCGATCCCGCGTGGCGGCTGCGCGCGGAGGATGACGCCCTGCACACGCTCCATCACGTAAAACGGTGTACCGAGTACGCTCGCGTCATCGCAGAACAACAGCGGCCGCGGGACTTTGTTGTAGACCGGATAGAGGTGCGAAAGGATGCGATACTCGCGATTCATGTCGTGCGCGGTCTTAATCTTCGCGCCGATGGGCGGACGGCGTAGCACGAGCTCGCGATCGCCGATTCGTAGCAGGTAAGTGAGATTGGAAAACCCGGCTGGAAACTGTTCGACCGTGAGTGGGCCGTCGAGCTCCGGGAGATGTGCGATGAGATAGTCGCGCAGGGTGTCGTAAGGTAGCTCTTCACCCGGACGCACCGGACTGCTGCGATCAATCGTGCTTCCCATATTTCTTTAACTCACTTCGCGCGACCACCGTCTTGTGCACCTCATCCGGACCATCGTAGATGCGCGCGGCGCGCTCGTGACGGTACCAGTACGACAATAGCGTCGCGTCAGTCAGTCCCAGCGCGCCATGCACCTGGATCGCGCGGTCCAGAACCTTCTGCAAAATGCCGGCGACGAAAAACTTGATCAGCGAAATATCTTTTCTTACTGCCGCGGCGCCTTGCCGATCGATCGCGCTCGCCGTCTGCAAAACAAGCAGACGTGCCGCGTTGATCTCGGCGCGACTCTCCGCGATCCACTCCTGCACGTTTTGCCTGCTGCCCAGCAAAACGCCCGGCGATAGCTCGCGGCGCGAGGCGTAGCTGCACATCAAGTCAAACGCTCGCTCGCAGATCCCTATCCAACGCATGCAGTGATGAATTCTTCCCGGACCGAGACGCTCCTGTGCGATCGTGAATCCCTCGCCTTCCTGGCCGAGCAGGTTGCTTTGCGGCACGCGACAGTTTTCATACCTGACTTCAGCGTGACTGGCGTAGTCGCTGCCCTCGTCGCCCATGACGCTGATGTTGCGGATCAACTGAAATCCCGGCGTCGGTACCGGCACGATGATTTGGCTCGCACGCTTGTAGCGATTGGACGCGTCGGGATTGGTGATAGCCATCACGATCGCGAAGCTCGCTCCTTCCGCGGACGACGTGAACCACTTGTGACCATTGATGACGTAATCGTCGCCGTCTTTCACAGCGGTCGTGCTCATCCAGGTCGGGTTCGATCCGGGATGCTCGGGCTCAGTCATCGAGAAACAACTGCGCACGTCGCCACGCGCGAGCGGCTCGAAAACGTCACGCTTTTGTTCCGGCGTGCCGTGGGTCAACAGGATTTCCATGTTGCCGATGTCGGGCGCCTGGCAGTTGAACAGGTAGTGACCGATCGGCGTCCGTCCCAGTTCTTCGCTGACAAGCGCAAACTCCGACAGCGCGAGGCCTAGGCCGCCGTGTTCTTCCGGCAAGTGCGGCGCCCACAGACCCATGCGTTTGACTTCGTCACGCTTCGCGTTCAGGTCAGGGATGAGCTCGCGAAAAGGACGACGCAGGAAGTCATGCTCGAGCGGGTAGACGTGCGTACGCACGAATTCTTTGATCCGGTCGAGCAGGCCGATTAGTTTCTCGCTGTGATGATCGGTCATATTTGTAGGGGTGGCCCTCCGTGGCCACCCCAGGTTTGCAATTAAACGCTGGGGCGGCCACGGAGGGCCGCCCCTACAATAAATCATTCAACGTTCTAGTTCGAGTTGTTGGCGGGCGATGGTCCAACGGTGCTGGACGAGGTCGCGCGTGGCGGAGTCGAGCGTCTTGTCGCGCGACAGCGAAGCGAAGATGTCTTGCAACTCCTTTTCTTCCGCGGCGACAGGCGTCTTCGCTTTCTTCAGCGCGACGATTTGCGACGTAAGAGCGTCGGCTATTTGGAGCTTGAATAGATAATTGCGTGGATACTTTTCCGACAACAGCCGGGCCGTCTTGATTGCATCGTTCCAGCGCTTCTCGCGCTTGTAGAGATCGATCAGCAGCACGTGCGCAACGTCGCGCGCCCACTTCCCTTCGACTGCGACACGTTCGAGCGCTTGCAGTCCGCGTTTCTTCGAGCCGCGCACGCCCATCGTCGCCACGAGCATCTTCGTGGGGAGCGGCAGTGAACCGATAACGTAGTCCATCAAGCCGATGGTTAGTTCCGCGTCGTGAAAATCAGGCGCCAGCTTGAGCACTTCGCGATGATGGTCCACCGAATCTCGCCCCGCGCGAAAGGCGGCCATGAACTTCCGTTCGACACCGCCAGCGAAGGCGGATTCGAGTCCTTCAGCCGCGCCGAGAAAGTAGAGTGCTTCGACGTCGCGCGGATCTTTGCGCAGCCGCGCTTCTGAGAGCTGTTTTGCCTGGCGCGTCCACTTGCGAAATTCATCCGCCTGTTTGCGATTCACTTTCGGTTTGGCGTCGGTGTAGGCGCCGGTGCTGTAGAGCGTGGCTTTGAGCTCCCACGCTTCGTTCAACTGCTGCACCCAAATACTCGATGCAAGACACTGCGCGCCGGCAGGATGATCCGGCGCCAGCTCGATCATCTTCTGAAAGCGACTGCGCGCGCCTTCGTAGTCGAGATTGTAGAGCGCTGCGTATCCTTCAGCGCGCAAGGCGTCGAGGCGCGCCCGTTGGTCCTGGCCCAAAGCCGTAAGGGAAAAGACGATGATCAGGAGGATTGAAGCAAGAGTTCTCATTTCTTCTTTGCGGCTTTGCGTATCTTTGCGTGCTTTGCGTGAAACAAAACCTCACGCAGAGGCGCAAAGATTACGCAAAGGCGGCAGAGAGATCTTTAATGAAGTGACAGTTGTTTAACTGCCACAGACGCACAACAAGCGTAGCCGCGAAGTCCTAAACTTCAGGGATGTCGCGTCGTCCTCAAATCTACTATCTCAGTCGCAGCATTATATGTCTCACTGTACTGCTCTCGATAGGTTCGCTCTTCATTCCCCTCACCCATCCATTGCTGATTACTATCGACATTGTGCTGCGGACTTACCTCATCTTCATCGGCACTGTGATGGCTCACGAGAGCGTGCATGGCCACCTGGGCAGGACGAAGGCCGCGAACTTCTGGTGGGGCCGCATTGCGTTGCTGCCAAGCATGGTTCCCTTCACCAACTTCCGCAAGACGCACCAGTTACATCACGCGCACACAAACCTCCCCGATCTCGATCCGGACCACTTCATGAAATCGCGCAACTTTCTCGAGCTCTTCGGGCGCGCTCTCGCGATGCCACACCACTGGTTCTTCTGGCTACGCAAACGCGGCTGGCTAAAACGTCACGACCTGATCGAACTAACACTCAACTATGCCCTCATCGTCGCAGTCTACTCGGTAGTTTTCGCCGTTGCTGGTCCAACGAGATTGCTCCTGGGCATGACGCCGCCGCTCATTCTCGTGTCGCTGCTGCTCTGGTATCCGTTTGCCGTGCAGACTCACGAGGGTTTCTCGACCGGAACTGCCGTCTCGCGTTCTCACAACTACTACGGCCGCTTTATGTACTGGTTTTCGCTCGGTCTATCGATGCATCGCGTGCATCACTTGCAGCCAAAGCTGTCGTGGATCGAGTTGCGGCCGCATGTGGAGCCGGCGCCGCCGGGATTGTCACGTTGGTTTCCGCAAAGAGACATCCAAGCTCAATGAGAATGCCGTTGCTGGATCGTGCGTTCTACCTACTCGACAGCGCGCGCTCACCGCAGGACTTCACGCTCATTCTTCATCTCAACGACGCACCCGAAGTGGGTCGCTTTTACGCAGGAGCGAAAAGCGCGATGAACCGGTTTCCGATGAGTGCTTGTTGTGTTGACGGACAAGAGTGGGTGTGGCGGGGGAATAAATATTTCAACCTCGAGATCGTGACAACTGCTTCCGCGATTGAGAGGTTTATCGACGAGCCTTTTGACTTACGACGACAGCCGCCGGTTAAGCAGATCCTGAGCCTCGACGGCGGAGCTCGTCTCGCAACGAGGTTTCATCATTCTGCGGCTGACGGTTTGAGTGCGGCACTGTGGCTGGGGCATCAGCTCAATGTTGCTTACGGATTGGAAGCAGCGCAATCCGAGCCTCGTGAGCTCAATGGTTTAGCGTTGCGGCGATCGCCGGTGTCGGTTCGTCGCAGTCAGTTTGCGTTTGATGGAGCATCGGATCGTTTGTGGACAGAAACCTCGAGGCGTTCCGGAGCAAGACGTTGGCTCACGATCGGTTTTCAGGCGACGGAGTTGCAGAAAGCATGTAGACGCGCCGGTGGCTTCACCTACAACGACCTCCTCGCAACCTGCACGCTCGAAGTCCTCAGGAGTTGGAATTCGGCGCTGGGGCGGCCACGGAGGGCCGCCCCTACAAATGGCTCCCGGGAAATAAATATACACGGGCACGATTGTAGGGGCGGCCCTCCGTGGCCGCCCCAGGCCGGACCCAAGATCGGTCTATGGATGCCCATGAATATCAGGCGTAATTCTGGTGAGGGTTTTGGAAATGGTACGAGCCGGATACGTGTTTATGCGAGATACGACACTGACGCGGGGCTCATCGAAAAGTGTCGTGAGGTGCGGCGGCAGGTTTCGTGGACCACCGAACACGGCGAGTGGGTCGTGCCGGAAATTCCATGGTTTACACGTCTGCCTCGCCCCATCATCACCCCTCTACTTCGCGTCTATCTGAGTCGGGCATCGGTTGACATGGCGACCGCCGTGTTCTCCCATGCCGGGAGCGTGATGGCAAACGCCTGCGAAGCATTCAAGCATGTCGAACGGATCGAATCCGTTGGCCTCTTGCATCCGCGCCAGAGCCTGGCCATAAACGCGGCCACTCACCACGGACACACTTGGTTGACGCTCACTTACGATCCGGCTCTCTTAACCACCGACGACGCAAAAGAGCTCAGCCGGCTTTACGAACAGCAAATCGCTTTAGCTTATGAGAGCTTATATTAACGATAGTCTGCGAGCAGCGATTAGTTATGTCATCCTGTACTTCGGCCTGCTCGCGTGCGGCTGGCAGCGTTTTCAGTTGCTTGCCTTCAGTTTCAATCAGCAGCGGCTGAAAAGAAAGTATGGCATAACTCGCGACACACCCGTGTTGTCGTATGGTCCCGAGGTCGTACAGTCCATCCGCACGAACGCAGGCAAAGACGCAAAGTTCGCTACCACGTCCGGCACAACCGGCGAGCCGAAAGAACTGCTGTACACCAGACGACGTCTGCTCGCTCTCAAGCTGGCTTTCAGCGAGATGTTCGCAGGCGCTTGTTACGCATTCCGTCTCAAACGCACCTCGCTCTACGTTTTTAGCTCGTTCGAAGCAGATACATCACTGACTTCCCTCTTACTCGACGAAACCGCTCTCCCACATTACCTGTCGACGCTTCAAGCACCATACAGACTCCAGCATCACTCTGCGCTCCAGGCACTCGTCTCAAAATACGGCGCGACCGCCGTGCGTTTATGGATTTTGACCCTTTCAAATCCGGGCGTCCTCTACAGCACGAATCCTTCAACCATCTCGACGTTCCTCGACGAGCTGATAAACGACTGGAATCACTGCTCCGAACTGATCCGAGACTGGTGTTACGCGCCCGCCTCGTTCGCTCCCGAAGTTCACTACATTAGCCGTCGTCTCGCATCGCGCGGCTACACCAAGCGGCTAAAGCAGATCGCTAACAGCAACGAGCCACTGCCGCTCTCGCAATACGCACCCGCAGTCGTCGCTTACATCTGCTGGACCGGCGGCTACGTAAAACCATTCCTCGATCGCCTCGCCACACATCTGCCATCTCCGCGTTACGAACTGATTCCGATGTACTCGATTTCAACCGAAACGGTGGAAACACTTCCCTATTTTCGAGATCGCGAAGCTGCCTTCCTTCCTTTCGCCCCAGGCGTCGTCTATGAATTCATCGACGACGCAGAGAACCTGCTCGATGCCCATCAACTCGAGCCGGGCAAACTCTACGCAATGCTAGTCAGCGATGCTTACGGCCTGCGGCGTTATCAAACAGACGATCTGTTTCTCTGCAAACGAAAGATACATGGACTACCCGATCTCAGTTTTGTGCGGCGCCGGACACTCGAGTACTCGTTCACCGGGGAGAAGCTGACAGCCGAGCAACTCAGCATAGTTTTCGACCAACTGCGCGCCAGTTATCCATCGCTGCTTGCCGACAGGTTTCTAACATGCGTGCCCTCTCAGCCGCCGCATTACAAAGTGCTGATCGTCGGGGATTCCGACGTCGAAAACTCGCATGACATCCTCGCCAAACGTTGTGACGAACTGCTGTGCGAGATCAACTGCGAGTACCGAAACAAACGCGCGAGCGGCCGGCTTGGGCCAGTCGAAGTTGTGAGCACAAAGTTTAAGGATTTCGTCGCGATGAACAGCAATTGGGAAACTCAGTTCAAATTCCTTCCACTAGCCGCTAACGTGAACTTCCACGGGGCAAGCCCATGGCATCCTTAAGAAATCATGTCTTCATTTGAATGAGAATTTCGCGCGCCTGTCCCATAAAAATACGCCGCCGCATCAAGTCGCACACAAATCCGTCGCTTAACGTCTGGCCCACTGCTTGCTCAACATAGATCGCAAACCAGGCTGCGGGGAAGCTAATGACTCAAGGAGATGGCATGAAAGACGAACAAGTACGGGAGCTCTTGTACCAGGCACTCGAAACCGAACTCGGGGGCGTTCAGGTTTACACAACCGCAATTCGTTGCGCCGAAAACGAGGATCTAAAAGAAGAGTGGGAAAAATACCTGGAACAGACCAGGAACCACGTGACGATCATGGAAGACGTACTCACCAAGCTGGACCTGGATCCGAATGAGGAAACACCAGGCCGCAAAGTGGTGCGACACATAGGCGAGGCGTTGGTCGAATCGATGGAGATGGCGTTGGCCGAAGGTAAGCCGGGCGCAGCGCAATTGGTAGCCGCCGAAGCCGTCGTCCTGGCTGAAACAAAGGACCACCAGAATTGGCACCTCATCGGAGAGGTAATGAAGAAAGTAAAAGGCGAAGTCGCCGCGGTCCTCAAAGAAGCACACGAAGAGGTCGAGCACGAAGAGGACGAGCACCTTTATCACACCAAGGGATGGGCGCGTGAGCTCTGGATCGAATCGCTCGGCATGAAGGCCGTGCTACCGCCACCCGAAGAAGTGAAGAAAGTGGAGACTGCCATCGGCGCCGCGCGCGCGGAACAAGCACGTACGAAGATGGCTTCAGGCAAATAGTTTGTCGGCGGGTCGGATCGAAGCGAGGGTCCGTTTCGATTAGGGGGCAACGAAGAGAGGCGAGCAAGTTGTACCGCTCGCCTCTTTTCGTTGCCCCCTAGCCAGAGCTGACGTGCCAGTGCAGGTGTTTGGAGTCCTGGTACTTGCCGAGGTTGGTCAGAACGCGACAGGCGCCGTGTTCGTCGAGCACTTCCTTTGCGACTTCACGAACGACACGAAGCAATTCGAGCAGGAGCCCGTCATCTTCGATCGTGAGCAGTGACGAGATGTGACGCTTGGGAATCACCACGATGTGAACCGGCCAGAAAGGGCGTGTGTGGTGATAAGCAAGCACGTTGTCGGTTTCGCGAACGACCCTGACTTCGGTTCGCCCGCTCAATACTTCATCGCAGTAAAAATCTTCAGTCATAAACCGCGGATAATACGGATTGTTGATGGATTTTCACAGATAAGAAAAAGTGATTTGTGATATTTTTTGGAACCCGCGGTGAAGTCGCAAGTGAGACTGCACAGAAAACCGGCTCTCCCGATCTCATACCACCTAACTGAAGGAGAGTTTCCCCATGTTTCTGCGAACGATTCTTTTCTCGACATTGATGTTGCTTTGCTCTGGAGCAGCGTTGGCACAAAGACCCGGGCCGGAATTCTGGCGTAAAGTGAGTTGCGTACCACTCGAGCCGCGCACGAAACTCGAAGCGCTCGACGACCGGCACAGCACGGTCATCATCAAGGGCTTCACACGAATCACGACGGTTGACGTGCGTGGCATCCGGGTCGACGCGGTTGAAATGCGCGACCTGGGGAGCGCCGTCGGCCGCGCCAAGGGACTCGTAATCACATTGCGAGAAGGTGGCGAGCAGCCAAAAGAGGATCGTGCTTTTGTCGACTACGACGAGATCGATTTACTACTCAATGCGATTGATGCAGTTTCGCGCGCGGACGAAACCGTGACCAAGCTGGCGGGCTTCGAGGCGCGATATAAGACCATCGGCGATCTCGAAGTTGGTGTCTTCCGCCAAACGCGCAGCGGCACCGCGGTGACGATGACCGCAGGTCTTTGCGATCTCGTCACCATATCGATGTCGCTCGATGATCTCGGCAAAGTCAGGGCAATGTTCCAGGAAGCCAAGACACGCCTCGACGAGATCCGTTAAATAACCCGTGTAAATCCGTGGCTAATCAACCACGCGCACGCGTGTTTCAGCGCCGTTGGTGCGAATCTCGGGGACGTACATCGCATGGCCCAACACGGGCAGTGCGTGGAACGTTCCCGGAACTTCGGCTCTCATCTCATAACTGAGTTGCCAGAATCCCTCCGGTAGCTGGTCGATAAACATCGCCACCTTCCGATCGCGCAGCTCCTGGTAAACCCAACGCGAACGCCCGGTGAAACCACCACCCGACTTGAGCTCCTGAACGTACAGACTCTCGCCACTGCGAATCTGCACCGCTTCGAGTCCCGCCGGTTTCAGGTCTTCGAACAACAGATACTCGTAGTTGTTCTTCGCTTCGACAGTCAGCACCACTTGAATTCGATCGCCGCTCTTCACCGTCTCACCATCGCTCAACAGTACTCTTTCCGTAACAACTCCTTTCAGCAGCGTCGGATGATTCACCAGTTTGAAATACTGGCGCTTCACGAAGATCTCGTTACCCGCCGGCTTTAGAGGCTCTTCGAGACTGAAGAACTCCGCCGCCGCCGAGAAGTAGATCGGACCACTGCCACTATTTCTCACGATGCTGATCTCGTTCTGCCCATCGCGAATCAGCTCGCGTGAGATGTCGAACTTGCTCGGCGCACTGAGCGCATCGTCAGCCGTGATCTGCTTCGTCGCCACTGGTGTTCCATTCACCACGAGTTGATATGACATCGACGGCTGGACTTCGCCACTGACTCGCAAATAGTCGTTCAGTGTCAGAACAACGATTGCCGTATCGCGCGTGTTACTCCACTGCGCTCCCCTGCGATTCTTCACCAGCCAGTTCGTCACCGGCTCGATCAATTTATTTTGAGGATCGATAGCGAGCAAAGCACGCAACGCGAACGAGGTCGCCTCAACACCGCCGTCAGACCAGCGCCAGTAAATTCCATCCTCGCCCCAGTGCGCGGTGCCGATGACGGACGGATCTGACGACTGCGCGCCACGCTGTACGATCGAAGTGTCAGGCTGTGAATCGATCTTGACGCCGTTTTCGAGGTTCGCGACCAGAATCTTCGCTTGTTCGTTGAAGCCATAGTTGTGAGCCGCCAGCGCCAGCAACGCACGTGTGTAGGCGTTTAGCTTGTCGCGGTTATTCCATAGATTTGTAAAAGCGTTCCGTTGGAACTTGCTCACTTCCGTCTGTTTCCGCATCCCGTGATACACCGCCAGCGAATGAAGCATCCACGCCTGCGAGTCGTAACTGATCTCCTTCTCCACGATCTCTTTGTCGAGAAAAGCTACGGCGCGTTCAAGTGCTTCCGACTTCACATCGATGCCGGCCTGCCGCGCGAGGCTCATGCCCCACACGACATACGCCGTCATAAAGTGATCGCTTTCGCCTTCCTTCCACCAGCCCCAGCCACCGTCGGAATGCTGGAAGTTGTAAAGCCGTTCCAGGCCCTGCTCCGTGATCTTCTCGAGTTCCTTCAGATCACGGCGACCGTTCGGATGCGTGGCCGCTGCACTTGTCTCCTCGATACCGCCAAAGATCTTGTGCATCGCGGTTTCTGGCTTGAGACCGAGATC
>Ga0068863_100006043_pt1 | contig 11881 bp, 8 predicted proteins | sample KBSSwiS62_FD_66596 | JGI IMG/M metagenome (GOLD analysis project Ga0068863, IMG submission 66596) | Switchgrass rhizosphere microbial communities from Kellogg Biological Station, Michigan, USA - KBS Switchgrass S6-2 | ecosystem: Host-associated > Plants > Roots > Rhizosphere > Soil ...
ATCGAGGACCAGGTCTGGCCCAAGCGCTGCGGGCACATGTTCGGCAAGAAGCTGATCCCCAAGGACGAGATGGTCGGCAAGCTCAGGGCCGCGCTCGATGCTCGTCACGACCCGGACTTCGTGATCATCGCGCGCTGCGACGCGATCATGGTCGAAGGGCTCGAGGCGACGCTCGATCGCGGCGAAGCCTATCTCGCGGCCGGCGCCGACATGCTGTTCTTCGAGATGCGCGAGTCGATGGACGAGCTCCACGGCATCGCCGACCGCTTCCGCGGCCGGGTTCCGCTGCACTTCAACCATTCGCCGAGCGGCATGGTGCCGCGCCTGCACGTTTCGGAGATCGAGAAGCTCGGCTTCAAGACCGTGTGCTTCTACGTGCACGCGTTGATGGCCGCGTGCAAGGTGATGCGCGAGGTGCTGACGGAGATCAAGGAGACCGGCAACACGCTGACGATGTGGGACCGGATGGTCAAGTTCGACGAGTTCTGGGAGATCGCAGGGCTCGCGCAGTATCGGGAACTGGAGAAGAAATATGGCGCATGACCCGGTTCGCCTCGAGCTCGTCAAGAACGCGATCGGCTCGGTGGTCGACGAGATGGTGCTGACCGTCATCCGCATCGCGTACTCGTCGATCATGAAGGACACGATGGACCTGTCGAGCGCGTTCTGCGACCGCCACGGGCGGATGATTGCGCAGGGGTTGAGCGTCGCGCTGCACCTGGGCTCGATTCCCGACGCGATGGACAACGTGATCGCCAAGTACGGCGATACGCTCGTACCCGGCGACATCGTGATCCTGAACGATCCTTACCTCGGTGGCATGCATCTGCCCGACATCTTCATGTTCAAGCCGTTGTTCGTCGGCGATCGTCTGCTGGGCTACGCGGTGGTCGTCGCGCATCACAACGACATGGGCGGCCGGGTGCCGGGATCGAGCGCCGCGGATTCCACCGAGATTTTCCAGGAAGGCCTGCGCATCCCGATCCTCAAGCTGTACGAGCGCGGCGTGCCCAACCAGACGCTGATGGACATGATCGCGCTCAATGTCCGCATTCCCGATGTCGTGCTGGGCGACCTGCAGGCGCAGGCCGCGGCGTGCCGCATCGCCGAGCGTGGAATCGGCGAGCTGGCGGCGCGCTTCGGCATCGATCAGCTCGAAGCCTACTTCGACGATCTTCTCGATTACAGCGAGCGCGAGGCGCGGCGCACCGTGCGCTCGATCCCGCCCGGTGTCTATCGGTTCGTCGACCACCTCGACGACGATGGCGTCAACATGGACCAGCCGGTCAGGATCGCCGTGGCGATCCACGTCGACGGCGACGAGATGACGGTGGACCTCGCGGGCACATCGCCGCAGGTGCGCGGCGCCATCAATTCGACGTTGTCGTTCGCGAAATCCTCGGTCTATTTCGCCGTGCGCTCGATCATGGATTCGGATGCGCCGAACAATTCCGGATTCTTTCGCCCGATTCACGTCAAGGCGCCGCTCGGCTGTCTCGTGAATCCGCGCCCGCCCGCCGCGGTGGCCGCGCGCGGCATCAGCGGCTTCCGGCTGATCGATGCGATGTTCGGCGCGCTCGCGCAGGCGATTCCGGAGCGGGTGCGCGCCGCCGGCGAAGGCGGCACCACCAGCTACAGCTTTGCGTGCTACGACGCCGACGGCCGCTTCTCGCTGTTCCGCGAGGCGATCATGGGCGCGTGGGGCGGCGGCTATCGGCGCGAGGGCATCGACGGCATTGCCAACGGCGCCGCCAACATCAGCAACGCGCCGGTCGAGATGATCGAGAACCAGGCGGCCATCCGCGTCGAGCATTACGAGTTCGTTCCCGACAGCGGCGGGCCCGGCGAATGGCGCGGCGGCATGTCGGTCTCGCGCCAGTTGCGCTTTCTCGGCGCACGCGCCGCGCTGCAATTGCGCTCGGACCGCCGCCATCACCTGCCCTACGGGCTGATGGGCGGGCACAATGGCACACCGTCGAACAACGTGCTCGATGACGGCGGCACGCAGAGTCAGCTGCCGACCAAGTTCACGCGCCCGCTGGCCACGGGCCAGGCCATGCGGCATACGACGGCAGGGGCGGGCGGGTATGGAAATCCATTGCGCCGCGACCCGGCGATGGTGCTTGCCGACGTCCGCAACGGCAAGGTGACTCCCGAAGGCGCAGCGCGCGACTACGGCGTCGTGATATTGCCTTCGCCGTGGCATGTGGATGCACGCGCCACGGCGGCGCTGCGCGCGCAACGCGCCGAAGCGGCGACGACGGCGGACATTCCGGCGTGAGTGCTGCGACTGGCTTGGCGCTGCGTGTCGGCGTCGATATCGGCGGCACGTTCACCGATCTGGTGTTCGTGCGGCCCGACGGCCTCCTCGACCGGCGCAAGCGGCCGTCCACGCCGGCCGATTATTCGCTGGCGATCGTCGAGGGCATCGCCGAATATTGCGCCGAAGTCAAGCTCGCCACCGGTGACGTCAGTGAAGTCGTGCACGCGACGACGGTGGCCACCAACGCGATCCTCGAACGCCGCGGTGCGCGCACGGGGCTCATCACCACCGAGGGTTTTCGCGACGTCCTGGAGCTGCGCCGCATCCGCATTCCGCTGGCCTACGATCTCGGCTGGAAAAAACCCGAGCCGCTGGTCGAGCGCGCGGTGCGCCTTGGTGTGCGCGAGCGGCTGGATGCGCAGGGTGGCGTGCTCACCGCGCTCGACATGGACGACGTCGACACGGCCATCGATGCGCTGGAAGAAGCGAAGATCGAGACCGTAGCCGTGTGTTTTCTCCACGCCTATCGCAACTCGGGCCACGAACGCGCGGTTGGCGCACGGCTGCGCGAGCGGCTGCCGGAGGCGCACGTGTCGCTGTCGTCGGACGTGCTGCCCGAGATGCTGGAATTCGAGAGAACGAGCACGACGGTCGTCAACGCGTACATCGCGCCGTTGATCGCCCGCTACCTCGACCGGCTGCGCGGGGCGCTGGCCGAACACGGCGTGCGCGCGCCGATCCTGGTAATGCAATCGAATGGCGGACTGATCAGCGCATCGTCGGCCACGGCGCGGCCGGTGACCATCATCGAGTCGGGCCCCGCGGCAGGTGTGGTCGCCGCACAGCGAACGGCGCACGCTTGCGGCTATCCGAACGTGATCACGCTCGACATGGGCGGCACGACGACCAAGGCGTCGATCATCGAGCGCGGCGAGATCCTGCGCGGGACCGAATACGAGGTCGGCTCGGCGGTATCGGTCAGCAGCCGGCTGATGCGCGGCAACGGTTACCTGCTGCGGATTCCGGTGATCGACATCTCCGAGGTCGGCGCCGGCGGCGGCAGCGTCGCGGCGCTCGATGCCGGCGGCTCGCTGCGTGTGGGTCCGCGCAGCGCCGGCGCGGTGCCGGGCCCGGCCTGTTACGGCCACGGCAACGAGCAGCCGACCGTCACCGATGCCAATCTGCTGCTGGGTTATTTGAGCGACACGTCGCTCGCGGGCGGAACGCTGATGATCGATCGCGCGCTGGCGGAAGCGGCGGTGCGGCGACATGTCAGCGAGCCGTCGGCGTTGACGCTGCTCGATGCGGCGCACGGGATTCACGCGGTCGCGAATTCGAACATGGTGCGCGCGATCAAGTCGGTCTCCGTGGAGCGCGGCCGCGATCCGGCCGATTTCGTGATGATGGCGTTCGGCGGCGCGGGACCGATTCACGCCGCGGGCGTTGCGCGGACGCTCGGCATCCGCAAGGTGCTCGTGCCCCCGGCGCCGGGCGTGTTCAGCGCGCTGGGACTATTGCGCGCCGAGATCGAGCACCACGCGGCGCGGACGGTGCTGATGGGCACTGGCGGCACGGCCGACCTGACACCCGTGGAAACGGCGCTCGAGGAGATGCGCAGCGACCTTCGCGACCGCGTACGCGAGGAGGGCTTCGATCCCGCCACCGCCGAATTCGAGCAATACGCCGATTTGCGCTATCGCGGCCAGTCGTCGGAGTTGACGGTGCCGATGCCCGAAGGGTCGCTGGATGTCGATGCATTGCGCGCGATCGAGGAGCGATTCGAGCAGGAATTCGAGCGCACCTACGGTCATCGTGGCGATACCAAGGCATTCGAGCTCGTGACGGTGCGCCTGGTGATGCGCGTGCCGCGCATCGTGGAGCACGGCAAGGATTGGGCGCCGGAACGCGTCGCCGGCGACGCGCGGCGCGCAGTGTATTTCGGACCGGAACATGGGCAATTCGATGCACCGGTGCTGTCCCGGCATTCGCTGGGGCGCACCCCGCGCGCGGGGCCGCTGCTGATCCAGGAATACGATACGACGATCGTGGTGCCGCCCGATTGCAATGCCGCGGTCGATGATCATGGCAACGTGGTCATCGGCATAGGGACCTGACGCAATGGAGAGGACGATGAGCGCAAAGACACCGACGACCGCCAACGAGAAGCGCAAGCTGTTCCGGCGCCTGATGAACGATCCCGCGCTGCTGGTGTTGCCCGGCGTTTTCGATGGCTACAGCACCCGGCTGGTCGACAAGGCGGGCTTTCCCGCCGCCTTCATCACCGGTTCCGGCATCAGCGAAGCGGTCATGGGCTGGTCGGATCTCGGGATCATGGGTTATCGGGAAAACCTCGATGCGTGCCGCCATCTCGCGTCATGCACGAGCATGGCGCTGATCGGCGACGCCGACACCGGCTACGGCAATGCGGTGAACGTGTTCTTCACGGTCCGCGGCTTCGAGGATGCGGGCCTCGCCGGGGTGATGATCGAGGATCAGGTCTGGCCCAAGCGCTGCGGCCACATGAAAGGCAAGGAAGTGATCTCGCTGGAGGAGGGCACGGAAAAGATCCGTGCCGCAGCCGAGGCGCGCCGCGATCCCGATTTCGTCATCAAGTCGCGCACCGACACGTTGGCTACGCATGGCATCGATGAGGTGATCAAGCGTCTCAACAGCTATGCGGAGGCGGGCGCCGACCTGTTGTTCGCCGATGCGTTGTTGACTGTCGACGACATCGCCACCGTCGCGAAGAACGTTCCAAAGCCGTTGTGCGTCAACATGGGCTTCGGCATCCGCAAACGATCGACGACGCCGCTGCTGTCGCCGCGCCAGATGCAGGACCTGGGTGTGGCGGTCGCCATCTTCCCGCGGCTGCTCACCGCGACGGCCATCCAGGGGATGAAGAACGGGCTGGCGGTGCTGCAGCAAAGCATGGCGACGGGGGAGGTCGTCGAGCGGCCGGATCTTGCGGTGTCATTCGAGGAGCTCAATGCGCTCGTCGGGTTCGACGAGGTGGCGTCCATCGAGCGGAGATTCCTGACGCAAAAGCAGCTGGCGCAGAAATACGGCGCCGCCGCGGAATAGAAGAACCTGTGCTTCACCATAGTACTATGGCCAGCGGACGAGCCCACGGGTCACGGGAGAACGGCATGCAATCCAGCAATTCATTCTCGCGTCGAGTTTTTGTTCGGTCGGTTCTCGGCGGGTTGATCCTGCTACCCGGCATGACGCGGCCGGGACTTTCCCGGGCCGACACGAGGAAATTCACGGTGATGGCCCTCGGTGGATCGTGGGGCGCGGCGATCCGGGATTACATCGCGACACCGTTCGCGAAAGCGCAGGCCGTCGAAATTGCTTATGACGAGCGCCCGAACGCCCAGCAGGTAGCGGCGCTGCAGGCGATGCGCGGCAATCCATCGGTCGATGTCGTCGAGTTGGGCGCAACCCGCATGGGACAGGCGATCGCCCTCGGGCTGGTGGAACGGATCGATCCGGCGCGCGTGCCCAACTTCGCGGCCGTTGAATCCGCATACAAGAACCCGTACTACGCGGATCGCTACATCGCGCCGTGGGCGTTGACAATCAACACCAAAGTGATCGACAAGGCCGCGGCCGCGCAGCAGGGGTGGGAATCGCTGCTCGACAAGAAGCTCAAAGGCAAAGTCGCGATTCCCAAGTTCGGCTGGATGGGCGAGATGTGGATGCACGCCGCGAATCTCAGCATGGGCGGCACATACGACAACTTCGATCCCGTGATCGCGTTCTGCCGCAGGATCATTCGCGAGAACGACGGCCTCGTGATGGAGTCGAACGACCAGGGCATGAAGATGTTCGCGACGGGCGAGATCGCCGCCGCTCCCTTCTGGGTCGGCAGAACGTACATGCTCCAGGACCAGGGCGTGTCAGGCCTCGATTTCGTCTATCCCAAGGGCTGGGTGGGCTACGGGTCCGGCTTCATGATCGTGAAGGGCGCGCCGAACCTGGCGCTTGCCGAGAAGTTCGTCGATCTCTCCCTCGCGCCCGACGTGCAGGCAGAGATCGCCAAGAAATTTTCCTATTCCACGACCAACGCGAAGGCCGCGCCGCTGGTGAAGGACTTGCCGCGCCTGCGCATCGCCGCTGCCGACGCCTCGAAGGTCCAGGCGCTCGACTACGAGAAAATGTACAAGTATTCGGACAAATACCTCGAACGCATGAATCGAGAGGTCGTGGGCTGAAAGTCTCGTCATGGCCTCGATCGCCGTCACGAGGCTGACCAAGCGTTTCGGGGCCACGCACGCCGTCGGCCCGCTCGACCTGACGATCGCTGCTGGCGAATTTGTCTCGCTGCTCGGACCGTCCGGCTGCGGCAAGACAACAACGCTGCGCATGATCGCCGGCTTCGAGACCCCCACGGCTGGCTCGATCCGCATCGGAAATGCCGATATGCACGGCGTGGCGGTGGAGCGCCGAGGGATCGGCATGGTGTTCCAAAGCTATGCGCTGTTTCCCCACCTTAGCGTGTTCGACAACGTCGCCTTTGGTCTGCGACTCAAGCGCCGTCCCCGCGGCGACATCGAAAAAGCGGTGCAGCACGTCCTTGGCCTGGTGGATCTCGCGGAGTATGGCGGGCGGATGCCCCGCGAACTGTCCGGGGGGCAGCAGCAGCGTGTGGCTTTGGCTCGAGCGCTGGCGGTGCAGCCGGCGGTGCTGCTGCTGGACGAGCCGCTGTCCAATCTCGACCTGAAGCTGCGCGAGCAGATGCGGGATGAAATCCGCCGCCTGCAGCGCCGCGTTGGGATCACCGCGCTTTATGTCACGCACGATCAGGGCGAGGCGATGGCGATGTCGGATCGCATTGTCGTCATGAACCGTGGGCGCGTGGAGCAGATCGGCACCCCGCGAGAAGTCTATGAGCGGCCCGCATCGCTGTTCGTCGCCCGCTTCATCGGTCAGTGCACCGTACTGGAAGGGCGCCTCGATGCTATCGAAGGAACCGCTGCACGCTTCGTCTCGCGCGCGGGGACGCCGTTCGCGGTGGAATGCGCGGGTGTCGCGGCGGCCGCCGGCCGCGCCGCCGGACTCGTGATTCGTCCGGAATTCGTCGAGGTACGGGCGGCCGCGGCCGACGGAGTTGCCGCTGTCAATGTAATGGACGCTATCGTCGAAGAAGCGGTCTACGTCGGCGAACGCGTCGATCTCACCGTCCGACTCCCCCACGGCGATTCGATCGTTGTGGCCCAGCGTGCATCGCCGGGTCGTGCATTGCCGCAGCCTGGTGATCGCGTGGTGATTGCGGTGTCGCCCGCCGAGCTCACCCTCGTACCGTTGCCTGAGGGAGCCGAGACATGAAGCCGCGCATTCGCTCGCTGGCTTTGCTGCCATCGCTCGCGATCGTGGGCATCGGTCTTGTGCTGCCGGGTCTGCTCATGCTCGCGTACAGCTTCCTTCGCTACGTGCCGGGCCGCATCACCGATTTCACGTTGAGCATCGAGAATTACCTGCGGCTGTTCGGCGACTTCTTCTATCTGGGCGTGGTCGTCAGGACGCTGCAGCTGGGCGTTATCGTCACTGTGCTGTCGCTGTTGCTGGCGTATCCGGTCGCCTACTACCTCGCCCGCACGACGTCGCGCTTCAAGGGCGTGCTGACCTATCTCGTGTTCCTGCCGATGATGGTCGGCATTGTCGTGCGCGCATACGGATGGATTGTCATTCTCGGACGCGAAGGGCTGCTCAACACGGGACTGCAATCGCTGGGCGTCGTCGACGAGCCGGTGCGCCTGTTGTACTCGATGCACGCGGTGGTGCTCGCGCTGGTGGAGGTGCTGCTGCCGTTCATGATCATGCCGATCCTTTCCTCGCTCGAGAAGATCGATCGTCACGTGGAGGAAGCCGCGCGCGCTGCCGGCGCAACGCCGATGCAGGCGTTCCTTCGGGTCACGCTGCCGTTGAGCTTTCCCGGTGTCGTATCGGGTTCGCTGCTGGTGTTCTCGCTGTCGATCACCGCGTACGCACTTCCCGCGCTGCTCGGCGGCACCAAGGTCAAGCTCATTGCGGCGCTCGCCTATGACGCCATGCTCGTCGGCTATAACTGGCCCTTCGGATCGGCGATTGGCATTTTCATGGGGCTGGTCTCCGGTACGGTCGTGTATCTGTACCTGCGCACGACCGGACGGCGTGGAGTCGCCCGATGAGCCGCGCAAGCCGTTGGTGGCGCGTCGTCGGCGCGATGACCATCGTCGCGTACCTCTACATGCTTGGGCCGATCGTCGTGGTCATCGTCGAGTCGTTCAATGCATCGGACCAGATGCGATTTCCGCCGCAGGGCTGGTCGCTGCGCTGGTTTCACGCGTTGGCTGCCAACACCGATTTTCTGACCTCGTTCAGGGTGAGCCTGGTCCTCGGTGTGATCACGGCGGTGATCGCGACCGTCGCCGGTACCTTGGCGGCTTATGCGCTGGTGCGCCATCGGCGTCCGCGCCAAGCGGGCATCGAAACGTTGTTGCTGGCACCGTTGTATGTGCCACGGGTTCTGTTGGGGATGGCATTGCTGCTGACGCTCTCCAAGCTCAATCTCACTGGATCGTTGCTCGGTATGGCGATCGGTCATGTGCTGATCACCCTGCCTTTCGTCGTGCGCACGGTTTCGGCCAGCCTCGCCGGTGTGGATCCCGCGACCGAGGAAGCCGCCAGGATCCTCGGCGCGACGTGGCGCCAGGCCTTCCTGCGCGTCACCGCGCCGCTGATGCGCTCGGGCGTGATGGCGGGCGCCGTGTTCGCGTTCATCATCTCGTTCTCGGATGTGTACCTGGCGTTGTTCATCGCCGGACCCTCCACGATCACGTTGCCGCTGCGCTTGTTCAACTACATGGAGTGGGAGCAGACGCCGCTGGTGGCAGCGGTGTCCACGGTGCAGGTGGTACTGATCCTGGCCGTCATGATCATTGCCGAGAAAGTCGTCGGGCTGTCCAGCGCAGGGAGACTCTAGATTCATGGCACGCTATCGCATTGGCGTCGACATCGGCGGCACCTTCACCGATTTTTCCGTGTACGAGACGGAATCAGGCCGCGTGTTCGGCCTCAAATCACCGACGATTCCGCACGATCCGGTGGAAGGTCTCGCCGTCGGTTTGCAGCTGCTGGCGCAAGAACACAATGTGCCGATGGCCGAGGTCGAGTACTTCGTGCACGGCACCACGATTGCCGTGAACACGCTGATCGAGCGCAAGGGGGCGCGCCTCGCGCTGCTCGTGACCAAAGGCTTTCGTGACCTGCTGATCATCCAGCGCCTGCGCGTGCCCCGCCCGCAATATTGGTGGGGCGATCGCCCCGCCCCGCTCATCGCGCGCGACCTGGTCTTCGAGATCGACGAACGCCTTCGCGCGGATGGCAGCACGCATGTCGCATTGAGCGCAGGCAGCGTGGAGTCCGCGGTGAGCGCAGCGCGGGCCGCTGGCGCACAGGGTCTGGTCGTTTGCTTCCTGCACTCGTTCCGCAATCCGGTCCACGAGCGGGAGGCGCGCACGATCATCGAGCGCGCTGCACCCGAGCTCTTCGTTTGCTGCTCGTCCGAGATCTGGCCGCGGATGCGCGAATACGAACGCGCGATCATCTCGATCGTGAACGCCTACGTGATGCCGAAGGTCGCGGGGTATCTCGGCAAGCTCGAAACCCGTCTCGGCGAATTGGGTCTTTCGGCAGTCCCCTACATCACGCAGTCCAACGGCGGCGTGATGACCGCGCGCCGTGCCCGGGGCGTGCCGGCCGAGACATTGCTATCCGGTCCGGCGTCGGGGGTGATCGGCGCGGCGCAGACGGCGCTGCGGGAAGGCATCGCCGACATCATCACGCTCGATATCGGCGGCACCAGTGGCGATGTCGCATTCGTCGACGGCGGCCGGCCGCAGACGAGCCAATCCGAGCACGTCGCCGATTTCCCGATCATGATGCCCGTCGTGGGAGTGTCCTCCATCGGGGCTGGCGGTGGCTCGTTAATTTCGCTGGATGATGCCGGCGTACTGCGGATCGGTCCGGAAAGCGCGGGCTCCGATCCGGGCCCGGCATGCTACGGCCGTGGCAGCGATCGCGCGGCGCTGTCGGACGCTTTTCTTGCGGGCGGCTATCTCAATCCGGACACGTTCGCCGGTGGGCGCGTGAAGCTGCATCGTGACCTGGCAGACAGGGCACTGGCGCCGGTTGCAGCCGGGCTCGCCACCGACTTGCAAGGCGCCGTCGACGGCATTCTCAAGGTGACGGTCGCGTCGCTCTACGCGGAGCTGTCGAACCTGGCGGCGCAGCGCGGCGTCGATCCGCGCGACTACACGCTGGTCTCGTTCGGCGGAGCAGGTTCGCTCCTCGCCTGTCGTCTCGCCGAGGAAATGGGTGTTGCGCGCGTGCTGGTGCCGCTTTCGCCGGGAACGTTATGCGCACTGGGCGCATTGTCCGCGGACGTCGCCAGTCATTTCGTTCGCAGCATCGTGAGTCCACTGGACGACGCAGCCGACTTGCTTGCCGACGCCTTTCGATCGCTCGAACGCGAGGCGCGGTCGTGGCTCGCGGCGGAAGCACCTGCGTTGCAGACATTCCACCTTCTCGCTTCGGCGGACATGCGCTACGTCGGCCAGTCATTCGAAGTGGACGTGCCACTGGAACCGAAATGGCTGGTCGGCGGTGAGTTGGCGGCGATCGCGGCGGCGTTTCACGAGATGCATCGCCGCGTCTATGCGCACGCGGATCCATCGGTCGCGGTGGAGGTGGTGGATCTGCGGATCATGATCGCCGGAACCATGCCCAAGCCGATGTTCCCGAAGCTCGACGCGGCGGTGCAGCTCGGACCCGCGGCGCCGTACGGGCAGCGTTCAGTCCTGGCCGAAGGCAGCGCTCGCGTCGTTCCCGTATGGCGCCGCGGCGACTTGCGCGCCGGCCACACACTTACGGGTCCGGGACTCGTGGATCAGGACGACACCACCGTCTTCGTCGCTGCCGGTTGGGTCGGGACGGTGCGCGAAAGCGGTAACCTCCTGCTGCAAAGGGGCGCGTGATGGCAATCGACAACGTGATGCTCGGCGTGCTGAATGCCTACTTTCGCGCCGCGGCGGAGGCCGCCGGATTTACGCTGAAGCGCTCGGCGCACACCACCTACGTCAAGGAAAGCAACGATTTCACCACGGCGCTCATTACGCCGGATGGCGAGCAATTCGCGTACCCGGTCGCGCTGGCTGCACAGACGTACGTCGGAATCAACTACGCGGCATTCATCGCGTCCGTCGCGCCGTGGCAGGACGGCGACATCGCGGTCAGCAACTGCCCCTATCTGACCAAGGGCGTGTCTACGCATCTGCCCGACTATCACATGCTGAAGCCGATCTTCGCCGGTGACCGGCTGATCGCGTTCGCGTGGTGCTTCATCCACTCGTCGGACATGGGTGGCATCGTGGCGGGCAGCATTCTGCCGAGCGCCTACGAGCTCTATCAGGAAGGCATCCGCATCCCGCCGAAGAAGCTCTACCGTGCCGGCGTGCTGCAGGAAGACGTCCGCGATTTCATGCTCGCCAACGTGCGCATTCCCGACAAGAATTGGGGCGATCTCAATGCGATGATGGCGGCCCTCGGTACCGCCGATCAGCGGGTCAAGGCGGCGGT
>Ga0068863_100006044_pt1 | contig 11881 bp, 8 predicted proteins | sample KBSSwiS62_FD_66596 | JGI IMG/M metagenome (GOLD analysis project Ga0068863, IMG submission 66596) | Switchgrass rhizosphere microbial communities from Kellogg Biological Station, Michigan, USA - KBS Switchgrass S6-2 | ecosystem: Host-associated > Plants > Roots > Rhizosphere > Soil ...
TGCGGATTGGACCGAGGATCTGGGCGCTTCCCAGGAAAGCCTGGTCGAGGAGCCGTCGGGCGAGCGCGAAGTCGCGCGGCTTGTCGACCGGCTGACGGTCAAGCTGGGCCCGCTCGCCGTGCGCAAGCCGCATTCGGAGGAAAGCCATCTTCCAGAGCGGGCAAGCGGGTGGATAGCTGCGATCTTCCCCGCTCCTGCAGGGGAGGGGCGGCTTGCTGCAGGCAAGCGGGGTGGGCCCCCACCCCCTACCCCCTCCCCTCGAGGGGAGGGGAAGAGACCTCAACGCCTGCTCGACCGGCCCGAAGCGATCGACGTCATTTACGCCACCCCCGAAGGCATGCCGCGACGGTTCGTGTGGCGGCGCGCGGTCCATGACATCGCCCGCGCCGAAGGGCCCGAGCGGATCGCACCCGAATGGTGGCGGCAGTCTTCCTCGGCACGGCTGCGCGATTATTACCGGGTCGAGGACCAGGCCGGCCGGCGCTACTGGATCTACCGCGAGGGCATCGCCGGCGACGGCCGCGGCGGTGCTCCCGGCTGGTTCCTGCATGGCCTGTTCGGATGAACAATCTTCTTGAAAGCGAGTTCGGCTGATGCCCGAGAAGGAAGGCTTCTCGCGGCTGAAGCTGGTTCGGCGGCCGGGCATGCCGCCCCCGCCGGTCAGCCAAGCGCCCTATGTCGAGCTTGGAATCACCTCGCCTTTCTCCTTCCTGCGGGGGGCGTCGGATGCGATCGAGCTGGTGCTTCGCGCGCTCGAGCTCGGCATGGACGCGATCGGCATCGCCGACCGCAACACGCTCGCCGGGGTCGTTCGGACGCACGCCGCGTGCAAGGAAGCGGGGCTGAGGCCGCTGATCGGCTGCCGGCTCGACCTGACCGATGCTCCGAGCCTGCTCGCTTACCCAATCGACCGTGAGGGCTACGGCCGCCTGTCGCGGCTGCTCAGCCTGGGCAAGATGCGGGCCGAAAAAGGCGAGTGCGAGCTGTCGCTGCAAGACGTCGCGGAGCATTGCGACGGCATCGCCTTCATTGCCTGGCCCAATGAGGACATCGACGGCTTCGAAGCCGAGCTGCCGCGGCTTTTGGGTGCATTGACGTCACTGCGTCATGTCGCGGCGAGCTGGCTTTATCGCGGCGACGATTCGGCGCGCATCGAACAGCTCGACCGGATCGCCAGGCGCAACGGCTGCACGATCGTCGCCACCAACGACGTCCATTATCATATCGCCGACCGCCGCCCGCTGCAGGACGTCGTCACCTGCATCCGCGAGAAAGTGACGATCACGACGGCGGGATATCTGCTCAATCCCAATGCCGAGCGGCATTTGAAGTCGCCGGCTGAGATGGCGCGACTGTTCGAGCGCTGGCCGCACGCGATTAAAGCGACGCGCGAATTCGCCGACGCGATCCATTTCAGCCTCGACGAGCTGCGCTACGAATATCCCAGGGAGACGGTGCCGGAGGGCCGGACGCCGCAGCAACATCTCGAGCATTTGACGTGGAAAGGCGCGAAAGAACGCTGGCCGGACGGGATTCCCGGCAAGGTCTTAAAGCAGCTGAATTACGAGCTGCCGCTGATCGAGCGCCTGGACTTCGCCCGCTACTTCCTGACCGTCCACGACATCGTCGCTTTCGCGCGGTCGCTCGACCCGCCGATCCTGTGCCAGGGCCGCGGCTCGGCGGCGAACAGCGCGGTCTGCTACTGCCTCGGGATCACCGCGGTCGACCCCGCGACCAGCGACCTGTTGTTCGAGCGGTTCATTTCCGAGGAGCGGCGCGAGCCGCCCGACATCGACGTCGATTTCGAGCACGAACGTCGGGAAGAGGTCATCCAGCACATATATCAGAAATACGGCCGCGAGCGCGCAGGGATCGCCGCGACCGTGATCCACTACCGCCCGCGCTCGGCGATCCGCGAGGTCGGCAAGGTGATGGGGCTCAGCGAGGATGTGTGCGGGGCGCTCGCCTCGACCATCTGGGGCCATATGGAGGCCGAGCTCGAGGACGCCCGCGCCGACGATGCCGGGCTCGACCTCACCGATCCGCATCTGAAGCGCACGGTCAAGCTCGCCGAGCAGCTCGTCGGCATGCCGCGCCATTTGTCGCAGCATGTCGGTGGCTTCATCCTGACCGAGCGGCCGCTGACCGAGACGGTGCCGATCGGCAACGGCGCGATGGACGACCGCACCTTCATTGAATGGGACAAAGACGACATCGACGAGCTCGGAATCCTGAAGATCGATGTGCTCGCGCTCGGCATGCTGACCTGCATCCGCAAATGCTTCGACCTCATCGCCGAGCATCATGGCGAGCGCTGGGAGCTAGCGAGCGTCCCGCAGGAGGTTCCGGAAGTCTACGACATGCTGTGCGAAGGCGATTCCCTGGGCGTGTTCCAGGTCGAGAGCCGGGCGCAGATGAACATGCTTCCGAGGCTGAGGCCGCGCTGCTTCTACGACCTCGTCATCGAGGTCGCGATCGTCCGGCCGGGGCCGATCCAGGGCGACATGGTCCACCCTTATCTGAAGCGCCGCGGCGGCAAGGAGCCGGTGACCTTCCCCTGCCCCGACCCGGCGCACGGGCCGCCCGACGAGCTCGAACGGATCCTCGGCCGGACGCTCGGAGTGCCGATCTTCCAGGAGCAGGCGATGAAGATCGCACTCGACGCCGCCAAGTTCAGCTCGGAGGAAGCGAACCAGCTCAGGAAGGCGATGGCGACCTTCCGCTCCAGGGGGAATATCGAGGTCCTGCAGGACAAGATGGTCGGGCGGATGATCGCGCGCGGCTACGACCCCGATTTCGCCCAGCGCTGCTTCGACCAGATCAAGGGGTTCGGCGAATATGGCTTCCCCGAAAGCCATGCCGCTAGCTTCGCGCACCTGGTCTACGTGTCGAGCTGGCTGAAATGGAAATATCCGGCGGCGTTCGCGGCCGCGCTCTTAAATTCGCAGCCGATGGGTTTCTACGCGCCGGCGCAGATCGTCCGCGACGCGCGCGAGCATGGAGTCGAGGTGCACGAGATCGACGTCAACTGGAGCGATTGGGATTGCACGCTCGAGAGCGGCGCGATGCGTCTCGGCCTGCGCCAGATCGACGGGCTTCAGCGCGAGGCGGCCGACCGGCTGATTGCCCGGCGGCCTTATGCCTCGGTCGAAGAATTGCGCTCCCGCGGGGGCGTTCCGGTCCATGCGATCCACCGGCTCGCGGCGGCCGACGCCTTCCGCTCGATCGGGCTCGATCGCCGCGCCGCCCTGTGGGACGCCCGGGCGCTAAGGCAATCGCCGGACCTTCCGCTGTTCGCTTATGCCGAGGCCCGCGACGAAGGCCTCGAAGCCGAGCCTGCGACACTCCCGGCGATGCCGCTCTCCGAGCATGTCGTGAACGACTATCAAACCATCCGGCTGTCGCTGAAAGAGCATCCGATGCGCTTCCTGCGCGATCATTACGAAGCAGGAAAATTCATCACCACCGAACAGTTGAAATCGACAAGGGACGGCCGGAAGCTGTCGATCGCCGGCCTGGTGCTGATCCGCCAGCGGCCGGGGAGCGCCAAGGGCGTGGTGTTCATCACCATCGAGGACGAGACCGGGATCGCCAACCTCGTCGTGTGGCCCGACGTGTTCGAGAAGCAGCGCAAGATCGTGATGGGCGCGCGGCTGATGGCAGTTCACGGGATCGTCCAGCGCGATCCCGACAGCGAGGTGATCCACGTCGTCGCCCGCCGGCTCGAGGATCATACCCACATGCTCCGGCACCTTAGCGAAGACATAATGGACGCACCGCTGTCACGCGGCGATGCTCCTGGAGCTATGCGCCCGCCCCCCGGCCGTCATCCGCGCGACGCCGAAGTGATCCCCAAAAGCCGCGACTTTCACTGATCGCCCCGCTATGGCGGATTGACGCAGGAGACGGACCCAATGCGCGTACTAATTTCGACCCTCGCGCTCTTCGCGCTCACCGCCGCCGACACGCCCGCGGCATCGATCGAGGGCCATTGGCGCAGCCCCGGCGGAAACAGCATCATCCTCATCGGCCCGTGCGGCGCGACCCTGTGCGGCAAGATCGAATGGGCGAGCGAGAAAGCCAAGCAGGATTCGCGCAAGACCGTCGGCGATCAGCTGGTCGGTGCCCAGCTTCTGACCAACCTCACCCAGGACAAGAAGGGCAATTGGCAGGGGAAATTGTTCATTCCCGACAAGAACATGCGCGTCACCGCCAAAATCCAGCTGGTCAGTCCCCAACAGCTCCGGGTCTCCGGCTGCGCGGTCGGCAAGGCAATGTGCAAGGCGGCGGTCTGGACCCGTACCGACGGGACGTTGCCGAGCTAGGATTTAGCGGCCGCAGCGTTCATCTGGGCGCAAGCTGGACGCGCCATTTCTGCCGCAAAGCTGGGCCAAAGCAATGATCATGAAGAGAATTCCAGCAAGAATCGCACTCGTCGCGCTCGCCTCGGCTGTTCCGGTGACGGCATCGGCGCAGGCATCGATCGAAGGCCATTGGAAGAACCCCAAGGGCAGCGTCGTCGTGCGCATCACGCCCTGCGGCAACGCTTTTTGCGGGACGGTGGTCGACGCGTCCGAAAAGGCCAAGGCGAACGCGCGCAGGGGCGGAACCCCGCATCTGGTTGGGACCCGAATCCTGTCGGGCGTGCGGCCGGCTGGAGACGGCCTGTTCAGGGGCCAGGCGTTCGATCCCAAGCGCAACATCCGTGCGCCTGCGACGATCCGCCAGGTCGGGCCGAACGTGATCGACGTGCGCGGCTGCGCGCTCGCGGGAATGCTGCTGTGCAAGGAACAGCGCTGGACGCGCGTCAGCTGAGCGCGATCTCCGCGCCAATTTCCCCGGCCAATATCGCCGCCTGAAGTGCGGCCATCTCGTCGGCCCAGTAACGGTCCGACACGAGATGCGGCGAGCGCTCGCGAACGCCGGCATGCACTTGCTGAAGCTTCGTGCTGGTCTTGAGCGGCGCGTGATAATCGATGCCTTGCGCGGCAGCGATCAGCTCCACCGCGACCACGCCCGCCGAGTTGCGCGCGATCTGCCCCGCCTTGCGCGCGGCGATCGGCGCCATCGACACATGATCTTCCTGGCCGGCCGAGGTCGGGATCGAATCCACGCTGGCCGGATAAGCGAGGCTGCGGTTCTCGCTGACCAATGCGGCAGCGGTGACCTGGGGAATCATCAGGCCCGAATTGACGCCCGAATCCTCGGTCAGGAAGGGGGGCAGGTCGCTCATCTTCGGGTCGATCAGAACCGCCGTGCGCCGTTCGGAGATCGATCCGACCTCGCACAGGGCCATGGCGATCATGTCGGCCGCGAAGGCGACCGGCTGGGCATGGAAATTGCCGCCGGAAATCGCCGAATCCTCGTCAGGAAAGACAATCGGATTGTCGGTCACCGCGCCGGCCTCGATCGTCAAAGTCCGCGCGGCATTCTCGAGCAGGTCGAGCGCTGCGCCCATGACCTGCGGCTGGCAGCGGAAGCTGTAGGGGTCCTGGACCTTGCCGCAGCGCGCGTGGCTGGCGACGATCTCGCTGCCCTCGAGCAGGCCGGCGATGGCGGCGGCTACGCGTACCTGCCCAGGCTGGCCGCGGAGACCGCTGATGCGCGGATCGAACGGCCTCGCCGAGCCCTTGAGCGCGTCCACCGACAAGGCCCCAGCGGCGATCGAGGTGGCGAACACGCGCTCACCGGCGAATAATGCGTCGAGCGCAACCGCGGTCGACATCTGCGTGCCGTTGATCAGCGCCAGGCCTTCCTTGGGCCCGAGCTGAAGGGGTGTCATGCCGAGCTTCGCCAGCGCGGAACCGGCGGGCATGACCTCGCCGGCGACATCGATGCTGCCGTGGCCCATCAGCGCCGCGGTCATGTGGGCGAGCGGGGCGAGGTCGCCCGACGCGCCGACGCTGCCCTGCGACGGGATTACCGGCATCGCATCCTGGTCGAGCAGCGCCTGGAGCGCCTCGATCACCAGCGGCCGTATGCCCGAATAGCCGCGGCCGAGGCCGAGCAGTTTTAGCACGATCATCAGCCGGGTCACATGGCGCGGAAGCGGATCGCCGAGACCCGCGCTGTGCGACAGGATAAGGTTGGTCTGAAGCTCCGCGAGGCGTTCGTCGGGGATGCGCGTATTGGCGAGCAGGCCGAAGCCGGTGTTGACTCCGTAGACGGTTTCGCCGCCGGCGACGATCCGCTCGACCGATGCGGCAGCGTTCGCGACGCGCTGCATCGAGGCATCGTCGAGCGACGCAGCTTCGCCCCGCCAGAGGCTGCGCAGCGTCGCGAGATCGATCTTTTCCGGAGCTAGCTTCAATTCCCCACCGTAACCCCGAGCGAAGGCCGGGGCCCATGTACAAGCAAATTTTCAAAACGTCAGAGCATTTCCCCGCCCTGGGTGCCAGTCTTCGCCGGCATCACCGATCACGCCGCCGCCCGCGTGCGCTCCGTTTCATTCGCGTCGGGCCATTCATCGCGCCTGCGCATCCCGACGCTCACGAACAAGATCGGCAGCTTCACGAACAGCAGCTCGGAATGGATGAACGTGTCGATCGCCTGCTCCCACCATCTGGGCTCGCGCTTGCCATTGGCCCGGAGCCAGCCGTCATAGGGTGCCCAGTGGCTCGGCTCGTCCTGCTTGATGATGTTGAAGATCTTGATGAGCCCGGAATCGGATTTGACGAGCGGGTGCTTGAGGAGCGTCTCGACCTGGCGATAGCCGCGCTTCTCGGTCAGCGAGATGACTCGGCAGAGCCGTTCGAACAAGCGGTCCTCGGCGACGACCTGCTGCGTGTCCAGCCGATTGATCGTGGTGCGGAACATGATCTCGACGAAGCGGTCGATATGGCCGCAGGCGCGGTCGACAAACAGCGGCATTTGCCGGCGCTTTTCGTACCAACGTTGGAACATGAGGTAGTGCTTGCGTTCGTCGGCACGGTGCTTCTCGATCAGCGCGATGAGCTCGTGGTCGTCGGGCGAACGGGCGCGCACCGCTTCCAGCACCCGGTCGAGCGCGGTGTAACCGCGATGCTCGTTATAGACGTAGATCGACCCCAGAATGTCGAGGTAGCGGTTGCGAAGCCGCGCCAACATTGGACTTCCCTTTCGCCCTGTCAGTTGGGTTCGACCAGCAGGGCTAGCTGACCGTTCCTGAACGTTAGCCGATCATCGGCAAATCGAGGCCCTGTTCGCGCGCACAGTCGACAGCGATGTCGTAGCCCGCGTCGGCGTGGCGCATCACCCCGGTGGCGGGGTCGTTCCACAGCACGCGCTCCAACCGCCGCGCTGCATCCTCGCTGCCGTCGGCGACGATCACCATCCCGGCATGCTGCGAATAACCCATTCCTACGCCGCCGCCGTGGTGGAAAGACACCCAGCTCGCGCCGGACGCCGTGTTCAACAAGGCGTTGAGCAGGGGCCAGTCGGAGATTGCGTCGCTGCCGTCCTTCATGCTTTCGGTCTCGCGGTTGGGCGAGGCGACGCTGCCGCTGTCGAGATGGTCGCGGCCGATGACGATTGGCGCCGAAACTTCGCTGCACTTCACCATCTCATTGAAGGCGAGGCCAAGCCTGTGTCGCTGGCCGAGACCGACCCAGCAGATGCGCGCGGGCAGACCCTGGAAGGCGATGCGCTCGCGCGCCATGTCCAGCCAGCGGTGGAGGTGCGGGTCGTCGGGGATCAGCTCCTTCACCCTTTGATCGGTGCGATAGATGTCCTCGGGATCGCCCGACAGGGCGGCCCAGCGGAACGGGCCGATCCCGCGGCAGAAGAGCGGACGGACATAAGCCGGGACGAATCCGGGAAAGTCGAAGGCGTGGGTGACGCCAACGTCCTTCGCTTCCTGGCGGATGTTGTTGCCGTAATCGAAGGTCGGGACGCCCAATTCCTTGAACGCGAGCATGGCTTCGACATGCTGGGCGATGGAGATGCGCGCAGCCTCGGCGACCGCGGCCGGGTCCCGCTCGCGCATCTCCTGCCATTTCGCGACGGTCCAGCCGGCGGGGCAGTAACCGTTGGCGGGATCGTGCGCGCTGGTCTGGTCGGTCAGCGCGTCGGGCCTGATGCCGCGTTCGAGCATCTGCGGAAGGATCTCCGCAGCATTGCCGAGCAGGCCGACGCTGGTCGGCTCGGATGCCGTGCGGATGATCTCCAGCGCCTCGTCGATGCTGGTGGCGCGCCGGTCGAGGTACCGCGTCTCGAGCCGCTTTTCTATCCGGCTTTCCTGCACTTCGATGGCGATGCAATGGGCGCCGGCCATGACCGCCGCGAGCGGCTGCGCGCCGCCCATTCCACCCAGGCCCGCAGTCAGGATCCAGCGCCCCTTGAGGTCGCCGCCATAATGCTGGCGGCCCATCTCGGCGAAAGTCTCGAAGGTGCCTTGGACGATGCCCTGCGTGCCGATGTAGATCCAGCTGCCGGCGGTCATCTGGCCGTACATCATCAGGCCCTTGCGATCGAGCTCGTTGAACACCTCCCAGTTCGCCCATTTGGGTACGAGGTTGGAGTTGGCGATCAGAACTCGGGGCGCATCCTTGTGGGTGCGAAACACTCCGACCGGCTTGCCCGACTGGACGAGCAGGGTCTGGTCCTCCTCGATCCGCTCCAGCGTCTCGACGATCTTGTCGTAACATTGCCAGTTGCGCGCGGCGCGACCGATCCCGCCGTAGACAACGAGGCTCTGGGGGTCCTCCGCGACCTCGTCGTCGAGGTTGTTCATCAGCATTCGGACCGCAGCCTCGGTGGTCCAGCTCCTGGCGAGGATGTCGCTGCCGCGGCGGGCGCGGATGTGGCGGCTATTATCGCGCCTGTTTTCGGATTTGGGGTCAGTCACGGCTGTTGCTCCTAGCCGCTGGAGTCGCCCGACCCAAGGGGCGGCAAGCTGGCATTCATGCCGGAAAGGGCTAGCATCCGGTCCGGGGCGGAGGCGCGAGCGAATGGCGACGATTGCGACACCAGGCGGTGAAGCGTTCACGGGAAGCGCAGACCGCGCATTCTTCGGCCATCCGAGGGGGCTCGCCTATCTCGCCTTCACCGAAGCGTGGGAGCGCTTTTCCTATTACGGAATGACCGCGCTGGTCGTGCTCTACATGGTCCAGCAACTGCTCCTGCCGGGCCACATCGAGCATGTCGCGGGGATGGCGGCATACCGCTCGGCGCTCGAATCCGTGTTCGGGCCGATGACGACCCAGGCACTCGCTTCGCAGACTTTCGGCTTCTACACCGGCCTCGTCTATTTCACGCCCTTGCTCGGCGGCTGGGTCGCAGACCGCCTTCTCGGCGCCAAGCGGACGGTGGTGATCGGCGCGCTGCTGATGAGCGCCGGCCATTTCGCAATGGCGTTCGACCAGAGCTTCCTCATAGCGCTGCTGCTGCTGATCACCGGGTCGGGCTGCCTCAAGGGCAATATAGCCGCCCAGGTTGGCCATCTTTACGCGCCCGACGACGTATCGCGGCGCACGCGCGCGTTCACCATCTTCAGTACCGGGATCAACGTCGGCGCGACCCTCGGCCCGATCGTGTGCGGATTGCTGGCGCAGCTGTACGGCTGGCATATCGGCTTCGGCTGCGCGGGCGTGCTGATGCTGCTCGCGACCGTCACTTACCTCGCCGGCCAGCGCTATCTGCCGGACCAAAAGCCGCGCAAGCGCGACCGCGCGCCGACTCCACGGCTGACCGGAGCCGAACGGCGGACGGTGCTGCTACTCATCCTCATAGCCGCGATCACCGTCTTCCAGTCGGTCGCTTATTACCAGATCTACAATGTCGGGCTGGTGTGGATCGAGGACCATGTGGACCTTGCGACAGCCTTCGGCCGGATACCGGTCCCATGGTTCAATTCGATCGATGCCTTCGTCAGCATCATCGCAGTGCCGCCGCTGGTCTATCTGTGGGGCCGGCAGGCCAAGCGCGGGCTCGAGCCGAGCGATGTCGCCAAGATCGGCATCGGCGCAGGGATAGCGGCGGCATCCGCCGGAATGATCGTGCTCGGGATCTGGCTGGCCGGCGGCGGCAAGGTTGACGCGCTTTACCCGGTGCTCGCCTGCGTCGGGATGGGCATCGCCTTCCTTTATTACTGGCCGCCGCTGCTGGCCTTGTTCTCGCGTACCGCGCCGGCGAGCATCAATGCGACGATGGTCAGCGGCGCCTATCTATCGCTGTTCGTCGGCAATATCCTGATGGGCTGGGTCGGGACCTATTACGGGAAGATGACTCCGGCGCAGTTCTGGACTCTCGATGCCGGGATCGCCGCGATGGGTGCGCTTCTGATCCTGCTGTTCGGACGCACGCTGAACCGCGCGCTCGAGCGGGCCTAGGCGTCGAGCCCGCCGAAAATCCGCCGCTCGGGACCGGGAAAGCCGATCCAGTAAGCGAGCTCGGCCAATGATTCGATTCGCCACGCGCAAAGGTCGGCGGACTTGCCCGGTGCGATGGTGCCGACGTCCTTGTCGATTCCCAGCGCGCGCGCGGCGTTGAGGGTCATTCCCGCGATCGCTTCCTCGGGCGTCAGGCCGAACAAGGTGCAGGCCATGTTCATGGCCAGGGTCGGCGACAGGAGGGGCGCGGTGCCGGGGTTGCAGTCGGTGGCGACCGCAATCGGCACCTTGTGCCTGCGCAGCATTTCGACCGGCGGCCTGGCGCTTTCCTGCAGCGCGTAGAAAGCGGCCGGAATAAGCACCGCGACGGTTCCCGCCTCCGCCATCGCCGTGGCGCCGGCCTCGTCGAGATGCTCGAGATGATCGGCCGACAGGGCGCGATATTGGGCGGCGAGTGCGGCGCCGTGCTGGTTGGAGAATTGCTCGGCATGGAGCTTTACGCGGAGGCCACTGCGCGCGGCTGCCTTGAACAGCCGTTCGACCTCGTCCGGAGTGAAACCGATGGTCTCGCAATAAGCATCGACCGCAGTTGCGAGACCAGCGCTTGCCGCCTTCGGGACGAGCTTGTCGATGACTTCGCCGACATAATGGGCGCGGCGGTCCTTGCTGTCGGCGGGGAGCGCGTGGAGCGCGAGTAGGGTGGGAACGATCCGCACCGCCTCGCCCTCGCCCAGCTGCCTTGCGATCTCGAGCAGCCGAAGCTCGCCCTTGGGATCGAGCGCATAGCCCGACTTGACCTCGACCGTGGTGCAGCCGCCCGCCATCAGCGCATGGAGCCGGCGCCGGCTTTGCTCGAGGAGCTCGTCGTCCGAAGCAGCCCTCGTCTTGGCGACCGTCGAAGCGATACCGCCGCCGGCCCTGGCGATCTCCTCATAGCTGGCGCCGGCGCGGCGCATCGCATGCTCCTCGGCCCGGTTGCCGGCGAAGACCAGATGGGTGTGGCAATCGATCAGCCCCGGACTGACCCAGGCGCCGCCCAGCGCATCGACCTTTTTCGCGCGGTAGCCTGCGAGCTCGGTCCGCTTGCCGACACGGACGATTTTTCCGTCGGCGATTCCGATCGCGCCGTTCTCGATCACCCCGAGCGGATTGCCGCGCGCCGCTTCGAGCGTGGCGATGTTGCAGTCGACGAGCAGACGGTCCCACATGCGAGCGTCGCCTTAGGACAGGGCCGATGCTAGGGTCAAAGCAATGGCAGGCTGGCCCAACCTTTCTGACCTGGTCTCACCCGCGAACGGCGAGGCGCCGGTTGGGCTGGTCGGTGCGCCGCTGGCCGCCGGATCGGTCACGCCGGGGCGCTGCGACCTCGCTCCCGAGCTGCTTCGCGTGACACTGAAACGGATTGGCCGCTACGACGTCGAAACCGCGCGCGAGCTCGCAACATTTGTCGCCGACCGCGGCGACGTGGAGCTTGCCGGGCTGAGCATCGAGGAGGCGACGCCCTTGATCCGCGACGCGGTCGGGGCGAGCGCCGAAGCGCATGCGCTGACGCTGCTCGTCGGCGGCAACAATGC
>Ga0068863_100006045_pt1 | contig 11880 bp, 12 predicted proteins | sample KBSSwiS62_FD_66596 | JGI IMG/M metagenome (GOLD analysis project Ga0068863, IMG submission 66596) | Switchgrass rhizosphere microbial communities from Kellogg Biological Station, Michigan, USA - KBS Switchgrass S6-2 | ecosystem: Host-associated > Plants > Roots > Rhizosphere > Soil ...
ATACAACAGATTCATGTACGCCATGGCGTCGTCATAATCAGGACGAAGTTTGAGAGCGGTATCCAATGCCTGGATGCCTTCTTCTACCTTGTCTTTGCTGTTCTCTTTCAACTGGCTGCAGACCTTCTTCTGCTCGGCGTTCTTGCCGTTGAAGGTCTCCGTGGGTTTCATACCAAGCTTTGCATACTCTTCCATGCGCGGCTGATAGGCTTGCGTCCAGTCGATCACACCAACCGAGTAATAGGTTTCCGGATCGTTTGGATCGATTTCGGATGCCTTCCGATACCAGGTCTTCGCGTCGTCAAACTTCTTCATCTGGAGATACAGATAGGCAATACCCTTCACCGAGTTGATATTCTTCGGATCGGCTTCAATTACCTTTTTGTATTCCTCGATGGCGGAGTTTGCCATGCGAAGGTTGTCCTCAGTGTCGGCTCCCGGGACATACTGCTGAGCATACGCGGTCGCAAGATATACGCGAGCGTTGATCAGGGTTGGGTCAAGTTCCACGGCCTGCTTGAAGTGGTTGATGGCTTCTTCGTATCTGGCGTTCTTGTAGGACTGGACGCCTTTATTCAACTGATCGCGAGCACGGAGCTTGGTGCATCCCGCGGCCGAGAGCAGCGTGAGCAGCACCACGAGCCCGACCAGCACTCGTACGCTTCTGTTCATGGAGGTTTCACCTTCCGTTGCCAATTTCTAACGGAGTGATCCGACGTGGGAGTGTATTCACTCCTCTACCCCGGAAAACCCCTGTGGGGGATCCGCTCCTCCGGCGAACGATCGCTCGTTCGCCGGTCGGATGATCCTGAGGTGGAGCGGACTACTGGCCGGCTTCGATGCGGGCCGTGATCAGACCGACCTTGTCGACGCCAGCGGCTTTGCTCTTATCGATCGCCGTCGCTACGTCAGCAAATGTCAGGTCCGTATCGGCCTTCACGAACGCGACCTTTTCGGCACGCGTCTTGAAGATATCCGCCAACCGTCCTTCAAGCGTGTCGAGTGTAACGTCATCCTGGTTGATCTTGTAGGCGACGCTATTCCCGTTCTTCAGCACCTGGATCACGATCGTACGATCGTTACTCTGAGGTTGCTGCTGCTTGTCCTTGGGCGGCTGAGGCACCAGCGCCTCGAGGCCTTTCGGCGTCAGTGGCGTGATGACCATGAAGATGATCAACAGCACCAGCAATACGTCGATGAGCGGTGTTACGTTGATAACAGCGGAGGGACCACCTTTTCCTCCGCCAGCTGTCATTCCCATAGAAGCCTCTCTACTCTACTTCCCTCCGGAGGGAGGTGGTTCCAGCGCACTCGACTTTCGCTGTTCCGTCAAAAGTCCGAGTTGATCCACGCCAGCCGAGCGCACATTGTCCACAACTTCGACCACGGCGCCGTACTTGGCACGGGCATCGGCTTTCACGAATACCTGCTTGTCAGTCTTGTTCGCCAGCTTGTCTTTCACCTTCGTTGCGAGTTGATCGGCGCTTACCTTGTCCTGTCCAAGATAGATCGTACCGTCACGCATGACCGCGACCAGCACTGAGTCTTCCTTGTCCGCATCCGGCATCTGCACCGGATTATCGGTCTTGGCAAGATCCACGCTCTGACCTCTCTGCAGCATCGGCGTAATAACCATGAAGATGATCAGCAGCACCAGCATTACGTCCACCATCGGAGTCACGTTAATGTCCGAGTTGACGTCGCCGCTGTGTTTCTTCCTGTCTTCAGATGCCATTGACATACGGGTCTTCTCCAGAACCGCTTACTTCCGGACGAGGTTGCGACGCTTCAGGAAGTAATCGATCAATTCGCTCGAGCTGTTGTCCATTTCGACGTCAAATGCTTCGACGCGATTGGTGAAGTAGTTGAACATCCACACCGCGGGGATGGCTACGAACAGTCCGATAGCCGTCGTCACGAGGGCTTCTGAGATGCCGCCGGCGACTGCGCCGAGACCGGTCGTCTTCGAAGTCGAGATGCTCTGGAAAGCGTTCAGAATGCCGACCACGGTTCCGAACAGTCCGACGAACGGAGCCGTCGAGCCAATCGTTGCCAAGCCGCCAAGGCCACGCTTCAGTTCGGCGTGAACGATAGCTTCGGCTCTCTCAAGAGCGCGCTTGGAAGCTTCGATCTGCTCGCCAGGGATTTCCGTGGAGTCGCCGTGGGCCTTGAATTCCTGAAGGCCGGCGGTAACAACCTTCGCCAGGTGGCTCTTCTTGTTGCGCTCTGCGATCTTGATCGCTTCTTCAATCTTGCCTTCACGCAATGCGCCGGCAACTGCCGGGGCGAATGCACGAGACTGTTTGCGGGCGGCGCTGTACGCCATGGCACGATCGATCATGACACCGATCGACCAACCGGACATGATGAACAGAACGATGACGACGATGCGGGCCAACCAGCCCATCTGCTTCCACAGAGAGATCGGGTCCCAACCTACCTGCTCCTGGAACATCCAGGCAGCAACGAGATGGGTCTGGCATAGAACTAACGTTGCAAGGTTTGCGAGAAACATGAGTTGATTTTCCTCCTCAGGACTTTCAGAACTTTTGCAGTATTCGGATCCCTGGGGATCCTTATGACGCGCTCTTTTGGCGCGCGTCGATCAACACGTTCCGGAGGGAGTGGGCCGTGAGGCGCTCGTCCGGCGCGAAGCTGCTCAGGTTGGATGCATCCGATTTGATGCATGGCGGGCTATCTCAAATGACCAGCCCGCCGACCACGCCTTCCCGAGCTTTATGCGGGTAAAGCTGCGTGGAACTGGGTTCCACGCGCCGCCGAAGTCTAACCGCCAGCCAGTGTGAAGTTGACCGTAATCTGCGTATCAACTTCGACCGGTTCGCCGTTCAGGAAGTAGGGCTTATAACGCCACTGCTTCACTGCGTCGATGGCAGCCGGAGTCAGCATCGGATGTCCGCTGACCGCGCGCAGGTTCTGGATCGTACCGTCTTTCCCGATCACGGCCTGCAACACGACCTGGCCCTGGATGCGAGCGGAACGCGCAAGCGGCGGATATGTCGGCTGAACTTTCTTCATCAGCAGACCTTCCGTGACGCCCTGCGAAACTCGAACGCGCTGCGGAGTGGCAACTTTAGGAACTGCCACCGGTGTGGAAGAGATGATGCCGCCAATGACGCCACCCATCTGCCCGCCCGGTACGCCGCCTGGTACGCCACCTACTACGCCGACCGCTCCTGATGGAGGCTGCTCGTCATCATGCGCGATCAGTACCTTCTTCGGAATGGTGGTCGGAGTTCGGAGTTGGCCCTGGTCCAGTTCGCTTACCACTTTTTGTACCTTAACTACCGGAGCTGCGGCTGGAGGCGGTGGAGGGGGTGGGGGCGGTGGCGGAGCCACCAGGAACGTCATTAACTGCTGCTTAGGAAGTGCTTCGGTATAGATCAGGGGGATCAGAATCATTACGCCCAGCAGACCAATTTGAAACAAGAACGAAAGAACTGTGGTCAATGGACTACGTTTTTTGAGCCTGCCACCTGATTCAAGAAGGCTGTCTTCAAACATACGCCTGTTCTCCGTCGTACTACTTTCTTAGACACCGGGGTTACGTCTTTTGCTCCCAAAATCGAATCGCCGTCCAGTGTATTTCCCGAATCAGCTTTTCAGAGGCCGGAGCATTCTAAACCCCAGAACGCGCTTCGGGCGCCACTTTTTACGACGCCCGTCGCCCTGTGCCCTGTTTCGGGGCGTACTCTGCGCCCCGCTTCATCTAAATAACTGAAACTACAAATCTTAGGCCTTTACTTTAACCTTGTCCTTGCTGCGCTCGGCAGGAAGCGTCGCTACTTTGGCGCCTTTCCTGACTCGGGACTCTTGATAAGCCACCAACATCGGCGCCGCAATAAAGATCGACGAGTACGTTCCGATTAGGATGCCGATAACCAAGGCCAAGGAGAACCCATGCAGAACCTCTCCTCCAAAAATGTAGAGGGAGAGCACCGTCAGGAAGGTCAGTCCGGAAGTCAGGACAGTTCTGCTCAAGGTCTGGTTGATCGACTTATTCACGATCTCCGTCAGGCTCTCACGACGGAGCAGCTTCAGGTTCTCGCGAATACGGTCGAACACGACGATAGTGTCGTTCATCGAGTAACCGACCAGCGTCAGGATCGCCGCAATGACCGTCAGCGAGATCTCCACGTTCAGCAGTGAGAACATTCCCACCGTGATCAATGTGTCGTGGAAACATGCGACGACCGCGGCCACACCGTAGATCAGCTCGAAGCGGAACCAGAGGTAAATCAGCATTCCGAGCAGTGAATACAGCGTCGCCAGGACGGCCTGCTTCTGCAGTTGCTTTCCAACCGTCGGTCCGATGATGTCGACATTCCGGATTCCGAAGTTGGACGTGTGGAAGTCTGCCTGGAACGACTGCAGCACCGCAGGTGGAACAACACTCGCGATGTCATTCACGCTGCTTAGTACGCCGTCCTTCGTCTTGTCGCGGAAGTCGACGATTGCGCGGGCGAGCTGACCATAGCGCAATTCAGCGTCGGTACCAGCATGCAGCGGATCTTTGCTCATTAGGTACTGCTGTAACGTCGCATAACCGACGTTGTTCAGGTCCTGCTTACCTTCCGGGGCATTCCCTGACAGCGCTTTGATGATCGTGTTCTTTCCCTGATCGAGCGCCTGCTCACTGGTCTCTTTCTGTTCCAGCGCGATCAGCACTTCGTTGTTCGAAGCCTGACCATAAGGCTGAATGCGCGCATTCTTCAGGCCGGCTTTATCCATGTCGGCGCGAATCGCATCCGCATTGGGCGGAGTCGTGAACTTCACGCGAACGATGGTGCCGCCGCTGAAGTCAACGCCCAGCGGGATGTGATGCCAGAACAGGATAGACAACAACCCGCCGACACTCAGGACCAGCGACAGTCCCAGGAAGATCCATTTCTTACCCAGGAAATCGATATTTGGGTTACGGAATAACTCCACGGTAAAAACCCTCGAAACTTTTCTGTGGTGCCCGACCCTTTCGCCAAGCGAGAGGTTGGGGTTTTAAATGCTCAGCGCTTCTCCGCGCTGGTGACGATTAAGAATGCTGTCGAAGATCACGCGCGATACGAATACCGCCGTGAACAAGTTCGCCAAAAGACCGAACGTGAGGGTGACGGCAAAGCCCTTGACCGGTCCGGTTCCGAACAGGAACAGAATCGCAGCGGAAACGATCGTCGTTACGTGCGTATCGATGATCGTCAACCATGCGTGTCCGAATCCCTGCTCAACCGCCGATGGAGGTGTCTTGCCGTTGCGCAGCTCTTCTCGAATGCGTTCGAAAATCAGAACGTTCGAGTCCACGCCCATACCGACCGTCAGGATCAGTCCGGCGATACCGGGTAACGTCAGCGTAGCCCCGGTGAAACCAAGGAATCCAAGCAGGATCACCAGGTTCAGGAACAATCCCAGGTTCGCGTTGATTCCCGCGAAGCGGTAATACACGAACATGAAGATCATGACCGCCAGCATGCCGTAGATGGCCGCGCGCACGCCCTGTCGAATCGAGTCGGCACCGAGCGACGGTCCGACCGTGCTCTCCTGCAGATACTTGATTCCTGCCGGAAGCGCGCCCGAGCGAAGAATCATCGCCAGGTCCTTCGACTGCTGCTCGTTCATGCCACCGGAGATTTCGCCGGTGTCGCGAATCGGCTCACGGATGCTCGCAACCTCGCGTACCTTGCCATCGAGCACAACCGCCAGGTAATCGTTCACGTGCGCGCTGGTGAAGCTATAGAAACGGTTTCCACCGTCACGCGTCAGGTTGAAGTTCACCGAAGGCTGGCCTGTCTGATTCTGTCCCGGCCGTGCATCGCGGAGATCGCGACCGCTCACTGCCGAAGATTTCGTCAGGATGTAGTACGCATCGTTCGATTCGCCGTTCGAATCGCGCCGCTCGACCCGGCCCTTCAGGATCTCCGTATCCGGAGGAAGCACGCCGTTGTGCGCCTGCAGCGCAGCCTGCTCGCTCGGGTAGGGAGTTCCGTTGTCAATCGCCTGCCGGATTTCCAGCATGGCGGTCGACTGCATAATGTCTTTCACGCGGGCCGGGTCATCCACGCCGGGTAGCTGTACCAGGATCTGGTACTCGCCCAATCCATGCTCCTGGATCACCGGCTCGCTCACACCCAGTTGATCGATTCGATTTCGAATCGTCTCGATCGCCTGGGTAACCGCGTTCTGCTTCAGCGCCGTCAGCGTCTGGGGCTTCATCGTCAACGTGAACGTATTGTTCGCGCCAGACGTCAGGTTGTAATCGGAAAGCCGCTCCGTCACGATGTTCCGAAGATCGCCCGTGGACTCTGGTGCGATGCCCTTCAGGCTGATCAGCTCCGGATGGTTCTCCGAATCTTCAATCGTAACGTCGGTGTAGTTGATGTTGGCATTCCGGAGATAATCCTTCAGCCGCTCAGCCACCTGCTGCGAATCCGATTTGACTGCGTCATTCACTTTCACCTGCAGGATCAGGTGAGTGCCGCCCTTCAAGTCGAGCCCGAGGTGGATGTTCTGCTGGATGCCGGCAATCAGGCCCTTTTCCTTAATTGCCTGAATGCTCGCTGCTGGATCTGTGCCAAGGAATATTCCCCACAGGAAGATCAGCAGGGTGCCAACGATCAGTAATATTTTCCAGGTAATGTTCTTCTTCATGGAAACCCAAACCGCCTACTAAGACTTTTTCTCTTCTTCGTCTGTAATGACTGTGACGATCGATGCTCGCGTCACTTCCATCTTCAAATTGTCCGGTGGAACCCTCAGCACGACTCCATCGTCTTTAATCGATAGAATCGCGCCCTTCACTCCTCCGCTGGTTACCACCCGGTCGCCGGCCTTCAACTGCTCCAGCATAGCCTGCCACTTCTTCTGGCGCGCCTGCTGCGGACGGATCATCAGGAGGTACATGATGCCGACCATAAAAATAATCGGCAGGAACAATCCCAGCGAGGACGGAGCAGATTGCTGCAGGATGATTGCAAACACCATATTCATGCTCTTGCCGATTTCTCCGAACGTTTGCCAGACCTTCGAGGCTACTCGCTCACACTTCTGACACTTACCTGACTGCAGGTGGACATTAGATTCGCTTAACGCGTGTCATCCTGAGCGGAGGCGCGAAGCGCCGGAGTCGAAGGACCTTATTGTTCTCCCGAACTGGGACGATCCTCGGAGGTCGAACCTTCCTTTACTCGTATTCCGGGAGTCCGGTCTGGATCAGCCAACTGCAACCGCTCGGCAGTGAACAGAGGAATCAGACAGCAGAACGGGAACTTGCGAACTCCCCAAGCATTATAGATTGCCGCACACGTCTCATGGTGTCAAGGTAATAGGCCAAGTTATGAACGGTGTTAAGGACTTGCGCGAGTACCTCGTTAGCGGCATAGAGATGTCGCAGGTAAGCGCGTGAATACCTCTCGCAAACCTTGCACCTGCAGTTCGGGTCCAGCGGAGCCTCGTCCAACGCGTATCTCGCGTTCTTGATGTTCAACTTTCCCTGTGACGTGAACAACAAACCGTGCCGTGCAGCCCGGGTTGGCAGCACGCAATCCATCATATCTACGCCGAGCGAGACGTACTTCACGATCTCTTCCGGAGTTCCAACACCCATCACGTAACGCGGCTTATCCTTAGGCAGCAGCGGAATCGTTTCGTTGACGATCTCCCAAGTCTTGTCCCGGGGTTCTCCGACGCTTAGCCCGCCAATCGCGTAGCCGGGAAACCCGATCTCTACTGTGCGCTCTGCCGACTCTCTCCGAAGGTCCGGGTACATACCTCCCTGCACGATGCCGAAGAGCGCCTGGGTTTGGTCGTTCCCCAAGGCCATCGACTTGGACTTGAACCAGGGCGTCTCGCGCTTGTGACTCTCGAAATAATCCTTGCTGCGCTTTGCCCAGCGCGCCGTCATCTCCATCGACGCCTGTGCCCGGCTTCGTTCCGCCGGATACTCGGTGCACTCGTCGAATGCCATGATGATGTCGGCGCCTAAGCCAATTTCCGCCTCCAGCGACTTCTCCGGCGAAAAGAAATGGGCCGAACCATCCAGGTGCGACTTGAACGCCACACCCTCTTCCGTGACTTTCCGCAATTCGCTCAGGCTGAATACCTGGAATCCGCCCGAATCCGTAAGGATCGGCTTGTCCCAGGCCATGAATCTCTGCACCCCACCTAGCTTCCGAACCTGGTCAACGCCTGGCCGCAGATAAAGGTGATAGGTGTTGTTAAGGAGGATCTGAACCCCCAACTCCTCAAGCACGTCCTGCGGCACTGCTTTCACGGTCGCAACTGTCCCCACGGGCATGAACACCGGGGTCTCCACCTCACCATGAGGCGTAACCATCCGACCCGCGCGCGCTGCACCGCTGGCAGCTTCCAGTTGGAAGGAGAAAGACATTCAATCAGATTGTAAATGGAGACGAATCAGAACTTGTCTTGCAAGGCAGGAGCGGGGGACCTCCTGCCCTCAGGCCGCCAGGCGAACGCCCGACGGCACAAACTTGTAGCCCACCCCATGAATTGTAAGGAAGTACTGCGGACGCGCAGGATCCGGTTCCAGTTTGTGGCGCAACCGCAGGATGTGATTGTCCACCGTGCGGGTCGAGGGATAGTTGTTGTATCCCCAAACTTCGTTCAGCAGCACATCGCGTGAAATCACCCGGCCAGGATGCTCGGCGAAGTACCGAACGATCTTGAATTCCTGCGTTCTGAGAGGTACGACTCGACCCGCGCGCGTCGCTTCCATGCTCGCAAGATCGACTCGCACGTCGCCGAATGACACCACCTCTTCTGGGGCAACTGACCTGGAAGCTGCGGCTCCAGCCAGCTTCTCCATCACTTGCCGCACTCGTGCCAGCAGCTCCTTCGGGCTGACTGGCTTCGAAAGATCATTGTCATTACCGACTTCCAGCAGCAGCATTCGGTCTTCGGCAGCAGACTGCGCGCCTAGCACGACGATCGGCATTGACGCCCCTAGCCCTTTGCGAAGGTCCAGAATTCGCTCGCAAGAGTCCCACTGCTCACCCGCAACATCGTCGACCATTACCCAGTTAACGGCACTCATGAGTCCACCTCTCAGGTTTGGGGTGGGGGCAGGCGACCTGCCTGCCCTGCCACCTACTTGGTTGCCATCGCCCGCACATCGTCGGCCGACAGCGGCTGTCCACCAATAGCCCACTGACCAGCTTTTACCTCTTCGATCACTACCCAGGTCACCGGGCGCAGATGCTCCCCTTCGATCGAGACCATTGCGTCTGTGAGCTTGGTAATCATCTTTTTCTTCTCCTCAGCACTAAAAACCTCTTCAATCAACTTCACGTGTATGAACGGCATAGCTACCCCCCTTAACAAAATTGGAAGCGCGACTGGCGCGCGACTCGTCCAATATGCAGCGGTTCGATATCCGGTTCTTGTCTTGTCGTCTGGCTTCTTTGCTCGCAACGAGATAGGATTACGAATCTTTGCTTCAGAGTCCGGGTAACTTTGCAGCCAGTCTTTAGCAAGAGGTAGTTTCCGGAATGGACGTTCTTTCTGAGGTTCTTCACGCCGTTAAGCTAGAAGGCGCTGTGTTCTTTCATGGCGAGTTTTCTGCGCCATGGGGATTTATCTCACCCGCCGCCAATGTTGTCGCACCTTACATCGGTAAAACGTCGAAGCATGTCGTCATCTTTCACTTATTGATCGACGGCTCCGCAGAGGCCTATATCGAAGACGGTCCGCGTCTTCAATTAACCGGCGGCGACATTGTCGTATTCCCGCATGGCCACGAACACAGAATCAAGAACGGGCGCCCAGCACAGATGGTGGATAACGCAACCATCCTGGGCGAGGTTTTCGCCGCCGCAAATCTCAAGCCGGTAAAAGTCGGTGGCGGAGGTCCCGTCACGCACTTCGTCTGCGGCTACATGGCATGCGAGAAGGATCTCAGCAGCATGCTGCTCGGAGGATTGCCACCGATATTCAAAGTGAATATCCGCAATGACGGCGGCGGACGCTGGCTTGAGGATTCGATTCAGTTCTCTGCCAACGGCACCGGTCTACTGCCGGGCGGCTCGGTAGTAATGGCGAAGCTCTCGGAAGTGCTCTTCGTCGAGACGCTTCGGCGTTACATGGCGGAACTTCCGCCGGAACAAACAGGATGGCTGGCCGGCGCGCGGGATCCCGAAGTCGGTGGTGCGCTCGCACTCCTCCATCGAGAGCCCTCGGCACCGTGGACGATCGCCGATCTCGCGCACAAGGTCGGAGTTTCGCGCTCCGTACTGGCCGATCGCTTCCGCCGTTTCCTCGGAGAGCCTCCTATGTCTTATCTCGGACGCTGGCGCCTTCGTCTCGGAGCACAAATACTGCAATCATCAAGTCGCAGTGTGGCCCAGGTGGCGAGCGAGGTCGGCTACGAATCGGAAGCCGCATTCAATCGCGCCTTCAAGCGAGAGTTCGGCGTACCTCCGGCTCGATATCGCGTTGGGCTCAAGGCCGCGGCACGTGCTGCAGGCTAACCCGGCGTTTCAGTCAACCGCGTAGGACGTTCGGACAAGCCTTCTACAATCCCCCGCTCTACTGACAAGAAAGCCGGACGCGCGCGCAATTTCTCTTCGTGGTTTGTCTCCATACTCGTTTTCGTTAGCGGCGATTCCCTCCAGCGTGTGGGCGTCACTCTTCCGCTACATATGGAGGCTGTAATGAAATTCACAAAGTTTCTTCTTCTAGCTTTAGCTCTCATGGTTGCGGCGCCGATGTTTGCCCAATCAGGCGTGATGAAGGCTAATATCCCGTTTGAGTTCTCGGTCGAGAACCACCAGATGCCTTCGGGGAGCTATATCTTCAAGCCATTGAGCCCGAATACCCTGCTGATCCAAACCGAGGACGGCAGCACCATGCAGGTGACCCTGACCGAAACAGTAGGCGGCGGAAATGAATACAAAGCGCCGGTGGTCATCTTTGAAAAGGATGGAGAGGACTACTACCTCGCGACAGCATGGTTCGGTAATGAGGACATCGGACGAGAGTTTGCCACCAGTCACGGCCAGGCTCGTCTGCAGAAGGTGGCCATCAACACGTTTCCTAGCAAGTAGCATCTGTTGAGCGGTTCGGAAATAACAAAAGGGAGGGGATTGCCCCTCCCTTTGATTTTCTGGCCTCGTGCGCTACGGGGTGATCATCCCAGAGAGCACGTCTGAGTTTCCGTACGGCAGAGCAAGTCGATAAGGCGTTTGCTCGACATTTACGCTGCCCACCGTTCTCGCAGAGATGCGCACGACGTACGTGTTGCCGGCCGTCATGAATCCCGGCGGCACTTGGATCGAAGTGACGTTCCCGCTGACATACAACGTCGTGTAATTCGTCAGAGTTGTAAGTGTCGTAAACGTTCCGAGTTGTCCGATCCACACCAGGTATTGATTTGGAGTACCGATGGTCGGAGCTTGCCATGAGATCACCGGGTTTAACCCGACTCCGCTCGCATCCGCGAGAAGACTCGAACTGCTCGAACTGCCGTAGGCTTTAATGGTCGGATTCTGCACCGGGCCAACCATCGGAGTAATCGGACTGTTGCTCGTCGGCAGATTGGTTGTGTAAACGATGTTGTAGCCGTACACGGAGTAGGGGGTAGTCGTGCCCGCCAACAGGTAATCGGTGTGAACACGATGTGTGTACTCCGCGAAGATCGGCCAGTTGGCCGGGTACGGATTCCCGTAGGAGATTGCTCCCAAGTCGAGATCCGTCAGTGCAGGCGATGAAGTATTGCAATCGTCTGTGAGAATTAAGTCTCCGGAGTACGAAGTAAAGCCAACATTTGCAGGTGCAGGAAGAGCTTGGATCCCGGTGCAAGTCGAATCATTCGTAACGTTCTGACCCATTTGACCCGTCTGCCGCAGAGACTCAAAC
>Ga0068863_100006046_pt1 | contig 11879 bp, 16 predicted proteins | sample KBSSwiS62_FD_66596 | JGI IMG/M metagenome (GOLD analysis project Ga0068863, IMG submission 66596) | Switchgrass rhizosphere microbial communities from Kellogg Biological Station, Michigan, USA - KBS Switchgrass S6-2 | ecosystem: Host-associated > Plants > Roots > Rhizosphere > Soil ...
GGTTGGGGCGAAAAACTGGCAAGGCCAGCCCATGATCGGATGGCCGGGCGAGCGCATGGTGAAATGGCAGGAATGGGAGAAACAAGCCAGTTACGCGACCCCCGTCGCCGCTACCATCCACGGCCGGCGCCAGGTGCTCTGCCTGACACGCCAGGGCCTGGTCTCGCTTAACCCGACCAACGGAAACGTTAATTTCAGCTTCTGGTTCCGCTCGCCGGCGAACGATTCCGTCAACGCGATGAACCCCATAGTAGTCGACGATTTGATCCTCCTCTCCGCTGCCTATTTCAAAATCGGGTCCGTCCTGCTCCGAGTCCGCCCCGATGGCCAGGGCGTCGACGAAGTCTGGCGCGATCCCGTCCTGGAGATTCATTGGAACACGCCGATTTATCTCGACGGCTATCTCTACGCCTTCAGCGGCCGCAACGAGCCCGACGCGCGGTTCCGCTGCGTCGAACTGAAAACCGCCAAACTGATGTGGGACCGCGACGAACACTGGGCCCCGCACAGCACGCTAACCCCGTCCGTTTATGGCCGCGGCTCGGCAATCCTGGCCGACGGCCATTTGATCGTGCTGGGCGAGGGCGGCATCCTGGGGCTTTTCAAAGCCAACCCGGGCCAGCCCGAGGAACTCGCGCGCTTCCAGGTCCCTCAATTGCATTATCCCTGCTGGGCCGCACCGGTGCTCTCGCGCAAACGGCTTTATTTACGCAGCGAAGATCGGCTGGTCTGTTTGTCGTTGGCGCCCTGAAGCCAAGTAAAGGTTGGGGACCGGAGGGTGCATGAAATCCGAATTCCGAAGATCGAAATTCGAATGAACTCCGAAGGTCAAAATCCGAAAAAAATTCGAAGCCGAAGATCTGGGTTTCGTGTTTCGATTTTCTAGTTTCCTTCGAGCTTCGATTTTCGGATTTCGGATTTTCCTCGTCATTCGTCATTCGTCATTTGTTCTCGTCTATCGTCGATTGGTTATTGACTATCGCCCCTCGCCTCTTCCTCTACCCTCCAAAATCACGTTTCACGTTTCACGCCTCCCGGCCCATCCCCTTCACCTCCCCATGCCTGAAACAGCCTACCAAATGATCATTCACCATTCCCACCGCCTGCATCATCGCGTAGCAAATCGTTGACCCAACAAACTTGAACCCGCGCTTTTTCAAATCATTGCTCATCGCGTCCGATTGCGGAGTTCGCGCCGGCACGTCTTTCATCGACCGAAATCGATTCTGGCGCGGTTTGCCCCCCACGAAACCCCAAATGTAACCGTCGAACGATCCGAACTCCTTCTGCACCGCCAGGAACATTTTTGCGTTCTGGATGGCGGCGGCGATCTTCAAACGATTTCGCACAATGCCGGCATCCGCCAGTAGCTCCTTCACTTTGGCCGCATCGTATTGGGCGACTTTTCGAGCGTCGAAGCGGTCGAACGCGCGCCGGTAATTCTCGCGCTTGTTCAGGATGGTCGACCAGCTCAGGCCGGCCTGCGCTCCTTCCAGGATGAGGAATTCGAACAGCCGCCGATCGTCATGCAGCGGCACGCCCCATTCCTCGTCGTGATAAACCAGGTTCGATTCGGTCGTGGCCCAGCCGCAGCGTGTCATAGCGACAGCATAATTCCTCGATCCGCCAAGGCAATCAACACGCAACTTGACAGCCAACGATCGCCTGCCTGAAACTGGCCCGGTGACCAGCCCGACCAAATCGCCGGCCAGTTTTCACCTTCTTTATGCAAGTATCCGATTCCCCAGCCAGGACTTCGCCGCCACGTTTATTTGACGGCGTCACCGGCTACCATTGGCTGGTCCTGATCATCGCGGCAGGCGGCTGGCTCTTCGACTGCATGGGCCAGCGCATTTTCGTGCTCGCGCGGGAACCGGCGATGCGCGAACTGCTCGGCATCGGCGCGACCGATGCCCTGGTGAAGACCTGGGGCGCGCGGGCCACCTTTACCTTGATGTTTGGCTGGGCCACCGGCGGCATCCTGTTCGGGATGATGAGCGACCGAATGGGCCGCGTGAAGACCATGATCGCGACCCTGGTGGCTTATACCCTCTTTTCCGGGCTGACCGGCCTGGCGCGCACCCCCCTGGAATTCCTCGCCTACCGTTTCCTGGGCGGCCTGGGCATCGGCGGCATGTTCGGGGCCGCGACTACCCTGGTGGCCGAAAGTGTCCCGCGCAACATCCGCTCGCTGGCCCTGGGGGTCATGCAGGCGCTTTCGGCCTTCGGCAATATTTCCGGCTCCCTGTTGAGCACCTGGATTCGACCGGGAAATCCTGACTTTTCACACGGTTACTCGGGCTGGCGGTTTATCTTCTTCGTCGGCGCCGCGCCCATCGTGCTGGCCTTGCCGATTGCCTTCCTTCTGCGCGAACCCCAACCCTGGCTCGACGCTCGCCGCAAGGCGAAGGAAACCGGCGATTCGGGAAAACATGTCGGCTCCATTTTTGACCTGTTCCGGCACCCGGTCTGGCGGCGCCATGCCCTGGTCGGGATCGGGCTGGGCCTGGCCGGCATGGCCGGTCTTTGGGGCATTGGCTTCTTTTCGCCGGAACTCATTTCCACCGCCCTCAAAGGCGAACCCCAAAAAGTGGTCGACCTGGTCAAAGGCTACGGAACGGCGTTCCAGGACGTCGGCGCATTTTTTGGGATGATGACTTTCACCGTCGTCGCCACCTACATCGGCCGCCGGGTTGCTTTCTTCGGCGCCTACATCCTTTGCCTGGTCGCCACCATTTTCGTTTTCAATAATTTGCGCAGCGGGAGCGACGCTTATTGGATGCTCCCGATCATGGGGTTCGCACAATTATCGGTTTTCGGCGGATACTCAATCTATTTTCCCGAATTATTCCCTACGCGGTTACGCGGAACCGGCGTGGGTTTTTGCTACAACACCGTCCGTTACCTGGCAGCGTTTTTCCCGATGATGCTCACCTCTCTGAACGCTATCCTCCTCGATCATCATGTGAACGAGCCGTTCCGCAAAGCCGCCACCTGCCTTTCCTTCATCTTCGTGCTCGGCATGGTCACCCTCATCTGGGCGCCCGAGACCAAAGGCAAACCGTTGCCGGAGGATTAAACAAAAAGCCCGTTCCCCTTCGGGAACGGGCGTGTTTCAAATGTTGGTTGCGATTACTTGGTCGCCGTTTCGACCTTGGCGTCGGCCGGCTTGGCTTCAGCCTCGGGGGCGGCATCGCCCGGGGTCTCGGGTACCAGCGGCAAATCGATGAACTCCAGGATCGCCCGTTGCGAGGCATCGCCCTGGCGCTGGTTGAGACGCATGATCCGGGTGTAACCGCCGCGGCGATCTTTTTGCGCCGGGGCGATCTCGTTGAACAGGATTTTCACGATATCTTCCTGGTGGAGCTTCGAGACGGCCTGGCGCCGATCGTGCAGAGTTCCCCGTTTGCCGAGCGTGACCATTTTCTCCGCGACCGACCGGGCCGCCTTGGCTTTGGCCAAAGTGGTGGTGACGCGTTTGTGTTTGATCAGGCTGCAAACGAGGTTCGCCAGCATCGCGTTCCGGTGTTGGCCGGTGCGGCCGAGCTTGGCGGTTCGTTTGAGGTGTCGCATAAAGTTCCTTTTAGCGGGCGAGCGCCAGCGTGGCCGCCCCGTCGTCCTTCGGCGCTTCCAGCAGGTCCGGCTCGAAGGTCATGCCCAGGGTCAATCCCAGCGCCTGCAGCTTGTCCTTGATTTCGTTCAGCGATTTCTTGCCGAAATTGCGGTACTTGAGCATCTCCTGCTCGGTCTTCATCGCCAATTGGCCGACCGTCGTGATGTTCGCGTTGTTCAGGCAGTTGGCCGCCCGCACGCTCAGCTCGATTTCGTTGACGCTCATGTTGAGCAGCTTCTTGAGCTTGGTCTTTTCCTCGTCCTGCTTGTCCACCACTTCTTCGAACTCGACCGCGTTCTTGTCGTAACCGACGAACACATCGAGATGATGCTGCAGGATGGCCGACGCCTGGGTCAACGCGTCGTCCGGCGAAATGCGGCCGTCGGTCCAGACTTCCAGCAGCAAACGATCGTAATCGGTGCGCTGGCCGACGCGCGCGTTTTCAACCGCGTAACGCACCCGCGTCACCGGCGAGAACAGCGAGTCGATGGCAATCACGCCAATCGCCTGGTTCGGCTTCTTGTTTTCATCGCCGGGCAGGAAGCCGCGGCCGATTTTGACTTCGAGTTCCATCTCGAACTTGCGCTTCCGGTCCAGGGTGCAGATGTGCTGGTTCGGGTTGACCAGCTCGACGTTCTGGTTGAGCTGGATGTCCGACGCCGTCACTTCGCCCTCTTTGTTGGCCGAGAGCAGCAGGGTCTGCGCATCGCGCGTGTGCGCTTTGAACAGGATCTTCTTCAGATTGAGCACGATGTCGGTGACATCCTCGACCACGCCGTCGATGGTGGCGAATTCGTGCATCGCCCCATCCACCTTGATCGAGGTGATGGCCGCCCCTTCCAGCGAGGAAAGCAGCACTCGCCGCAGCGAATTGCCGATCGTATGGCCGTAACCCGTTTCAAACGGTTCGGCGATGAACTTGGCGTAGGTTTCAGTGGCGGTCGACTCTTCCTTGGTCAACCGTTTGGGCATTTCGAAACGTCCTAGACGTACTGGCATAGTTACCTTTCAACAATTTTAAACTGGTTCTCCTGGCGGTTATTCCCGCCGGCCAAAAGAACCCGTATAATTGTTTTTGGAACCCGGCGCGCCGCGGTCGGCGCTCCGTCATTCCGTTCGTTTTTCTTTAGCGGGAATAAAATTCTACCACCGCCTGCTCGTTGGCGATGGGCTGGATCTCGTCGCGCGTCGGGATTCGCATCACCACCCCTTTGAGCGCTTCCTTGTCGAGCGACAGCCAGTCCGGCACCGCCCGGCTGGTCGCGATCTCGAGGTTCTTGGTCGCCAACTGGCGCGCCGCGTTCGAATTCTTGATTTCCACCACGTCGTTCACCTTCAAACCGCACGAGGGGATGTTCACCTTCCGGCCGTTCACCCGCACGTGCCCGTGGCTGACCAACTGGCGCGCGCCCGCCCGGGTATTCGCAAAACCCAGGTGATAACAAACGTTGTCCAGTCGGGTCTCCAGGATCTGCAGCATCTGCTCGCCGGTGACGCCGCGCCGTTTCAACGCGCGCTCATAAACACCGCGGAATTGCCGCTCCATCAAGCCGTAATAATACCGCAGCTTCTGCTTCTCGATCAGGCCCAGGCCGTAATCGGTGTGCTTGCGCCGTGATTTCGGACCGTGCACCCCGGGACCATAGGCGCGCCGTTCCAAATATTTCGACGGACCGAAGATCGGGACGCCGAACCGGCGGCTGATGCGAACGCGAGGACCTGTATAACGAGCCATGTTTTGAGAGAATTAAAGGTTGAACCGTTTTTACTACACGCGCCGCTTCTTGCGCGGACGGCAGCCGTTATGCGGCACCGGCGTGACATCTTTGATCGTCGTGATTTCCAGCCCGATCGCCTGCAACGCGCGGATGGCCGATTCCCGGCCCGATCCAGGCCCTTTCACCCGCACTTCGATTTCCCGCATGCCATGCGACATCGCCTGCCGCGCCGCGTCCTGTGCCACCTGCTGCGCCGCGTAGGCCGTGCTTTTGCGCGAACCCTTGAAACCAACCCGGCCGGCGCTCGACCAGCCAATCAGGTGCCCCTGCATATCCGTGATGCTCACCAGCGTGTTGTTGAACGTCGCCAGGATATTGGCGATGCCGCTCGTGATGTTCTTCGAGCCTTTGGCTTTGACGATCTTCTTGCCGGCCAAATCGTCGGCCAGCAATTCGGCGGCAGTAGGCGCGTGGGCCACAGCCGCAACTGCCCCTTCCGCCGGCTTGGCGGCTTCCGCCCCCGGCGCAGCGGCGGCGGCGGCATCCGGCGCCCCAGCGGCAGCCGCGGCGCCCTTCTTGCCCTTGGCCGGCGCTTCACCCGCCGCTTTAGCGGCCGGTTGACCCTCGGCCTTGGCTTCCGGCTTGCCTTCGCCTTTGCCTTCCGCCTTGCCTTCTTTCGCAGATTTCTTTTTCGGTTCGTCAGCCATGATTCAGTCGCTGTTAAAGGTTAGTGGATGCCGGTCTTGGCCGCAGGGTTGCGAACCACACCGACCGTCTTCCGCGGGCCTTTGCGGGTACGGGCATTGGTTTGCGTGCGTTGGCCGCGCACCGGCAGCCCGCGCAAATGCCGCACGCCCCGGTAACACTTAATGCCTTGCAGCCGCTTCAGATTCATGCCGATTTCCCGGCGCAGATCGCCCTCGATCACGTATTTGCCATCCTGGATGGCGTGCACGATTTGCGAGAGCTGTTGCTCCGTCAAATCCTTCGCCCGGATGCTCGGCTCGATCTGGGCCTTGGCCAGGATGACCTTCGCGTTCGACGGCCCGATGCCGTAAATGTAGCGCAGGGCGATATCGATCCGCTTGTTCGGCGGCACTTCTACACCAATGATACGAGCCATATATTTAGTTGAGCGTTAAAAGGTCGCGGCGTTGCCTTAACCCTGCCGTTGCTTGTGCCGGGCGTTCGTGCAAATGACGCGAATGACGCCTTTGCGGCGAATGATTTTGCAATTTTCGCAAAGCTTTTTTACCGACGCGCGAACTTTCATAATTAAATCTTACCAGGTCGAATGCGGCCTTCGGACAAATCGAAGGACGACAATTCCAGGTTTACTTTGTCACCCACAGCCAGCCCGGCGAACTTCAATCGGGCTCGGCCCGGCACGAACGCCAGCAATCGGTGCCCGTTGGCCAACTCGGCCCGGTACGTCCCGTTGGCCAGCGCTTCCACTATGACACCTTCAACTTTGAAGGCATCTTTTCCGGGCATGTTAAAATCTCCGGCTCGCCCTCAGTGATGAGCACCGTATGCTCAAAATGGGCAGATAATGAACCATCTTGCGTGACCACTGTCCAGCCATCATCTAAAGTTTTTGTCCCCGGCAACCCCGCATTGACCATCGGTTCAATGGCTAAGGTCATGCCAGGACGCAACTTAGGACTTTGCTTCTTATCCACAAAGTTCGGCACTTGCGGTTCTTCGTGCATCGTCCGCCCGACCCCGTGTCCAACATATTCCCGGACCACGCTAAACCCGTTTTCTTCCACATAAGTTTGGATGGCCCGCGAGATGTCCACCACCCGGTGGCCCGAAACCGCCTGCGCGATTCCCTCGTAAAGCGCTTTCTCGGTCACATCCATCAGCTTCTGCGCCGCCAAACCGCACCCGCCCACGGCCACGGTGCGCGCCGTGTCTCCGATAAATCCATTATAAACGACCCCAACGTCCAGGCTGACGATATCGCCGAACTGCAGCGCACGGGCACCCGCCAGGCCATGAACCACTTGTTCGTTCACTGAAATGCAAATATTGCACGGGTACTTGCGATACCCCAAAAAGGCGCTCTTGGCCCCGTGATGCTTGATTCGCGCGGCGGCGAACTCATCCACCTGCTGCGTCGTCACGCCCGGCTGAATGAAAGCGGACACCTCGTTCAGCACCGTGCTGGCCACCCCGCAGGCAGGCCGCATCGCTTCAAGGTCTCGTTCGCTTTTTAGAATAATCATCGGCACACCGATGCGCTTCCTGGTATAAGCCGCTTTGCCCCGGCCTCAAAACCGCCCCTTCAGGCGGCCCTTCTTCAAAAACCCATCGTAATGCCGCATCAAAAGATGCGTTTCCATTTGGCGCATCGTATCGAGCAACACGCCGACCATGATCAACATGCTGGTGCCGCCGAAGAATTGGGCCACTTCGTAGCGGATTTGGAGCTTGTTGGTCAGCATCAACGGGATGACCGCGATCACCGTCAGGAAAATCGCCCCCGCCAGCGTAATCCGGCTCATCGCGTTGTGCAGGTAATCACTGGTCGCCTGGCCGGGCCGCACGCCGGGGATGTAACCGCCGTTCTTCTTCAGATCATCGGCGATCTGCAACTCGTTAAACTGCGTCGCCACCCAGAAATAGGAAAAGAACAAAATCATCAGCGCGTACAACGCCAGGTAAAACCAGTGGCGCTCCCCCAGCGCGTTGGCGACGTCCGTGAAAAGCTTCACCCCGAAATTCGACCCCAGGAATTGAAAAATCTTCTGCGGAAACATCAGGATGGCCTGGGCAAAAATAATCGGCATCACCCCGGCGTAATTAACCCGCAACGGCAAAAACGACGTTCCCCCGGCGTAAACCTTGCGGCCCACCGCCCGCTGGGCGTACTGAACCGGGACCTTTCGCTGCGCCTGGGTAATCGCAATCACCCCCGCCACCACCCCCGCCAGCAGCAACAGCAACGCAATCGCATGCGCGAAATTAAACCGCGCTTCCGCGCCGCCACCCGGGAAAAACATGTCCTTCAGCGCGACCGCCGCCTGGGGCAGCCGCGCCAGGATGCCAATCGTAATGACCAGCGAAACGCCGTTCCCGATGCCGCGCTCGGTAATTTGCTCCCCCAGCCACATCAACAACAGCGTGCCGGTCGTCAAAATAATCAGGGTCTCGAAGCGGTACCACCAAATCATGGAATCTGGAAAGAGCACCAGCCGGCCGATGCCGGCTCCGAATATCCGGTCCGGGTTTTCCCAGCCAATGGCCATGACCATCCCCTGCCCCAGACACAGCAACACCGTCAGGTACCGGCCATACTGGATCAACTTGGTCCGCCCCCCTTCTTCGCGCGCCAGCTTGCTCAAAGTGGGAATGACTGCCGTAAGCAACTGAATGATGATCGTGGCGCTGATGTAAGGCATGATCCCCAGCGCCCCAACCGCGCAATGCTCCAGCGCTCCCCCGGTGAACAAACTGTACATTCCCAGCACCGACGCTCCGGCCGCGGCGTGGTCGTGGACATATTGCGCCAACACCCCGCCGTCCAGGCCAGGGATGCGCACCACGGCGGCCAGCCGGCAAATCGCCAGCACCATCATGGTAAACAGGATCCGGGACTTTAGCTCCGGGATCTTGAAGCAGTTGCTGAAGGTATTGGCAATCGCGGCAAACATGGATCAGTTAGGCGGTTTGTGCAGATCAGGCCTTGGTGGGCGGCGCCTTGGTGGGCTGAGGCTTGGCGCGAACCACCACCTCGCAGGAACCCCCACGCGCTTCGATCTTCGTGCGAGCCGAGGCGCTGAAGGCGTGCGCGATGATCGTCAATTTGCGCGTCAGGTCGCCCGTTCCTAAAATCTTGATGCCGGCGCTCCGGCCATTGGCCAACCCGGCCTCGCGCAGCACGCCCTCGTCAACGCGCGTTCCATCTTCGAATTGGTTCAAGGACTCCAGGTTCACTGGCAGGTACCGGATGGTATGGCGGGCATTGTTGAAGCCCCGCTTGGGAATGCGCCGGATCAGCGGCATCTGGCCGCCTTCGAACCCGATCCGGATCGAACTGCCCGATCGCGCCGTCTGGCCTTTGCCACCGCGTCCGCTGGTCTTGCCATGCCCGCTCGATTCGCCCTGCCCCAGCCGCTTGCGGCGGTGCCGGGCGCCCGGACGAGGCTTTAAGTCGTGTAATCGCATAAATTATAGCGGAGTCGTTCCCATCTCCGGCAACCCGGGCGGTTTCGGAGTCTGGACCTTCCGGATTTCCAGCCCGCGTCCGCGGAAAATATCTTCGCGCAAGCGCAGGCTCAACAACGCCTGCAAGGTGGCCTTCACCACGTTGGCCGCATTCTTCGATCCGAGTGATTTGCTCAAAATATCCTTCACGCCCGCCGATTCCAGCACCGCTCGAACCGTTTTCCCGGCGATGATGCCGGTCCCCGGCGAAGCCGGCCGAAGCAGGACTTTTGCCCCGCCATAATGGCAGAACACCTCGTGCGGGATGGTCGCATCTTTGAGCGATACGCTGACCATCTGCGCTCGGGCCATTTCCCCGCCTTTGCGAATCGCATCGGCGACTTCCCCGGCTTTGCCCAACCCGACCCCTACCCGCCCGCGCTTGTCGCCCACCACCACCAGCGCGCTGAAATTGAAACGACGCCCGCCCTTGACCACCTTGGCTGAGCGGTTGATAAACACGACCTTTTCGGTCAGCTCCTGCCCATCCTGCGATCCCTCGCTCGATTCGTTACGGCCACGGCGACCGCGAAACCCCCGGTTCGGACGGTCCCCGCCGCCACCGCCGCCGCCGGCACTGCTGCTACCGATGCCGCCGCCCCCGCCGGCGCCGCCGCTGCTCTCTGTTTTGGTTGGTTCAGCCACGATTTTTTATCTCCATTTAAAAGTTAAAACTGCAAACCCGCTTCCCGCGCAGCGTCGGCAAGCGCTTTGATCTTGCCATGATACCGGGCGCCGTTGCGATCGAACACCACCTGCTTGATGCCCTTGGTCAGCGCCGCCTGCGCCGCCAGCGCTCCGACTGCTTTCGCGCTCTTGGCGTTCGCCGCCAGGTTCTCCCGGTCGGGCGTCGCTTTGCTCACCGTCGACGCCGCCGCCAGCGTCACCCGGGCGATGTCGTCGATGAATTGCACGTGGATATTCTTGTTCGAGAAGCACACGCTCATGCGCGGGCGTTCTTTGGTGCCACTGACCTTCTTGCGAATTCGCCACTTCCGCAGCCTCGCCAATTTGTGTTTCTGTTCGGTTCTCATGGACGGACAAATTACTGGACGGTTTTGCCTTCCTTGCGGATAACCCGCTCGTCGGCGTAACGGACGCCTTTGCCTTTGTACGGTTCCGGCGGGTAAAAGCTGCGGATCTCCGACGCCACCTGCCCCACCACCTGGCGATCCGGCCCCTCGATGGTCAACTTGGTGTTTTCCTCCACCGTCACTTTGATCTGATCGGGAATGTCATACACCACCGGGTGCGAATAACCCAGGTTCAGGTTGACAATCTTGCCCTGGACGGCCGCCTTGAAGCCGACGCCCTGGATCTCGAGTTTCTTGACGAACCCCTCGCTGACGCCGCGCACCATGTTATTCACCAAGGCCCGGCTCAAGCCGTGCAGCGCCTTGGCCTGGGCGTCGTCGCCCTGGCGGCTGACAATGACCTTGCCTTCGGCCACCTTCAGGCTGGTCCGCCGGGGCAATTCCCAGGTCAGCTTGCCTTTGGGCCCTTCCACATTCACCTGCTGCCCTTTGACCTCCACCTTCACCTTGGGAGGAATGGCGATTGGCTGTTTTCCGATTCGTGACATAATCAAATCATTCCGTTTTGGGCGCGTTGCCTCGGTTCGTTACCAAACGTAGCAAAGCAATTCTCCGCCGATGTTTTTCTTGCGCGCCTGGTTGTCGGTCATCAACCCTTCGGAGGTCGACACCACCGCCACACCGAGGCCGCCGCGCACTCGCGGGATCTCGCCGGCGCCGACATAACGGCGCAAGCCCGGGGTGCTGATCCGGCGCATGCCTTCGATCACGCTCTTCTTGCCCTGGTACTTCAACTTCAGTTTCAACGTCTTCATCGTCTTGCCCTCGACGGCAAACTCGGCGATGTACCCTTCCCGCTTGAGGATGCCGGCGATGCTCTCTTTCATCCTCGAATGCGGCAGTTCCAGGGCGGGCAGCAACGCCCGGTTGGCGTTGCGGATGCGGGTCAGCATGTCGGAAATTGGATCGTTCATATATTACCAGCTCGCCTTGGTGACGCCCGGGATCAGGCCGTTGAGGGCCCCTTCGCGAAAGGTCAGCCGCGAGCAGGCGAACTTGCGCAGGTATCCGTGCCGGCGCCCGCTCATCGAGCAGCGGTTCACCACCCGGATGGGGCTGGCGTTGCGCGGCAGCTTCGAGAGCCCGGCGTAATCGCGGCGCGCCTTCAACTCGGCGCGAATCGCGGCGTACTTCTTAACCGTCTCGCTCTTTTTCTTGTTTCGTTCGATCCAGGATTTCTTGGCCATAAAATGCTATCGGTTTTCCGCGAAAGGCATGCCCATCAACTTCAGGAAATCCAGC
>Ga0068863_100006048_pt1 | contig 11877 bp, 11 predicted proteins | sample KBSSwiS62_FD_66596 | JGI IMG/M metagenome (GOLD analysis project Ga0068863, IMG submission 66596) | Switchgrass rhizosphere microbial communities from Kellogg Biological Station, Michigan, USA - KBS Switchgrass S6-2 | ecosystem: Host-associated > Plants > Roots > Rhizosphere > Soil ...
GTGAGTCGGCGCAGGTCCCACTCCCAGGCGCCGGGGTGGGCCTCGTCGAAGTCGTTGAGGTCGAAGACGAGATCCCGCTCGGGCGAGGCGTAGAAGCCGAAGTTGCCGAGGTGGGCGTCCCCGCAGATCACGGGCTGGACGCCGGTCGCGGGCAGCGTCGCGGCGTCCGCGGCGTGCAGGAACGCGGCGCCGCGCAGGAACGCGAACGGGCTCGCGACCATCCGGCCGATCCGCACCGGGATCAGGTCGGGGACCCGCCCGGCGTTCGTGAGCTGCACGGACGCGACGGCGCTGATCCTCCGGTTGGCGGGCGACCAGGCGGCCAGGGCCTCCCGCGGGACCCGCTCGCGAAGCTCCCGTCCCAGGGCCTGCCGCGCCTCCCGCGGCAGGGCGGGCGCCGAGAGGAGCGCGAACCCGTCCCGCGTCGCGGGGTCGAGGGAGGCCAGGACGGTGTGCCGCATCCCGCGATTGTCCTCCGTCGACGACCGGTCGCCACCGGTGATCGACCCGTCACCCACCCGGGTTGTCGGACCCCGGGCCCGCCCGGAACGATGAGCGGATGCAGATCCGGCGCTCGGCGCTCGCCCTCGCCGTGGCGACCGCGCTGGCCGTCCTGGCCGGGTGCGCCGTGTCCTCGCACCCGACGCCGCAGTGCGACCTCGCTGCGCAGCTGGCGAGCCAGGGCCAGCTCGCCCCCGCGGCCGAGATCTACGCGCGGGCCCAGCTCTCCGGTGAGGGGCGATGCGCGGACACCGGTCTGGAGACCGTCGCCAACCGCTACGCCTCGGCGTACCGGGAGGCCGCCCGCGGGGCGCAGGCCGAGCTCACCGGGGACACCGCCGGCGCACAGGAGGCCTACGAGTCCGCGTTGACCCTGGACAAGGGCAACCAGGCCGCGGCGAACGGCCTCGCCCGCCTCGCCCAACCCGCCCCGGACCGGGTCAACCCCGTAGCCCTGCCCCCGGCGACGCTCTCGCCGGCGCCGTGGTGGACGAGCTGGTGGGTGCCGCTGCTGATCGCGCTCGTGGCGCTCGTGGCGCTCGGTGTGGCGCTGGTCGGGCGGGCCCCGGCGTTCACGGGGGTGCCGTGGCCCCGGCGGGCGGCCCGGGAGAGCCGGGAGCCGGAGAGCCCGGAGCCCGAAAGCAGGGAGTACTCCGAACGCAGGGGCGCCGAGGGGTGGCGGAGGCCGTGGAGGACGAAGGCGACCCGCACCGCCACTCCCGAGACCTCCGACTCCGCCGCCGAGTCCACCCTGCTCGGCGAGCCGGTCCGGCCCGCCGCGCCGGTCGGGCCGGTCGGGCCGGTCGGGCCGGTCGGGCCGGTCGGGCCGGTCGAGTCGCCCACGCCCGGCGAGTCTGCCGCGCCCGGCGAGTCCGGCGCGCCGGTCGAGTCAGCCGCGCCCGGCGAGCGCGCCGCACCGGCCGAGGGGGCCACGCCCGGCGAGCGCGCCGCACCGGCCGAGGCGGCCGAGGAGGAGGACACGTCCCCACTCACCGCCGTCGCACCCGCTTGGGACCTCGGCAGGCACAGGGACGAGGGCACCTCGCGCCCGTCCCGCCTCCCCCGCCGCACCCCGCGTCAGCAGCAGACCGAGTCCCCGAGCCCGGTCCCGTCCCCGACGCCACGTCCGAGCCCCGGCGAGCCCACCGGAGCGACCGCGACGGGCGCCGCGGAGGAGACCGCCGGAGCCGCCGGACAGACCGAGCCCACCGGGACCACCAGGGCTGCCGGACAAGACGCACCCGCCTGGCGTGCCGAGCCGGCCGGATCCGCCGGACAGACCGAGCCCACCGGGACCGCCGGGACCGCCGAGACCGCCGAGCCGGCCGAACACGCCGAGCCGACCGGAGTCGCGGGACTCGCCGGGCCGACCGAGCCCACTGCCACCGCCGAACACGCCGTGCCGGCCGGATCCGCAGAGCCGACCGAGCCGACCGGGACCGCCGAACACGCCGAGCACACCGAGCCTGCCGGTCCTGCCGGTCCTGCCGAACACGCCCAGCCGGCCGGATCCGCCGGGCATGCCGAACACGCCGTGCCGACCGCAGTCGCCGGGGCCGCCGGCCTCGCCGGAGTCGCGGGGCTCGGCCGGGCCGCAGACCGTCCGGAACCGGCTCCCTCCCCGCAGGACCGCGCGCCGGCCGTCGAGCCGACCCCGTCTCCCACCCCCGCCGACGTGGTCTCCGACGTCCGCCGCCAGGACGGCGAGATCGGGCAGCTCCAGCGGGTGATGGGCCGGTCCGTGCGCGGCAACCGTCCCGTCCCCCGCCGCTACTTCGCCCTCGGCCGCGCGGTCGACGGCACCGCGCTCCGCGTCCGGCTCGCGATCTACGAGGTCACGCTCACCGGCAGCGCGCAGCCCCTGCAGCTCGCGGCCCAGCGCCTCGTCTCGGACGACCTGTGGGACGGCCCGTGGACCCCGGAGAAGGGCGTGGACTGGATCGACTGGGTGCGCGGCCTCGTCGAGGCGCGCACCCCCGGGAGGTTGGAGCTCGGCGCCGACGAGCGCATCTGGGTCGGCACCCCCCGCCGGGACGACCGCGCCCTGCTCCAGGACCTCGACGCCGCCCGCGAGGCGTGGGTCGCCCTCCTGCTCGGCGTCGACGTCACGCCGCAGGGCGTCCTCGCGCTCGCCTCCCCCACCGAGCACACCGCGTTCGAGAGGGTGATCGCCGGCGGCGCGGCCCCGACGCAAGGGCCGCGACCGGCGTCGATCCAGGTCCTCGCCCTCGCGGACGCCCTCATCGTCGACGACCGGCAGACGAACGTCCGCCGCTCGATCGCCACCCTGACCAACGCCCGCACCCGCGTCGGGCGGCCGGACCTGCTCGCCCTGGCCGCCGCGGAGTCCGTGGAGGCCGCCCTGCCCAGTGCCGCCCTCCATCCGCTGGACGTTCAGTAGGTCGGCAGGATCCCCCGCTCGCGGGCCTCGGCCAGGGTGGGCGCGTCCCGGTCCTTGTCGGACAGGACCAGGTCCAGGTCCCCCGGCCACGGCAGCCCCAGCTCCGGGTCCAGCGGAGAGATCCCGTGCTCACCGGCCGGGTTGTACGGCGTGGAGCACAGGTAGGCCATGACCGTCGGCTCCGCCAGCGCGACGAACGCGTGCCCCAGCCCCTCGGAGAGGTAGACGGCGTTGAGACGGTCGGAGTCCAGCTCCACGGCCTCCCACCGCCCGAAGGTCGGCGATCCCACCCGCACGTCGACGATCACGTCGAGCAGGCGGCCGGACGGGCAGTACACGTACTTCGCCTGCCCCGGTGGCACGTCCGCGAAGTGCACCCCGCGCACCACACCCCGCGCCGACCGCGAGTGATTGGTCTGCCGGCTGACCAGCTCGAACCCGAGCGCCTCCCGGAACACCGGCCCCTGGTAGGGCGCCACGAACACCCCACGCCGGTCCGGGAACACCGGCGGCTCGAACGCCCAGGCACCGGAGATCGACAGCTCCCGGTACCTCACGCGGTCACCCCCGCCTTGATCGGCTCCCACCAGTCCCGGTGGTCCCGGTACCAGGCCACCGTCTCCGCCAGCCCGGCCTCGAAGTCCTTCCGCGGCGCGTACCCGAGCTCGGCGCGGATCTTCGACCAGTCCACCGAGTACCGCCGGTCGTGTCCCTTCCGATCCTGCACGAGCTCCACCGACGACCAGTCCTTCCCGACGGCCTCGACCAGCAGCTCGGTCAGCCGCCGGTTCGTCAGCTCGGTCCCGCCGCCGATGTTGTAAATCTCCCCCGCCCGACCCCCCTCGGCGACCAGCGCGATCCCGCGACAGTGGTCGTCGACGTGCAGCCAGTCCCGCACGTTGAGCCCGTCGCCGTACAGCGGCACGCGCAGCCCGTCGAGCAGGTTCGTCACGAAGAGCGGGATGACCTTCTCCGGGAACTGGAACGGCCCGTAGTTGTTCGAGCACCGCGTGATCGACACGTCCAGCCCGTGCGTGCGGAAGTAGCTGCGCGCCAACAGGTCCGATCCGGCCTTCGACGCCGAGTACGGCGAGTTCGGCAGCAGCGGCTCCTCCTCCGACCAGGACCCCGACTCGATGGAGCCGTACACCTCGTCCGTCGAGACGTGCACGAACTTGCGCACCCCGGCGTCGAGCGCGGCCTGCAGCATCACCTGCGTCCCCACCACGTTCGTCAGCACGAAGTCCGCCGCCCCGGTGATCGACCGGTCCACGTGCGACTCCGCCGCGAAGTGCACCACCAGGTCGGTCCCGACCATGGCCTTCGCCACGGCGTCGGGGTCCCGGACGTCCCCCACGACCAGCTCGACGTCACAGCCGGCCAGGTTCTCCCGCCGCCCCGCGTAGGTCAGCAGGTCAAGCACCCGCACGTCACCGGACAACCCCGGATACGCCCCGGTGACCAGGGACCGCACGAAATGCGAGCCGATGAAGCCCGCCCCACCCGTCACCAGAGTCTGCACGCGGGGAGGGTAACCGCGGGCTCTCCTGGAAGGATGGGCGCCGTGCGCGCGATCATCCTGGGAGCGGGCGGCCAGCTCGGCCGCGCCCTGTCCGCCGCCCTGCCCACCGCGACCGCCCTGACCCGGGCCGAGCTCGACCTCACCGACCCCCGCTCGCTGGACTGGTCCGCCTACGACACGGTGCTCAACGCGGCGGCCTACACCCAGGTCGACCAGGCCGAACGGGACCGGGCCGCCGCCTGGGCCGCCAACGCGACGGGCCCCGCGTGGCTCGCGCGGACCGCCGCCGAGCACGGTCTGCGCCTGGTCCACGTCTCCACCGAGTACGTGTTCGACGGCACCCACTCCGGCCCCATCCCGGAGAGCCTGCCCGTCTCACCGCTCTCGGTGTACGGCGCCTCCAAGGCGGCCGGGGACGCCGCGGTGGGGGTCCTCCCGCGGCACTGGATCGTCCGGCCGACCTGGGTGATCGGGGACGGCGCGAACTTCGCCCGCACCATGCGTGGCCTGGCCGAACGCGGCGTCTCCCCCACCGTCGTGGCGGACCAGATCGGCCGCCCCACGCTCGCCGCGGACCTGGCGTCGGGCATCCTGGCCCTGCTCGACGCGGAGCCCGGGACCTACCATCTGACCAACACGGGGGACCCCGTGAGCTGGGCGGACCTGGCGCGCTTCGTGTTCGAACGCTCCGGGCGGGCGGCCGCGGACGTCACCGACACGACCACGGCCGAGTACTTCGCGGGCCGAGACGCCGCGCCGCGGCCCGCGAACTCGGTGCTGGACCTGACCAAGGCCGAGAAGGCGGGCGTCACGCTCCCCGACTGGCGCACGAGCCTCGAGGAGTACCTGCGATGAAGGGCCCTGTCCGATGAAGGGGATCGTTCTGGCCGGCGGCACCGGCACCCGGCTGCACCCGATCACCCGCGGCGTGTCCAAGCAGCTGCTGCCGGTCTACGACAAGCCGATGATCTACTACCCGCTGTCCACCCTGATGCTCGCGGGCATCCGGGACATCCTCGTGATCACCACCCCCGAGGACGCCCCGATGTTCCACCGGCTCCTCGGCGACGGCGCCGAGCTCGGCATCCGGCTGAGCTACGCCACCCAGGCCGCCCCCAACGGCATCGCCGAGGCCTTCCTCATCGGCGAGGACCACATCGGCGAGGATGCCGTCGCCCTCGTGCTGGGCGACAACATCTTCCACGGGCCCGGCTTCTCCGGGACGATGCGGGACGCGCGCGCCGGCCTGGGCGAGGAGGGCGACGGCTGCGTGCTGTTCGGCTACCCCGTGAAGGACCCCGAGCGCTACGGCGTCGGCGAGGCCGACCCCACCGGCAGGCTGGTCTCCATCGAGGAGAAACCCGCGAAACCCCGCTCCGACCGCGCCATCACCGGCCTCTACCTCTACGACGGCACCGCGGTGGAGCGAGCGCGCGCGTTGACCCCGTCTGCCCGCGGCGAGCTGGAGATCACCGACCTCAACCGCGGCTACATGGAGGACGGGCGCGCCCGCCTCGTCGACCTCGGCCGCGGCTTCGCCTGGCTGGACACCGGCACCCACGAGTCGCTGATCGAGGCGGGGCACTACGTGCAGGTCCTGGAGAACCGCCAGGGCATCCGGATCGCCTGCCTCGAGGAGGTGGCCCTGCGGATGGGCTTCATCGACGCGGACGCCTGCCACGCCCTCGGCGAGAAGCAGGGGAAGAACGGCTACGGGCAGTACGTGATGGCGGTGGCACGCAGCCTCGGCCGCTGATCCTCGGCACGGCGTCCGGTCCGGCAGAATCGTCCTCGTGCGCGCGGTCATCCTCGGTGCGGGCGGCAGGCTCGGGCGGGCACTCTGCGCCGCCCTCCCCACGGCCGACCCCCTGACCAGAGCCGACTTCGACCTCGCCGCCCCCACGCGGCTCGACTGGTCCGCCTACGACACCGTGATCAACGCGGCCGCGTACACCAAGGTCGACCAGGCCGAGCAGGACCGAGCCGCCGTGTGGGCCGCCAACGCGACGGGCCCTGCGAACCTCGCGCGCATCGCGCTGGAGCACGACCTGCGGCTGGTCCACATCTCCACCGACTGCGTCTTCGACGGGACCCACCCGGGCCCGATCCCCGAGACCTGCCCGATGGCACCGCTGTCCGCCTACGGCGCCGCCAAGGCCGCCGGGGACACCGCGGTCGCGCTCGTGCCGAACCACTGGATCATCCGGCCGAGCTGGGTCATCGGCGCGGGCGCAAGCTTCGCGCGCACCATGCTCGGACTCGCCGAGCGGGGAATCGCGCCGATCGTCGTCGCCGACCAGGTCGGCAGGCCGACGCTCGCAGGCGACCTGGCGGCCGGCATCGTCGCGCTCCTGGACGCCGCGCCCGGCACCTACCATCTCACCAACCCCGGCGATGCCCTGAGCTGGGCGGACCTGGCCAGGTTCGTCCTCGAGCAGGCGGGCCACGATCCCGGCATGGTCACCGCGGTCACCAGCGCGGAGTACTACGCCGACAAGCCCGGCTCGGCCACCCGGCCTCCGAACTCGGTGCTGGACCTGACGAAGGCGACGGAGGCGGGCGTGGCGCTCCCGGACTGGCGGGAGTCGCTCGCGGCACATCTCGCCACCCCGTTCACCACTCCCCCCATTTCCCCGCCGCGCGGTCCCGGGCGCTGAGCAGGGTCACCCGCTGCGGCCAACGGATGTCCAAGGTCGGATCGTCGTACCGGACCGCGACGTCCTCGGCGGGATCGTGCTGTCGGTCGATCCGGTAGCAGACGTCGCTCTGCTCGGTCAGGGCCTGGAAGCCGTGGAGGAACCCGGGCGGGATGTAGAGGTGGGCGAACTCGACGTCGTCCAGGGTGACCGCGAGGTGCTCACCGTAGGTCGGTGAGCCGGGGCGCGCGTCGACGACCACGTCGTGGACGGCACCGCGCGCGCACCGCACGAGCTTCGCCTCGCCTGCCCCGGACCGGCCGTGCAGCCCGCGGACCGTGCCGCGGCGCGACCGTGACTGGCTCTCCTGCACGAACTCGGTGCGGACGCCGTGCGCGGCGGCGAGCTCGCTGTCGAAGGTTCGGGTGAAGAAGCCGCGTTCGTCGTGGTGCGGGGTCGGGCGAAACAGGACGACACCGGCCAACGACATCTCAGTCACCTGCACGCCGGTCTGTTCGCCCCGAGGAGGAAGGACGTTATGGCGTCCTCGTGCCGCTTCTGCCGATCGGGACCGTTGACCGAGGTTCTCGACCTCGGATCCCAGCCTGCCTGCGAGTACTTCCCCCCGCTCGACGACCGGCGCCCCGATCCGCTGTTCCCGTTGCGGCTGGCGCTCTGCGCGGCATGCGGGCTGGCACAGCTCGCGGACGACGCCGTGCTGCCCGACGAGCCGGTGGGCACCGAGCCCGCCGCGCTCCGCGAGCAGCGCGCCGACGCCGTCGCGCGGCTGCACGCCCGTGGCGTCCTGCCCCCGCGCGGCGCGACGGTGGCGGAGGGCTGGACCCCCCACGGTGGGTCCTGGGTCCCCGACCTGGCCGCCCACGGCCTGCGCCGCGCCGAGCCGGGCGTTCCCGCCGACGTGGTCGTCGACGGGGCGTTCGGCCTGATGCACGCGGCGGACCAGCGTGTCGCGCTTCGGGAGCTCGTCGACCGGGTCGCTCCCGGGGGCGTCCTCCTCTTCGGCTTCCACTCCGTCGAGGCGATCCTGCGCGAGCTCCAGTGGCACGCCGTCCGGCTCGGGCACTACGCCTACTACTCGACCCCGGTCGTCCGGGACATGCTCGCCGAGCTCGGGTTCGGCGTGACCTCCGCCCACTGGTTCCCGCTCTACGGGGGCACCGTGGTGGTCGTCGCCCGGCGCGGCGGTGAGCCCGACGACTCGGTCGCCGAGATGATCGCCGTCGAGACCGCCACCGGGGTTCGGGACCCCGCCGCCTACGCCCCGCTGCGAGCGGCGGTGACGGAGACGACCACCGCGGTGCGCGACCACCTGCGGGCGGCCGCCGCGGCGGGCAGGCGGGTCTACGGCTACGGCGCCGCGTCCCGCGCGGTGACGCTGCTCGCCGCCCTGGACGCGGACGGGGACCAGCCGGTCGCGGTCGCCGACGCGTCCCCGGCGAAGTGGGGCCGCCGGATACCGGGCACCGGCGTCGGTGTCGTCGCCCCCGCCGACCTGGTCGCGGCCCGACCGGACGAGGTCCTCGTGCTGGTGCCCGATCTCCTCGCGGAGGTCCGGCACGCCCTCCCCGAGATCGAGGCGCAAGGCGGGACCTGGACGGACTGCTTCGCCCTCGGTAACACCGCCGGGGCCGAGCTCGAACCCGTCTCGGGCGCCGCGGCGCCGCCTCCTCGCCAGAAGGGCCCCGCATGAAGCTCCGAACCGACGACGTCTCGGTGCGCACGCTCGGCACGGAGACCATCGTGCTCAGTCTTCGCACGTCGCAGTACTTCATGGTGCGCGGGATCGGGACGCGGCTACTCGAGCTGCTCGCCGCGGACGTCGAGGTCGCGGATCTCGTCCGGTCCGTCGTCGCCGAGTACGAGGTCGACGAGGCGACCGCGGCGCGGGACATCGGCACGTTCGTCGAGAACCTGCACGCCGTCGAGCTGCTCCACTGACCATGGTCGCCGCCGTCCGCCGGGTGGTCCTGGGCTGCTGGGAGGTCGCCCTGGCGGTCGTGACCCTGAGCGCGGTCGAGGTCCTCCTCCGCACCCGCGACCTGCCCGCGATCTGCCGGGTCCTCGGCATCGGGTACGACCCGGCCGACCCGCACCCGGCGGGTGACCGGGCCCGGCTGCCACGCCGCGCACGGCGAGCGCTGCGCGCGGCCTCCCTCGTGACGCCGCGATGGCCCGGCTCCGACACCTGCCTGCGCCGCTGCCTGCTCCTCGGCCACCGGCTCCGGGCGCTGGACCCGGCGCTGCGGATCGGGGTCCGCCGCGATCCGCACGGCGGGCTCGCGGTGCACTCGTGGCTCGAGTTCGACGGCCGGAGCCTGGATCCGACGGCCCACCGCTATGCGCCGCTCGGCGCGCTCGGATCGGAGTGAGCCCACGTGCCCCGATACCGCGCCCACGGTCTGGTCGTCGACTCGGCGGTCCCGCTCCCCATGCCGGCGGCCGAGGTGGGGGCCGGGCCCGCCACGCTGCGGCTGAGCGCCGGGCCGCCCCGGCCGGTGCCCGACGCACTGCCGTCGGGAGAGCTCCTGGCCGCGCAGGACCGAGACGGCGGCGGCCCCCTGTACCGGCTGGCGACCACCGGTGCGCGGACCGTCCTGCGGTACCCCGGGGTCTGCGAGTTCACCGGGGACGCGCTGCTGTCCGACGTGGTCTTCCACCTCGACCCCGCCGCCGACCCCGGGCTGGTTCCCGTGCTCGCGGCGGGCGCCCTGGTGGCCGTCCACCTGAGACTGTGCGGCGCGCTGGCGCTCCACGCGAGTGCCGTCGCCGTGGACGACCGGGGGCTGGCGTTCGTCGGATCCTCCGGCATGGGCAAGTCCACCGTGGCCTCCGCCCTGGCCGCCGCGGGCCATCCGCTCGTCTCCGACGACGTGCTGCGCGTGACCCTCACCGCCCCGGCGGGGCCGCTGACCCACCGCGGGAGCACCGAGAGCAGGCTCCGGCCGTCCGCCCGCGTGCTCGCGGACCGAGCGGACCCCGCGCACGTCCGGCTCACCGCCGACGACCGGCTGGCCCTGCGGCTCCCGGCCTACCGCGAGCCCGACCTCCCCTTCGCGGCGTGCGTCGTGCCGCTGCCGCACCGTGACGGTCCCGAGCTGGTCCTCGAGCAACTCGCCCCGACCGGCGCGCTGCTGTGGCTGCTCCGGTTCCCGCGGGTGGTGGGCTGGCTCGACCCGGCGGGGAGCGCGCGGGAGTTCCAGGCCCTCGGGAACCTCGTCGAACGGGTACCCGTGTACCTCGCCCGCATACCGTGGGGTCTCCCGTTCGCCCCCGGTCTGCTCGACGAGCTGGCAGGACTCGCCGCCGCGCCGAGCGTTCAGCGGTAGGAGGCGGACTGCAGCGCGTAGAGCTCGGCGTAGACGCCCTGGGCGGACACGAGCTCGGCGTGCGTCCCGTGCTCGATCACCCTCCCCTCGGCGAGCACGTAGATCCGGTCGGCCATGCGGATGTTCGCGAAGCGATGCGAGATGAGCAGCGCCGCACGCCCGCCGAGCACCCGGCGCACATCGGCGAACAGCTCGTGCTCGGCACGCGGGTCGAGCGCCGCGGTGGGCTCGTCCAGGATCACCAGCGGGGTGTCGCGGTAGAGGGCACGGGCGAGCGCAACGCGCTGCCACTGTCCGCCCGAGAGATCGAGCCCCTCGTCGAGCTCGCGTCCCAGCACGGTGTCGAGGCCGTGCGGGAGCCCGGCGAGGGCGTCCAGGGCTCCGCTGCGGCGTGCGGCGTCGTAGGCCGCGGCGTCGTCCCGGAGCGAGCCGGTGTCGCTGACGGTGATGTTGTCCCGCAACGACATCTGATACCGGACGAAGTCCTGCATGATCACGCTCACCGAGGCGCGGAGCTCGGCGGCGGGCAGCGCGGTCCCGTCCCACTCCCGGGTCCCCGGGTCGGGTTCGTAGAGCCCGGCCACGATCTTCGCCAGGGTCGACTTCCCGGACCCGTTCTCGCCCACCAGCGCCACGACCTCACCGGGACGGATGTCCAGGTCGACGCCGTGCAGGGCGGGCCTGTCCTGCTCCGGGTAGCGGAAGCCGATCCCCCGCAGCCGCACCCCGCACGTGAGCGGGTGGCGCGCCCCGCGGGGCTCGGGCGCCGCCGCCGGGGCGGCGAACCGCTCCAGGTCGGCCAGGAACGGTGCGGCCTCGACCAGCCCCGAGACCGCGGCGAACGCCCCGGTCAGCTGCCCGCTCAGCAGCCGGACGGCGATGGCGGCCGCGCCCGCGTCGGCCAGCCCGATCCGGCCCGTCCTGACGAGCCAGACGATGGCCAGCAGCGCGGCGGCAAGGGCCACCGCGACGCCCAGCGTGGACAGCACCGCGATCACCTGCCGGTGGCCGACCTGCCTGCGCAGCGCCCCCTCGAAGACCCGGTTCAGCTCCGCGTGCCGGGCCTTCCAGTGCTCCGCGGTGTCGAACGCGCGGAGCTCGGCGGCGTAGGGCCGCCTGGTGAGCAGCCTGCGGACGTAGTCCCGGGTCCGGAACGGGCCGGTCATGCGGGCGGCGAAGGAGAACTCGGACCGGCTCGCCCGGCGGGCCAGGAGCACGGCCGGGATGCCGGCCGCGAGCAGGATCGGCAGGAGCAGCGGCTCGAAACCGACGAGGACCACCGACAGGGCGAGGCCGCCCGCCCCTGAGCCGAGGAGGGCGAAGACCGAGGTCGTCACCTGGAACGGGCGGCTCACGGCGTTCTGCTCGATCCGTTCGAGCGTGGTCGCGAACCCGACGGACTCGTAGGTGTAGAGGTCGGCGCGCGCCGCGGTGTCCAGGACCCGGCCCCATACGCGCTGGGACACCCGC
>Ga0068863_100006050_pt1 | contig 11875 bp, 7 predicted proteins | sample KBSSwiS62_FD_66596 | JGI IMG/M metagenome (GOLD analysis project Ga0068863, IMG submission 66596) | Switchgrass rhizosphere microbial communities from Kellogg Biological Station, Michigan, USA - KBS Switchgrass S6-2 | ecosystem: Host-associated > Plants > Roots > Rhizosphere > Soil ...
GTGTACGCCGCGAGCGCGCGCTTGAACGACGCGAAGTTCTCGATCGCGAGCCGCTCGGTGATCTCGAAGACGATGTTCGCGGGCGTGAGGCCCGCGGCGCTGAGGAGGTTGCCGACCTCGACCTCGATGAACGCCGAGTCGTAGAACGACATCGGCAACAGGTTCACGAACAGCCGGTGAACCGGCTCGAGCGTCATCGCGTTGCGCAGGGCGCCGCGGAAGCACGCGCGGTCGAGCTCGACGGTGAGGTCGACCTCGTCGGCGATCGCGAACAGCGTCGCCGGCGATTCGAGCGCGGTGCCGCGCGGGCCGCGGGTCAGCGCCTCGTACGCGAACACGTCGCCGGTGCCGAGATCGACGATCGGCTGGCACACCGACGACAGGCCGTCGCCCAGGATGATGTCCTGCAGCGTCGAGCGATCGCGGTGGGCCTTGCGCTCGCGCGCGTTGCGGGTCGCGGCGGCGGCGTCGCCGACCAGCCGGGCCGCGATGCGCTCGGGCCGGAGCAGCGAGTTGCCGAGCACGCGCGCCGAGCCGACGGTGATCCGCGGCTGCTCGCGCAGCACCTCGCTGACCATCGGCGCCAGCGCGTTCTCGACCGATCGTTCGACGCTGGCGGCCAGGGCCTCGAGGTCGAACCGCTTGCCCGAGCGCGGCGACAGGATCACGAAGTAGCCATCGCCGTCGCCGGTCCGGCAGATCAGGTCCGCCGGCGTGAGCAGCGAGTCGCGCAGCTGGTCGAGGACCTCGGCGCAGTGATCGTAGATCTCGCTGTGGTGCGCGACCCCGAGGTCGAGCTCGACGCGGTGCAGCCGCGACAGATCGACCAGCAGACACGACAGCGAGCGCTCGCGCATCAGGATCGCGGTGACCTCGTTCATCCGCTCCTGGTAGGGCCGGAAGCGGTCGAGCTGGGGCAGCGGCGTGAACGGCCGGCTCGCCACGCGCGGCAGCGCCGGATCGCCGCCGGCGGAGAAGAAGTGGACGCGGCCGCGACCGCCGCGCTTGGCGCCACGCACGGCTGCCTCGGCCGCGGTCAGCAGGCCCTCGGGATCGGCGGCGTCATCGGGCAGCGACGCCACCCCGATCGACACCGACATCTGGCGGCCGCTCGGCATCTCGGCGATCGCGACGGCGTCGCGCAGCCGCGCCGCCTTGGTCAGCGCGCCGGCCTTGCCGGTCTCGGGCAGGAGCAGCACGAACTCCTCGCCGGAGTAGCGGGCCACGATGTCCGAGCCGCGGACACGATCGGCCGACTCGTCGTCGGCGAGCACCCCGGCGATCCGGCGCAGGATCTCGTCGCCGACCTGGTAGCCGAGGTCGTAGTTGACGCTCGCGAAGCCGTCGATGTCCGCGATCAGGAGCGACATCGGCTGGCCGTAGCGCAGCGCGCGAGCGCACTCCTCGCGCAGCCGCTCCTGAAACGCGCGGTGGGTATAGAGCCCGGTCAGACCATCGCGCAGGGTCAGCGCGTCGAGCTGGACGCCCATCTGCGCGAGCTGCTCGGTCGCCGCCGAGATCTCGCGGCCGCGCGACTCGAGCTGCGCGACCAGCACGTGCTCGTGGTCGCGCAGGTGCTGGTTGGCGAGCCGCAGCTCATTCATCAGGCGGGCGTTGTCGCGCTCGAGCCGGTAGGTGTGGACCAGCTGCTCGACGACCTGCAGCAGGTCAGACAGCTTCCAAGGCTTCGTGATGACGTAATGCAGATGACCGTCGTTGATCGCCTTGATGAGGTCTTCGGACTCGGGATGTCCGGTGACCACCGCGCGGCGGCACAGCGGCCGGAGCTCGGCGACCCGCGCGAGCAGCTGCGCGCCTGGCAGGCCCGGCATCCGCAGATCGGCGAGCACACACGCGACGTCCGGGTAGTTCTTGATGTGCTCGAGTGCCTGCAACCCGTTGTTCGCAACCAGCACCATGCAGCGCGGTGCGAGCACCCGCGCGATCGCGCGGAGGCTGCTGAGATCGTCGTCGACACACACGACGATCGGCTTCCCGGACTCCTGGACGGCTGGCTGTTCCGTATTGACGACCGCCAACGTGGTGAGAAGTATCGACCCTCCCCGCCGGGCTGTGAAGAGGATCGGGGCGCGAGTTCCAGGACACGCTGGTTCCCTCCGGTTTACCTACATCCCCCAGAACGTCCCCAGCGCGATGCCAAATACGCGCTCGATCAACCATTTGCCGGCGAGCGCGGCGATCATGAGTGACAGCGCGGGCATGAACTGGCGGCGGTAGCGCTCGGCGCCGATCTCGTGCGCGGCGAGCCAGGCGAGCGGGAGCGCGAGCGCCACGATCACCAGCTGACCGAGCTCGACACCCGCATTGAATCCGAGCAGCGGGGCCAGAATGTGGTCGGGCGGCAGCATCACGGCCAGCACGCTCGCGAAGCCCAGTCCGTGCACCAGACCGAAGCCGAACGTCAGCGCGAACCGCCAGCGCGCCTCGGGCAGGACGATATTTTCGACCGCGGTGTACAGGATCGACAGCGCGATCAACGATTCGACGAGCGTGCCGGGCAGGCGGACCCAGCCGAGCGACGCGGCGATCAGTGACAGGCTGTGCGCGACGGTGAACGCGGTGACGATCGCGGCTGTACGGCGCAGTGTGGCGAACGGTGAGCGAGTGCTCCACCGGCCGTCGCCGCGCGCGAGCACCACGACCAGCAGCAGCGCGAGCACGAAGCTCACGTGATCGCGGCCCTCCCAGATGTGGCTCACGCCGGCGGCGATCCAGCGCGCGAGCACCGGCGACTGCCCGACGCGAACCCGGACGATCGGCTCGGCGGCGCGCACCACGATGTCTTGCCCGCTGTCCTGCTGACTGGCCGGGCGGTCCGCCTGCCGGGCGGAGCCCGCGGCGCGCACGGAGACGATCGCTTCATGGCGCAGGTCGACGGCAAAGAAGCCGCGAAAGTCGAGCTGCAGGCGATCGAGCGCGCGATCGCATGCCACGTCCCACGCGACCTCGACGAAGCGAGCGTCGCGGTCGGGCCGGGCCTGCGGCGGGCTGGCCGAGCACGCCGGGCCAGGCGCGGCGCCGAGGTCCGGGCCAAGGTCCGGGCCCAGGATGAGCCAGCCTGCGACGTAGGCTGCCACCGCCGGGGTGACGGCAGCGCCGACCGCCGGGCGCGCATCCGGCGGTAGCCCGAGCGGCTCGGTGAGATCGCCAGGCGCGACCACGAACCGGACGGTCGCCCGCCGGCCGTCCACGGTCACGTCGACGTACTTGACCGACGTCTGGTGCGCCCGCGCAACCCCGGCGTGCGCGGCGATCCCCAGCGCGATGCCGAGGCAGAGGAGGTAAGGCCGGACCACACGGCGGGCGCGCACGGTGCCGACGTTCGCACACCGGCCCGCGGCGAGCGACCGGCGGGTCAGCGTGAAACTTCGCGTGGCGCTGTCGTGACAGCGTGCCTCACGTGCACGGACCCGCTGCGTCGGGATGGCAGCGCGGGCACCGGATCACTCGATCAGACGAGGCCCAGCGCGTCCAGCCGGCCGAGCACGCGCCGGATCTGCCGCATCACCAGCGCCGCATCGCCCCGGTCCGCCGCGACGAGCAGGCGGGCCAGCCCCCGGAGCTCCTCGCGCAGCGCCGCGGGATCCTCGGCGCGCGGCGCGGCTCGCTGGCCTTCGAGCGCGGTCTCCAGCGCTGCATTGCAGCGCTCCACCGCCGCCGCCAGCCCGCCGTCGGAGGATCCCCCCAGACAGGCGGCGACCTCACCGACCAGCGTGGCGAGCGGAGCGTGAGCGCGAGCCTCTGGATCCAGCGGGGGCAACTTCAGCGCCGGCTGGCTGCGCTCGCGGCGCAAAGAATCACTGGCGTGTACGGCGGCGGATGCGTGCTGTTGCGGTGCATTCACGCCGCTGCCTCAGTGCAGCCGGCGTGCCTGACTTTCCAGGAGAAAGTGCCCGGAGGTTCCAGATCCTGCACGACCGGCCTGGGAGGTTGGACATGTGCATGCACATGTCGACCCTTGCCGCTCGTTGCCGGGTGCGGCCGGGATACCACGGTGCCACTTGGCCGTATCAGAGGACTTCGGCTGTCGTGATATGTTGCCACCTGATGGGACGCGATCAGACTCGTATGCTGATATGCGCGGTCGCGTCCCTCGTGCTCGTTGTTGCAGGCACGCTGGTGATGGATTGGTACCGCCTCACGCTCGAGACGGCCGATGGCCTCACGCGGGCGATCATCGATCTCCGGAGCGTTCGCGCCTGTAGCCCTGGCCACCCGTGTGCGACGCAGTCGCTGACGCGGATGGCAGGCATGTTCCCGACGCTCGCCGCCGTGACGCTGTGGTCGAGCCTCGGCTTTGCCGCGCTCGTGACGCTGCAGGCCGGCGCGCGGGTGCTCACCGGCGGCGCCTACGAGGTGTTCACCAAGCTCGGCTACATGCTGGCGCTGATGGCGATCTCGCTGGCCGTGGCCACGGCCTACATGTTCGGGCCAGACTCGCACGGCGTGGCCGCCGCGCTGGCCGCGCGCCCGGGCGTCGACCTGCACCGGACCTGGGCTCCCCTGGCGCTGATCGTCGGGCTCTCGCTCGGGTTCATCGTCATCTATCTCGCGGTGTCGCGCGAGTCGAGCGACCTCGGGGCGGCGTACAAGCCGGTGACGATCCCGTCGCGGGCGTCCCCGGAGGCGAACGAGCGTCCGGCGTCGAACCGCGCCCCGACCTCCGCCCGCCCGCGCACCGGACCTGCGCGCATCGATCCGTCCGCCGGTACGCGCAGCGAATCGCCCGGGCAGACGCGCAGCGCGCGCGGCGGCACCGCCGCGGAGCCGCTTCGGGCGACGCCCAAGGCGAGCACCTCGGGCGCGATGACGGCGGTCGAGCGCCGCGATCCGGCGGGCGTGCTGCGGCTGGCGCGCGAGAGCGCCGCGCTGCGCCGCCGCGAGCCGGCCGCCGGGGCCAGCGGGCGCAGCGCCAGCGCCGCCGAGCGCCGCGACCAGGCGGGGCGCCCGACGACCCGCGACGCGAGCGCCGGCGAGCCGCGCGACGCCGGCCGCCGGAGCGAGCACAGCGCGGCCGCGCGGCTGGACCACGGCGCTGCGCAGGGCACCCCGTCGGGTCTCGCCGGCGCGCGCGAGCGCCTCGCGACGAGCCCCAGCGCGCTGCGCCCCGCGCGCGATCTCCAGCCGCCGGACGCGCGCGGCACAGCCGGCTCGCCGCGCCGCCACGAACAGAGCGTCCTCGAGCGGCTCGAACCGAGCAGCGCGCACCGCCGCGACCAGCCCGGCGCCGCCGAGCCGCGCGACGCCAGCGGCATCCTCCCGCTCGCCGGCCGGACCACCCGCGACCTGCGGTCTCCCGAGCGCCGCGAGCCGAACGCGACCGACCGGCGCGAGCTGATGGCCGCGGTCGAGCGCCGCGAGCCGAGCGGCACCTACCGCCGCGACGACGCCGGCGCTGCCGAGCGCCGCGAGCCGAGCGGAACGTACCGCCGCAACGAGGCCAGCGTCGCCGAGCGCCTCGAGCAGAGCGGCGCCGGCCCCCACCGGGTCACGCGCGAGTTCCGCTCCGTCGAGCGGCGCGAGTCGAGCAGCAGCGATCTGCGCAGCGAGCCCGGCGCCTCCGAACCTCGCGAGCGCACCGGCACGGGCGTCCTGCGCGCCGCCCGCGAGCTCAACCCCGCCGAGCGCCTCGAGCAGAGCGGTACCCACCGGCGCGGCGACTTCAGCGCGGTCGAGTCCACGGTGCGCACCGCGCGCGAGATCAACTCGGCGGAGCACCGCGACTACACCGGCGTGCGTCCCGGCGAGCTCGCCAGCACCGAGCCGCGCGAAGCGACTGGCGTGCACCGCGAGCAGACCGGCGCGCTGCGGGCGGCCGAGCGCGCCGGCGGCGAGGCGCGCGAGGCCACCGGCACCCAGCGCAACAGCGGGGTGCAGATCGGCGTTTTGCGGGTCCGCACCCAGCCCAGCGCCCCGCGCGCGGCGTCCGACGCGTCCGAGGCTCCCGAGCCGCCCGAGCACACCGGAATGACGCGCGCGTCCGGCGACGACGCTGCCGCGCCCCGCGAGCAGACCGGCGTCGGCCGGTCGCCGCGCGGAACGGCCTCCGCGATCCCGCGCGAGCAGACCGGGCCCGGTCTCCCGATCGGCAGCACGCCGATCGGGATCCTGCGCGCCGCGCCCGATGCCAGCGGCGTCCGCGAGCCGACCGGCGTGCTGCGCGCGGCGCGCGGTACCACGTCCGCGGCGGAGCGCGAGCAGACCGGCGTCGGCCGGTCGCCGGGCGCGGCGGCCGACACCGCCGGCGCATCGCGCGCGCGGCCGGCGCTGCCAGTGCCGCCCGATCATCTGCGCAACCGGCTGTCGTACGTCGCGCTCACCGCCGAGCTCACCGGCGGCGGCATCGACGCGCGCCGCGAGGACGGCGTCGCGCGCCTGGTGCTGTGGCGCGACATCGTCGGCGTCGTGGCGCGCCGCATGCCGCCGGACGCGGGGGGCGCAGCGTTCGTCGACATCGTCTCGACCGCTGGCTCGACGCTGCGGATCGTGCCGTGGACCCGGCTATCGGGCGAGCCGATCGCCGCCGATGGCGACCACCGGCCGCGCGCGGTGGTCGAGCACATCGTCGCGCGCTGCCCCAGCGTGCGGCTCGATCCGGCGACCCAGCAGTTCCTCGACACCGGCGAACCGGCGCAGCTGCCGGATCTCGAGACGCTGCGCGCGCACGACAGCCGGCTGGCGTGATGCGCAGGCCGCCGCGCGCGATCACACCAGCGTCACGCCTGCATCACGGCATCGCGCCGACGTAGCGCGAAGCCGGCCGGATCAGCCGGCCGGTGCGGCGCTGCTCGAGCACGTGGGCGGACCACCCCGCGATCCGGCTGACCGCGAACGTCGACGAGAACTGCTCGCGCGGCAGCCCGACCGCGTCGAGCAGCACCGCGGTGTAGAACTCGACGTTGGCGGCGAGCGGGCGATCCGGCTTGCGGTCGCCAAGGATCTTGGCCGCTGCGCGCTCGACCGCGCGCGCCAGCGCGAGCCGCGGGCTGGCGAGCGGCCGCACCGCCTCTTCGAGCACGGCCGCGCGCGGATCGCGCACGCGGTAGACGCGGTGGCCCATGCCCATGATCCGCCGGCCGGCGGCGAGCTCGCCGAGCAGCCAGGACTCGGCGCGATCCGGCGCGCCGATCGCGTCGAGCATGTCGAGCACGGGGCCGGGCGCGCCGCCGTGCAGCGGGCCCTTGAGCGCGCCCACCGCGCCGACCAGCGCCGAGACCAGGTCCGAGGCGGTCGAGGCGATCACCCGCGCGGTGAACGTCGACGCGCTCATCGCGTGATCGATCACGGTCACCAGGTACGCGTCGAGCGCGCGCACCGACGCCGCGTCGCCAGGCCGGCCGAGCGTCATGCGCAGATAGTCGGCGGCGTGGCCGAGCGCCGGATCCGGTGCGACCGCGGGCTGGCCAGCGCGGCGCCGGCTCCACGCGGCGACCACCACCGGCGCCGCGCCGATCGCGGCCAGCGCCGCCGCGCGATCGCCGGGATCGCCGGCTTCGGCGCGCAGGTGCGCGAGCGCGGTGCGCAGCGCGTCCATGCCGTCGGCATGGTCGAGCGCATCGCCGAGCCGCGGCACGAGCTCCCACGCGGCCGCGCGCGCCGCGCCGAACGCCGCGTCGTCGAACGAGGTCGAGTCCCCTCCGCCGGCCGCCAGCACCGCCCGCGCCGCGCCCTCGAACGTCGAGGCCGCCGCGAGCCGCTCGACCTCCGCGCCGGCGATCACCAGGCGACCGCGCTCGCCATCGACCTCCGAGATCCGGGTATCCGCCACCACCACGCCTTCGAGTCCTGGATTTGTCATTGGTGCCTCCTGACGTTCGATGTAGCGTCGGCGTCATGGTGGATCAACGTAGAATCGACGATCAACGTTGGGCCGACGCGGCGACCGCCGCGCACCACCTCGGGATCTCGGTGCGATCGCTGTACGCGTACGTCAGCCGCGGCCAGGTTCGCAGCGTGCAAGGCGAGCGCGGCCGGGCGCGGCTGTACGCGCTCGCCGACGTCGAGCGCCTGCGCGTGCGGCGCGACGCGCGGGCCGGCCACGGCGCGGTCGCCGCCGGCGCGCTGCGCTGGGGCGAGCCGGTGCTCGACTCCGCGATCACCGCGATCACGCCGCGCGGCCCGGCGTACCGCGGCAGGCTCGCGGTCGAGCTCGCCGCCGCGGGCACGCCGTTCGAGAATGCCGCCGAGCTGTTGTGGTCGGGCTACCTGCCCGAGGCGCGGGTCAGCTGGCCGCGCGCGGCCCTGCCGCTCGCCCAGCTCTCCAGCTTGCTCGGACCCGCGGCGCGCGGCCCGCTCGACGTCATGATGATGGTCATCCAGGTCGCCGCGCTCGGCGATCCCGCGCGCGACGACCTCCGGCCCGACGCGCTGATCGCGCGCGGCCGGCAGCTGATCCCGCTGCTCGCCTCGGTGATCGTGCCGGGCTTCGCGCCGGCGGCGATCAGCCGGGCGCTCGGCGCGCCGCGGGTCGCCGAGATCGCCGCGCGCGCGCTCGGCATCTCCGCCGATCACGCCGGCCTGCTCGACGCAGCGCTGGTCGTGCTCGCGGATCACGAGCTCAACGCATCGAGCTTCGCGGCGCGGATCGCCGCGTCGACCGGGGCCGATCCGTACGCGTGCGTCACCGCGGCGCTCGCGACGGTGTCCGGGCCGCGGCACGGCAGCGCGTCGGAGCAGATCGCGCAGTTCGCCGACGAGATCGGCGCCCCCGAGGCGGTGCGCTCGGCGGTCCGCGCGCTGCGCAAGCGCGGCGAGCTGCCACCGGGCTTCGGTCACCCGCTCTACCCCGGCGGTGATCCCCGCGCCCGCACGCTGCTCGACGCTGCGGCCCGCCTCGGCCACAGCAAGCGCGCCCGCACGCTGCTCGCGCTCGCCGGCGCGACCACCGACGCGGAGCCCAACACCGATCTCGGCCTGGCGGCGCTGGTCGCCGCGCTCGGCGCGCCGCCCGCGGCGGGTACCGGGCTGTTCGCGGTGGCGCGCGCGGCAGGCTGGCTGGCCCACGCCCTCGAGCAGCGCGCCTCCGGTCACCTCTTGCGCCCGCGCGCCCGCTACATCGGACCGCCACCCGCGCTGCGCGAGCCGGGATGACGATGCTGCGCGCGGCGCGCCCGGACGGCGTGCCGGCGCCCGGGGGAGCGCTGGTGGCGAAGGATCAGGTCTTGGCGGGCGGCGCCGCGATGCCGCCCGGCTGCGCCGGATCGAACTCGCCCTTGGCGACCGGCAGCCCGCGCACGACGAGCGTCAGCACGGTCCCCGCGCCGCGGAGATACGTGCGGGGCAGGAACAAGAAGTAGTTCTTCACGGCGTCCTCGGGCGGGGCGCCATGCGCCTGCGTACCGGGATTCCCGGTCAGCATGCGCATGCGCTCGCCAGGCGCGAGGACGAAGCCAGGATCGATGACGCCGAGCAACGATTTCTTCGTGGAGCCGCGCCGGCCGACCGTCATACCGCAGCCGCGGGTGTTGAACGGCATCTTGCCGTCGTTCTCGAGGATAACCCATTCAGAATTGAGCGCCTCGGGATTATCGGACGCCTTGATCTCGACGAAACGGATCGCCATACGGGGGGCGGAGCATACACGTCCACCGTTGCAATCGGGCGCAAAGCATCGATAATCGCTGGCCATGGCCAAAGAGGTGATCCGTGTGGTCGCGGCCGTCATCGAGCACCACGGGCGCTACCTGATCACCCAGCGCAACGCCAACGCCGTGCTGCCGCTCCTGTGGGAGTTCCCCGGTGGGCGGGTCGAATCCGACGAGAATGAGACCCACGCCCTGCTGCGCGAGGTCAAGGGCCGGATCGGCGTCGATGTCATCGTCGGCGCCAAGCTCGGCGAGCACGTCCACGACTACACGACGTACCAGGTCCAGCTCACGATGTACTCGTGCCGGCTCCCCGCCGAGGCGCGGCCCTACCCGGCCACGGTCGCCGATCTGCGCTGGGTGACCTCGCGCGAGTTCCTCGACTACGAATTTCCCCCGGCCGACGAGCGCACGATGACCAAGCTGCTCGGCCTGGTCCGCAACTGAAGCACGGCCGTGGGCGGTGACGGCCGTTCCGGCTATCGCGCGAGCCGGGCGATCACGATCGTCAGCGTGAGCGCCACGCCGATCGCACCCAGGAACAGCACGGCGAGCATCCACGGCGGCACGGCGCGCACACGGTTGGTCGCCAGGGCGGCCCAGTCGACGTTCTCGGCGAAGTGCTCGCCGACCGGGGACATCATGCCGGCGGCGCGCTGCGGCGGGTGAGGCCCTCCATCGGGACCGGGCGCAGACGCCGGCTCACCGCCGAGCGACCGCGGGCGATCGAACGCGCCGCCGGGCTCGTCCCCGCGCAGCGGCGGTCCCAGGGGAGGCGCGGTGCCGCGCGCCGACTCGCTCGGAAACACCGTCGCGCCGGTCGCGATCTGCGCGCTCATCTCGGCGTTCAGGACCGGATAGCCCTGGGGATACATCGCCGCGTGGCTGGGCGGCTGTTCCGGCGCCGGCCCCCCCGCCGGCGGCGGACCCGACCGGAGGTCCAGGACCGTCGGGCTCGTTCCCTGCGCCGCGCCGCCCGGAGCCGGCCGGAACGCCCCGGACGAGGTTCCGTGACTCGGTGCCGTCGACAGCGGCGGCGCAGAGCCGGTCGCCATCCGCGGCAGCGCGTGCGCGCCACCGGGTAACGAAGACGGTGACGACGAAGCCACCGGCGAGAGCGACGACACCGAGCTGCGGCCCAGCGCCCCGTCGTGGGCGCCCGGGGCACCGGCACCTGGCGCGCCGCGTGTTGCGAGCGACGGCCCGCCGAGCGACGGCACCGCGAGCGGCGGGGTCGCGAGCGGTGGCCCGCTCCGCGCCACCCCGCCCCGCGATCCGCCCAGCGACGGCACCGCGAGCGGCGATCCCGCCGGGCCCGCGGCCGCGCCGCCGAGCGGCGGACCACCGAGCGTGGCCGCGCGCGGCGAGCTCGAAGGCCGCGCGGGTGCCGCAGCGGCCGGCGGCGTCCCCAGCGGCTCCACCGCGACCAGCGTCGGCAGGTTCGCCGCTTCGGAGAACGGATTGCCGGACGGGTCGGACGCGCTCGCGATGGGCGCGCGCCTGCCGGCCGGCGACGCGACGTCGCTGGGGGGCGGCACGGGCACCGCGCTCGACGGCGCGAGCAAGGTCGGCCCATCGCCATGCGACGAGGCGCGGCCGGTGGCGAGCCGCTCGAGCTCGTTGACCCGCTCGAGCGGGTTCGATTCGATCCGCGTCCGCTCGGCCGGCATCTCGTCATCGGCCGCGTCGCGCGAGCCCGCGCCGAGATCGTCGAGCACGAACGATCGCGGTGCGGTCAGGCGCTGCGCGGCGGCGCCGGGCTCGGCGGCGCCGAGCTCTCCCGGCGGCCCGGCGTTGCGCCGGCTCTCTTCGCTGGCGTCGCCCCAGGTGATGCTGGTGTCGACCAGCAGATCGCGCCCGGCGATCAGCTCGCGCATGCGCGCCGAGTGCTCGTCGATCTCCTGCGCGAACTGGGCGTCGAAGAACCGCGAGACGTCGCCGGGGCCCGAGCCGATGCCGCGGTGATGCAGGTAGCCGAGCAACGCGTCACCGAACGCCTCGGCCGTGGGATAGCGGCTCGCCTTGTCCTTGGCGATCGCGCGCATGAGCACGGCGTCGAGCGCCGGCTCGATCGCGGGGTTGACCGTCGACGGCGGCCGGACGTCGCACTCCATCACCGCCTGATAGGTCTCGTACGGCGAGGGCCGCTTGAACAAGCGGCGGCCGGTCAACAGCTCGTGACCGATCACCCCGAGCGCGAACACGTCGGTCCGCCGATCGACGTTGTTGGCCACGCACTGCTCCGGGGACATGTACGCGAACTTGCCCTT
>Ga0068863_100006053_pt1 | contig 11873 bp, 13 predicted proteins | sample KBSSwiS62_FD_66596 | JGI IMG/M metagenome (GOLD analysis project Ga0068863, IMG submission 66596) | Switchgrass rhizosphere microbial communities from Kellogg Biological Station, Michigan, USA - KBS Switchgrass S6-2 | ecosystem: Host-associated > Plants > Roots > Rhizosphere > Soil ...
CGGACGTGTCGGGTCGAGACCACGGACGAGACCAATTTCTTTTTTAAGAAAATCAGGGTCGGTTTCGGTACAGTCGCCATAACTGAAGTGCGGTTCGTTTTCAACTTGCCACGCGGTGATGGTCTTGTCATCGCGGTAACGCATGACAACGGTTTCGAGATATTTCAGCGTTGCGGCGCCTTGTTCTTCTTTGGAGAGCGTTTTCCACCAGGTTGGTTGCCAGCATTCGGGCCAGCGTGGGAGTTTATTGCCAATGGCGAGCACGACGGACCCATTCCGCGCGCCAATTTCTTGGAGATCAGTATCGAGAGGTGCGAAATTCCAGGAACCTTGCGTAGGCTCAAGGGCATTCCAGTAGGCCGGAATCCGGAATCGTCGGATACCGAGATCGTCCATCGACACGCGAAGGACGTGACCCGCATCGAGGCCCAGGCTTTCGGCGTAGGGCCGGCTGACGGTCATCCCGTAGGTGACGCCTTGTGTCTTGCGTGGCCAGCCAATAAACAGATACGCCAAAACTCCCGTCGCGACCAAGGCAATCAGACTGACAACGAAGAGCAGCATTCGAGAGGTTGTTTGGTGCATGAAGGATGTTTAGACGATCAAGTACATGCCAACAGCGCACAGCGCCAGTGCGGCACCCTTTAAGACCAGGGCCTTTCTCGTCAGATTTTCTCCTAACAGCTGTGGCGCACGATGCCGGAGCGCGAGTGCAACGCTGACCAGAAGTGCATACTGTACGGCCTGCATGGCATTCACCACGGACGCACTCCCCTCGGATGTCGCCCATTGCACAAACAAAAAGCCCACGGCGCCGAGTACTTGCCCGGAGATGGCGAGAAGCCCCGCGAGTCTGCCGGGTTGTTTGTGCTTCGAGGTCTTGAGTTTGGGTCGGATGATTGCCAGAGCCTCATCCCCCGCCGCTCGGTCAAAGACAAAGAGGAGAAGGAGCGACATGAACGCCGCGAACACGCGTGATGCGACGAATCCTCCAAGGAAGCCTGTCGCATCATACGTCGCTTTGCCCGTCACCGAGGCGATCGCAAACAACAGCGCCGATGTCACCGCAAGCCAGATGGTGTCGTGTGAAAGTTTTCCCTTCCCGCCGCCTCCAGACAACAGAATGGTGGCGAGAATCAGGAGTGCAAAACCGATGAATGTTTTGTCGGCCAGTCGTTCACCGAGGAAGACGAACGAGCCGGCGAGCGTCATCATCGGGATGAGCGAGCCAATGATCGGAACGATGCGACTCGCTTCGGCACGCGACAAGGCGGCAAAAAAACACCACAGGGCGAGGATGAATGTCGCGCCGCTCACGGCAGCGGCCAACCACAGCATGCCCGCTGGCCATTGATCGACAAATGGAAACAGCACGACAACTACAAACGACAAAACTCCAACAAGTCCAGCATAGGTTGCGCTCCGAGCAAACGCCGAGCGTAGCAAGATCTTATCAATCACAAAGGACACGCCGTTGGCGAGATGTCCGATGATGGCGAGGGTAAACCAGGACATAGCTTAAATCGTCAGCGTCTGCTCAAAACGCGGCACGTCCGCATGCACGCCAAGTTCCTCGCTCAGTCGGGACGCGAGTGCCGCCGACGCGGATTCTTCGCCATGGGTGCAGTAGATTTGGCCGGGGAGCTTTTCGGCAGTGCGGATCCAGTTCACGAGCTGTTTTTGATCCGCATGTGCGCTGTAGGCACCGATCGACGCGATTTTTGCACGGACATTGATTCGTTGGTCTAGTACGTCAACATTCTTTTCGCCGGTGTAAAGCCTCCGACCGAGGGTTCCGGCAGCTTGGTAGCCAATGATTAGCACCGTCGATTTTGGATCACTCAGGTATCTGACGAGGTGATGCAGGATTCTGCCGCCGTTCATCATTCCGGACCCTGCGATGATGACTTTTGGCCACGGAGCTTCATTGATACTTTTTGACTCATCGCGGCTCAATGTTCGGTGCAATTCCGGAAACGAGAAGACATCATTCCCCGTTTTGAAGCGTTCCATTGTCCCCTGGTTATAATATTGCGGATATTGAACCATGATGTCGGATGCTTTGATCGCGAGAGGGCTATCAAGGTACACATCGACCTTGGGAACCTGGTTTGAGTCGATGAGTTTGGTTAGTTCAAACAGCAGCTCTTGCGTCCGTTCAATGGCAAAGGCTGGGATGATGAGGACGCCTCCACGTTTGACGGTATCGCCGATTGCGCGCCGCAGTTCTTCCCCGCGTGTCGTGAGTTGCTCGTGTACGCGATCGCCGTAGGTTGATTCCATGATCAGAACATCTTGTTCTGCGAGTTGTGCCGTTGGTTTGAGGATGGGATCTGGAACGTTCCCCAAGTCACCGCTGAAGGCGATTCTTGGACCGCCCACTTCTTCGATTTCGATAAAAGAACTCCCGAGGATATGGCCGGCATCACGGAACCGGAACGATACCCCGTCGAGCTTGACGTGTTTGGAATACTCGACCGGTGTGAACTGTTTTGTGACCTGGTCGACGTCTTCGCGTTCGTAGAGTTTAGGTCGGTATTGCCTTCGATAATCATCCTCCATCACCTGCTCTGCGTCTTCCAGTACGAGTTGGGCAAGTCGGGCCGTCGGGGCGGTGCAGTAGATTTTTCCACGGAAGCCTTCTTTGACGAGTTTGGGGAGCCGTCCGACATGGTCTAGGTGCGCGTGGGTGATGGCGACTGCGTCAATCGTTTTTGGGTCAAATGCAAAGTCGCGAAAGTTTTTCGCATCGGCAAAGGCACTTCCTTGGAACATGCCGCAATCGATGACGAGCCGTTGCCGTCGACTTTCCACGAGATAGCACGACCCGGTTACTTCGCGCGTCGCACCATGAAACGAAATTTCCATGCGACGAAGTGTAGCATGCTATACTGTTGAGCATGAAAACTGCCTTGATCCTCGTGTGTGGATCGTTCATCGCCCTGTGCGGCGCTGGATGTGGATCATCCGTTGAGCCGACGCTGATGCCGTCAAGCCAGGCGGTGACGCCAGCCCCGCAGCCACAGCAGACGCCTGTTATCCCAGACAACGCCAAAAACGTCCCCCGTCCGTACTAGGGCATTTTGAGTGATTTTTATTTACATGCAATCGCCGATGCGATCGCAACTTTGCTGTACAAGGTAGCTCCCAATACGACGTGCGAAGAGTGGATTTGTGGCAACACCGACGGTAAGCAAGCTTTCGAGCACGAACACAAAACAGCCGACGAACAGCGCTAAACGCAACGGCATGTCTTTGCGGGTGATGGCGTGATTGAACTGCGGTTCAAAGAGCCACATCTTGCCGCGCAACAGGGCTTCGATGAGCAAGATACAAAGCATCGCCATGCTGCCATAAAAAAATGGCATCAGACCCTGCTCTCCCCAAACGATCGCGACGAGATAGAGGACCAGGAATCCTGTGATCGAAAGTAATGCCCACATGTGGTTGTGGTGTTCTGGTGTGTCGTGCGAGGTGGTGATGACATCGCGACGAGATTCTCGTGCCAAGCGTTTACCCATACGTTGGCGAGAGTATACCAGAAAAACAAGACGCCCGCTCCCACGAGGTGTGGAAACGGGCGTTATCGGTTGGGTGGTGCTCGTCAGTTGAGCTGCGAGTGCCGGACGGGCGGCGCCAGCGAGACCATGGTGTGGCGCGCGAAGTGCATGGTCGCGGCCCTGACGCTGCGGGAGTCGTGCTTGAACGTCATGCAGTGGTCGTGATCCGTGGGATGGCCGATTTCCTCGGCGATCGGCTGAGCCTGCTGCCCGATGCCGAACAGGATCGACGTAAAGCCCTGCTCGAGGGCGCTGCCGAGGCTCGCCCGCAGGCTGTCGATCGTCCCATCGGGATCGGGCGTGCTCGGTTCGTTCTTGCCATCGGTGATGATGCCGACGGTGATCCGGACTTCGAGCTCGTTCTTGAACTGGGCGCGGTAGACGGCGCGGAGCTTGTCGACCAGGGCGAGGAGGCTCTTGAGACCCTCGTTGAGGACCCCGTAGAGCCGCGTTCGGCCCGCCGGTGCGTAGTCGCTGATCGGCTTGATGGACGAAGCCGGCGCGATCTCCATGTCGCGCAGCTCCACGCCGAACCGCCAGACTCCGACGAGCGCGTCGGTCGTCGCGGGGTTCTTCCTGAGCGCCTCGATGAAGTCGTTGGCGGCGCGTTCGGTGACGCTTTGCAGCGGCAGCATCGAGCCGGACTCGTCGAGGAACAGGAGCGCCATACACAGGGGTTTGCCGTCGGCCAAATGGGCCAGAAACGGGGTGATGGAAAGTTCATTCGTCACGGAAACACCTCCACGACTCAACCTAGCAAAAAAACGGCTTTTGGTCAAGCGTTAGAGCAAAAAAACTCCGCCCGTTATACCAGAGGCGGAATTTTTTGATTGAGGTGTTTTATTTGACGATAATCGTGCCGTGCATCTCTGGGTGAATCCCGCAGGCGTAGGTGTAGCTCCCCGGGGCCTTAAATACGCGTGAGTAACTTCCCCCTGGTCGGATCGTTCCGGAATCCCAGAGCAAACCTAGGTCAGCTTTGGTAGTGTGCGGAACGGTATCTTTGTTGACCCAGACCACGGTATCCCCCGCCTTGATCGCCAGGATCTGTGGTCCGAATTTCATGCTCCCAATCGTGACCGTCGACGTATGTGTTGCCGGAGGCGCGGTTTTGGGTTTGGTGGTTGTACCGGTTGTGGTGGGTTTGGTTGGGGTTGTCGAGCTGGTTGTGGTTGTCGCGGCTGACGGATTGCCTTGGGTTTGTGTCGGCTGGTTTTCGCTTGGAGCGACGGATGCTTGGGGCGCGCAACCTGCGCCAACGACGAGCAAGCCAAGGACGCAGCCTGCCAGGGAAAGTGATGTACGCATAATGAGGTTGGCTCAAGTATACCCTAGTGCCCCCTCGGACCTCAAAAGTTGTTCTTTTTCACCACGCAACCCGTTATATCCACCCGGCGTTCCGTCGGATTTCACCACGCGATGGCAAGGAACGCTTTTGTCTTGGTTCTTGGCCATGATCGTTCCCACGGCGCGAGCCGCATTCGGTTTTCCGGCGAGCGTGGCAACTTCCTTGTAACTCAACGTCTGCCCTTTTGGGATCGAGCGGACGACGTCTTGGACGCGCAGCGTGAAGGGTGTTGGTTGCATAGAAAAAGCGAGATTAGGCTGTTTCAATCGTTTTAGATGCTTCTCTTGCCTCATCTGTATCCGGCGGATACGTGGCCAGCGGAACAAGATGTTCTTGCCACGCATTCACGATCTCGTCGGTGAATCGCCACATGGCCTTCACTTCATCCGTTGCGACGAAGAGCGTTTGGTCGCCACACATGCAATCGAGCAAAAGTTTTTCGTATTCTTCGACATACTGCGTGCGTTTGCTCTTTTCACGGAGCAAGAAGTCGAGCGAGCGCTCCTCTACTTCAAATGTCAGACCAGGTTTTTTGATCCAAAATTTGATGGTGATGCGTTCTTCGGGTTCGAGTGAGAAGACGATGGAATTTTGAACATGCTGGTCCGGAGGGCACAGGCACGGAGTCGGATGACGGAAATGGATCACGATTTCTTTGCGTTGTTCGCCCATTCGTTTTCCGCTTTCCATCGTGATCGGCACGCCACGCCAGCGAGACGAATCGAGATAGGCGCGAACATGAAAATAGGTTTCGACGTTCGAATCAGAGGTAACGCCTTCGATCTGACGATAGCCGTCGTACTGTGCGCGATAAGTCCAGCGTCGAAGATCGTCTGGTGTCATTGGCTGGAGCTGGGCGAGGATTTCTGCACGTTTTTTGCGGATGTCGCTGGCCGTGAATGTTGCGGGCGCATCCATCGTAGCGAACGCCAACATTTGAAGTAAATGGTTTTGCCCGACATCGCGGAGTGTTCCAAGACGGTCGTAAAATGCCCCACGTTTTTCCACGCCGATTTTTTCGAGGAGCCGGATGTGGATGCGTTCAATGAAGTTTCCGTTCCACGTTTGTTCAAATAACCCATTGGTAAAACGGAAGGTCAAAAGGTTTTGCACCATCTCCTTGGCGAGATAATGGTCGATGCGATAGATCTGCTCTTCTTGAAATAATTGCCCCATCAGTGTGTCTAGTTCCTCCGCGGTTGTCGCATCACGTCCAATTGGTTTCTCAACAATGACGCGGGTCCATCCCCCACTCTCACCACACGGTTTCGTGAGACCAGATGCGTGCAAGTTTTCAAAAATCGATCGATATGATTCCGGCGGCACGGCGAGATAAAATAATTTGTCGGAACACAGCTTCCATTCATCATCCGTTGTTCCGAGTCGTGCGGCGAGCTTGTGATAGTCGTCGCATTCCAAAAAATTGCCACGATGGTACACGAACGCGTCCAGAAACGAGTTGAGGTGCGACGAGTCGAGTTCGTCGGTGCCGGCATGTGTGCGGACGATTTCCTCGATTTGTGCTCGATACGCGTCCTGTGAGATGTCGCGTCGCGCAAAACCCACGACCTGGAATGGCGTGGGGAGTTTCTTTTTTTCGTGTAAATGAAACAGCGCCGGGACGATCTTTTTTGCGACCAGATCGCCCGTTGCACCAAAGATGACGAGGATCATACAAGCAGTTTCTTCGTCTCTATCTTGTACAGCTCGACCTGCGGCTGGTCAAACGCGTTCACATCCAGCAGTTCACCGAGCATCATCATTTCGATCATCTTGAATTGGAGAAATGCGCCCAGAGAGGCTGGCGAGAGGTCATCCAGTTCGAGTTGCATGAATGGGACGTGTTGCTTGCGGTATGCGGCGATGACGCCATGCAGGATGGCGTTCATGACTTCTGCGGCGTCTTTTCCATCGACATTCTCGACGAGTCCGGACAACATCCGTTTTTTTGGAACGTTCACGTGTGCCGTCTTTTTGCTTGAAACAAATGTCGTGACTTTGTCGTTCGGTCCGCCAAGGTAGAGCTGGCCCATGGAGTGGAGATCCGTCGAGCCAATCGAGACGGTTGGGGTTGGGACAATCTTCACCTCTTTTTTAGATCGTGTTTTGGGTTTTCCGAGACTCTCCCCCATTAATTGTCGGTACCACTTGCCGAGGGATTCTAATTCCGGATGGAAAAAGAACGTATCGTTGATATTTTTTGGATGACCGTGAAGATGCGCAAAGATGACCGTCGCCGAGGTGAGCGCAGGATTCTCGTGCGTGGTTGAGAGGCAGCGTTCGCGCATTGTTTGTGCGCCTTTCATGAGCGCTTTCACGTCAATTCCAGCGAGTGCTAAAGGAAAAATCCCAACCGGCGACATCACCGAAAACCGTCCACCGACGAGATCCGGGATCGGCAAATGCTCCATCCCCTTTTCTTCAGCGAGTTTCCAGAGTTTTGAATCGACGTCTGTCGTGATGACTAGGCGCTGTTCGGGATGCGTGATTCGTCGAGCGAGCGTCGCAAGAAGGATTTCTGCATTCACGACAGATTCCGTCGTGCCGCCAGATTTGCTGACGAGGTTGATCACGATTTCATCGGGGTGCGTTATCGTCTTCAGAACATCTTCGAGCGAACGCAAAAGCCGTGGGTCGCACGTATCGGCAAACAACATCTTCGGCAAACGCTCAGGATGCATCACGTCGTATGCACCAAAGGTTGCATCGTAGACAGCCTTCGTCCCGAGGTTTGACCCACCGATGCCCACGACAATGATGAATTTGAGATGTCGGTTCTTGAATTTTTTTGCCGTCTGCAACGCGAGATCAAATAATTTCGTGTCGGTCGGCAGGTTGATTGAGCTCTCGTTGTAGGCGTACGTCTTGGTTCGTGCGACGTTGCGGAGGTGCTCGAGATACGCCGAAAGCCGCAGCTCGGAGCGGGCGAATGCGGCTTCGGAGACGCGGCTTCCTTGGGTATCGAGCTTCATGGTTATTTGAGGGTAAATGACGCGCGAACGATGGATGTGACCTTCTTTTGGATCGAGGAAGTGTCGTACGCACCGTAGTCAGAGATTTCGGTGGAGTTGACCGATGTGACCTGAAAAACGCCCATGGAAGAGGATTGGAGGTTCCCCAGGTGTGCGCCCGTGCTTTCAACGATCTTGTCGGCGCGTTGCTGGGCGTTCTTGGTGGCGTCGGCGAGCATTTGGAGCTTGAGGTCTTGGAGTTTGTTGTAGTAGTACTCGACGCCGCTTGTGGTGAAGATGAGTCCCTTGTCGATCAGGTAGCCAGAAGCGTCGTTGGAGAGCTTTTGGACTTTTTGTACGTCGGACGATTCAACGATGATCGTCTGCTGCAAGCTGTAGCCTCCGTTATTCTCAGCGGAACAGATGGGATTTCCTGTTTTGTCGTATTGGTAGCCGTTTGGAGATGCGCACACACTTTGGACGGTCGCCGGTTGCACGGTGATCTCCGCATCCGTCACGTTGTTGGTGTGGAGATACGCCAGTACGGTCTTGAGGTCTTCTCGCATCTGCGCGTTCCCGGTCTTGAGATCCGCAGCGCCGACATTGCGCGAAAAATTACTCGTCCACTTGGCGGTGTCAGATGTGATCGTCTGTTCGGCGGATCCGGTCACCGAGATGACGTTGGCCAATGCTTTCGACGCGTAGTAGGTATACGCCACGATTGATGTCCCGATGATGAGCGAAAGTCCGATGACGACGGCGGCGAGCGTGTTCGTTGCGCGTGAGGTTTCGTTGGGCATAGTAGTTAGCGGTTATCACCGTTGCCGTGGAGCGTACCGCGTTCCAGGCGACTAGCGAGGTTATCAATATTGAGTTGTGCAATATCATCGAGCTTCATACCAAATTCCGTAGCGGTTTGTGCGATGTACCACAAGACGTCGCCAAGCTCCTTGGCGATTTCTTTTTTCCGATGTTCATCGACGACGCCGTTATAATCGCGATAAATTTTTTTTACTTTCCCCGCGACTTCCCCTGCTTCGCTCGCGAGACCAAGTGTCGGATAGACGATGTTGTTTCCGAGATCAGGATAGACGGCGGTGCGTCGCGAGAGCTGTTGGTATTCCTCAAAATTCATATTGGTAGAATACGCGAAACGCCCACCGAGCAAAAGACTAAAACGCCCCGCGTCAAGCGGGGCGTTGTTGGAACGATGTTCGAGGTTAGCGCATCACGGCCAGAATCACACCCATCATACAGATGTTCGCCAGCCAGTATCCACCGGTCACGAGAAAGAGTTTCCAGGGTTTGCTCCCCCACAACTGGTCGCCGACGATGATTGGCGCCATGAAGCCCAGCCATGTCCAGAACCCGGCCATGAGTCCGGCAGAGACTCCGTAAGTGTGGGTGTAGGTTGATGCGAACACGAGTGAGTGTGCCAGGCAATATGCCATGAAGAAGCTCCCGAGCGCCATGATGGCGTACGACTTCATCATCTTGTTTTTCACTTCTTTAGACATGGTGGTGGGCTTTTGGATGCCCATGATCTTCATCCATGCCTTACCAAACAGCGGACCAAACCAGAGCGAACCAAGAATCATTGCAGCGACCACACACACCAAAACGGCGAACATGTTGATGGGGACGGGTGTCATATTTGGATAGGATAGCACAGGTAGATGGGTTGACAGGTGCATCCGGAACTTGTCCAATGACGGCGCACAATCACATTCAAAGGAGGTAGGTATGCTCGTCGACACTCTCAAGGAGGGACTGACGTTCGATGACGTCCTCCTGATTCCGGCCTATAGCGATTTTCTTCCCGCAGAGACGGACGTCTCAACGCGTCTCACGCCACACATCGTCCTGCGCATCCCGCTCATGTCGTCCGCCATGGACAGCGTGACGGAGTCGCGGATGGCCATCGCCAAGGCGCGGGCCGGCGGGATCGGCATCATTCACAAGAACCTCTCGCCGGACGATCAGGCGAACGAAGTTCAACGGGTCAAACGCGCGGAAAGCGGCATGGTCGTGAATCCCTTCACGGTTCGTCCGACGCAGACCCTGCGCGAAGCGTTGCAGGTCATGCGTGAGCATGACATCAGCGGCGTGCCGGTTGTCGAAGACGACGGCCCCGTCGGGATCCTCACGTCGCGTGACATTCGGTTCGAGAAGAACCTCGACCAGCCAGTTGCCGCGCTCATGACGAAAAAGCTCGTGACCGTCCCTCCGGGGACGACCAATGAGCGCGCGAAGGAGCTTCTGCATGCGCATCGCATCGAGAAGCTTCTCGTGGTCGAGGACGGCAAGCTCGCCGGGCTCATTACGATCAAGGACCTGCTCCAGGCCGACCGCAATCCAGAGGCTCTGAAGGATGGTGACGGTCGCCTGTTGGTCGGTGCCGCGATCGGTCCGCAGGATGATGATCGCGCTGCGAAGCTGCTGCACGCAGGCGCTGATGTGATCGTGGTCGATACGGCGCATGGCCACTCGCGTGGGGTGATCGACGCGGTTCAACGTTTGCGCGGCAGCTATCCGCAACTCGACATCATCGCTGGGAATGTCGCGACGGCGGACGGCGCAGGCGCGTTGTTCGAGGCTGGTGCCGACTGCGTCAAAGTCGGTATCGGTCCCGGCAGCATCTGTACGACCCGCATCGTCTCGGGCGTGGGCGTCCCGCAGATTACTGCCATCTCGGATTGCGCAAAGGTCGCTCGAGATCATCGCCGCACCATCATCGCCGATGGAGGCATCAAGTATTCCGGCGAGATTACCAAGGCGATCGCGGCTGGCGCGGACGCTGTCATGATCGGTTCGCTTTTTGCCGGCACCGACGAATCGCCCGGCGACCTCGTGCTCTACCAAGGTCGGAGCTACAAGATCTACCGCGGCATGGGCTCTCTCGGTGCCATGAAGCGGGGCTCCAAGGATCGCTACGGCCAAGGCGCGACGACGGAAACGCAAAAGCTGGTCCCCGAAGGCATCGAAGGCCGTGTCCCCCATCGCGGTTCCGTGAGCGCGATCCTGTTCCAGCTCGTCGGTGGTCTGCGTGCCGGCATGGGCTACGTCGGATGCAAGACGATCGCCGAACTCCAATCGAACGCCAAGTTCCAACGCATCACGTCATCTGGACTTCGCGAAAGCCATGTCCATGACGTGATTATGACCGAAGAGCCTCCCAACTACCGCCAATAAAACAGCGGTACGCCCCGACGCGAGTCGGGGCTTTTTTATTTTTGATACACGTAAATTCCATCGTCCTTTGCGATAGGTTCGACGTTGGCAAATTGGAAGGCGTTTGAGACGATGAGCGCGCCTGGTTTGAGTTCACGTTGGCATTTGCGCCAGAGCCGTTTCATGATGTGGGTAATGCCGAAGACAGTGATCGCATCGAATTGCGAAAAATCGACATTCCAAAAACTTTTGAAATGGATAAACGCGCGGTCTTGTAATCCTTCCTGCTGGATCTTGCGCCGTGATTTCCAGACGAGGAGCGGGTTATTTTCGTATCCATGGGCTACGGCGCCTTTCTTGGCCATCTCGATCACGAGCCGCCCGTCACCCGAGCCGATATCTGCACACGTTTTGCCTGGGCCGGCGTTGGTGCATTTCACCATCCGATGCACGGCGGGCATTGCAGTTGGCACGTAGATGGCGCCGTTCAACAAATACCACACGATCAAAAGGTCGATGGAGAACAAGATGATGCCGATCGCAAAAGCAATCATGACTTAGGCCTTGTCGTCTGGCATGAGCTTGAGTGAGCACGAGTTGATGCAATAGCGCGCGCCGGTTTCTGTGGGGCCATCCATGAACAGATGCCCAAGGTGTGAGCCGCAATTTTTGCAGATGACCTCGGTGCGTGTCATGCCGTGGGAGATGTCGCTCTGGAGCGTGACGTGTTCGAGATTTTCCGGCTTATCAAAACTCGGCCACCCCGTTCCTGAATCAAACTTTGCGTCTGACGAGAACAAGGGGGCGCCACAAGCAGCGCACACGAATTTGCCTTTCGTGTGG
>Ga0068863_100006059_pt1 | contig 11866 bp, 10 predicted proteins | sample KBSSwiS62_FD_66596 | JGI IMG/M metagenome (GOLD analysis project Ga0068863, IMG submission 66596) | Switchgrass rhizosphere microbial communities from Kellogg Biological Station, Michigan, USA - KBS Switchgrass S6-2 | ecosystem: Host-associated > Plants > Roots > Rhizosphere > Soil ...
TTTCAGCTCACCGGCCGCGCCACGCGGGCGCCGGCGGAATCCCGGCCCAAAGCCGATGCATCCTGGGGGAGTTGGGCGGCGCTCGGGACTTTTTCGATCGATTGGAATGCGCAACTCGACGGCATCACCCTGACCAATCTGCTGGTGGACAAACTCACGCTGGGGGGCCAATGGCGCGCGCCGCGCCTGGTTGTTCAACAGGTGCACGCCGATCTCTTCGGCCGCCAGTTGGATGCCAAAGCGGAGATTAACGTCGCCACGCGCGACACAACAGTCCAGGTCGGATTCGATTGGGACGTTCACCGGATCGAATCCATGCTCAGTCCCTCCACCCAGCGCTGGCTCGGCCAATTGAGTTGGGTTGAGCCGCCGAAAGTGACGGTGGAGGCGCGCGCGGTGTTGCCTTCGTGGACCAACGCGTCGCCGGATTGGCGCGCCGAGGTCCTGCCGACCCTCCACCTCCAAGGTGCTCTGGACGCCGGTGAAACGGCCTTTAGCGGGGTGACGATTTCCTCCGCACGATCGCACTTCAGTTTCTCCAACTCCGTCTGGAGCCTGCCGGACTTCGTCGCGACGCGTCCCGAAGGCCGTGTGGAATTCGCCTACACCTCCGATACTCTCAGCCACGATTTCCGCATTCAAGTGCGCGGGCAAGTCGATCCGCTCGCGCTCAAACCCTTGTTCGACGAGAAGGCAAGCAAGGGTTTCGACTTTTTCCAATTTCATGGGCCGCCGAGGGTCGAAGGCGCGGTCTGGGGACAGTGGCGCAATCCGGAAAAACTCGGCGCGGTGGCTCGAGTGAGCGCGACGAACTTTGTCTTTCGAGAAGTGCCGATGGCTGAACTGACGGCATCCCTTGAGTTCACCAACCTATTTCTGACCGCCACAAACGTAAGGGTCTCAGGCGGCGGTCCGCTGGTTTCAGCGGAAGGCGTCGGTTACGATCTCGCCACTCAAACGATCTATCTCACCAACGCGTTCAGCACGATGGACCCGAAGCTCATCACCCACGCCATCGGCCCGCGCACCGAAGCCATATTGAGTCCGTACACCTTTGTGACGCCGCCAACCGCCCGTGTGAACGGTTGGGTCGAAGTGCTCCGCGGCAAGAACTCGGATATGCGTTTCGAGCTTTCGGGAGGTCCGTTCCACTACTGGAAGTTCACCGTGCCACAAATCAGCGGCACGGTGCGTTGGGCGGACGAAACGGTCACCATCACCAATCTGGTGGCCGACTTTTACCGGGGGAAACTCGCCGCCGGAATGTACTTCGACTGCACGGTTCCGGGCGAGGCGGGTTTTAACCTCAGCGCGCACGTGAGCGACGCAGACCTGCACCACTTGATGATTGACCTTTCTTCGGCGACCAACCGGCTGGAAGGATTTTTGAGCGGAGACCTGACCGTTACAAAGGCCAACACCAGCGATTGGGAAAGCTGGAATGGGTTCGGCGACGCGCGACTCCGAGAAGGATTCCTCTGGGACATTCCGATGTTCGGCATTTTTTCATCGGCATTGAACACGGTTATTCCCGGTCTGGGCAGCAGCCGGGTCAGCGGCGGCACGGCCACCTTCGCCCTGACCAACAGCGTGATTCTCACGGACGACATGGAAATTCGATCCTCCGCCATGCGCCTGGCCTACCGGGGGGCGATTGATTTCAAGGGCCGCGTGGACGCGCGCGTGGAGGCGCGCCTGTTGCGCGACGCGTGGGTGATCGGCCCGCTGGTGAGTCTGGTCCTCTCGCCGTTGACCAAGCTGTTCGAATACAAAGTCACCGGCACGCTGCTGGAACCGCAAAAAGAGCCGCTCTACATTCCCAAACCATTGACCTTTCCACTCCACCCCATCAAGACGCTCAAGGAACTGTTTTCGGAGCAAAAGGCAGGCACGCCGGCGCCGGCCGAGAAACCGCCAGTGCAGTAAGTGAATCGGCGCCTGTTATTTGAAAAAAGCCAGGATCAGGATGCCCAACGCGATCCGATACCAGCCGAAGCCTTCGAAGGTGTGCGATTGGACGAAGCGGAGGAACCATTTCACGGCCGCGAAGGAGACCAACGCCGCCACGGCGGTCCCCAGAATCACCAGCCCCCAGTGTTCCGGCGCGGCGCCCGAGGCGTGATGCAGCGCCTTGAAGATCTTTAGACCACCGGCGGCGAGGATGGTGGGAATGCCCACCAGGAAGGAGAATTCCGTCGCCGCAGGACGGTTCAGGTTCAACATCAGCGAGAGCAATATCGTCGTCCCCGAACGGGATGCGCCCGGAAAGATGGCGGCCACCAGCTGACCCACACCCACCGCAAGCGCCACACTCCAGGTAATCTCGCCACGCAATGACCTGCCGCGCAGCCAACGCTCGACCACCAGGAACAAAACACCACCGATGAGCAGGGCGCTCGCAATCGGCCTGGGATCCTCGTTCAACTGGTAGCCCCCTTTTTGAAGCAACCAGCCGACGGCGCCGGTTACGCCAAACGCGAAAATCAATCGCAGGAGGTACGCGCGCGTTTCAGCTTCGCGCCAGCGGAAGACCAGTTGCTGACAGCGCAAAGAAAACAGGGGGAGAACCGCGACCACCGCCCCGCACTGGATCACCACATTGAACAGGTCGCTGGGTTCGCCCGATAACCATTTGGTTGCGATGAGCCATCGCTCAGCGATGAGCAGATGGCCTGTGGAGGAGACTGGTATGAACTCGGTCAGCCCTTCGACAATTCCCAGGATAACGACCGCTACCCAATCTGGCATCGGGTGGTTAGACGGGAAAATTCGCCGGAAGACAAGCGCAAACCGCACTTTTCCCTTCACGCCCCGCATCGCACGCCTTAGTACCCCGCTCCATAAATACGACCACGTTTGCGGCTAGGAATTTTTGGCCCAGACGAGGCGCGAGCGACGAGCATACCCTTCAGCGGTCTGTAAGGAGCGAGCAACGAAGTCTGGTATTTTTGGAACGGGGTACCTACGCTCCGCCCATGTTCTCACACGTTGTGATATTCTGGACCGACCCGGACCGGCCGAAGGCCGCGGACGACTTGATCGCGGGAGCCAGGAAATATTTGGCGCCGCTCCCGGGTATTGTACATTTTCATGTTGGCAACATGGCCCCGAGCCAGCGGCCGGTAGTGGATCAATCCTATCAGGTGGCACTCAACGTCGTGTTTGAAAGCAAACAAGCGCAGGACGATTACCAGGTGCACCCGCTGCATCTGGAGTTCGTGGAGAAGGTGTTCAAGCCGAACTGCCGGAGAGTCGTGGTTTACGATTTCCAGTAGCTTCGGCGCTACATAAAATAACCCAGCTCACGCAGCGACGCGTAATCCTTCTGCCGTTCCGTTGTGCGCCGGCCGATGATGACGTGATCGAGCACCTCGATCTTGAGTAATTGCCCGGCTCGAGTGAGATCACGCGTGACTTTGATGTCGGCCTCCGACGGTGTCGGGTCGCCACTCGGATGATTGTGAACGAGCACGACCGCCGAGGCATTCGCCGCTATGGCCTTCTTGAAGACCTCGCGCGGATGGACCAGAATCGTGTCGAGTGTGCCCTGGGAGATGGTCTCGAGCCCGATCAGCCGCCGCCTCGTGTTCAACATCACAACGCGGAATTGCTCCACCTCCTGCGGGCGGCTTTCTTCCCGCAGCAATTCGGCGATGCGTTCGGGCGTATCGAGCAGCGGCGTTTCAGCTCGCATCTCGGCAGCCATCTTGCGCGCCAGTGTGAACGCTGCTTTGAGGGTGACGGCTTTGTCGCGGCCCACACCCTTGACCTGGCACAACTCCTCCAACGGCGCCCGCGCCAGGCCATCGAGCGTTCCAAATTTCGCCAGCAACTGCTGCGCAATATGGATCGCCGAATAGCCCTGCAATCCCGTCCGCAACAGGATCGCGATCAGTTCCGGATTGGACAAGGCATCGGCGCCCTCCAGAACGAGCCGTTCCCGTGGACGGTCACCGGCCGCCATGTCCTTGATGCGCGGGTTGTTGGTCATGCCTTGCCGATGTGTTTAGCCGACCGTGAGAACGGGCGCGAACAAAAAAGATCGCTCCTTTTGTCGGGGCAATCGCTCCCAATTCCCAATTTCCAGAGAAGCATTAACCTCGATCGAGAGACATGCTAAGCCACCTTCAAATCCTGCACGATGAACGGCGCGAATTCGGAGTGCAGATGCGGCGGAATGCGGGCCTTGAAACGGACGCCGTCGCCATTGTAATCGCGTTCGACCACTTGTCCGACCGCGTGAAGACGGGCAATGACGGCCGGCTCGGTGTGCGGCACGTTCAATTCCACAAACTCGCGGCTGGGCCGCAATTGGCTGCCCAGTTCCCCCAACAACCCCGGAAATCCTTCACCGGTCGCAGCGGACACCGCCACCGACTTGGGATATTGCTCCAGGAACCGGCCTGCCACCTCCCCATTTTCCAGTCGGTCGATCTTGTTGAAGACCATCAAGGTTGGTTTGCCCGCAGCGCCAATGTCCTCTAGGACGGCGTTGACCGCACGGATTTGTTCCACCGCCAGTGGATGACTGACGTCCACCACGTGCAACAGCAGGTCCGCTTGGACCACTTCTTCGAGCGTCGCCTTGAAGGCCTCGACCAAACGATGCGGCAGCTTGCGAATAAACCCGACCGTGTCTGTGAGCAGCACATTCTGGTTGGTCGGCAGGCGCAACCGGCGCGTGGTGGGATCCAGCGTGGCGAATAGTTTGTCTTCCTCCAGGACCTCGGCGCCGGTGAGCGCGTTGAGCAAAGTGGATTTGCCGGCGTTGGTATAGCCGACGATCGAGGCCAGTGGCCAGAGGAACCGCTGGCGGCCCGCGCGCTGGGTCGAACGCTGGCGCCGCACCAGAACCAGTTCCTCGCGAATTTTGTCTATTCGCTCCTGAACCCGGCGGCGATCCGATTCGAGCTGCGACTCGCCTTCGCCGCCACGCATGCCAATACCGCCTTTTTGCCGTGACAAATGGCTCCAATACCTGGTGAGCCGCGGCAATAGATGTTGCAACTGCGCCAGCTCGACCTGCAGTTTGCCTTCGCGTGTCTGGGCGCGGTGGGCGAAGATATCCAGAATCAGCACCGTCCGATCGAGCACTTTGCACTCGAAAACCTTTTCCAGATTGCGGCTTTGCGCCGGTGAGAGATCGTCGTCGAAAATCACCGTGTCAACGTCGCGGCTCTGACAGTAGCGGGCGAATTCGTCCGCCTTACCGCAACCGATGAAGGTCGCGGCAACAGGGGCTTCGAGCCGCTGGGTGCCGTCGCCGACGACTTCGGCTCCGGCTGTGGCGGCCAGCTCTGCAAGTTCATCGAGGGAATCGCGCACCTCCCAGGCTGTGCGCGACTTCAATTCGGCTCCTATGAGAAAAACCCTTTCGGTTCTCTTGTTTGATGTCGAGATGAGCGCTTTCAACTTTTAACGGACGACCGGGACACAATAGCACGACTTGGCCGGGAATAAAGCCCGAGTTCAGGTTGTTTCATGGGGCACGACACGGTTGAGCCAGGGAGTGTTTGCCGACAATCCCCGTCGTGACTCGGGAATCCGCTGATCCGGCCTGGCGAAATAAGTTCAAACAGTCTGTTGGCAACGGACTCCGGGCTGGCTTCCCGCTCGCAATTCACCCATCGCAAACTGAACTGCCGGCAAAACCAGGTCATCTGTCGCTTGGCGAACTGGCGGGTGCGTTGCTTGACCAGGGCAATCGTTTCTTCCTGCGAACGCTCGTGCCTGAGATGCTCAGCCACCTGGCGATAGCCGATCGCCTGCATCGCCGTTTTGTTTTCCGACAGGCCGCGCTTAAGCAATTGCTCGGTTTCCTGAGCCAGGCCGCGCGCGAACATGGCGTCCACTCGGGCGTTTATCCGATCCCGCAAATCGTCGCCCGACCTGATCAGGCCGAAAAAAGGCTCCGACTTCGGCGTGGCAAGTTCCAGATTCCAGCGGCTGCGCTGCGCTGAAAACGCCGCGCCGGTCAAGCGGATGACCTCCAGGGCACGAACGACGCGGCGGGAATTCTGGCGGTCAATTATCGCGAACGTGACCGGGTCAAGTTTTTCGAGCTCGCGAAGCAATACGGCCAACGGCAGCGCCTCAAGCTCGGCGCGCACGGCGACATTGGCTGAGGGCGCGTCACCCAGCCCTTCGAGAAACACTTTGAAATAAAGTCCGGTGCCTCCGCAGAGGATTGGGACGCCGCCGCGTCTCTGGATATCGGCAACGGCAGCGCGCGCGAGACTGGAAAACCGCGCGGCGTCGAACGGCTCGTTCAGATCGACTACATCAAGCAAATGGTGAGGGACGCGCTGCTGGTCCCGAGCGGAAGGTTTGGCTGTGCCGATGTCCAGCCCGCGATAGACCTGCATCGAATCGACGGAGATGATTTCACCTCCGATTCGCTCAGCCAAGGCAAGCGCGACACCGGATTTCCCGACAGCGGTTGGACCGGCGATCAGGACGCAGCGGAGATCGGGGAGCGGAGGACGCGCGGGATTCGTGGCCATGGCCAATCAAGTCGCCATCCGAGCGTCAGGTTTGTTGGGCCGGAGCTTTAGCGGGAGAACCCGCCGGCTGTTCTTTTTGCCAGGAGAGCAAGAAAAGCAGGGCGACTCCGGTGCAGATGGCGCTGTCGGCGACATTGAACGCGGGGAAACCCAGTTCGCCGCCACCGCGGCGGTTCAAATAAAAATAGATGAAGTCCACAACATGCTGGTGGAGGAAGCGGTCGACCAGGTTGCCCGCAATGCCGCCGAAGATCAGGCCCAGTGAAAGCTGGCCGAGCAGCGTGTGGGAATCGAAGTGGTGCCGGGTCATAAAGAGCACCAGAAGCGCCGCCACGGCGAAAACGGCGAGCAGTTCATTGCTCCCGGCAAATTGATTGAACAAGCTCCAGGCAGCCCCGGTGTTGCCCCAGTGAACGAACTTGAAAAAGCCGTCAATGATCACCTTTTCCTGCGCGTAACCAAGGTACTTGAGCACGGCCAGCTTGGTTAGCTGGTCGAGGGTCAACACCGCGCCGGCCGCGATGGCCATTCGTTGGGTCGGTCCCAGATTCATGTCTGCGGCCCTTTTCTGCCTGACACCGCGTTCAAACGCAAGCCCGCTGGTTGCGCCCGGTTGAGGCGCAAGCCAGAATTCTTCGTCTACTAAACCGCAAAGAACGCAAAGACAGCGGCCAGAAGGAACGTGGGGTTGCTCTTGCGGCGGGCCAGGTCTTGCGAAAGACCAGAGGAGAAGCGCCCGGTGACGGTGCCGAGAGGCGCCCGCCTCAAACTCCTTAAATGGACGGGCATTGACATGGGTTGGCCGGGTGCCATTAACTGGCGCATACTCCCAATATGGAAATGCCAGTGAACAACTTCAAGCGGGCCATCCGCGAAGCAGAACCGCAAATTGGCCTGTGGTGCAGTTCGTGCAGCAATGTGAGCGCCGAGGTAATTGCCGGCGCCGGCTTTGATTGGATACTCATCGACACAGAGCATGCGCCCAACGAATTGCCAATGGTCCTGAGCCAGTTGCAGGCGCTGGTGGGCGGGACCGCTGCGGCGGTTGTCAGGCCTGCCTGGAACGACCTGGTTCTGATCAAGCGCCTGCTGGACGTGGGCGCGCAGAATCTGCTCGTCCCCTACGTGCAAACAGTCGAAGAAGCGCGCGCGGCGGTCGCGGCGGTGCGCTATCCGCCGCAGGGCATCCGTGGCGTGGCGGTGTTGCACCGCGCCAACCGCTTTGGCCGGGTGAAGAATTACTATGATCGGGCCAATGACGAGATCAGCCTGCTGGTCCAGATCGAGACGCGGGTGTCGCTGCAAAACCTGGACGCGATCGCTGCAGTGGAGGGCGTTGATGGTTTGTTCATCGGCCCCAGCGACCTCGCGGCCGCCCTCGGTCATCTGGGCGACAATGGCCATCCGGACGTGCGCGCGGCGATCGAGGACGCGGTGAAGCGAATTCGCAAGGCGGGCAAGGCGGCCGGGATACTTGCGCCGCTCGAAGCTGACGCGAGGCATTGGCTAGCGCAAGGCTGCACGGTGGTCGCCGTGGGCAGCGACCTGGGACTGCTGGCAAGATCAAGTGAAGCGCTCGCGGCGAAATTCAAGCATCGAGGGAACTGATCGAGGGACGCAGAGCGCGGAGCTTCTGAAGGTTTGGAGTTGCAGCTTCAGCCGGTCAACGCGGCTCCAGACGAAAGGCCGGACTCCAACGCATTTCAGACAGAGCTGTGAACCAATTCGGGGACAGCAGCGTCAACACCGGCCCGCTCCAGTGCGGCCTGCAGTTCTTCGGTCCGAACGGGCTTGCTAACATAATCATCCATTCCCGCCTCCAGACATTTTTCGCGGTCGCCCGTCATGGCATTGGCCGTCATGGCGATGATGTGAAGCGGCGATTCAGTCGATTGATCCTGCTCCTGTTGACGAATTCTGCGTGTTGTCACAAATCCGTCCAGGCCCGGCATCTGGCAGTCCATCAGCACGATGTTGTATCGGGATTTTTGCAACGCAGCGAGGACTTCATGCCCATTGGCAGCAACGTCGGTGGGATAGCCAAGTTTGTTCAATTGGGCCATGGCGACGAGTTGATTGACCTTGTCGTCCTCGGCCAACAACACTCGAACCCCTTTCTTGATGGGTGTTGGAAGCTGTGGGAGAGCCGGAATCCACGCCAGCGCCGGACGCGGCGAAACCGGCGCTGCGAGCACATTCGCCAGGCAATCGAACAATTGCGAAGCTCGATAGGGCTTGAACAGCCAGCCTACAAACCCGTTCGCTTTGAGTTCGGTTCCCGCCAGCATCTGGTTGTGCGAAGTGAGCATGACCAGTTTGAGCCTCGCCAGGGCCGGATCGGATTTGATCTGGCGTGCCAAAGTCATCCCATCCATCTCCGCAATTTTGCGGTCCAGGATCACGAGATCGAACGGCTCGCCGGAGGTGGTTTTGTCGCGCAGCAAACGAATGGCGTCCGGGCCGGTCGCCACTGACTGATGCTCTAGGCGCCAGGCGGACAACTGATGGTCGAGCACTTTGCGGCTGGTCGCGTTCTGATCAACCACGAGGATACGGGCGCCCGGCCAGTGCACGATTGATTGGGCAACTTCGACACGGGCAGGTTGCCTGCCCATACGCGCGGTAAACCAGAACGTGGAACCGCGGCCCGGCGCGCTGCGAACACCGATTTGTCCACCCATCAGTTCAATCAGTTTCTTGGAAATAGCCAGGCCAAGGCCGGTGCCGCCGAATTTCCGCGAAGTCGAACTGTCCGCTTGAGTGAACGGCTGGAATAGGCGGGCCTGGGCATCGGGTTCGATGCCGATGCCGGTGTCACTGACCTCGAACTTGATCAATGCCTCGGTGTCGGTCTGTTCGACGAGGGCCACATTGACGAACACTTCGCCGCATTCAGTAAATTTGACGGCGTTGCCCACGAGATTCATGAGGACCTGGCGCAGCCGGCCTGGATCGCCGCGCAATCCGAGCGGCACTTCGTCATGAACCAAGGAAGCCAGTTCCAGGCCCTTGGCGCGGGCGCGCTCCGCGAGCAATTCGAGCGCGTCCTCAACCGTCTCGGACACGTTGAAGTCCTTCGTTTCAAACTCCAGCTTGCCGGCCTCGATCCGGGAAAAATCGAGGATGTCGTTGATAATCGTGAGCAACGCCTCGGCGCTCCGCCGAACCGTCTCGGCAAAGTCGCGTTGCTCGGGCGCGAGGTGGGTGTCCAGCAACAGATTGGTCATGCCTATGACCCCATTCATCGGGGTGCGGATTTCGTGGCTCATCACCGCCAGAAATTCGCTCTTGGCGCGATTGGCACTGTCGGCCGCAACGGCCAGTTTCCGTGTGTGCGCGATGGCATCCTCTAACTGGGCGTTCGCCGCGGCCAATTGGCGATTGGCGGCTTCCGTGGCCGCTTGAGAATGTTTCAATTGTCCCTCCGCGCGCCGGCGTGATGTGATGTCCCGAAAGAATACGGTGATGCCGTCGGTGAAGGGAAAAACACGCGCCTCGAACACGCGCGGACCTTTTGGGCAGTCGAAGGTCAGATCGGCTGGGACTCCGCTCTGGCCGCGGCTTGACGCCTGGTCAATGGCCCCCGCGAGCGGCAGAACCGCGGCCTCGGGAAAGACTTCCGACCAGGGCCGGTGCAGGACGTCCTCGCGCCGGCGGCCGGCGCTTCGTTCCGCGGCGCTGTTCCACAGTTCAACGGTTCCGTGGCGATTAATAACAAACATTCCCTCGTTGATGGATTCGATAATTTCACGCAGCCGGGCTTCCGATGCCTGGATGACCTGCCACACGGCCTTCTTTTCCAGTGTGCGGTTGGCCACCGCTGCGGCAAGCAACGTCAGCCCGAGTATGACGACCAGTCTGAGGATGGAATGGCTCGAGACGGTATCCATCTGGGCCAGCAGACGGGCGACCTGGTCTCGATGAGTTTGTTTGAGGGCGGCCAATTCATCCCGGACGCGATTGAACGCGGGCCCAGCCTGGAGGAGATCACGGTTCGTGGCTTCTCTCACGGCGCCCTTTAGGAGCAGGGCGAGTTCTTCATCGCGGATTTTCCGGTAGGCGTTCCAGTTGTTCAGGAGTTGCGAGCCACTCTCCTGGAAGTCATTACCCGGCAGGTAGGCCAACCCGGCGACCCGGGCGTCAGCGGCGCGGGTCTGTTCGGCATATTCAACTCGCAAGCGTGCATCGGGAGCCGTCAGCGCGGAGAGGACCCAGCGCCGGCTTTCCTGGATCTGATAGGTCAACTCCCCGACATGGTCGAGCGCCCGGACTGAAGCGGCGTAGAGTTCCTGGACCTGAGCGTGAGTCCGGCGCAGGTCATGGACGACAAACACGCCGACACCTAGGATCGCCGCGCCGACCGCCAGGCCGGCCAGCGAGAAGCGGTGTTTTTTCCAGAAAGACGGCCGCCGCGGCGCCGGCTCAGCCGCTTGGGCCCGCAACCATGCGCGAGTTTCCGATTCGGCTGACGCCGGAACAGGAAGCGCTTCAGAATCCATCGGTATCCTCCTCGGCCCTATTCATCAACCGGATCATTTCAGGCGTCATTCTCCTCGAGGCAACGAAAAGTTTTTGCTGCATGCCGTTGGTTGTTTCCGGCAGGAGAAACGCCGCGCAATTCAGCCCCGCCTCCACATACAGCGCCTGGTATTCATGGCACCAAAGTCCCTCCGGCGTTTTCCACGGCCACGGCTCGCTCCAGTCGATATTCACCACGTACCTCGAAACGGCGGACAATCTTTCAACCAAAGCGCGCACACGGGCCCTCGAGTGAGTCTGGAACACCTCGATGGCGATCGCGACATCGTAACTCTGATCGGGACGCGGTGCGGCGGAATGAAGTATCTCGTCCGCTCTTCGGTGTAATGTGCTTTCGAATTGTTCGGTGGCGGGATCAACCGTTGCAACGCGAGCCGACGGATAATGGTGCGCGAGCCACCGAGGAACGCCACCCGACTCCGGGCCCAACTCAAGGACATTCCGCATCGGCAACTGGCCCTGGCGCAACACCTCAAACAGAAAGCGTTCCTGGTGGCGAAGATACCCGGTCAAACGGCTGTCCGTCCCGTCACAAGACGCTCCCTGATCTATCCGGGTGTGTTCCTGGTCTATGGCCGTCCCTGGGGCTGTCCTAGAAAGGAAACTGGCCGCGCTCGCTCCAGGTGCGCCCTGGGCATTGCGGACTGTTTGAAAATCTTTCGGGAGCATATCGAGTCGATCTTGCAATTGGCCAACTCCGGTTGGCAGCGTCAAACTGCTCCAAAGTGCCGTCTGGCCCCGTAGCACCTTTCCGATTGGCGGTCATGTTCAAATTTGTTCCAGCCATTGCCTTGTAGCACGCGCCCTGCCGTCTCAAATTTGGA
>Ga0068863_100006067_pt1 | contig 11859 bp, 14 predicted proteins | sample KBSSwiS62_FD_66596 | JGI IMG/M metagenome (GOLD analysis project Ga0068863, IMG submission 66596) | Switchgrass rhizosphere microbial communities from Kellogg Biological Station, Michigan, USA - KBS Switchgrass S6-2 | ecosystem: Host-associated > Plants > Roots > Rhizosphere > Soil ...
CCTAAACCAGCGTGCCAGCCAATACCATTTTGAGCAAAGATCAAACCCGGGGGAACGACGATGGCATCCGATGACGCCAGCTCCGCCTCATCGACGTGGGCACCCTTGCGGATCGGCGCATTTCGCGGATTGTTCATCGCAGCGCTCGCCTCCAATATCGGCACGTGGATGCAAACCGTTGGGGCACAGTGGTTTCTAGTGACGGGACATGCGAGTCCGACGACGGTCGCATTGGTTCAAACCGCCAGCCTGTCGCCGACTTTGATTCTGGCCCTCTTCGCGGGAGCACTGGCCGATCGTGTAGATCGCCGACGGTTTCTGATTGCGCTGCAGCTCTACGCCGCGGCCGCCGCGACCGTGTTGACGGCCATCACGGTTGCCGGTCTGCTCAATCCGCTTTCACTGCTGTCGCTCTTGTTCGCGATCGGCTGTGCCGCCGCGATGACGACGCCGGCCTGGCAGGCGATTCAACCGGAGTTGGTGCCGCGCGATCAGTTCCCCGCCGCAGCGTCGCTGACCGGCGTCACCGTCGACGCGGCGAGAGCGATCGGACCTCCCGTCGCCGGCGTGCTGGTCGCCGCTGCAGGGCCGCAGGCCGTCTTCGCGATCAACGCGGTGTCATTCGCGGTAGTCATCGGCGCGCTGATGGCGTGGAAACGGCCGGCGTCGACGCCCGTCATTGTCCGAGAGCCGATGAGCCAATCGGTTGTCACCGGCCTGCGATATGTCCGCAACAGCAAGCCGGTTCGTCGAATTCTGTTGCGGGCGGCATTGTTTGCATTCCCGGTGTCGGCGCTGTGGGCGTTGCTACCCATTGCCGCATCGCAGCATTGGCATCTGCGTGCGATCGGCTACGGTGCCGTACTCGGGACGATGGGAGCGGGGGCGGTGCTCGGTGCACTCGTGATGTCTCGGCTCCGCAACACGTATTCGGTCAATGCCTTGCTCGTGTTATCAGCGTTGGTTGATGCCGCGGGATTGCTTGCGGCGGCTTACCTACCGCTCGCCGCAGGCGTCGTCATGCTGCTGCTGTCCGGCGTGGCCTGGATTGCGACGCTGACCACTTTGACGGTCGCCGCGCAACTCGCACTGCCGCAGTGGGTTCGGGCCCGCGGCCTGGCGATCTACCTGGTGGTGTTGATCGGTTCCCAGGCTCTTGGAGCGTTTGTGTGGGGGCTTGTCGCCTCGAGTTTCGGGCTCGCGGCATCGCTCACGGCGGCCGCCGTTCTTCTCGTCGCCGCGGCGGCCAGCCACGGCGTGCTGCCGTTACTGCCCGCTGAAGATGAGCGCAGGGACCTAACGAACTCGTAGCAGCTTCATCTCGGCCAGGTGCTGCGGAAGCGCGTCGATGTAGTCGGCGATCGCGTCGCGGTCCATCGAAACCGCTGGCAACAGTGCATCGATTAGCGCATCGCGATCACGTGTGCCGTCCAGCAGTGGGAGCACGTGGCGGTCCAGTGGCGACAACATATGTGTCTCGTGCCAAATGTTGAATGTCGAGGCCTGGGTCTCAGTGTCGCTCAGCTCCACCATCCGGCGGGCCGTCTCGTCGAGCCGCAGCGGTTCCGACGCCGGAGCAGGCGAGACCGGATCAAGCCGGTACCGGGACTGGCCCTGCAGGATCAGCACGCCCATCAGATTCTCGACGACGTCAGACAGGCCGTCGCTGGGGGTGAGGCCGGCGTCGACCAGCCGGCTGTGCACCGCGTTCACCAGCTCGTTGCGTGACAGCGTCGACGGCCACTGCTCACTGAGCGCGTCTAGGGCAGCCTTGATGCCGGGGTCGTTGGTGAACAGCGTCGCACCGTCGGCTTCGCGGAACTCCTGTCGGGAGTTGTCGAGGCGAGTCGGCCCGTCCACGGGAGGAACCCACGCCGCGACGTGCAGGTCGCGGATGCGAGTTCGGTCGGGGTTGTACCGGATCTGCTGCTCACGTTCAGCGTGCACCAGAAGCGATTCCCGGAACATCCGATTGACGACGAAATCGATGTACTGCTCCACCAGCACCTGCACCCCGCCGCACTTCTCGAGCAGGTGCTCTTCGACCTTGGGGCCGTAGTTGCCGGGAAACATCGCTTCGGGTCTAGCTTCTCCGAGGAACGCCAGGCCATGCGCACGGGCACGGGCCAGCATCTCAGAGAAATAGCACGGCGAGTTGAATGTCTCGAGTTCTTCGTGCAACAAATACGAATCGCCGAAACCCTCTGAGTGGGACCGGAATTCGGCAACGACTCGCGACAACACGCCATCGGGGGGCGCCACTTCCTCGATGAAGTCGACCATGCCGCGCGCCTCGCGCGCCTTCTCATCAGGAACAGTGGTGCCGCCGCTGGCCAACAGCATGGCGTCGCGCAGCACCTCTTTGGTCTTCCATCCCGGATACACGTTGTAGCTCATGTAGGCCACTCCGTCGGGTGCCAGCAGCGTGCGGAAGGCAGCCAACAGAGCTTCCTGGACGTCTTGGGGCACCCAGCTGTAGACGCCGTGGGCGATGATGAAGTCGAACCGACCCAAGGCCGTCAGGTCCATCTGCGCGATATCGCCTGCGACGAACTCCAGATTGTCGAGGCCCAACGCCTGAACCTTCGCGCGCGCCAAGTCGACCTGCACCTGTGAGAGGTCGAGACCAACCGCGCGCGCCTGCGGGTGCGCGGCGGCGAACGGAATGATGTTTCCGCCTGTGGCACAGCCGATTTCGAGTACTCGGGCAGTGGATACCTCGGGCGTAGCCAAGCCGAAGAGATGAGCGACCGCGGCCAGCTGGCCGGGGGCCGACGGCGGAAAGGAAACCGAGGTGTACGGGGTCGTGTCGTAGTCGGCGCGTAGTTGATCGATGGCGTCGTCAGTTGGCTGAAGCACGCCAACATCGGATCACAGCCGTCTTAACAGCAGGTGACGCATCAGTAGGCCCGGGCAACGTAGGCGAGCGCACCCGCCTCGTGATCGGCCTCGGGTAGTGATCCGTCGCCGCGCTGCAGGCATCGCACCGTGAGGCCGCCGGTGGCCAGGTCCCGCTCACCGGCAGTGCCGACCAGCTCCCACGGCAGCCGAGCGATGCCCGTCTGCGCGACCTCGCGTGCCTGCTCAAGCGTGGTGCAGACCGTGATTGCGGCGTCGCGGCGCGCCGTCGCCGCCACGAACATGTCGTCCTGAATCTGGGCCGTCAGCCGTTGCACCTCGTCTGCGACCTTGTCGATCCCGAACTTGGTCTTGTCGCGGGTGTCGCGCCGGTAGAGCAGGGCGGCGTTCTCTGCGAGGTCACGCGGCCCGATTTCCACCCGGATCGGCACACCTTGCAGGTCCCAGTCGGTGGCGCGCCACCCGAAGGCCTGATCGGTGTTGTCATCCAGCCGGGGGCGCACTCCGAGGCGGGTGAGCTCCTCGACTAGGGCGGAGGCGGCGCGACGGACCCCGCCATCGGTGTCCTTGACCACCACGACGACAACCTGCACAGGTGCCAGCCTCGGAGGCAGGACCAGCCCGTTGTCGTCGCCGTGGCACATGATCAGCCCACCAAGCATCCGGGTGGACGCACCCCACGACGTGGTCCAGCACAACTCGGCCGCGCCTTCGGCGTTGGAGTAGCTGATGTTGAACGCGCGGCTGAACCTCTGGCCGAGCTCATGCGAGGTGGCCATCTGCAACGCCTTGCCGTCGCGCATGACGCCCTCGCACGTCATGGTGTTCTCCGCGCCTGCGAAACGCTCCTTGGCAGTCTTGCGGCCAACGATCACCGGCATCGCCAACACGCTGCGCAGGAAATCCTGATACACGTCGTGCAGGATGCGGCGGGCATACTGCCGGGCATCGGCCTCCGTAGCGTGCGCGGTGTGGCCTTCCTGCCAGAGAAACTCGGTGGTGCGCAAGAAGATTCGGGGCCGCAGCTCCCACCGGACGACATTGGACCACTGGTTGAGAAGCAGCGGTAGATCGCGGTAGCTGTCCACCCATTTAGCCATGTATTCGCCGATGACGGCCTCGCTTGTCGGGCGGATGGCCAGCGGTTCGGTCAGCTCCTTGCCGCCGCCGTGCGTGACGACCGCGAGCTCAGGGCTGAAGCCCTCGACATGCTCGGCCTCGCGCTCGAAGAAGTTCATCGGAATCAGCAAGGGGAAGTAGGCGTTTAGCGCGCCCGCCGCCTTGATGCGCCCGTCGACCTCGGCCTGCATCCGCTCCCATATGGCGTAACCGGTGGGCCGGATCACCATGGTCCCGCGGGCTGGGCCGTTCTCAGCCAGCTTCGCCTTGGTCAGCACATCTTGGTACCAACGCGGGAAGTCGTCACGCTGAGGAGTCAGGACCGCCATACGCCAAGACTAAGGGCGGGGGAGAAGCGATATTTTCTGCCAGATCTTGTCGGAGAGTTCGGTCGTAAGGGTTTCGATGTAGGAGATGGTCTCGAGCACCACGCTGTCGGTGCTGTACTCGCCGCACAGCGCGGCGGTTTTGGCGGTGAGGCTCAGCATTTCCGAGCAGTAACCCAGGTAGTGGTAAAGCTGGTCGGCGTCGAGACCGTGCACGATGCTCTGCTCGGTCGGCGTGTAGGTCGGGCTCAGCTGCTCCGGATCCTTGGACAGCTGGTGCATGTCGATCACATGCGCCAGCGATCGCATCCGGTGCAGCAGCCGCAGCATCGTGCGCCGCTCCAAACGCTCGGGAAACGCCCACAGAAACACCACCGCGATCGCCGCGAACACCAAATCGTTAATGATGCTTTCGACGAGCGGCACCCAGTCCGCAGTGTGAGCCAGCCCGTCGATGACGGCTGAGCGCAAGCTGTAAACGAGCGCCGCCAACGTGACCGCGACGATCGTGATGCTCACCGCGCGGGCCACCAGCGTCGTGCGTCGAAGTCGGTCGTGAGACTCTTCGGCCTGACTCTGGACCGAAACGACCAAGTGTCCGAGGTCGCGGGCCGCCTTGGTCAAGCCTCGCTCGCCGAACCGCGCGTGGATGCGGCGTTCCAGATGTCCGACGGTTGCGGCGACGTGGTCAGCGGCTAACTGGATCTCGTCGCCTGCCGGGCTCGTGCGCGCCACGTCATGACTGTAAAGGGGCAGTAGCCTTCGTGACGTGAATCGTCGGCGGTGGTTCTCGTTCGCATTAGCGCTCATCATTGCCACCGCGGGGGTGACGGCCGGACAGGCGGATGCCGATCCGAACGCACTGTGGACGATCGTGCACGACCAATGCGTGCCCGATCAGCAAGTCAGCGGCAACCCCGGCCCCTGCTCGCAGGTGAACATCGGCGCGGGGGAGCAGCGCGGGTATGCGGTACTCAAGGACCTCGTCGGCGCAACGCAATTCTTGCTGATCCCGACCGAGCGGATCCCCGGTATCGAAAGCCCAGTGCTTCTCGAACCGGATGCCACCAACTACGTCGCATCTGCTTGGGACGCAAGGAGCTTCGTCGACGAGCGGGCCGGCGTAGACATCCCGCGCGACTGGATGAGCCTCGCGATCAACTCCGCGGTAGCGCGGTCGCAGAACCAGCTGCACATTCATATCGACTGTGTGCGCGCCGACATCCGGGATGCCGTGAACCGCCGGATCGCCGATGTCGGCCCGGATTGGGCGCCGTTTCCCGAGCCGCTGAGCGGACATCCATATCAGGCGATGCTCGTTGACGGTGAGACGCTCGACGCAGCCAATCCGGTTCAGCTACTTGCGAACCGCGCCGACGATATGCGGCTCGAGACACTCGTGGTGGTCGGCGCATATCTGCCCGATGGACGACCGGGCTTCGTCCTGCTCGCAAGTCGCGCCGACCCGGCTGCGGGAAATCCAGGGGCAGGTGAGGAGCTGCAGGACCACGCCGCCTGCCCGCCGCCGCGCGGGCAATGGGCCAAGTAGCCAAGACGGTGACTGAACCGTGCGGCCCTGTCGATCGTGCCTTACGTGCAGGGTCCGCCAGGACCGCGGACCCGGGACGGAGTTCACCGATGTCTTGGAAGATCCTCGCGGCCGTCTGCTCGTCCGGCCTGATCATTGCCGGCGCCGCGGCGCTGGCATTCGTGCCGGGTAATACAGGACCGCTGCTGTCGAACTCGACGACTACCACGAGCACAACGACACCGCCGAGCACCATGCAACACTCGCCGGGATACATGGGCGGCTACTGACGACGCTGGCAGCTGAGACTACGTCAGCCGCGTGACGCGACCGGCGAACCCCAGCGCGTGCTCATAGGTGTCGAGGTTGTCGCGTGAGATCTTCGCGTGCACAGGACGTTCCAGTAGGAACCGCAACACCGGGTTGTAGGCGTAGTACGTCTCGTGGAACGTGAGAATTGTTGTACCGTCGGGTTGTTCCTCGAGTTCGTGATAACCCTCGGCGCGCGACCACAGCGGCTTGCCCACCGCGGTGTAACGCGACAGCCTGTTCAGTTTCGCCTCGGTCACCGTCTCCCACGATCGGCCCTTGCCGCCGGACAGCAGATACTTGGGCACCTCGAAAATGCAGGTGCGCACCAAACCCTCACCGGCCTCGTCGCCCTCGTTGAGGATCTCCATGCTGCCGGTGGGCCATTTGAGCACACGGGGTTTCGGTGCGTTCGGCGGTACCGGGGGATGCAGTACCCGCCACACCCGTTTCGGGGGCGCGTCGATGTGAAATCGCACTGTGTAGGACTGCATTACGGCTCTCCCCAGGTATTCCAGAACGTGATACTTTCCGCGGGCGGCCGCGAGGCCGGCCGGAAGTCGGTGCCGATCGTGTAGGCAACCGGGAACAGCGCCGCCTGCGTCACGGTGTCGGGTATTCCGAGCAGCTCGCCGACTTCGCGCTCCTTGGCCAGGTGCATTGTCGTCCACACCGATCCCAGACCGCGTGATCGCAGGGCCAGCAGGAAACTCCAGCCGGCAGGAATGATCGACGCCCATGCCGAGGCCGCCACAAGTTGGTTGGTTCCGTCGAAACGGCTTGTCAAACACGGAATTACATGAACGGGTACCTTGGCCAGCGTCTCGGTCAGCCCGAACGCACTCTCATACACGCGCCGGGTCTGGGCATCGGATGTGGTTGAGGCGGCCTGAGCCAGGTACTCGGCTCCGATGCTGCGGTAGATCTCGGCGATAGCGGCGCGCTTGTCCGCGTCGGTGACGATCACCCAGCGCCAGTCCTGCGCATTGCTTGCGGTAGGCGCCTGCATCGCGAGCCGCACGCACTCCAGAATCACGGCACGATCGACCGGCCGCGTCAGGTCGAGGCGCTTGCGCACCGACCGCGTGGTGGTGAGCAGTTCGTCGACCGAGGAGATGTCCACCGGTCAGACGTCGATCGGACAGGATTGGTCGACGCCGAGTACGGTGAGCGACCGCCCGAGGCCGAGGAACACGGCGATGCACAGCGTCAGGTCGAGGATCTCTTCGTCGCTGAACAGGCCGCGTAATCGCGCGAAGAAGGCGTCGTCGATCGAGGCGTGTGCGGTGGCGAACCGCTCGGCATATTCGATGGCCAGGCGCTGCCGCGAGGTGTAACTCGGATAGGTGGCGTAGTCGGCGACATTCTCGTAGAGGTCGGGCGCGATGCCCGCGTCGAGCACGGACGGCGCGCGGAAATCCGAGCACGCGACGCAGTCGTTGATTTGGGCAATCCGCATCCTGGCGAGTTCGCGTTCATCGGCCGGAAGGATGCTTTCCTGGTACGCCCCGCGAATCATCCGCTCGACCATCGCACCGAGCTGCGGCCGCAGGGTCCAGATCATCGCGGCTTCACCGCCGGGACCATCCGGCACATCGAGCCTTGCCATGAGCGAACTTCCTGCGCGTGAGGACCGTTACCCTTTTGAGGAAACCAGATTCTCAGCGTCGCTGTCCAGATGCAGCGGCTGCGCTTGGGAGGTCTCGGCAGTGTTGTTCATGCATGAGGTGCACCGCGTACGCGGGCGCGCCGAAGACGCGTTCGAGGCCGCTTACCGTGGGGGCTGGATGCCGATGCTCGGCGCCGGAGACGACGCCCGGCTGCTCTGGTACGCCAACCACGCCCACGGCAGCGGTCCCGCCTACACCGTCGTCACGGTGACCGTCGTCCGCGACGGCGCGTCATGGGAGCGTCTGGCCCTGCGGATCCAGAAGGGCGACCTTCGGCAGTGGATGCGCGACGTCGACGAACTCCGCTACGACGTCGACGCGAAATTGCTTGTTCCGCTTGAATGGTCACCACTCAAGGACGTCGACTTCCACGAAGTACCGATCGACGGCCGAGAACACGAGCTCACTTTGTACATGGAAGACACCATGTGGCCGTATCCGGACAAGGTCGGCGAATACATCGACCGCTGCGGCGAGGTGTACTCCAAGAGCCTGGATCGGCCCAACCCGCTACTGACCATCGAGGCCGCGTTTCAGCCGGCCCTCGGCAGCCAGCGCCGCCGCGAGGTGGCACTGATGCAGCGAATCCACGACTCCCAGGCTCTTCTCAGGCTGCTGCAGACCGAGATTCCACCCGAATACCGTGGGCCGGGAACGTGGATGCACGACGCACTCGAATTGCGCGACCAGTGGACCAGTCGGCTACTGCGGACATCGGCGTGGTCACCCTTGCATTGAGGCACCCATGAACATCGGAACGATCATCGACGCTGCCGCAGCCGGCGATCCCGGCCGCAGCGCGCTCATCATCGACGAGCGCGTCATCAGCTACCACGAACTCGCCACCGCCACCGAGAACTGTGCCGCGCGACTGGCCGACAAGGGATTGGCGGGCGAGCGCATCGCCGTCGTCGACGTCGGAAGTCTCCTGTCGATTGCGACGATGCTCGGCGCCGCACGGATCGGCGCTGCTGCGGCGCTGATGAATCCAGCCCTGACGCCACCGGAATTGCACGCGCTGGTATCGAACGCCGGTTGCGCCACGGTCGGCGTCGCGGGGGAAGCATTTGCCGACCGACTCGTCGACGCGGGCGTGTCCACGGTGTTCACCGCCGCTGATCTGCTGGGTGACGCCGACACGACACCGGTCGCCGCGGACGTCGATGACCTCGACGCGCTGGTCCTGTTCACCAGTGGCACTACGGGGCTGCCGAAATCGATCCCGATCTCGCAGCGACAGCTGAGCGCCCGAATCACCGGAATCACCACACCTTTCCGACCGGATGCGCCACCCACCGTCAGCATGATGAGCGTCCCGTTCTTTCATGTCGGTGGCGCCATCGGGGTGCTCGGCAACTTGTATGCGGGCAACACTTATGTGATACAGCCGCGGTTCGACGCCGGACGTTGGCTGCGTCTGGCGCAGACACACCGGGTCACGACGACGTTCATGGTGCCGACGATGCTGCAGCGAATCCTCGACCATCCCGACTTCGGGAGCACAGATCTGTCGTCGTTGACCACCATCGCATACGGAGCTGCGGCCGCACCTGTCACATTGGTGCGCAGGGCGATGGCGGCGCTACCGAATGTGGGGTTCGCCAACGTGTTTGGTCAGACTGAGACCTTGGGTGCCTACACGACGCTGCTGCCGAACGACCATCGCGACCCCAACCGGGTGGGATCGGTGGGTCGGCCGTTGCCAGGTGTCGAGGTTCGCGTGGTTGATCCGGACACGGGAATCGACGTCGAAGCGGGCGGGGTCGGAGAGTTGTGGGTCAACACGACAGCACATGTCGGTGAAGGTTGGCTCCACACGGGCGATCTCGCGCGCCAGGATGCCGATGGTTACATCTATCCCAGCGGTCGGTTGAAGGACACCATCAATCGCGGGGGAGAGAAGTTCGGGCCGATCGAGGTCGAAGATGCCATCCGGACCCACCCCGCCGTCAGCGACGTTGCGGTCGCAGGAATCACCGATGACGAGATGGGCCAACGGGTAGGCGCCGCCGTGGTGACCAACTCCCCGCTGACCCTCGACGAGCTGCGGTTGCATTGCGGAGAGCTGATCGCCTACTTCAAGCTTCCGGAGCGGCTGAAGCTCGTCGACCACATCCCGTACAACGACACCGGCAAGGTCAACCGCCGCCAGCTCGCCGCGCTGATCGCCGATGAAACCTGAGGAATCGCAATGCTGTTCATTCACGAAACCCACAAGGTGGTCGGCGCCCGCGAAGACGACTTCGAGGCCGCCTACCGCGACGGCTGGATGCCGACGCTCGCTCGCGACGACGATGCGCGACTTCTGTGGTACGCCAACCACGCTCACGGCTCCGGGGTGTCCTACAACGTCGTCACCATCACGGGAATCACCGACGGCTCAGCGTGGGAGCGGCTGGCTCACCGCGTGCAATCGGGAGATCTGCAACCGTGGATGCGCGAGCTGGACACCATGCGTCATGACGTCACGGGCAAGATCCTGCTGCCGGTCGAGTGGTCACCGCTGCAGCGGGTCGATTTCGAAAGCGTGCCAACGGATGGGTCAACTCATGCGTTGAGCCTGTTCATGGAGGACACCGGCTGGCCCGACGCCGCGCTCGACGATTACATCCGGTCGTGGGACGAGATCTACTACCGGCCGCTGTCCACGACGTCCCAGATACTCGACATCCAAGCCTGCTTCCAGGTCGCGCATGGCAGCTGTAGGAGGCGGGAAGCGATGCTGTGGCAGAAGATTTCGCCGGCAGGAGACTACGCCACGCTCGTGCACCTGCTGACCTCTGACATCGCACCCGAACACCGCGGCCCGGGCAGCTATATGTACGAGGCGCTCAAGTTCCGCGACCAGTGGGAGAGTCGGCTACTGCGAACTTCGGCATGGTCGCCTCTCTATTAGACGCAGAGGTTGAACAGGCAGACGCCGCCTGCGGGCTCCCACCCGCCGTTCCAGCCGCCGGGAATCGGGCCGCCCTGCCATGGAGGCGGCGCCCATCCGCCAGGACCCGGCCCACCCCAGCCGGGGCCGTTCTGCCAGGGAGGTGGCGGTCCCTGGTGCCAGTCGACAGGCACCGCGCCCGGGCCGGGGTCGGCATTCGCCACTCCGGCGCCGATTCCTACTGCGCCGGCGGCAAGTCCGCCCGCGATTGCCAGGCCGGCCACGAACTTTACATGTTTCATCGTCACTCCTAGTGCTTGCTCGATTAGGGCACAAAGACGATGTTCGTCAGCTAACTTAAGCTCTAACTGTGCGCGGATTCAGCGTCTGCTATCTAATCGCGGTCGAATAGCCGTAATATTGGTCGCGGTGACCTGAACTGCGCGAACCAACTATCGAGGTACCCGACTTTCGGGGAATGCAGGCCCTCAACGCCTGGCTTGTCGGGCATGATCACGGGCTGCTACTGCAGGGGCCCGATCCCGACAGTGCCGAACCCGTGATGCATGGCATCGTCGTCGACCAAGAGCCTGAGCCGAAAACTCTTCTGCGCCGCTGGGATCCAGTGACGGTTTGGATCGAGCCGCCTCCTGATGACGACAGTGGTGTGCGCGAGCCCCTGCGGCCCGTGCCGCCGCTGCGGTCGAATCACGGTTATTTCGACCAGGATTCGTGAATTCGACGTCACCCGAGAATGATCGGCAGCCTCGCAGCGAGCTCACCGAGCGCAGCCGACTCTGCATCAGTCGGCGCACGACGGCCGGTACCGATCAACAGCGCATCGGTGTCGGAGAACGACGGTGGAAACACCGCCGTGGTGATCTTCTCCAGCATCTTCCGTGACCTCGCGAGGCCCTCCGCAGGTGGTCTGTTCGCGTGGGGGAGGTATGCGATCAGGTCGAGGTGATGCAGCGTCGACTCCATGACGTAGGCGGAGAGGTAATCGGCCGCGGTGAGAACCTGATCGCGCGTGATGACGCGACCGTCGGGATCGGCGAATTCGGCAGCGCGCCCGGCGGCGGCGCCGACGTCGTCGAAATGGAACCTGAGCAGCCAGGGCTCCTGGTATGCGGCAGCCAACCGGACCGTGAGCGCATCGAGCGGGTCATCGCC
>Ga0068863_100006072_pt1 | contig 11855 bp, 10 predicted proteins | sample KBSSwiS62_FD_66596 | JGI IMG/M metagenome (GOLD analysis project Ga0068863, IMG submission 66596) | Switchgrass rhizosphere microbial communities from Kellogg Biological Station, Michigan, USA - KBS Switchgrass S6-2 | ecosystem: Host-associated > Plants > Roots > Rhizosphere > Soil ...
TCCGTCAGCTGGAATCGACCCTCCACCGCCATCAGGCGCGAGATGTCGACGGTCGGCGGCGGCGAATCGAGCGCGAGCGGCGGCTGGCCGGCCTGGTCGCGCCGCGGGTCGAACCGGTAGAGCGGCCAGTAGCCCGTGTCGGCCGCCAGCCGTTGATGCTCGAGGCCATGCGCGAGGTCGTAGCCGTGCGCGATGCAATGGCTGTAGCCGATGATGAGCGACGGACCTTCGTACGATTCGGCCTCGAGGAACGCCTTCACCGTCTGCGCATCCTTCGCGCCGAACGCGACCTGCGCGACGTAGACGTGACCGTAGGACATCGCCATCAGGCCGAGATCCTTCTTGGCGCCGGTCTTGCCGGCGACGGCGAACTTCGCGGCGGCGCCGGTCGGCGTCGACTTCGATTGCTGCCCGCCGGTATTCGAATACACCTCGGTATCGAGCACGAGGATATTGACGTTCGCGCCGCTGGCCAGGACGTGATCGAGGCCGCCGTAGCCGATGTCGTACGCCCAACCGTCGCCGCCCACGATCCACACCGATTTTTTCACGAGGTAGTCGAGCAGGCCCGCGGCCTCCGGATGGAGCCGCGCCAGCGCCGCGACCCGCTCGCGCTGCGTGGCGATGCCGGCTTCCGTGTGCTGATCGGCCCTGAGGATGGCGTCCACCAGGCCGGATGGCAGCTGCGCCGCACGTTCGGTCAGCCACGCGACCGCGCGCGCCGCGTGCTGATCGATTGAGAGCCGCAGGCCCAGCCCGAATTCGGCGTTGTCTTCGAACAGCGAATTCGCCCACGCCGGGCCGCGGCCGTCGCGGTTTGTGGTGTACGGCGTGGTCGGCAGGTTGCCGCCGTAGATCGACGAGCAGCCGGTGGCGTTGGCGACCACGACGCGGTCGCCGAAGAGCTGCGTCATCAGCTTGAGATAGGGCGTCTCGCCGCAGCCGGCGCACGCGCCCGAGTACTCGAACAGCGGCTCGAGGAACTGGGTGCTCTTCACGTCGGGCTTGATCCACGCGCGATCGACCTCGGCCAAATCCAGGAAGAACGAGTAGTTCTCGCGCTCGGCGTCGCGCAGCAGCGCCTGCGGCGCCATCACGAGCGCGCGATTATCGGGATGTTGCTTGTCCTTGCCCGGGCACATCATGACGCAGAGTTCGCAGCCGGTGCAGTCCTCGGGGGCTACCTGCACCGTATAGACGGCGCCGTCTGCGTCGTCGAACAGACGGGACCCTGCCGCGCTCTTGAAGGCCATGTGCTTGAACGTGTGCGGCGAGCCGGCGAGCGCGTCGTGCGGGTACACCTTCACCCGTATCGCGGCGTGCGGACAGACCAGCGCGCACTTGTTGCACTGAATGCACAACTCCTGGTTCCAGGCGGGGATTTCCCCGGCGATGCCGCGCTTTTCCCACTTCGAGGTTCCGGTCGGCCAGGTGCCGTCGATCGGAAACGCGCTCACTGGCAGTCGATCGCCCTGATTCGCCAGCATGACCGCGGTGACGCGCTTGACGAAGTCGGGCGCTGCGTCCGGCACCAGCGGCGGTAGACGACGGGAGGAGGTCGCGGACGCTGGCACAGCCACCTCGAAGAGATGGGCGAGCGTCGCGTCGACCGCCTCGAAATTCTGCCGCACCACAGCCTCGCCGCGTTTGCCGTAGGTCTTCTCGATGGCGTGCTTGATGTGGCCGATCGCCTCCTCGCGCGGCAGGACGCCGGAGATCGCGAAGAAGCAGGTCTGCATGATCGTGTTGATGCGCGTGCCCATGCCCGCGGCCCTCGCGACCTCGTAGGCATCGATCACGAACATCCGCAGGTGTTTGTCGATGAGCTGTTCCTGTACCTCGATCGGCAGCTCGTCCCACACGGCGTCGGGTCCGTACGGAGCGTTCAGCAGGAACACGCCGCCCGGCTCCGCGGACTGCAGGACGTCGTAGCGATCGAGGAAGTTGAACTGATGGCAGCCGACAAACGACGCCCGCGACACCAGGTAGGGGGCATGAATCGGCGCCGGCCCGAAACGCAGGTGCGAAATCGTCGAGGCGCCGGACTTCTTCGAGTCGTAGACGAAATAGCCCTGCGCCCAGTTGTCCGTTTCCTCGCCGATGATCTTGATCGAGTTCTTGTTCGCGCCGACCGTGCCGTCGGCGCCGAGACCGTAGAAAACCGCGCGCACCGAACCGGCCGGCTCCACTTCGAAGCGCTCGTTCACCTTCAACGACAAACCGGTCACGTCGTCCACGATGCCGACCGTGAAGTGGCGTTTCGGGACTGGCGCGTCGAGCTCGTCGAACACCGCCTTGGCCATCGCCGGGGTGAATTCCTTCGAGCCGAGCCCGTAGCGGCCGCCAATAACGAGAGGGTCCGGCTGCTTGACCGACGAAGCCTCGGCGAAGTCGGTGAGCCGGACTTCACTCAACGCGGTCACGACATCCTGGTACAGCGGCTCACCGATGGCGCCCGGTTCCTTCGTGCGATCCAGCACGGCGATCTTTCGCACCGTCGGCGGCAGCGCCGCGACGAAATCAGGAACGCTGAACGGGCGATACAGTTTCACCGTGACGACGCCAAGCTTGGCGGACGGGCCGAGCGCGTCGATGGTGGCGCGGACCGTCTCCGCGCCCGAGCCCATGATGACGATGACGCGCTCCGCGTCCGGGGCGCCGTGGTACTCGAACAGCCGATGTGACCGGCCGGTGATGGCGGCCAACCGATCCATCGCGCGCTGCACGATGCCAGGCGTATCGAGATAGAAGCGGTTGCCGGCCTCGCGGTTCTGGAAGAAGACGTCCGGGTTCTGCGCGGTGCCGCGCACGACTGGGTGGTCCGGCGTCAACGCTCGCGCGCGATGAGCGGCGACCGACCGGTCGTCGACCAGCGCGCGAAGCTCCGCGCCGCCGATCGCCGCTATCTTCTGGAGCTCGTGCGACGTGCGGAACCCGTCGAAGAAATGCAGGAACGGCACCCGCGATTCGAGTGTCGCGGCGTGCGCAATCGCCGCGAGGTCCTGCGCTTCCTGCACCGACGACGACGAGAGCAGCGCGAAGCCGGTCGAGCGCACGGCCATCACATCGCTGTGGTCGCCGAAAATCGACAGCGCATGGGTGGCCACCGCACGAGCCGTGACGTGGAAGACCGCCGGCGTCAGCTCGCCTGCGATCTTGAACATGTTCGGGATCATGAGCAGCAGGCCCTGGCTCGCCGTGAAAGTGGTCGCCAGTCCGCCGCCTTGCAGCGCGCCATGGACGGCGCCGGCGGCGCCGCCTTCGCTCTGCATCTCTACGACGGACGGCACCGCACCCGAGAGATTCGGCCGGTGGGCGGCGGACCACGCATCCGCCGATTCGGCCATCCCCGAAGATGGGGTGATCGGATAGATCGCGATGACGTCGCTCAGTTGATAGGCGATCGCCGCGCACGCATCGTTGCCGTCAACCGTGATCCATCGGCCGGACATCCGCCCCTCCGACTCGTGGTTGTGCAAGGTGCGTGCTAGCAGTTGTACGTGGATCCCTCGCGGGCGTTGGCCGCGGCTGCCGGAAATCCGGTGGCGCCAATTGTTCGCATAAGGGACGCGTGGCCGATCCAGTGGCATTCAGATTGCGACCGATCGCAAGCACACGGACGAACGGGAGGGAGCCATGTCACATCTCATCACGCGGCGTCATCTCATCGGCGCGTTGGAGCACGTCCTGGCCATCGTCATCGGGTTCATCCTCATGGTCCTTGGCCTCGGCCTCGGCGTGACGATGATCATGCTGCCCCTGGGCCTTGTTGTCGGCCTGATCGGCCTGGCCCTGTTCATCGGGGGCATGTGCGTCCGGTTCGAGTGGATCTAGCGGCGCGGAATTTTTCCCGCGGCTGCGGATTATTGCGAGTACGCAGTGCTCGCGGTGATCGATGCGCGGAGAATCGATACCGCCGCGGCATCGATGTTGCCTGGTGAGGCGTCATGAGCGGACCGTGTGCCAGTCGCGCACTTCGGGAGCGTTTCGAGACCATCCGACGGGCTGAAATCGAGCGACTGACCAAGAAGCTCAAAGGCCTGTCGGACGACGAGCGTCGATCGGTCGAAGCCATCACGGTGGACATGATTCACGCCCTCGTCCGCGTGCCCGAGCGCGTGCTCGCCGCCGAGTCGTCTGAACCGGCGGCACAGGCGCTGGTCAGGTTGTTCGGGCTGTGAACCCCGCGGTCGCCATCGTCGGCGGCGGCATCAGTGGACTGGCCGCCGCGTATCAACTGCAGACCGCCGGCATCCCCTTCGTGCTCCTGGAACGTGGCGATCGGTTGGGCGGTGTCGTGACGACCGAGCACGTGAGCGGTTACACGATCGACGCCGGCCCGGACGCGCTCCTCACCCAGAAGCCAGCCGCCATCGATCTCTGCGGCGAGCTGGGCCTCGCGTCGCGCCTTCGGCCGCAACTACAACGGAACACCTTCGTCGTCCGAAGGCAGCGCCTTCGGGAGCTGCCGGAGGCCTCGGTGCTCGGCATTCCGACGCGCTGGCTGCCGTTTGTCACCACCGACGCCTTCTCCTGGCTCGGCAAGCTGCGGATGGCGACCGAACCCTTGTGGCCGGCCGCGCCGGCGGCGGCCGACGAATCGATCGCCTCGTTCATCGGACGGCGCTTCGGGCAGGAGGCCGTCGCCTACCTCGCGGAGCCGCTGCTGGCCGGCATACACGGCGGCGATCCCGCGCAGCTCTCGATGCGCGCGGCGTTCCCACGCTTTCTGGAGCTCGAGGCGAAGTACGGCAGCGTCATCGCCGGGCTGCGGAAGATCCGCGCGGCGCAGTCCGGGTCGAACGGCCGGCACGGCGCGCCGTTCGTGTCGCTGCCCGACGGCATGTCGGAGCTCGTGGAGGCGCTGATTCGCCGGCTACCGCCGGCATCGCTGCGCACAAATGCCAGCCTGGCGAAGCTCGTGGAAACTGCCGGCGGATTCACGATCAGGCTTCAGGGTGGCGACAGACTGGACGTGCCGGCGGTCCTGCTGGCCACGCCGCCCCATGTCACGCAGGAACTGGCGCGAAGCTTCGATCCGCCGCTCGCGCATCTGTGCGGCCGCGTCCGGGCGGCGTCGGTCGTCACCGTCGCGCTGGGCTTCGCGCGGTCGGCTGTCCGACATCCGTTGAACGGTGCCGGCGTCGTGGTGCCTCGACGGGAGCAACTCACTATTCGAGCGCTCAGCTGGGTGTCGTCGAAATGGGCCGACCGCGCGCCCGCCGATCGCGTGCTGCTGCGGGCTTACCTTGGCGGCATCAACGATCCGGACGCCATCGAATGGAGCGACGACGCGCTGATCGCCGCCGCGTGTCGCGATACGGCGGCCCTTGTCGAGACGATCGGCGACCCAGAATTGGCGCGCGTGTATCGCTGGCGGGATTCGACGCCGCAACTCGAGGTGGGTCACGGCGACTTGATGACGGCCATCGAAAGCCGGCTCAACCTGCGACCGAACCTGATGATCAGCGCCTCGGGCTTTCGTGGGACGGGGATTGCCGATTGCGTGGCCGATGGCAGACGTCAGGCGGTGCGCGCGGCGGATTGGCTTCAACGGGCGGGCTACGCGGCGCACGAAGCCAGCGCGCCGACGGCGTGATGAGTTCAGGCGGGCATGGTCAGAAGGCCGTGACCTTTTGTCGGGCGTCGGCGATCAGCGTTTTCACGCGTGCGACGGCGGGGTAATCGGGATTGGTTTGCAGCAGCTTCTCCCACGCGGCGGCGGCGCCGGCGTAATCGTGTTTGCCGTCGGCGCGTACGATGCCGACGTTGAAGAGCGTTTGCGCGTGCGTGGCGTTGACGGTCAACGAGCGCTCGTATTGCGCCAGCGCGTCGTCCGGGCGGCCGGCGTACCACAGCGCGGTGCCAAGGTCGGTGCTCACGTTGATGTCGTTCGGGTTGAGCGTGAAGGCCTGTTGATAGAAGCCGATGGCTTCGAGATAGCGCTGCGCATCGTAGAGCAGGTTGCCAGCTTTGACCGCGGCTGCGAGATTTTTCGGATCGCGCGCGAGGATTTCCCGGTACGCGCGCAATTCTGATTCGTCGACGACCGGCGTCGGCGCCGCTGGCGGAGGAGCGGTAGTGGCCGCGGCAGATGGCGCCGCCCGTCCGTTTTCGACCGCAACGATGTAGCCGGCGAGCCCGCCGAACATCAGTGCGGCAACGGTGTAGACAATCCAGGCGTACTGGGCGGGCGACTCATCGTATTCGCGCATATCCGTGAGGAAAGCACAACCCGTACCGAGTTGGCTATGATGTCACTTCAAGCATTCATGTCTGCCGTGTCTCAATTTCGCCCGGACGACGAAACCGGCGGCCTTCTGCGCGCGATTGTCGAATCGTCTGACGATGCCATCATCGGCAAGTCGCTCGACGGAACGATTGTCAGCTGGAATGCGGGTGCGCAGCGGATGTACGGATACACGCCGGCGGAAGCGGTCGGCCAGTCGATCGCGCTGATCGTTCCGGCCTCTCAACGGGAAGAACTTGAGCGCATCTCCTCTGAGATTGCGCAGGGACGCCGCGTCGCGTCGCATGAAACCGTTCGCGTGACGCGCGACGGTCGCCTCCTCCACGTGTCGCTCACGGTGTCGCCCATCATCGACGCGACCGGCCGGGTTGTCGGGGCATCAGCGATTGCGCGAGACATCACGGAAGCCAAGCGCGTCGAAGCGGCCTTGCGCGCCAGCGAAGAGCGCTACCGTTCGATCATCGATTCCGCCGTCGACGCGATCATCGTCATCGATCGCCGCGGCCGGGTCGAAGCCTTCAATACCGCTGCCGAGCGGCTGTTCGGCTATGCCGCGAAGGACGTGCTGGGCCGCAACGTGAACGTGCTGATGCCGCAGCCGTACCAAGGAGAGCACGATCACTACATGGCGCGCTATCTCACCACCGGCGAGAAGCGGATCATCGGCATCGGTCGCGAGGTCCCGGCAAGGCGCAGGGACGGGACGACGTTTCCGGTCCACCTGTCGGTCGGCGAAATGACGATCGACGGCGAGCCGAAGTTCACCGGGATTCTGCACGACCTGACCGCGCGCGTGGCGCTCGAGACGCAGCTGCGCGAACAGGCGGCGCTGACGCGTCTCGGCGAGATGGCGGCCGTCGTTGCGCACGAGGTGAAGAACCCGCTCACCGGCATTCGCGGCGCCGTACAGATCATCGGCAGCCGCCTGCCGGCAGGCAGCCGCGATGTCGAGGTCATCAAGGAGATCGTGGCACGTATCGACACGCTGAACGACCTGATGAAGGACCTGCTGTTGTTCGCCCGCCCCCCTCAGCCGCGGTTGGCGCCGACCGATCCGCGGCCGATCCTCGAGACGGTCGTCAACCTGGTTCGCCAGGATCCCGGGGCGCGCGAGATCGCGATCCAGGTGAAGGCAACGTCCGATACCATCGTGGCGGACCAGGAGCTCCTCAAGCTCGTGATTCAGAATTTTCTGCTGAATGCCGTGCACGCCATCAACGGCCCCGGATCGATTCAGATCGATGTGCACACGATCGGCTCGATGTGCCGCATGACCGTGACGGACAGCGGCCCCGGCATACCGCCGGAAGTCCGTGAGAAGCTCTTTACGCCGTTCTTCACCACCAAGGCGCGAGGCACGGGCCTCGGGCTATCGACGGCCAAGCGCTTCGTCGAAGCGCAGGGCGGCACGATTGCCATCGACTGCCCGCCGACGGGCGGCACAAGGGTCAGCATCGAGCTGCCGCGCTTTGAAGGCGCCACTTCCCGGCGGTCCGATTCTTGAAGCATCTCGGATCGGAAGGGACCTGAGGGGCTCTGATCCGCGGGTTTTTGCCCAGCGATGCCAAATAATTCCCAGTCGCGCATCCTCGTCGTTGACGACGAGTTGTTGATCCGCTGGTCGCTCGGCGAAGCGCTGACAGCAGCGGGCTACGCCGTCGTGGAGGGGCGAGACGCGGCCGAGGCGCGCCAGGCCATTCGGGACCAGGACCACAAACCCGACGTTGTCGTGCTCGATTACCGCCTGCCGGATTCCAACGACCTCGGACTGCTGACAACCATTCGAAATGAGGCACCGACGGTTCCCGTCATCCTCATGACCGCCTATGGCACCGCGGAGGTCGTGAAGGGGGCCCTGGATCTGGGGGCCTATCGGGTCGTCAGCAAGCCGTTCGAGGTCCACGACATGGCGTCGCTCGTCACCGAAGCACTCGCCGCCCGATAGCTCTGCCCACCCCGCCGCTGGCCCGCCTTTTGATCTTCGAAGATGCGGACGCACACATGTTGGCCGAAACCGCAACTTCCACCGTCGACAAGCCGCGGAATTTCCCGGACGCTGCGAAGAAATCCACCCGGCGCTGTGTGCTGGTCGTCGATGACGAGCGCCTGCTTCGGTGGTCGGTGGCCGAAACGCTCTCGGCCCGTGGATACGACATCGCCGAGGCGACCGACGGCCGAACGGCGATGCAGGAATTCGGCGACGGCGACGGGACGGATCTCGTGCTGCTGGATCTCCGGCTGCCGGACATGTGGGATCTCCGCCTGCTGGCGCGGATCCGCGAGAAGAATCCGCAGGTTCCCGTCATCCTGATGACGGCGTTTCCGACACGGGAGATCATCGAAGAGGCGGCGGCGCTCGGCGCGTCGGTCCTGATCAAGCCGTTCGAGCTCGATCTGCTGGCCGCCACCGTGGAACGTGTCCTGACGCCGCGCGTATACTAGACCCATTCCATGCTGACGCCGACGGTGCTCGTCGTGGACGACGAGCAGCTGATTCGCTGGTCGTTGAACGACCGTCTCGCTCGCGAAGGCTACCGCGTCGTGGAGGCCGACACGGCCAAGGCCGCGATCGAGCGTCACGCCGAAGGCGTCGATCTCGTCCTGCTCGACTACAAACTGCCCGACGGAGACGGCCTGTCGGTGCTCAGGAAAATCAAAGAAGCCGACCCCGACACGCTCGTGATTCTGCTGACGGCGTATTCGACCGTCGATACGGCAGTCGAGGCGATGAAGGCTGGCGCGTACCACTACGCGAACAAGCCGTTCAACCTCGACGAAATCGCGTTGCTGGTGGAGAAGGCTCTCGAAACGACGCGGCTGCGCCGGGAAGTGCGGGCGCTGCGCGCGAGCCAGGCGCGGCCGTACAGCGTCGATCGCATCGTGGGGAACAGCCAGCCGATTGCGGCCGCGAAGGCGCTGCTGCAGAAGGTGGCGGGCAGCCCGGCGTCCACGGTGCTGCTCACGGGCGAGAGCGGCACCGGTAAGGATCTCGCGGCAAAGGTGCTGCACTACGCGAGCGATCGCGCGTCGCGGCCGTTCATGAACATCACCTGCTCGGCGTTGCCCGAGCAGATTCTGGAGAGCGAGCTGTTCGGGCACGAGCGCGGCGCCTTCACCGACGCGCGCGCACAGAAGCGTGGCCTGCTCGAGTCGGCGGACGGCGGCACTGTCTTCCTCGACGAGATCGGCGAGATGGCACCCGCACTCCAGGCCAAGCTGCTGCGGTTCCTCGAGGAGAAGACGTTCAAGCGCGTCGGCGGTGTCGCGGACATCCGGGTCGACGTGCGGGTGATCGCGGCCACGAACCGCACGCTCGAGGACGAAGTGAGGAAAGGGCGTTTCCGCGAGGACTTGTATTACCGGCTGAACGTCCTGCCCATCGTGCTGCCGCCGCTGCGCGCGCGCGCCGAGGACATTCCAGCGCTGGTCCACTTCTTCGTCGACTCGTTCAACGTCGAGTTCAAGAAGCGTGTGCGCGGCGTCAGCGACGAGGCGATGCGCCGCCTGCAGGCGTACGGGTGGCCCGGCAACATCCGCGAGCTGCGGAATGTCGTGGAACGCGCCATGCTTCTCGCCGAGGGCGACGAGCTGACCGCGAACCAGATCACGCCCGGGGGAGCGGGCGTCGCCCGAATTACCGAAGGCGTGGAGCTGCCGGCGACGGGGATCGATCTGGAACAACTCGAGCGGTCGCTGGTGGTGCAGGCGCTCGAACGAAGCGGCTGGAACCAGACGAAGGCCGCGACCCTGCTCGGTCTCAACCGCGATCAGATCCGCTATCGCATCGAGAAATTCAAGCTCGAACGGCCGACGCCGTCGTGAGAATTCACGCCTGACCGCGGAATAGTCCGCAGCCTGCCAGTTCGCCCTTCACGGCATCCCGCCAATTCGCTGGTTTTGCGGCGCCGGATTTCTGGCATGGCCGTTGCCCCGTCAACAGCGGGTGATGGACTGACCAATGACAAAACAACAGGTCGAAGCGGTCATCGAACGCATCAGGCCGTTCCTGCAGGCGGACGGCGGTGACATTGAAGTCGTCGACGTCAGCGGGCAGTGCGCCGATGTCAAGCTGACGGGCATGTGCGCCGGGTGCCCCAGCGCGCACATGACCCTGTATCTCGGCGTGGAAACCGCGCTGCGCGAAGCGATTCCGGAGTTCGATACGCTGCGCGTGGTCTGAGGTGGACAATGACCGCGACATTCACCACCGAATCGCTCGTCGTCGGCCACAGCGCGCGGATGCGCGCGGTGTTCGAGTTCCTGCGCGTCATCAGCAACAGCGACAGCACGGTGCTGATTACGGGCGAGAGCGGCACCGGCAAGGAAGTGACGGCGTCGCTGATTCACCAGTCGAGCCGCCGCAAGCACCACCCGTTCGTGCCGGTGAGCTGCGCGCTGTTCTCCGAAACACTGATTGAGTCGGAGCTCTTCGGCCACGAGCGCGGCGCGTTCACGGGCGCCATCAAGGATCGGCCTGGACGCTTCGAGCTGGCCGATACCGGCACGATCTTCCTGGACGATATCGACGACGTGCCGCTGTCAATGCAGGTCAAGCTGCTGCGCGTGCTTCAGAACCGGACGATCGAACGGCTCGGCGGCACTCGGACGGTGCCGATCAACGTCCGCGTCCTCGCCGGCACAAAGCGCGATCTGAAGCAGATGGTGGCGGAGGGCAAATTCCGGGAGGATCTCTACTACCGTCTCAACGTTCTGCCAGTGGTGCTGCCGCCGCTGCGCGAACGTCGTGAGGACATCCCGGTCCTGATGGAGCATTTTCTGCGGCAGTATTTCCGCAAGAGCGGCGAGGATGCCCCGCGGGTATCTGACGCGGTGTTGCAGGCGTTCATGCGGTACAGCTGGCCCGGCAATGTGCGAGAGTTGGAGAACGCCTGCGAGCGCATCGCCCAGACGTGCACCTGCGGCACCGTCCGCATCGGGTGCATGTCGGCGTCGATTCTGTTCCGCGCCGCCTCGCAACCCGCCGACCTCGTGGTCCCGGCGCCGGCGGCGCCACAGCAAGTCGTGCCCATAGCCCTCGACGATCGCATCCGCGAACTGGAGTCGAATCTCATCTCGTGGGCGTTGAACGTGAGCCACGGCAACAAATCGCGGGCCGCGGAGCTGCTCCAGATCAAGCGGTCGACGTTGGGCGATCGCATCGTGCGCTGCGGGCTGTCGGGTCATAGCGCCGATGAGGGCGCCGCAGATCCGCCGGCGTCGGGCCTGCCCAGAGAACAAGCAGCAGGGCCTTAGTCCGGGGCGTGGGTGGTTGAGCCGCTACCGCACGCCGATGCGATGAGGGAATAGGCCAGCGCCGGAGAGCGGCGCTGGCCCCTTGCGACCGTAATTACTGAGAACCCGCGGCGTTGAGCCCCGTCACGTGCACGCGATACGCCAGGGTCCAGTCCTTGCGGAATGCGTCCTGGGCGTCTTTCAACGACATCTTGCCCGCGCAGACCTTGTCGTGCAGCTTGAGGCCGAGTGCCTCCTTCGCGCTGAATGTGAAGGCCCCGTTGCCGCGAAACGGCCACAGGTTGTCAGGATCGTTGCTGCCGCCGAGCGCGACCGGCACCAGGTGATCCAACTCGCCCGAGAATTGTTCCGG
>Ga0068863_100006083_pt1 | contig 11838 bp, 8 predicted proteins | sample KBSSwiS62_FD_66596 | JGI IMG/M metagenome (GOLD analysis project Ga0068863, IMG submission 66596) | Switchgrass rhizosphere microbial communities from Kellogg Biological Station, Michigan, USA - KBS Switchgrass S6-2 | ecosystem: Host-associated > Plants > Roots > Rhizosphere > Soil ...
GAACTGGAACTCCGGCTGCGCGATCGGCTCCAGCAGCGGCCGAAGGTAGCCCAGGACGGCCTCGGCATCGACCTCGACCGACGGTTTGACGAATCCTTCGTCGCGCAGGCCTTGCAGGACCGCATCGGCCTCATCGGCCAGCGCAAGGCGGGTCAGGCGCCCGATCGGCTCCGGGTGACCACCGGGAAGCCGTGCCACCGCACCGAAATCCAGCACTCCGAGCCGGCCGTCGTCGAGCAGCCGGAAATTGCCCGGATGCGGGTCGGCATGCAGCAACCCGGCGCGTTGCGGGCCGGAGAAGTGCAATGTGGACATCAAGTATCCGGATCGGTTGCGCTCGTCCGGCGTACCGTCGGAGATCACCTTCGCCATCGGCTTGCCGTCGATCCACTCGGTGACGATCACCTTGTCGGACGCGGCGACCACGTTCGGGATGCAGATTTCGTCGTCGTTCTTGTAGGCCGCGGCGAACGCCCGCTGCGCCTGGGCCTCCAGCCGATAGTCCAGCTCTTCGGTGATCCGAGCGCGCAGCTCGGCCAGCAACGGCTTCACATCGAGCCCGGGCTGCACCACGCGGAACAACGACGCGAGGCGGCTGAGCTGGGCCAGGTCCGCGAGCAGAGCCGGCCCCGCGCCGGGATACTGGATCTTCACCGCCACCCGGCGCCCGGTCTTGGCGCGAGTCTTCCAGACCGCGCGGTGCACCTGACCGATGCTCGCCGCGGCGGCCGGCGTCTCCTCGAAGTCGAGGAACTTGCTGGGCCAGTCCGGACCGAGTTCGGCGGCGAGGACCCTGGCCACCGTCGCGGCCGGCAGCGGCGGAGCCGCTTCCTGCAGCTTGGTGAGCGCTTGACGGTACGGGCCGGCAAGCTCCTCCGGCAGCGCTGCCTCGAACACCGACAGGGCCTGGCCGAATTTCATCGCGCCGCCCTTGAGCTGGCCCAGCACGCTGAAAAGCTGCTCGGCCGTACGCTCCTGGATCTGCGCCGAGACCACGTCGGCGGCGACGCCGGAGACCCGCTTGCCGAGTCCCAGCGCGGCGCGTCCGGCATACCCCAGGGGCAGCGAGGCCAATTTTGCAGTACGGCTCACGGCCCGCCGCGGTATGTCGGTCACCAGCTCATTGAACAGCACCACGCTGAGGCTCGTATGACCCAGAGTCCGGACTGTCCGATCCGCCACTCCGGCGGCGACCGCGCGACCGGTGACCGCGGCAGTCACACCGCGGGTGCGGAGCCCAGCTTCGGCGGCGCGGCGGGGCACCGGAGTTGATCTCGAAGCTGGCGCCGAACGTCGCCACCGGACCGCCGTCGACATAAGCCAGCACCTGTCCAGCGGCCATCCCGACCGCGATGGTGACGGTCGCGATGGCAATCGGCATCGGTTCGTCGGCGCTGGTGGTCAGTTGAGCGGTCAGCGCCGGCCACGCCGGGTCACGATCTCGCCGGTGCAGATCCAGGCAGTTCAGGCATGGTGAGCCGGCTGGCGCCACCAACGGACCGACCAGCAGGGCGTTGTCTCGCTCCTCGATCAGCAGGTGCGGCAGCTGGCGGCGGGCGTACCCGTAAGCGAGGGTTTCAGCCGGGACGGACGGCCCGATCTGGATCACGAAGGTGGCGTTGCCCTCGCGGAGCGAAGTGGTGACCGCATGCGGGGCGGCGCGCAGGACGGCGTCGGCCACCGCGGTGCGCAGCGGGCGCCCGCGGTCGTCATGGCCGATCCCGCCGACCGCGGTGTCGGCAGCGTCGGCACGCCCGGCGACCGCGGTGTCGATGTGACCGACTCCGGCGGCTGCGAGCACCGATCCCAGCGGTGCGGCGATCCGGGCCGGGCCACTGATCAGCACCGCGCTCGCGGCCCGGCGGCGGAGTGCCTCGGCCGGTTTGGCCAGCCGGCGCATGCGCCGCGAGTGCTGGGCGCCGTCCAGCGCCAGCGCGGCCGACTCGGCACGCAACCGGCGCTGCCAGGTCTCCGGCATCGAGATCGGCAGCAGCTCATCGGTGGCCAGCAGCAACCCGGCGGTACGCAGGCTGGCCAGCAGGTCGGTGACCGGTGCCGACGGGATGCCGAACCCGCCCGCCTCGTGGACTATGCCGCGCTCGGTGCGGGTGCCGTCCAGCAGACTCAGCACCCGGGCCAGAGCCGGATGGTTGATCTCGAGCAGCACCCCGGTCGCGGCGTCGACGCCAAGCTGCAGCGTGTGGCCATCGCGCCAGAGCCGGCGGAGACCGGGCAGGAGGGTGAGTCGACCGCGCATACCGGCAGAGTGCCGTTGTCCGGCGGAAACGTGTTCGTTGTCCACAGGCGCAGCGACGTTGTGCACGTCCTTGTCCACAGGCCTGACCGGACTTATCCACAGGCGTGTGGACGAACTGTCGGCTACCCGATAGAAAAAGATCTTGGCGGCCGCCCCACTCCGCGAAGCGGCGCGACCGCCAAGATCTCATCGGTACGGCCCAGTCGCACCAGGACGGAGCGGCCGGCCGTCCCGAGACGGTTCGGCTCAGGCTTTACCGAGGATGCGGTTGACCGTGGTGCCGCACACGGGGCACGGCCCCTTGGCCATGCGCATTCCGGTCTTACTGATCGCCACGGTGCCTTCGAAGTCGCGCTTCTCCTTGCACTTGACGCAGTAGCCGTTGTACATCTCGGCCTTCTCGGCCACGGTGTCCTCCTAGTGATCTTTGACGCTCGCGGAGCGCACTGCGAGCGCTCGACGAGATCTACTGTGCCCCGCGTCTGCGCGCTCTGTATGGCGTTCCGCTGGGGACACGCCGGGATCATACCCGCGAACGACGTAGAAAGTGACATATCGGGCGCGAATTCGCGCTCAAATCGGGCCGAAATCAGCGCTCAGCGAACGCTCAAATCGCGATCTTCCACGCTCAACTTGGGGTTTCGGGCCGCTCGACCCGGCGAACGGCGCGGCTGGCAGTTCCACACCTCCCCCGTGGATCTTGCGAAGTTGTGGTGGCTATAGCCCTCCCAACGTCGCAAGATCCACGGGGAGACGCGGGGAAGCGGCGGGGAGGCGCGGGGGAAGCGGGGGAGGCGACGCGGGAACGGCTTGGGGGCACCGCGGTGCGGAGGTGAGGGGCGGCGATGGTGGGACCGTAAAGATCATCCGGGCCAAGATCATAAAGAATCTTTCGGATAAACGGCAATCAATCAGCTCAAGACCGGCGCCACCTGGAAGGACAAGTCTTGCGGACCCCTGGGCGCCCCCGGCTAGCGTGCCAACGTGGGCAAAGCGGGGGTCAAGAATCTGGTCAAGCAGCCAGATCGACGAGCAGACGTGGAAGTGCGGCGCAGCCAGCGCCGACACCGTACTGTGTCGGCCTATCGCGACGGCAGCCGGGTCGTGATCCTGATTCCGGACCAGTTCACTCGTGCCGAAGAGCGCGAATGGGTGGACAAGATGCTGGAACGCCTCAACGCGCGGGATACCCGGGCGAAGCGCACCGACGCCGAACTGACCCTTCGAGCCGCCCGCCTGGCCCGCCGATACCTCCCGGAGCACCCAGACGCCGCCAACCCATCGAGCGTGCGCTGGGTGGCCAATCAGAACGGTCGCTGGGGCTCCTGCACGCCGGCCGACGGGACTATCCGAATCTCCGAGCGGATCATGGACATGCCCCAGTGGGTGATCGACTACGTCGTGCTGCACGAAGTCGTCCACTTGGTCGTTCCGAGCCACGATGCCGAGTTCTGGGCGCTGGTCAGTCGCTATCCCAAGGCCGAACGCGCGCGGGGATACCTGGAAGGGGTCGCCGCGATCTCCGGCACCGGCATGCACGAAGATTGATGTCGTGACTCGCCGCGTTGTCGTCGTACCGCTGACGGCCCCGACCTGGACCCCACCGGGCCTGGATCCGCGGGCGTGGCGCCGGGCGCTCGCGGACGACGCGGTCGATCTTCTGGCGACCTTGGCCGAGGTGGAGCCGGCGCTCGCGGTGGAGACCTCCGACCGCGACTTCGCCGCCGCCGTGGCCTGGCCCGGGATGAGGGTGTACGCGTTGGCTCAGCCGACCGTGGCATCGGTCCTGGAGGCCGCCGCTGCGGATGGCTTCGAGCAGGCCGCGATCATCGCCGCGGATGCGCCGGACCTGCCCGGCATGCTGATCGCCAAGCTGCTGCGCCCGTTGACCACCCGCGATGCCGCCGCAGCACCGGCCGCCGGCGACCCGACCGGACTGCTCGGGCTCGCCGCCCGGCTGCCGATGCCGACCTGGCTGCCGGATGTGGACTTGGACACGGCGACGGTGCAGAGCATCCGCGCGGCGGCCCCCGCGGCCACGGAGATCATCGGAACGCCTGGCTGGCATCGTCTGCGTACGCCGGACGCGCTGAGTCGGCTCGATCCGGATCTGGATGGCTGGGACGCCACCCGCGACCTGCTCAGCCGCGGCCTGCTGGCGAACCGCTAGGACTTCGGCGTCTCGCCATCGTCGGGCTTCGACTCGTCGGTGCCTGAGTCTGGCTTCGACTCGCCGTTGCCCGGCTGCTCGCCGGACGTGCCCGCCTGCTCGCTGGAGGCGCTCGCCTGCTCGCCGGACGCGCTCGCCTGCTCGTCGGTGCCCGAGTCCTCCGCCGATTCCGTGGCCGCACCCGGCTCCTCGGCCGGTGGAAGCGAGTTGAAGAGGTCCTCGATGTTGCCGAAGTCCAGCTGGGACTGCGCGTAGGCCTGCGGATCGGCGAAGTCGTCGGCGGTCGGAAGCAGATCCGGGTGGTCCCAGATGCTGTCCCTGCCGGAGATTCCGCGGTGTTCGGTGAGAGCCGCCCACAGCGCCGTTGCCTCGCGGAGCCGGCGCGGCCTCAGCTCCAGCCCGACCAGCGCACCGAAGGTCTGCTCGGCCGGGCCACCGGCGGCGCGACGGCGACGGAACGTCTCGGCGAGAGCGGCGATATTCGGCAGCCGATCGCCGGCCCCGGTCTCCACCACATGTGCCACCCAGCCCTCGATCAGTGCCAGGGTGGTTTCCAGCCGGTTAAGGGCGGCCTTCTGCTCCGGGGTGTCGTCCGGGCTGAAGATCCCCTCGAGCGCGAGGTCCTGCATGCTCTCCGGATTCGCCGGATCGATGTTGCCCATCGCTTCTTCGATCGCGTCCCGGTTGACCTTGATCCCGGCGGCGTAGGCCTCAACGGCGCCCAGCACGTGCGCGCGCAGCCACGGCACGTGGCTGAACAGGCGCTGGTGCGCGGCTTCCCGGAGGGCGACATAGAGCAGCACTTCGGACGGCTCCAGCGACAGCCCTTCGCCGTACGCAGTGATGTTGGCCGGAACCAGCGCGGCGGTGCCCGCCGGTCCGAGCGGAAGTCCGATGTCGCCGGTGCTCAGCACCTCCGCGGCGAGCGAGCCGAGGGCTTGCCCCAGCTGACCGCCGAAGAGCGCGCCACCGAGGGCTGCCACCATCGACGACATCGGGCCGAGCTGATCGCGCATCTCTTCCGGGACCAGATCGCCCATCGCCGCGACCATCCGGCCGGCGACCGGATCGCACAGCTTCTGCCAGATCGAGATGGTGTTGTTGATCCACTCCGAGCGCTTCCAAGCCTCGGTCATGCTGATGCCGGACGGCAGCGCGGTGGCATCCTCCAGCCAAAGATCGGCGAGCCGCAGATTTTCGGTCACCTGATGGCGTTCCAGTGGCGTCACCGCTGGATCGCCCGGTGCTGTGGGCGCTTCCTCGGCGGGAATCTCAGCCGTGGTGTCCTCGGCCGGCTCCTCGGTGGGAATGCCGAATCCCATCGGCAGCTGGCCGCCGAACGTGCCGATTGCACCCATTCCGGGCATGCCACCAGGCGGCGTGGTCAGCGACGCGAGCGCGATCTGCTTGGCCAGATCCCAGTTGACCGGGCCGTCGCCGGTCATCCCCGAGAACATCTGCTGCACCTGGTTCAGGAACTGCTGCATGGACGCGGGGTCGTTGGGATCGGGCATGCCGCCGGGCATCTGGAATCCGAAGGGTACATCAGGCACGTTGTCGACACTACGCGGTCGCCGCAGCCGCGGCCCATCTGCTTCGCGCACAGCGGAGCGGATAGGCTCGCGCCATGAACCGTCGCGCGACCACTCTGACCGCCGGCATTGCGCTGCTCATCGCCCTCGTCGTGCTGGCGTGGAACGCGCCGGTCAAATACATCACCATCGAGCCGGGACCCACCTTCGACACCCTGGGCCAGGCCAAGGGCAAGGCACTGATCACCGTCAGCGGTGCGCCGGCGACCAAGTCCGATGGCCAGTTGCGAATGGTGACCATCGGCGAGCTGCAGGGCATGAGCACGTTCGACGTGATCAAGTCGTGGCTGAACAAAGACGACGCCACGGTGCCGCGCGAGGTCCTCATTCCGGAGGGTCAGACCCAGCAGCAGAGCGACCAGCAAAGCGCCGACGACTTTAAGAGCTCGCAGGCGTCCGCGGTCACCGTGGCGCTGCGGCACCAGGGCTACCCGGTCCAGGTAAAGGTCGGCAAGGTGGTCGACGGGATGCCGGCGGCCGGCAAGTTCCAGGTCGGGGACATCATCACGTCGATCAACGGTCAGAAGCTCCTATCCAGCCAGGACGCGATCAACACGATCCGGGCCAAGCCCGCCGGCACCAGCTTCAAGGTCGACTTCATCCGCAACGGCCAGGCGCAGCAGACCGAGGTCACGTCCGCGGCCGGCAAGGACGGTGCTCCGCCGCAGGTCGGTCTTGAACTGTCCCAGGAGCAGCCATCCCCGATCAAAGTCACGTTCGACCTGGACAACGTCGGCGGTCCGAGCGCCGGTCTGATGTTCACGCTCGGCATCATCGACAAGCTCGACCCCGCCGACCTGACCGGCGGCAAGATCATCGCGGGCACCGGAACGATGGATGACGACGGCAACGTCGGCTCGATCGGTGGCATCCCGCAGAAGTTGGTGGCCGCCTACGACGCCGGCGCTCGGGTGTTCCTGACCCCGGCGGACAACTGCACCGAGGCACTCGGCCACCCGGTGAAGGGCCTGGAACTCGTCAAGGTCAGCACCATCGACGACGCGCTCAAAGCGCTGCAGCAGATCCGCGACGGGAAGCAGCCGACTCTCTGCACGAAGTGATCGCGCAGTAGCCGGCGCTCGCCTTAGACGAGTTCCCAGCGAATCCCGTCCGGCCGGTTGGCGGCAGTCGCTGGACAGACCTCGTAGTCTGGATCTCTCCAGGAGCCTGGTCCTGGCACCCCGGTAGCGGCCACAGCGCGGCGGCGGGGATTCCGGAGCAGGCGCCGCGGCCGTTTCGGCGGCCGTACCAGGGCCGCCACGGCGGCTGTAGGCAATTGGCGAGGCGGGCAGAGTGGTAATGCGTTCACCAATGCCGCGGGTCAGCAGGCGCGGTCGGCTCTTCCTGGTCGGCGCCGTGACGCTGGCAGTGTTGCTGCTGCTGGCCGGCGGGCTGGTCGACATCCTGACCGACCGCTTGTGGTTCAAGGAAGTCCACTACTCGCGCGTCTACAGCACCATGCTCTGGACTCGGATCGGGTTGTTCTTCGTCTTCGGCGCGCTGATGGCCGGGATCGTCGGCGGCAACCTCTATCTCGCGTACCGGCTGCGGCCGTTGCTGCGTCCGCGGTCGGCGGAGCAGCACGCCCTGGACCGTTATCGAATGATCTTCCAGCCTCGGATCGGGCTGTGGATCGGCGTGATCACCGGCTTCATCGGCCTGTTCGCTGGGCTGTCCGGGCAGGGCCAATGGCAGCGCTGGTTGCTATTCCGCAACGGCGGGTCGTTCGGCGTGAAAGATGCGCAGTTCGGTGTCGATGTGGGGTGGTATATCTTCCGGTTCCCGTTCTGGCGCTATCTCCTCGGCGTCGGGTTTACCACCATCTTCCTGTCGTTGTTCGCCGCGCTGGCGGTGCACTACCTGTTCGGCGGCATCCGGCTTCAGGGCGAGGGCGACCGGATGACGACCGCCGCCCGGGTGCACCTGTCGACGCTGGTCGCGCTGTTCGTGGGGCTGAAGGCCATCGCCTACATCCTGGACCGGCGGGCACTGGTGCTGAGCCACAACTCGAACATCAACCTCTGGGGCGCCGGCTTCACTGACGTCAACGCACTGCTGCCGGCCAAGCAGATCCTGATGTGGATCTCGGTCATCGTCGCGGTAGCGATCCTGGTCTTCTCCAACGCCTGGGTGCGCAACCTGGTGTGGCCCGGGATGGCGCTCGGACTGCTGGTGGTCGCGGCGATCGCGGTCGGTGGCATCTACCCGTGGGCGGTGCAGACGTTCCAGGTCAATCCGAACACCCGGGACAAGGAAGCCACCTACATCCAGCGCAGCATCGACGCGACGCGGCAAGCCTTCGGCCTCAACATCGCCACCACAACGCAGTACCCATCGGCGAACCAGACACCGCCGCCGACGCTGGCCACCGACACCGACACGGTGCCGAACATCCGCCTGTTGGACCCAGCGGTGGTCGCCGACACCTTCACCCAGCTGCAGCAGGTCCGCGGCTTCTACGACTTCGGTAAGAAGCTGGACATCGACCGCTACACCATCAACGGCAAGACCCAGGACTACGTCGTCGGTATCCGCGAGCTGGACTACAACAGCGCGCAGGGCCAAACCTGGAACTGGCAGAACACCCACACCATTTACACCCATGGGTACGGCTTCGTCGCCGCGCCCGCGAACAAGACGGTGTGCCTGGGCGTTCCGTATTTCGTTTCGGGGTTCCTCGGCGCCGAGTCGCCGGTGGAGGGTGTTTCGCCGAATGAGTCCTGTCAATCGCCCGCGGACCAGATCCCGGCCGGGGAATCGCGGATTTACTACGGCGAAGGCATGGGGTCCTACGCAGTCGTCGGCCGCGATGCCGGCCAGTCGCCGGTGGAGTTCGACCGGCCCGGCGGCGGCAAGGGCGGCGACGAATACGTCACCTACAACGGCAACGGCGGCATCTCGGTCGGGTCCTATTGGCGCCGGCTGCTCTACGCGTACAAGTACAAGGAACCGAACTTCCTGATCTCCAGTGTCTTCAACCAGAACAGCAAGGTGCTCTACGTCCGGGATCCGCGGGAACGGGTCGAGAAGATCGCGCCGTGGTTGACCGTGGACGGCGATCCCTACCCGGCGGTCGTCAACGGCCGGATCACCTGGGTTCTGGACGGCTACACCACCGCGTCGACATATCCCTACTCGACTCAGGTCGACCTGCGCTCGGCCACCTCGGATGCCCAGGTCGGCGAGGGCGTGGCAACCCAAGCCGAGGAGAACATCAATTACCTGAACAATTCGGTGAAGGCGACGGTTGATGCCTACGACGGCACCGTGAAGCTCTACGCGTTCGGCCAGGACCCGATCCGGGATGCCTGGAACAAGGCGTTCGGCGGCGACGTGGTCCAGCCCGAGTCGGACACCCCTCCGGAGTTGGCCGCGCACTTCCGCTATCCCGAGGACCAGTTCAAGGTGCAGCGCGAGCTGCTGGCCCGGTTCCACGTCACCGACTCTGCCGGCTTCTACTCCAAGCAGGACTTCTGGCAGGTTCCGCCGGATCCCACGCAGAGCAACCCGGACGTTAAGCAGCCGCCCTACTACCTGCTGACGCAGATGCCGGGTCAGGCGTCGACCACGTTCCAGTTGGTGACCGCGATGACGCCGGTGAATCGGCAGAATCTGCAGGCATTGATCAGCGGTTCCTACCTCAACGGCAAGCCGGCGTTGCAGATCCTGGAAGTGCCGAACGATCAGCAGCAAACTGTCAACGGCCCACAACTGGCGCAGCAGAAGATGGTGGCGCCGGCAGATGTGAAGAGCCAACTGACTCTGTTCGGCAGCAGCGCGGCCTTCGGCAACCTGCTGTCCCTGCCGATCGGCGGCGGGATGCTCTATGTGGAGCCGCTCTATATCCAGTCCGGGGCCGGCGGCCAAACCGCGACCAACACGTATCCGCAGCTTAAGAAGATCCTGATGGCCTACGGCGACTACGTCAGCTTCGCGGACACGGTCGACCAGGGCATCGCGGATCTGCTGAATCAGGCGAAGACCGGCCAGCCGGCGGTAACGCCACCGGCCACCAACCCGGGCACCAACAACGACGCTCTCTCGGCCGCTGTCGGGAAGATCAACAAGGCACTGCAGGATCTCCAGAAGGCGCAGACCGCCGGCGACTTCGCCGCCTACGGCAATGCGCTCAAGGAACTGCAGGCCGCGGTCGATGAATACAACAAGGCAAAGGGAGCGACGCCGGCACCGACTCCGACGGCCTCACCGGGCGGCTAACGCCGCTTCGATCGCTTCTTCGGGGTACGCAGATCGTTTCGACGCCTGGAGTGCCTCGAAGAAGTCGTGCAGGACGACCGCCGCGGCTGCGTGCCGAGCCAGCACACCATCGGCGGGTCCGCCACTTTCGGCGGGTCCGCCGACCTTGGCGACTTGCCGCACATGGTCGATCGGTTCGGCGTGTCCGTTGAGTCGTGCCGCCGTCATCGCCAGCATCAGTGAGCTCATGGCCCGGTCGTAGGCCCCGTGGGTGCTGATGAACGCGCGCTCGGCGGCCGACAGCTCGAACTGCGTCGAGGTGGCCAGGCCGAAGTCGGTGATGTAGATCCGGTCGTCATCGGCCATCACATTGTGGAAATGCGCGTCGAAGTGCAGCAGCCCGTTGCGGTTCATCACATCGACCGCTTCCAGCAGCTCGGTCTCGACTCGTTCCAGAGCGTCCGGGTGATCGCGCAGCCACTCGTGCACGTGAGCCGGCGCGAACTCGAGAAACACCACGACGCTGGCGGTGGCCCGATCAATCGCCTGGTGCCGGGCGTCGATCTGGGCGTTGCGTTCCCAGCGCTCATGCCACCAGGCGTCGCCGGTCGTCTGCGGTTCCCGGGACAGCACCCGCCAGTGGTAGAGCAGCGGGAAACTCGGGCACTCGCCGGCGAGGACCCATTCGGTCGTCATCAGTTGGGCCTGCAGTTCGCGCCAGGCGCCGAAGCCGGCCGATCCGACGCCGTACTGGTAATGGGTCGGAAGATCAAAGATGTTGGCCGTGCTCATCGGGTTCTGCTGTTCGACTTCGGTCAACGGGATCCGTTTGACGAAGGTCGGCACTCCGGCGATATCCAGGCGGTAGGTCGGGCCACCGATACCCTCGCCAAGCGCGGTGGCCCGCTCCAGCCGCGCGATCACCTCGGAGTCGGTGAGCCGGGCCAGTTCGCTGCTGGCGTTCGCGTACGCGATCTTGCGCTCCGACATGGTCAGGAGCGTAGTCACGCGCGATACATGATCGCGAAGCCTTTACCACGCCCTGGCGTGGCTTGCGATTCATGATCATGGTCACACAAGCCACCGGGATACTGGTTTGGCAGCTCCGCCAGCGGTGCGCTAGTGTTGGCAAGCCGACGCGGGGTGGAGCAGCTCGGTAGCTCGCTGGGCTCATAACCCAGAGGTCGCAGGTTCAAATCCTGTCCCCGCTACCACGAGAGACGCCCGCTTGGAGATCACTCCAAGCGGGCGTTCTGCTTTAGGTCTTCGCGGCCTTACGCGACCGGTATGCATTGACGGCCGCACGATTGCCGCAGATCTCATCGCAGAATCGCTTCGACCGGTTCTTAGACAGATCCACCAGCACATCGCCGCATGTGGGGTATGCGCATATCCGCAGCCGGTCCAGCTCGCCGGCGCGGACTACGTCGGCGAACGCCAACGCGGCCTCGACCGCCATCCGAACCGCCAGCGGCGCGTCCGGCGTCGTCGCGTGCAGGTGGTACGGCTCGGCTCCGTGTCGTACGAGTTGAGGCAGCGCAGACGACTCGCGGAGCAGCTCGTTGGCGATCTCTACGACACCTGACTCGTCGGCGTCCCAGAACGGTCGCAGCCGCCGCCGG
>Ga0068863_100006086_pt1 | contig 11836 bp, 7 predicted proteins | sample KBSSwiS62_FD_66596 | JGI IMG/M metagenome (GOLD analysis project Ga0068863, IMG submission 66596) | Switchgrass rhizosphere microbial communities from Kellogg Biological Station, Michigan, USA - KBS Switchgrass S6-2 | ecosystem: Host-associated > Plants > Roots > Rhizosphere > Soil ...
CCGACTACCTCGACGCTGGCCGGAACAATATCCGCTATTCGGGCGGCATCGACCAATCGGACGACGGCATCGCGAACCTGGGAGTGATCTTGCACCTGGGCTCAAACCAGGCGCCGGCGGCGCGAGTCGCCGCTCCGGACTCTTACAACGGCCGCCTGGTGGTGGCGAACTCCGCGAGTCACCCAAACCGCGTCTGGTTCACGGAAGCCTTGAAGCCCTCCTCCTTCCCCGGCTCCGGCAGTGAGCAGGATGGCAATTGGGTGGACATCGGCACGGACGAGGGAGATGCCATCCTCGCCATGAGCTGCAAACCCGGGTACATGCTGTTCTACCGGCAGAGGAGCATCTGGCGCCTGGTCGGGGACTTCGCCGATGTGAACAGCCGGATCGAGCCGCTCATGCCCTCCATGGGGATCGTGGGGCCCCGGGCGGTGGTCTCCACCTCCGTTGGTGACTTCGCGGTGATGAAACAGGGGCTTTACCAGGCCGTCTACCGAATCACCGATTTCGAGCACCGGCTCTCGATGAAGGTGGAAGCGATCGTCGGCGGCGCGATCGGTTCGGAAAACTACGACCCGCTGGACGTCTCCGCGCGCGACAAGTGCGCACTCGGCTATCAGCTGGGGCGCCTCTGGTTCTCCTATCCGGATACCGGGCACTCCGTGAATTTTCGGACCCTGGTCTACGACACCTCAACCGACCGCTGGTTCTCGCGCCAAGAGGGCTTCCAGGTCTTCTGCAACGGTTCGAGCTTCTTCTTTGGCGGCGGGGCGGACGGGGACGGCAAGGTCTATTCCCTCGAGGACGGCTGGATCGACGACGCCACCAATACCCCGCTGGCATTCCAGTCAGCCTATCTGGACGCGGACCGCACGGATAGAGAGAAGACCTGGGGGGATCTGGTGATCAACCACAACCTGGCCGGCGGAACGTTGACGGTGACGGTGGTGACGAACAAGAACGCCAATCCGACGACGGACTTCATCAACCTGACGACCATTACCAGTTCAGTAATGACGCGCCAGGTGATTCCGCTGAACTACCCCGGCGGATACGTGACCACTGCGCTGCGTGGGAAGCCGATCCGGGCCCTGAATCTGGCAGTGAGGCTCTATGGCTCCGGGCCCAACACCGCGCCGGGAGTCCTGATCGACTCGCCGATCGTGGTGCATTACTACCTCGAGGCGCGCAAGGGGCGGACGTTTGACACCGGGATCACCAGCCATGGGCTCGATGGAGTGGGCACGATCGACATGGTGGAGCTGGACTGCGATACGACGGACGGCGCCGCCACCCTGGTGATTTCTTCGGACATCCCAGGCGGAGTGATGGCGGACCGGACCGCGGGAGGCCTGGCCGTGGCGCAGACCTCAGGGCGCCAGGTGCTCAAGATCGCTCTGGGAACACCGGTCAATGGCCGGAGATTCCGGCACCAGGTCACGAGCACCACAGGCTTTCAGATTTACGGCTACCGCGTGCGGATTTTGCCCATTGGGGTGTACGCGGATGGCTCCCAGAGCGACTTCTGGGTCACGGGCGCGATGGCGGCTGGAATCTAGCCGCAGGCCAACATTTTTGTAGGACTGGTTTTCCGGAGGAGCCCACCGCAAAAAGGCGAACGCGGGCGGCATTGAAAGGCGCAGGCGCCTCGAAGTGGCCCTGCCACTCCCACGAAGTGCCGCCCGCCACTGCGAAATAGACCGTGCAGACATCCTGGAGCGCCGGTTTGGGAATCGGAATCAGTTTCCGTCCCGGCACCCACAGCAGGCGCTCGGGATCAACAGCGGCAGCGAGTCCGGCAGTCAGGATTGCAAGAAAGTTTCGGCGGTCCACAGGTTTCAGTTTAAGGGGATTTGAAGTATGGCTCAACGCATCGTTAACGAATTGAAAGAAATCTCGCTGGTGTACAGCTCCAACGGAGCAGCCACGCTCCAGCTCTACACCGACATGCCCGGCGGCGCCTTGGCCGTGCGGTTGGGAGCGGGCATCACACTTGCCAGCTCCAGCTCGAACCGGGTGCCGATCACCATTCCGCTCGACGCCATCCGGGCCAAGGAGTTTTACGTCAAGATCACGCCCGGCGGCTCGACGCAGTTCGAGCTGTACTCCGGCGCCATTCTCTTTCGGCCGATCGGGATCTACATCGATGGCTCCGCACTGAATGGCGGGGAGATCTGGCAGACCCAGCCTATCGCGCCGGGGATCTAGGTGGGCTTCGAAAAATCACATCTCTACGGCAAGATCGAGGTGGACCTGGCGAACACCTCCTCGGTGAACGTGTCTCTATCCACGGACATCCCTGGGGGCACAATGGCGGAGGCCTTCAGCTTCACCATTCCCACGGGGACCAGGCGACCGGTGGGATCTCGCCTCCCGGGGAAGATGCAGGGCCACTACTTCTCCGCCACGATCACGCCGGCGGCAGCCGGGCAGACGGAGCTGTATGGGGCGCGGATCTGGGTGCGGGAGCTTCCCACCGGCCAGTGGTATTGGTTCCCGCTGCCTATCCTGCCTACTTCGCCGGCGGAGTTTGAGCGGCTGGAGCTGCCAATTCCGCAAACCCCGGAAGCTTTCGCGGAGATGAAGCTGCCTTTTCTGCCGACCTCTGAGGCTTTCGAAAAACTGGAGCTGCCGGTTCCAGTTACGCCGGAAGCCTTCGCCGAAATGAAGCTACCGATCCCTCAAACTCCCGACGCTTTCGTAGTCGCTCCGCTGCCCGTGGTCCCGGGAACGCAGCAAGGCTTCGAGGAGATGAAGCTACCGGTGCCTCAAACGCCCGAATCGTTCGTTGAAATGAAACTGCCCGTTCCTGAGACGCCCGAGGCCTTCGTGGCCGTTCCACTGCCGGTGGTTCCAGGAACTCAGGAAGGTTTCGCCGAGCTGAAGCTACCCATCCCTCAGACCCCGGAGATCTTCACCGCCGCCGAGCTTCCGGTGGTTCCAGGGACCCAGGAAGGCTTCGCGGAAATGAAGCTGCCGATCCCGCAAACGCCGGAATCCTTCGCTCAGTTCGCCCTGCCGATTCCGCCAACCAACGAAGAATATCTGCAGTCCAAGCTGCCGGTGAAACCAACCCCGCCGGTCCCTGAGTGGGCCGATGTCCCCGTAGACGAATGAACCTGCCATCACCAATCGGCGTTTCCGGCGATGCTCGAGACGGCGGCCAGAAGGGCCTGGCGCTCCAGGGCGGGCATACGTTCCAGCTTGGCCGTCCAGCGCGCCGTCTTGCGCTTGATCCTCTCGCGCTCCCGGAAGCCGCTCCCCAAATAGCGATAGTCATGCAGCTCCACCGGCTCGGGGAAGTTGAACCACAACCATTCGGTCTTGGTGCCCTTTCGCGTTCGGCCTTCGAAGGTGATGTGATTCCAGGCCTTCAGCTCCCGGGCGTAGAGGGCGGACCAGTAGCCGGATATCAGGATCAGGCACGGCAGCCGGCGAATCAGCCGGAGAAGCCGGCAGTGTTCCTCCTCGGACATTTCGTGGTTGTAAATCGGCCTTCCCGATCTCTCCGACAGCATGAGGTACGGCGGGTCGCAGTAGACCACTTCGCGGCCGTTTCCTTGGAAGGGGTAGGTCTCCAAGAACTCGATCCCGTCACCATGGCGGAAGCTGAAGCGCGATCGCTCCTCGCCGAATCGGGCGAGCCCTCCAGGATCGCCGGTCGATCGACCCTCGCCATTCCTGGCGCGAGGATGATCCGGATCCAGCATCGCCGGGAAACGCGCGGCGGTACCGCAGGCCTCCATCGACATTTCCGGCGCTCCGCGACCGGAGTACTCCATCGCCGGAATTGGCGAACGGCGACGGCGCGGCGCAGGGCTGCCGACATCGCCAGTCTCGCAGGAGCTCCCTGCAGGCAGGCGACCTGGTGGGCTCGCCAACTTCAGCGCGGCTTCCTCGAGGTCCAAACCGATATTCAGCCGCGCCGGCCGCTTCAGCCGCATCACAGCGCCCGATCCCAGGAACGGCTCGATATAGAGATCATGCGGCGGCATGAGGTTGATAATCCGCTGGTAGACGCCGCTTCCATTCTTTCCGCCGGGATAGGTCATTCTCTGCAGGATCCCCGTTTCTGGCGAGGGTGTCAAGTCCTCGGTCCCGGATCGCCCGGAATGGCGATGAGATCTCGAGAAGCTGCTCCCCTCGCCGGAACTGGCGCGCTCGGCCGAAACGGATCCGCCCTCGCCGGAAGTGGCGAACGGCGCGCTGGAGATCTCGCCTCGCCGGAAGCGACGACGACTGGGGCCCTACGAGAGGTGGCCACCCTCGCCGGAAGTGCCGGAGTGCGATCGCGATGAACCTCCCCATCCAAAGAATCCCCGGCGTCCCCGACGAGTTGATCGAGCAGATCAATGACCGCTTCCGGCGTGTAGGTACCGGGTTCGGGACAGGTGGATCTACCCAGGTCGTCAAGGGCAAGGATGGAAAGCCTGGGGCAACCGGCCCCGCAGGCACTCCCGGCACCGGCTCCGTCACTCCTCAAGCCCCCGACCTGGTTGCGGCCACCGCCGCGCCGGTATTTTCCATGGTGTCAAACGTCACCGCCTTTACCTTTGGCGGGGACATTACGGTGGACGACACCGCTCCCAACTGGGCCCAGACCGCCTACATCGACGTCACCGCCTACGGCCCGACCGCGCCGGACGGACACCAAATCGCCTGGCTGGTAGCGCCATTCACCGTAGTCAGCCACAAGATCACCTGGCAAGGGGAAGAGGGCGCGTTCTTACAGCCCACCGATGCGGACGAGACCTGGTCCGTCGTGTTCACGGCCTATGACACCAAGACGATTCCCTCGCCGGCACCGATTACGGTTTCCGGGATCACGGTGGGGGTTGCCTCCGTCGCATCCATCACAGCCGACGAATTGACACCGCGCTTCCAGGATTTGAACCAGGGCATACTCACGCGGGCGGAAGCGACCATCAGCCTGACGAACGATCAGGTACCGCAGAACGTAACATTCTGGCTAAGCCGCGACGACGGGGCTACGTGGCTCCTGCAGGGGTGGAACAAGGTGACGACCTCGCCCGCCACCATCACCCTGCCCTATCCCGAAACCAACCTCCCAGGCTTCTACGTCCCGAGCGACGGAGACGAAACATGGAAGGTAGCGGCGGCCTCCGGACCGCGCACTGACGCCAGCCCGCCGGCAGAAGCAGTCATCAGCTCCGGCTTCACTGTTCCCGAGATCGGGCCACCCAATCCGCACGGTGTGACCTCTGCGACTTCGGACCCCGCCGTTACCTTCATCGACGGCTTGGGCGTCCCGGACTGGGAAATCCCCGTCGTGAGCTGGACGGACCCGCTGGTTAAGCCGGCGGATTCGGGGGCGGCCAACTATGACGTGAACTGCTGGTATACCGTCCTGACGTTCCAATGCACGGACTCCGCGGGCAACCCGGCACCAGGAACAGGCAGCGGAAATGATCAGGGAGGGGATGAAGTGGAAGTCGCGCGCTTTCCCGTGCTTGGCGGGGCAGTGCAGAACGTCACCACGATCAACAGCTACGGCTTCAACCCCCCGGGTTCGATCTACCACTATGCCTGCTTGCGCGTGTATTCGGTGAACCGCCTGGGAACGAGCTGGAAGGACACCGTCTCGGGCAATTCGAAACTGCAAACCACATGCTGGAGCGGCGGCGACAAACTGCTGGTGGACTTCGGCAGCTTCCCAGGCGCGAGTCTTACGCCCGCCGGCTTCGCCCCGAATCTTACCTCCGTCTCGACCCCCACGGTGAACTACGTCACCGAAGGCGGGTTGCCCAAGTGGAACTTGAACGGCACGGTGACGCTCCCCAATCCGTACACCGCGATCAAGAAGATCCATATCACGATTGCCGGGCTGCCGCAGATTCTGGAGATCCCCGCGGCGCTATTCGGGAGTGCACAGTTCCCCCTGGCCGGCCTGGTGATGTCCTACCAGACGCCGAACTTCCCGCGGGATACGGTCACCAACAACTATACGGTTCAGTTCTGGGTGGAGAATTCGGATGGCATTCTGACGGCTTCCCCGCCATCCGCCAGCATCACGGTTACCGGCACGGCCGCGCCGTTCAATGCGTCCGCTCCGGCGGCGCCCACGATTGCCACGGCTTCCGCGTCGTTAATCTGGACGCCTTACGGCCACACCTTTTCTTTTGGCTTCCACTCCAGCGTGACGGCGCCCGCGACCGGCGCCTATTCGATTCGGGTTTCCAAGATTCCGCCTGGCGCGTTCGCGGGAGTGACCATCGATACCCTGCCAGGGCCTTTCACCTCCGGCCAGGTCATTTCCTGGGATTCGGATTATTCCGACCTCTGCCCCAGCTCAACGCAGATCTGGACTATCCGGTTCCTGCCGATCAATGCCGACAACGTGGCCTCCGCGGCAAAGGACGTCCTGGTGACGATCTCGCCCAACGTGATTACCGCCATGTCGGGCAGCGAGGATACCAGCCGGCGGTTTATCGAACCCGGGGGAGGATCCAAAACCTGGGTCAACATCGTCCCGACCATCACCACCACGAACGGCCCGGGATTCTCGGCGGGGCCCCAGGTGCTCACCTGCTTCCTGAGCTTCGACGGTGGTTCGACCTGGCAGTGCCAGGGATGGCTGGACGCCACCGGCTCGGGAGTCAATCTCCCGGTCGAGGTGTGGCGGCCGACGGTGGGCGATCAGACCTGCAAGACAGCCGCGGTGATTGGGGCTTTCGATTTCACGCCGGCCTATATTCCCACAGCCTCTTTACCGGCGGGCACCGTGATCCAGAGCGGAACCTTCACCCTCTCCCGGGTTGGAGTGCCGCTGACCACCGACTGCACGGGCGGATTCGTCAACGCGCGAACAGCCACATCGAAGAACTACAACGACATCACAATCATGACGACCGGTGATGGCGTGCAGACCTTCGGACTCCCCGATGGGCTCGGTTGGATCAACCCGCCATGGTCCACTGGCCAGAACACGAATCTGTCCCCGACCTTCGACCCGAATTTCTGGTATGCCGTCCTGACGGCCCAATGTGTGGACGCGAGCGGCAACCCGGCGCCGGCGGACCAGGGTGGAATCGAAGAGCAGGTTCAGCAGTTCACCGATCCCGGCACGGTTACCTGCTACCTCGTTCAGTATTGGGAGTTCAACCCGACGGGTTCGATTTACACGCGGATGCGCTTTCGGGTGCGCGTGGTCTCCCGCTCCGCCACCAACGGCTACAAGGATTCGACCTATTCCACGATTCAGAATTGCTGGCCGGGAGGGGCAGCGTTCAAGGACGTCGTTTTTGGCGACATGCCGATCTCCACGGTCCTGGCCACCCCCACGCCGGCGCCTACCGCCGCGGCGCTCACCAGCGCGGTAGTCGGCTACCAGTTGATCCAGGAAAACGGAGAGGCGTGGTTCCAGCTGGCGAGTTCCGCCTTCGGTCTCCCGACAAGCTCCAGCGATAAGGCGAACCTGCTTTCCGTGCGGCTGTACATTCCGCTCCTGCAGGCATCGGGCTATGTCTTCGACTTCGCACGTCCCTCCACCGGTTGGCCGTCCTCGATCTCGTTCACAGCTGGGGGATGGCCTCAGCCCCTGGTGGCGACGAATTACCCGTGGGAGTTCCGGTGCGTGAATGCGGATGGGGTCGAAAGGCCGTCGCTCACGGGGACGTTGAGCGTCCCGGCGGCGTACAGCCGGAATGCCCCTTCACCGACCAGCCTGCCCGTCACGAGCGTCACGATTTCGGAGACCTTCCCGAGAACCCGCCAGCCGGACTTCACCACCCAGTGCACCATCCATGGAGTGATCACCAGGCCCTCGGACGTGGGAGTGCAGAACTACACCGTCTACTATTCCGACGACGGGGGAAACAATTTTTTGTGGACGAACTGGTATCCGGTTTCCGGGACCTCCGGATCGTTCGACCTGTATAAGGTCGCGCCAGTCGCCAGTAAATCCATCCGGCTGGCAGTGGTCGCGGGGGAAATCACGGGGGATCCCAACGTCTTCCTACCCCTGGCCAACCTTCCCGGCGGACCTTCCGCGCGCACCATGAGCAATATCCTGACGCTCACCGCGGTCTCGACGTCCGGAGCCAATGTGATCTCAAGCGCTTCTCTGGGTTCGGTGTTGCCCACAACGGATCCGAACGGAGCCCAGGACTGGTACCTGCAGGATATCGTCGTGACGGATGCGAATCCGATCACCGACCCATACGCGAAATTCTCCCGGCTCAAGGTCTTCATCTGCAATTCGCTGGGCACCCGGGCATCGGCTTCCGATGGCGGGCTGGATCAGGTTGTTGCTGAATGGGACGTAGACGGCACGGTGCACCACTGCCAGACCGTAAGGGGCTGGGGCTATCCGGTGGCGGCGGGATTCGACCGGGCGCGATTCTTCATCGAAGTGGTCAATGCCGCGGGAGTGGCCACGGTGCAGAATTGCTGGGGCGGGGCAGCTTTCGCGGATGCGGTTTTCGGCGCAACGCCTGCGGGAGCCATGCCGGCCACCCGCATGGACCCGAATACCTGGGGACCGGGGATCATCCCCAATCCGACCACGGGAAAGCCATCCGGAGCGAATCCCAATCCCGGCACGAGTCTGCTGAACGATTGGGACTTCCTCCTGGGGGGTGCGAGCATCTCCGCGGCCTGGGGCGTCTTCGGCGCCACGCTGGTAGGCTCCGGCGGGCCGAACAATGCGAAGTACGTCAACATCTCCGGCGTGAACAGTTTCATCCAGCAGTCGTTCGCCTGCGCCGGCTCTCAGCCCCTGTACTTCCAGGTGGCCACCCGGTTGAATTCCGGCTCCATGACCATGACGGCCGATTTCTACACGTCGGGCCAAAGCTTCATCAACCGGTACACGGTGGGGACGGTAGTAACCCCCGGGGGCTGGGTGATCACCGGTATTTCAGGAACGATCCCGGCAGTCAATGTCCCGTCGAACGCCTCCTTCTGCCGGTATTCACTGATCACCAACTCCGGCAGTTGCGATGTGGCGTTCTGTATTGCGCGCCAGGTGGTGCAGCAGACCTCGAATGGGCAGACGGACACCATGGCTGGTTCGAACGGCGGCCTGACCTCGAGCTCGATCACGACGAGCTCGCAGGGATTCTACGGCCAGAACTCCGCCAATTTGACGGCATCGGACGGCTCCCAGGTTTTCATGCAACCGGGATCAGGAGCGCCGGTGATCGCGATCAAAGGCCCACCGGGGCAGACAAACCAGATCACTCTTCAGGCCACGAGCGGCGGCCCGAATATTCAGGTGGTTGTGGGCGGCATTGCCTTCAACGGCTTCAACGGCACCATTCAGGACAATTTCGGCGTGAACCATACCGTGAAATGCGGGTTGATCGTGAACTAAAAATGAACCTTTCACATGAACATAAGGCAGCGTTGCGGGCGCTGCGCACTCTGACTCCCCAGGAGCGAGTGCAGGCCATGTGGCATCAAGACCAGGAAGATCTGCACCAGGCGGAGCGCGAGAAGAGCCTGCCGGAATTCCAGGTGCCTGCCGAGGAGTGGAATAGCCTGAAGGCTCACTTCCTGGACGGCGGAGGGTCACACGACGCGCACGGAGTTTTGCGGCTGGTGCTGCAGGCGATACTCGATGACGATCAGAAGACCTTCTGGCGGGAACTCTTTCATCTGCTGAAGTCGGCCGGGAAGCACCTCGGCGTCATCAACGTGCAGGACGGTCAGGTCTCCCTTGCGGGTGTCGGTCCATCCTCGCTCCCAATTCATGAAAAGGAGAACCACCATGTGGGTGTTTAACGTGTTTCTGTTGTTGCTCTATAGCTTTTGCAATCCGATGTACGACGAGCTGGTGCGCTACGGCGCCCAGTGGTACGTCTGGATTCCCACCGTCGAGAACCCGGCGCCGACCGGACCCCCTCCCGAGTTCGTTCCGGGCCCGGCAGCCTGCCCGACGAATGGACCGCGGCCGTCACCGAGGCGCGGGAAATAGATGGACGTCCGGATCGAGTCTCCGTTCCCGTTTGAGGCGCTGCCGAGAATCTGGCGGTGGATCCAGCCGTTCCGCTCAAAAGTGACGGACGATTTCTCACCCAAGACGGAAGACGATTTTGTCCTATCCCAGGCCCTGAAGTGGCCGGAGCAGAAATCCTGGGGCGTCTATGCAGGAAATGAGCTGGGCGGGTTGATCACATTCGAGCGGTTCACGCCGTGGGTGGGAACCGCCCACTTTCTGCTGAAGGAAGCATTTCAGCGAAGGGGCATATCGATCCTCGCGGCGCGCCTGGCCGCGGCGGAGATCTTCGAAAAGGAAGGCATTGGGAAATTGGTGTTTCACCCGCTCGCCGGGAATCTGGCGATCGGCTCCCTGATCTGCAACCTGGGAGCACAGCGGGAGGGGACACTCGTGGGGCACACCTTGAGGGACGGGAAGCCCACGGACATGTGGATTTACGGTTTATCGAAAGAGGAGTTTTATGCCAGCGCCAATCATCGCAGCGGGAATCGGAGGAGCGTCGAGCATTCTGGGAAGCGTGTTCAGCGGCAAGCCCAAAACGACCACGCAGAGCCAGACCTCGAGCAGCACCAACACGTCGATGCCGACGTTCACCCCGGAGGGCCTGCAGCTGCAGAGGCAGCTCCTGGATTACCAGTCGAATCTGCTGCGTGATCCGGCCGCCGGCACCGGTGCCATTAACTCGGCCGGCGTGAACCGGATCAACACGAACTATGACCAGTTGCCCGGGCAGATCTCCCAGCAGCTCGCGTCCAGAGGGTTCGGCAAATCGGGCGAGCTGGGGCAATCTCTCTACTCGGTGGGGAACGAGCGGCTGAACGCCTTGTCGAATTTCCAATCTCAGATGAATCAGCTGATCCTGGGACGGCAGGCGCAAGGGGCAGCACTCGGGCAGGACCTGCTGAATGCGAACCGGGGAAGCACCACCACGTCGAACAGCACGTCGACGGGCACGAGCACCGGACCAGGAAACATGGCGGCTAATGGGCTTCTGAGCGCGGGGAACGGGCTTTCCAACCTATCGACCCTGCTGATGCTGCAGAAGATTCTGAAACCAGGCGGCGGAGGATATAGCGAGACGAGCTCCCCCACCTGGGGACTGCCGACAGCGGGCAGCCCGGGTGACTGGGGCGGGGAGTACTGACCATGGGAACCATTGCGAATCCATTCTCCGGATTAATCGACGGCCTGTTAACGGGTCACGAGCTGGGGCTGCAGCTGCGGAAGCAGGCCCTGGAAGAGCAGGCATTCCGAACCAACCAGGCGATGCACGAGCAGCAGATGTCCGTGCAGGACATCATGAACCGCCAGATGCTGCAGGAGCATGCCAGGCCCGTAAGCGATATGGGGACCGTGGACAATCCGGCTGGACCTGACATGCCAGGTGTAGTTCCCGGCCTGGGACCACAGCAGGGAGCATACAGACGGAAAGCGGACGCCGGGCGCACGGTGAAATACGGCGGACGGCAGTACGAGCTGAAGACGCCGGAGGAGCAGCAGCAGGCGAAGCTGGACCAGGAAATCTCAACTGGTAACGCTCTGGAAGACGCGAAGATTCGCCACCAGAACGAAGCTCTCCAGGCCGCTCATCGGTTCCAGCTACAGGCGGAGGGTGGCGGAACTCCAGCCCCTGCAGAATTCGAAACGCTGGGGGTGAAGCCGGGAACTCTGATCACGAGTGCGCAGTTGACAGCCGGCAAGGAACAGCTGCTGAAGATGCAGAAGGAAGGCATCGAAATCCGCAAGGGCGGACTGGAAGCCGACGAGCTGCAGCGCAAGACAGACATGCTGAAGAACACCAACCCGAAGGATGCCCTCGATCTGGTAGATGAGATCACCGGGAGCGGCAACGAGGCCCTGCGACTGCGCACAAGG
>Ga0068863_100006087_pt1 | contig 11834 bp, 12 predicted proteins | sample KBSSwiS62_FD_66596 | JGI IMG/M metagenome (GOLD analysis project Ga0068863, IMG submission 66596) | Switchgrass rhizosphere microbial communities from Kellogg Biological Station, Michigan, USA - KBS Switchgrass S6-2 | ecosystem: Host-associated > Plants > Roots > Rhizosphere > Soil ...
AAGTTTCTATGCCGACCTCGGCGCGAAAGTGACGGTCGTCGAGATGCTCGATCGCGTCGTTCCGGTTGAGGATGCGGATGTGAGCGCGCAGCTGGCAAAGAGCTTGCAGAAGCAGGGCCTTACCATCCTGACCAGCGCGGGCGTTGAGAGCCTCAAGAGTGACGCCAAAGGCGTCGCCGCGAAGATCAAGACGAGTGATGGCAAATCGGCGGAGCATCGCTTCAGTCACGCGATCGTCGCCGTTGGCATCGTCCCCAACACCGAAAATATCGGGATCGAGACGCTCGGCGTGAAAACCACCAAGGGCCACATCGATACGGACGATATGTGCCGCACGAGCGTGCCCGGTCTCTGGGCGATCGGCGACGTGACGGCTCCGCCCTGGCTCGCGCACAAAGCAAGCCATGAGGGGGTCACCGCGGCCGAGGCGATCGCAAAGGAACTCGGCAACAAAGACGCGCACCCTCATGCGACCGACCCGAAGAACATCCCGGGCTGCACCTATTGCCGGCCGCAGGTTGCGAGCGTCGGCCTGACCGAAGCCGCCGCGAAGGAGAAGGGTTATCAGGTGAAGGTCGGCAAATTCCCGGCCATAGGCAACGGCAAGGCGATTGCGCTGGGCGAGGTCGACGGCTTCGTGAAGACCGTGTTCGACGCGAAGACCGGCGAACTCCTGGGAGCGCACATGATCGGGGCCGAGGTCACCGAGCTGATCCAGGGCTATACGATCGGCAAGACCGCCGAATTGGTGGAAGACGACTTCATCCAGACGGTCTTCCCGCATCCGACCCTGTCTGAGATGATGCACGAGAGCGTCCTCGCCGCATTCGGGCGGGTGATCCACATCTGAGGGGGAATTCGTTGACGAAAAACATTTTGTTGGCTGCGGTGGCGGTCTTGTCCGTTACCGCGCCCGCGTCGGCCGCGACCGTCGTCACCGCCGACAGGATGCTCGACGTCCAGACCGGCCGCTACGTCGACCACCCGGCGATCCTCGTCGGCGACGACGGGCGAATTCAGCAGGTTGGAAACCTCGCTTCGATGCAGCTTCCGGCAGGGATCAAGCGCGTCGACCTGGCCGGTGAGACCTTGGTCCCCGGCCTTATCGACATGCACGTGCACATGAACAGCCTTGCCGAAATCGGCGGCTACCAGGCCCTCAAATACACCGACAGCTTTTGGGCGGCGATCGGCGCCGCGAATGCCCAAAAGACTCTCGATGCCGGGTTCACGACCGTCCGCAACGTCGGATCGCCCGATTTCGATGACGTGGGGCTGAAGGAAGCGATCGACGGCGGATGGCTCGAGGGCCCACGCATCGTCCCTGCCACCTATTTGCTCGGCGCCACTGGCGGCCATTGCGATGATACGGACGGCCTCCCGCCCTCTTACGATCGGAAGATGCCGGGCATCATAAGCGGTCCCGAAGATGCACGGGAAAAGGTGCGCTGGGTCCACAAGCACGGCGCCGAGGTCATCAAAATCTGCGCGACGGGCGGGGTCTTCTCACTGGGCGACAGCGTTGGAGCCCAACAGCTTACGTTCGAAGAAATGAAAGCCATTGCTGATGAGGCGCACATGCTGGGCATGAAAGTCGCTGCGCATGCGCACGGTGACGAGGGCATCCACGACGCCATCCTCGCCGGCATCGACACGATCGAGCATGCGAGCCTCGCCAGCGACGCAACGATCCAGCTGGCGAAGCAGCATGGCACCTGGTTCGACATGGATATCTACAACGACGATTATATCCTCGCGACCGGCACTGCGAACGGCACCGAGCAGGAGAGCCTCGACAAGGAGCGGATGGTCGGACGCAAGCAACGCGAGACGTTCCAGCGCGCCGTTCGCGCAGGCGTGAAAATGATCTTCGGAACCGATGCCGGCGTTTATCCGCACGGCCAAAACGGACGGCAGTTCGCCAAGATGGTGCAATGGGGCATGACCCCGCTGCAGGCGATCCAGGCGGCGACAATCCGGGCGTCCGAAGCCCTAGGCCGCAGTGACGTCGGGGCAATCCAGGTCGGCCGCTACGGCGACATGATCGCAGTGCGCGGCGATCCCACGGCGGACGTGACCTTGCTCGAGCATGTCGACGCGGTGATCAAGGGCGGCATGCTGGTGAAAGGCACGGGCACGAATCAGTGAGTGCTCCAACCACAAGCACGCGGACGCTCGTCATTGCGCTACTCGCGAACCTCGGGATCGCCGCGTCAAAATTCGTGGCGGCGGCGATCACGGGCTCGTCGGCGATGCTTACCGAGGGCGTGCACAGCGTCGTCGATTGCACCAACCAGCTGCTTTTGATGTGGGGGCGGCGGCAATCGAAGAAGCCGCCCGATAAATATCACCCCCTTGGATACGGCCGCGAGCTGTATTTCTGGAGCTTCGTCGTCGCGGTCCTGGTTTTCTCGCTCGGCGCGGGAGTGTCGATCTACGAGGGCATCATCCACATCTCGCACCCTGAAGCCGCGGTATCGCCGATTGTCGCTTATGGCGTGCTGGCGATTGCGTTCCTTCTGGAGGGCTGGTCGACGTTGGAGGCGTTCAAGGAATTCAGGGCATCCAAGGGCAAGCTCGGCTGGTTCCAGGCGATTCGCCGTTCAAAGGATCCGCCGGCCTTCATCGTCCTCCTGGAAAACGGCGCCGCAATGGCGGGCATCATCGCCGCCGCGATCGGGCTGTTCCTCGCCCAATTGACGGGTGACCCGTTTTACGATGGTGCGGCCTCGGTCGTGATCGGAATCATTCTTGGCATCACGGCGATGGTCCTCGCTTATGAATCCAAGGGACTGCTCATCGGCGAAGCGGCCGATCCCGAGCTGGTCCGGGGCCTTCGCGAGCTCGCGTGCAGCAAACGTGGGATTGTCGGCGTCGGCCACGTCCTGACCATCCACTCGGCGCCCGATCAGGTCAGCGCGATGATGAACGTCGATTTCCGCGATACGATCACCGCGGGTGACGTCGAACGGATCGTTCGCCAGGTCGAGCGCGAAGCTCACAAGAAATGGCCTCAGGTTCGCCGCCTCTTCATCCGGCCGATGCAGAATGCGGGCGAGGAGCGGACGAAGCTCAAGAGACGGCCACCGAAGCGCCGCCGTCGCAAAACGACCTAGTTGCCAATGCTGCCATCGCGCTGCATCGCTGACGCATGACCCAGTCGATGCACGATGTGTCGGACCCGCGGAACGCGTCGATCCTGATCAACGTCAATGGCGAGCTGAAGCCTCGTGCGGAAGCGGCGGTCTCGGTCTTCGACAGCGGCTTCATGCTCGGCGATGGAGTGTGGGAGGGGCTTCGTATCCACGAGGGCAAGGCGGCTTTCCTGGACCGCCATCTCGACCGATTGTTCGAAGGCGCCAAAGCCATCGCGATGGATATCGGGCTTGGCGCGGGCGACCTGGCGAAGCGGCTTTACGACACGCTCGACGCCAACAAGATGACGGACGGAGTGCACGTCCGGCTGATGGTGACGCGCGGCGTGCGCTCGACTCCTTATCAGGATCCCCGGGTCGTGGTCGGAGGGCCGACGATCGTCGTCATCCCCGAGTATAAGGAGCCGGATCCGGCGGTTTACGAGCGGGGACTGAAGCTCTTCACGGTGCATGTCCGCCGCGGCGACCCGGCGGTGCAGGACCAGAAGATCAACTCGCATTCGAAGCTCAACTGCATCCTGGCTTCGATCCAGGCGACGCAGGCCGGCGCGGACGAGGCGCTGATGCTCGATCCGCATGGCTTCGTCGCAACCTGCAACTCGACGCACTTCTTCATTGTCCGCAAAGGCGAGGTTTGGACATCGAGCGGCAGATATTGCCTCGGCGGAATCACTCGCGGACTGGCGCTGGAGATCGCACGCGAAGCCGGCATAGCCGCGATCGAGAAGGACTTCTCGCTGACCGACGTCTACGGTGCGGACGAAGCGTTCGTCACCGGCACCTTCGCCGGCATCGTTCCCGTGCGCGAAGTGGACGGACGCAAGCTCACCTGCCCTGGTCCGACGGTCGAGCGGTTGCGGAAGCTTTACGCGAAACGGGTTGAACAGGACGTCAGGGAACAGCAACGCCCGTGACCACCCGCATCGCCATGTGGTCGGGTCCCCGGAACCTCTCCACGGCGATGATGCGAAGCTTCGGAAGCCGATCCGACACCTTCGTTTCCGATGAGCCTTTCTACGGTTGTTTCTTGAAGACGACGGGCGCGGACCATCCGATGCGGGACGAGGTTATCGCTGCGATGGATTGCGACTGGGCCAGCGTCATGGAGTCGCTCCGGGGCGAACCTCCGGACAGCCGACCCATCTGGTATCAGAAGCACATGTGGCACCACATGGCTGGGCCGATCGGCTACGACGATTTTCAAGGCTTCACACACGCCTTCCTGATCCGCGAACCCGGGCGCATGATCGCCTCATATCTCCGCAAGCGCGAGAGCGCCGCGTTCGAGAATTTCGGGCTCGACCGCCAGGCGGAATTTTTTGAACGAGAGGCGGATCGTCTCGGCGCGCCCCCACCTGTAATCGATGCGAATGATGTGCTCACCGATCCCGAAGGGACGCTGGCAAAGCTCTGTCGCGCGATCGGAATCCCTTGGGATCCTGCAATGGTGAGTTGGGCTCCAGGGCGCCGTGCGACCGACGGCCCCTGGGCACCGCATTGGTATGCGGTCGTTGAAAAGAGCACCGGCTTCGGGCCGCCGGAGACAGATCCCGTCGACCTACCCGTAGAGGCTCGCCGCCTCGCTGACCGTTGCCGCCCTTTCTACGAACGGCTGGCGGAGCATCGCCTCAGGCTATGACCCTCACGCCATTGTCGGCCCATTCTTTGTCGACATCGACGTCGAGCGCCGCCCATCCATCACGGGTTTCGCACCGAATGGTCTCGATCCTGCTTCCCGTGGCCGGGTCAACCCGGAGGCAATATTTCGCGCCCGGCGCCGCTGCTGGCGCGCTCGCTTCGTGGGCCGGTATGGGTAGCGTCGCGGATGCCGGCGAGGCTGCGACGATCATACCCAAAGCAAGGACCAATTCTTTATGTGCCATGTCGTTTCTCCCTGACTGGCAACGTGGCTTCCCCGAGTCCGAGATTAGTCCCGGTTTCGACCGAAGGCGAGAGGGCGGCACGCGCGACTTAACCTTTTGCTAGCCCAACCAACTTTATCTTTCCCCCCGTTCGTGGGGGTTTGGTGATGCGCAGCTTCTATTATCGGCCCGGAAAGAATGCCTTTTTCGCGCTATTCCTGGGCTTGGTTGGCCTGTTCTTCGGCAGGATCTGGCTGGGATCCGGCGGCTTCCTGCCAATGGTATTCATGGGTCTTATGCTGGCCGGGGCCGCCAAGCTCGCCTTCGATGCGATGAGCAGCGATCCCGCTCTGAAATTCGACGAGCAGAATCTTTGGGTCCGAAAAGCCTTCGGCGGCCTCCAGCAGATTCCGTGGCGAGACGTTCACCACATCGGCCTGAAGGTTCTTACGATCCGATATTATGGAATCATCCCGATCGGCCGCACCGAGCAGATCGTCATCACCTGCAACGGCGGGGCCTTTGGCGCAAAAAGGCTGCGATTGAGCGCCGGCAACATCGACCTGCCGCCCGCCGGCGCAACCGAACTCGTTCACCTTCTTCAGAAAGCTCATGAAGCGGCGGTCGGCCTCGCCGGCGTTGCCATGGCGGGCGCAGGCAGCCGTGGGTGGGGTGTCGACACTACGAAACCCGCTCCGGAAAGCGCGGGCGGAACCTTCGACGCCGACGCGGCCATCGCGCGCTACCTCGCACGGAAAGAGGCCGGGGCCAGCGCTCAGCCGGCACCTCCGGCTTCCGCCACTCAACCGCATATTCCGCAAAGGCCAGTTTTTGGTCGACGGCTGAGCTGAGGCGCGTTCACTTGCGTTCGTAGGTTCCGATCAACTCACCTTCAGCGATCGCATGCTTGCTCGCTGCATTCTCCACGTCCGCAACCGTCGAGTCAGCGCCAATGCCCAACGCGTTGACGTCCAAAGCGAACAGCTTGAAATGATAATGATGCGGGCCGTGCCCGGGCGGGGGGCAGGGACCGGTATAACCGATACTGCCCTTGTCGTTCCTGACTTCGGTGCCGATCCGTTGGCCTCCCCCCATGGAGCGGGCGGTCGCGGGGATGTCGAACACGCCCCAATGTCGAAACGTGCCGCTCGGCGCGTCCGGATCGTCGATCACCAGAGCGAAGCTCCTGGTCCCCTGCGGCGGCTCGCCCCAGCTCAGCGCCGGCGAGCGGTTGGCTCCGTCGCAGGTATATTCGCGCGGGATTGCCTGCCCTGCCTGAAACGCCGCGGTGGTCAGGTTGATCTTCGCGAGCGTGGCGTTTTCCACGGCACTTCCTCCGTTAGAGTCGTTCCCCTCAGATTTCGCCCCGCAGCTCGTGACCGCAATCAGCACTGCAATCGACGCAGCAGCTTTCCGTTTCATCGCAAGCCTCCGAACTTCCGACGAACGTAGCCGCACGCGAGCGGTTCCGCTGGTTGACCCTGCACGGGACGACCGCTATGTGCCCGCCGTCCGCGCGAGAGTGATCCGTTCGCTTGTTGCCGGGCAAGAGCTGAACATTGCTCAACATGCGCGTCGCCAGGCGGCCATGAAGGCTGTCTAGGTTCCGCGCTTTTTCTGTTGAGCAAAGTAACCGCCGGCTTTCCGGCAACGAAAGGTGAAGGGCTTCATGCCAACGATCAACCAGCTGATCCGCAAGGGTCGCGAACCGCAGAAGGCCAAGTCGAAGGTCCCTGCGATGGAGCAGAACCCGCAAAAGCGCGGCGTTTGCACCCGTGTCTATACGACGACCCCGAAGAAGCCGAACTCGGCTCTGCGCAAGGTGGCCAAGGTCCGCCTGACCAACCAGCGCGAAGTGATCAGCTACATCCCGGGCGAGGGCCACAACCTCCAGGAACACAGCGTGGTGCTGATCCGCGGCGGCCGTGTTCGCGACCTTCCAGGTGTTCGCTATCACGTGCTCCGCGGCGTCCTCGACACCCAGGGGGTCAAGGATCGCAGGCAGTCGCGCTCCAAGTACGGCGCCAAGCGTCCCAAGTAACAACTTGAGTAAGCCCCGGACATGTTCCGGAACAGGCTGAAGAGAAAGGAATAGTCCAATGGCTCGTCGTCGCCGCCCAGAGAAGCGCGAAATCCTCCCCGATCCGAAGTTCGGGGATATCGTCCTGTCGAAGTTCATGAATTCGGTGATGCTCGACGGTAAGAAGTCGGTTGCCGAAGGCATCGTCTACGGCGCTCTCGACAATGTCGAAGCCCGCATGAAGCAGGATCCGATCCGCGTGTTCCATGACGCGCTCAACAATGTGAAGCCGGGCATCGAAGTTCGCTCCCGCCGTGTCGGCGGCGCCACCTACCAGGTTCCTGTCGAGGTTCGTGCCGAGCGCGCCCAGGCCCTGGCGATCCGCTGGCTGATATCGGCGGCTCGCGCCCGGTCCGAAAAGACCATGTCGGCGCGTCTGTCGGGCGAGCTCATGGATGCTTCGCAGAACCGCGGCAACGCCGTGAAGAAGCGCGAGGACACGCACCGCATGGCCGAAGCGAACCGCGCCTTCAGCCACTACCGCTGGTAAGTTTCATACCTATATTGTGGGAAGCCGGATGCGCCGGCTCCCCACATCGCTAAGGAAGACAAGACAATGGCCCGCAGCCATCCGCTCGAGCATTATCGCAATATCGGCATCATGGCGCACATCGACGCCGGCAAGACGACGACGACCGAGCGCATCCTTTATTACACCGGCAAGTCCTACAAGATCGGCGAGGTCCACGAGGGCACCGCGACCATGGACTGGATGGAGCAGGAGCAAGAGCGCGGGATCACGATCACCTCGGCCGCGACGACCTGTTTCTGGAGCTCGGAAGAGGGCAAGGGTCCCGAGCACCGGATCAACATCATCGATACTCCGGGCCACGTCGACTTCACGATCGAAGTCGAGCGTTCGCTGCGCGTGCTCGACGGCGCGGTCGCCTGCTTCGACGGCGTTGCCGGCGTCGAGCCGCAGTCGGAGACCGTGTGGCGGCAGGCCGAGAAGTACAATGTCCCGCGCATGTGCTTCGTCAACAAGCTCGACCGCACCGGCGCAAACTTCGACATGTGTGTCGGGATGATCAAGGATCGGCTGGGCGCGCGTCCGCTGGTGCTCTATCTCCCGATCGGCATCGAGAGCAGCTTCAAGGGTCTTGTCGACCTGGTGGAGAACCGCGCCATCATCTGGCTCGACGAGAGCCTCGGCGCGAAGTTCGAATATCATCCGATCCCCGACGATCTGAAAGACGCGGCCGCCGCCGCGCGTTCCGAACTCATCGAGACTGCCGTCGAGCAGGACGATGACGTGATGGAAGCCTATCTCGAGGGCACCGAGCCCGACGTCGCGACGCTGAAGAAGCTGATCCGCAAGGGCACGCTCAACTTCTCGTTCGTTCCGATCCTCTGCGGCTCGGCGTTCAAGAACAAAGGCGTCCAGCCGTTGCTCGACGCGGTCGTCGACTACCTCCCGAGCCCCCTCGACGTCCCGCCCATCGAAGGCATCAAGCCGGACAGCGACGTGACCGACAGCCGCGAAGCTTCGGACACGGCTCCGTTCTCGGCGCTGGCGTTCAAGATCATGAACGATCCGTTCGTCGGATCGCTCACCTTCGCCCGCATCTATTCGGGCAAGCTCGAGAAGGGCACCGTCTCGAACTCGGTGAAGGACAAGAAGGAAAAGATCGGCCGCATGCTTCTGATGCATGCGAACAACCGTGAGGACATCGAAACGGCATATGCCGGCGACATCGTCGCCATAGCAGGCCTCAAGGAGACGACGACGGGCGATACTCTGTGCGACCCGAACAAGCCGATCATCCTCGAGCGGATGGAGTTCCCGGACCCGGTCATCGAGGTCGCGGTCGAACCCAAAACCAAGGCCGACCAGGAGAAGATGGGCCTCGCGCTCGCGCGTCTGGCTGCCGAGGACCCGAGCTTCCGAGTCACGACCGACCATGAATCGGGCCAGACCATCATCAAGGGGATGGGCGAGCTCCACCTCGAGATCCTGGTCGACCGCATGAAGCGCGAGTTCAAGGTCGAGGCGAACGTCGGCGCCCCGCAGGTCGCCTATCGCGAATCGCTCGCGAAGGCGGTCGACGTCGACTACACCCACAAGAAGCAGTCGGGCGGTTCCGGCCAGTTCGGCCGCGTCAAGGTCAGCGTCGCTCCGGGCGAGCGCGGCTCGGGCGTTCAGTTCTTCGACGAGATCAAGGGCGGCAACATTCCGCGCGAATATATCCCGTCGGTCGAGAAGGGCATGCGTGAGACCGCCGAGACCGGGTCGCTGATCGGCTTCCCGATCATCGACTTCGAGATCCGACTGACGGACGGCGCCTATCACGATGTCGACTCCTCGGCGCTGGCATTCGAAATCACCGGGCGCGGCGCGATGCGCGAAGCGGCGCAGAAGGCCGGCATCAAGCTCCTCGAGCCGATCATGAAGGTCGAGGTGGTGACTCCGGAAGATTATGTCGGCGACGTCATCGGCGATTTGCTGAGCCGTCGTGGCCAGGTCCAGGGACAGGATACGCGCGGCAATGCGATCGCTGTTGAAGCGTTCGTCCCGCTCGCGAACATGTTCGGCTATGTGAACCAGCTGCGCTCATTCACCCAGGGACGTGCGCAGTACACGATGCAGTTCTCGCATTATCAGGAAGTGCCGCAGAACATCGCCGACGAGGTGAAGGCGAAGCTGGCGTAAGCATAAATTTGTAGCTATGGGCGCGTCCGCGAAGCGGGCGTCGACCCGATTTTCCAAAGAAGAAGAGGCGTAAAATGGCGAAGGCTAAATTCGAGCGGACGAAGCCGCACGTGAACATCGGGACCATCGGTCACGTCGACCATGGAAAGACGTCGCTGACGGCGGCGATCACCAAGGTGCTCGCGGAAAAGGGACAGGCGGAGTTCACCGACTACGCCAACATCGACAAGGCGCCGGAAGAGCGCGAGCGCGGGATCACCATCTCGACCGCTCACGTCGAGTATGAGACGGACAAGCGTCACTATGCGCACGTCGATTGCCCGGGCCACGCCGATTATGTGAAGAACATGATCACCGGCGCCGCCCAGATGGACGGTGCGATCCTCGTCGTGTCGGCCGCCGACGGCCCGATGCCGCAGACCAAGGAGCACATCCTGCTCGCGAAGCAGGTCGGCGTTCCGACCATGGTCGTGTTCCTCAATAAGGTCGATCAGGTCGACGATCCGGAGCTTCTGGAGCTGGTCGAGCTGGAGATCCGCGAGGAGCTTTCGAAGCGTGAGTTCGACGGCGACAACATTCCGATCATCGCAGGCTCGGCGCTCGCCGCCCTCGAGGACAAGAATGAAGAGCAGGGAAAGCAGGCGATCCTGAAGCTGATGGATGCGGTCGACGACTGGATCCCGACGCCGGAGCGTCCGCTCAACAAGCCTTTCCTGATGCCGATCGAGGACGTGTTCTCGATCTCGGGCCGCGGCACGGTCGTCACCGGCCGCGTCGAGACCGGCGTGATCAAGGTTGGCGAGGAAGTCGAGATCGTCGGCATCCGCGACACCCAGAAGACCGTCGTCACCGGCGTCGAGATGTTCCGCAAGCTGCTCGATCAGGGCCAGGCCGGCGACAACATCGGTGCGCTTCTGCGCGGCGTGGGCCGTGAGGACGTCGAGCGCGGCCAGGTTCTGGCCAAGCCCGGCTCGATCACCCCGCACACCGATTTCAAGGCTGAAGTCTACGTCCTGTCGAAGGACGAGGGTGGCCGCCACACGCCGTTCTTCGCCAACTATCGTCCGCAATTCTATTTCCGGACGACGGACGTCACCGGTGAGGTTCAGCTCCCCGAGGGCACCGAGATGGTGATGCCGGGCGACAACGTAAGCCTGGGCGTGAAGCTGATCGCTCCGATTGCCATGGACCCGGGTCTGCGCTTCGCGATTCGCGAAGGCGGCCGGACCGTTGGCGCAGGGGTTGTCGCGGAGATCACGAAGTAATATAGGGCGCCAACCGCGCGATTCTGGATCAGGGTCGCGCGGTTCGCTTTTGAGTTTATTGGATTAAGCGAGCCGCAGCTTCGGCTGGGGTTCGTTGGCTCTTTCGCATCGGTAGGGACATGGAAACGCAGAACATCCGGATTCGCCTGAAGGCGTTCGATCATCGAGTGCTGGATCAGGCAACTGGCGACATTGCCGATACGGCGCGCCGGACGGGTGCTCTTATTCGCGGTCCCATTCCCCTTCCGACGCGCATCGAGAAGTTCACCGTCAACCGTTCGCCGCACGTCGACAAGAAGTCGCGCGAGCAGTTCGAGGTGAGGACCTACAAGAGGCTGCTCGATATCGTGCAGCCCACGCCGCAGACGGTCGACGCGCTGATGAAGCTCGATCTGGCCGCGGGCGTCGATGTGGAGATCAAGCTGGCGTAAGGCCGGCACAAACGGTGGATACCGCCGGAGGTCAGCTCCGGGCTGCGTCCCCGCCGCTCCTTGAGGGAGCACTAGCCCAGGCGGGGCACGCAAACATTTGGATGGGCAGGGTTCCTGTCGAAGCAGCGCTTCGATTGGGCCCGTCACGCACCCGGGGATGGTCCTCGTGTGCCTCTGTGGAGGAGTGGATCATGCGCACCGGCGTGATCGCAAAGAAGGTCGGAATGACGCGCCTGTTCCAGGCGGACGGTCGGCATGTGCCGGTTACCGTTCTGCAGCTGGACGATGTGCAAGTCATCGGCCGTCGCGAAATGGACAAGGACGGCTATACCGCCGTCCAGCTTGGCGCCGGCAAGGCCAAGGCGAAGAATGTCGCCAAGCCGCAGCGCGT
>Ga0068863_100006089_pt1 | contig 11833 bp, 11 predicted proteins | sample KBSSwiS62_FD_66596 | JGI IMG/M metagenome (GOLD analysis project Ga0068863, IMG submission 66596) | Switchgrass rhizosphere microbial communities from Kellogg Biological Station, Michigan, USA - KBS Switchgrass S6-2 | ecosystem: Host-associated > Plants > Roots > Rhizosphere > Soil ...
AAGCTCCGCAAGGGCGACGATCCGTTGTCACGCGACCATGGTGTCGGCGGAGGTCGCAACCCGGCAGATCCTGACCACCATCCAGACGACCAGGCTCAGCCGGCCGTGAGGGAGTGACAAACCCTCCTCCGGCGCCTGCCTGTCACCTGCCGGCCGCTGCAGACCGTGCAAGAGCATCCTCGGATGGAACTGGTTCACTGGCTGGCGCTTGCACGACTTGTAGTCGGTGCTTCCTCGGTCGGCCGCGGCACTTCACCATTGGTCGCCGGCCCACTCCGACTGCCAGGAGGCGCTGCGTGACAATCCCGCTCACCTCGGCCCCGTCCACCACCTGCGCCTCACGGTCACCGACGTCGAGCGGTCCCGGGGTTCCACACCGAACTGCTCGGATTCCAGATCGCCATGGACACCCCGCCGCCGGTTGAGGACACGCACCACGACCTGACGCTGGACCTCCTGCAGGGCGGCATCGTGTGGGCCAATGGCGATCTACTCCTGGGGTTGCGTCCGGTGGACGCCGAGCGGGCCATCGACCGGGTTGACCCGTTCCGCTGCGGGCTGGATCACCTCAGCTTGTCTATGCCCGGCCGGGCTGACCTGGAGGCAGCGGTGCGGGTCTTCCAGGAACGCGGCGTGGAGCACAGCACGATCACTGAACTGCCGCCATTCGACATAGCCGTACTGCCATTCAAAGACCCTGACGGAGTCGCGACCCGAGCCGGCGAGGCCGCGGAATCGGCGGCATGCCAATTGAGTATTTCCTCGAATGGGCCCGCCAGCGCGGCGCTGAACAGGCCAGCGTCACCGCCTTTGCCGCCAACCAACGTGCTCAACGTCTCTATCACCGGCACGGCTTCACCACGTCGGCGGTGACCATGCGAAGGGCAGTCTGACATCCGCTTCTGCCGCGAGTCGTTCATTCGCGGTGTCGCCGTGGGCATGAGGGGGCTCTCCTGTCACTGGCGGCAGCTTGGGGGCGTCGGCGGTCACGGACGTTCCCATCGTCCGAGCGCCTCCCGCGGTCGAAGAACCTTGATGGACCGTATTCAGAAGTCGTTGCCCGACCAGATGATCCGGACAACTTCGACCTGGTCCCGGTCCTCGAGGACCAGCCAGATCACCAGGAGGCGGCCGTCGGCGATGACCGCCGTTCGCAGGTCGCTGTCCGGCGGCCGGTAGAGGTCGCCGGTATAGGGCTCGATCTCGAGTAGTCCGAGCAATTCGGCGAGGATCTTCTTGGTCTCGAGGGGGAGCGCGGCGGCGACGGCGCGCGCTCATCAAGGAGGTGAACGTCGAACATACGTCTGGAGCGCCTACAGCCCGAGGTCGTCGCGTGCCTGGCGCCAGGGCGTGTTGGAGACCGGACGGCCCTCCCTGAGCGCAGCGACGGCCGCGAGCATCCGCTCGTGGGCCGCGCCGTCCTGGGAGGAGACGGCGATTCGCCACCAGCGCTCGACCAGTTCCTGCACCGGGCTGAGGTCGAAGTCGGAGCTCGCGCGGTCCATGGCGTCGCGGTAGCCGCGCTCGAACTCTGCGCGGCTCTGCCCGGTCAGCGCGGCCCTCACGCCAGCTGGTGTGCGCGCCGGCCAGCGCGGCTCACGCTGGTGGGCTTCAGCGGTCACGGAAGCAGAGTAGTCCCGACATCGACGCCCGCAGGCGAGGAGCGCCCGCAAGGTTGATCTCCGTCGTAGAACGGGTTCATCCCTCGACTCGCTCCATGGAACAGGCATTTCGGGCACGAGCTGGTCGCTACGCAACGTCACGCGCTGGTCACAGCTGGTGCCCCCGGCAGGATTCGAACCTGCGCACCCGCCTCCGGAGGGCGGTGCTCTATCCCCTGAGCTACGGGGGCTCAGCGACCCGGAAAGGTTACCAGGGAGACGAGCACGGACCGCGTCGTGGGCCGGTACGGTGACGGCGTGCCGGAGCGACCGCCTCGGGTGCTGGTCGTCGACGACGAGGCCGTCATCCGCCAGCTGCTCGTGATCAACCTCGAGCTGGAGGGCTTCGAGGTGCACGAGGCGGTGGACGGGCTGGACGCGCTGGAGAAGGCGCGCGAGATCGACCCGGACGTGGTGACGCTGGACGTGATGATGCCGGGGCTGGACGGCATGACCACCGCCCGCCGGCTGCGGTCCGACCCGCTGACGAGGCGGGCCCGGATCGTGCTGATCAGCGCGCGGACCCGGCCGGCGGACCTGGAGCAGGGCGCGGAGGCGGGCGCCGACGACTACGTGATCAAGCCGTTCGACCCGGACGACGTCGTCGACGCGGTCCGGCGGCTGGCGGACCAGGACCAGGTCAGCTGAGCGGGCGCGCGCCCCGCTCGCGCAGCATCTGCTCCATCGTCACGACCTCGTTCTGCTGCGCGGTGACGATCGCGGCGGCCATCGTCCGGACGTACGGCTCCGCGGCGTGGTCGGCGCCGTACTGCGCCATCGGCAGGCCGCCCTCGTGGTGGCGGATCATCAACTGCAGGAAGTAGACGTCCATCGCCTTGCCACGCAGCCCACGCAGCTTGGCCAGCTCGGCTTGGGTCGCCATTCCCGGCATCAGCTGGCCGGGCGCGACCGTGTGCTGCATCCAGGACATCTGCGGGAGGTCGGACTGGCCGGTCTGCCCCCACGACTCGAGCCAGCCGCGCATCTGGCCGATCTGGGCGAGCTGCCCGGTCTCGATGTCGAACGCGAGCAGCCGTACCGCCGGGTCCGTGCTGTTGTCCCGCACCACCTGGGCCATCTGCACGGCCTGGTCGTGGTGGGTGGCCATGTCCCGGGCGAAGCCGGCGTCGACCGAGTCGACGGCGGGCGGCCGGTCGGTCCCGATGCCGGTGACGACGGTCAGGGCCGCACCGGCACCGAGCAGCGCGACGGCGCAGATCACGCCGAGCGCGACGAGGAGCCACCGTGGGCGGTGGGAGTCGTAGTCGACCTCAGCGGTGTCCGGGTGCTGCTCCAGAGTCGCCACGCGTTCAGTCTCCCCCTTCCGGGTGCGGCCGGCTCGGGACCAAGGTCACCCGCTCGCCGACGGCGCGGCCGCTCCGGACGGGTCCGGCGGCGACGGGTTGGCCTTGAAGTCGGGGTTGGTGCAGGTCGCGCCGAACTCCGGGGTCACCGCGGAGTTGAGCCGCAGGTCGTTGATGAACCGGTCGACCCGGGAGTCGGTCGCGCTGTCGACGAACAGCTGGTGGCCCCAGGACTGCAGCGAGACGTTCGACTTCAGCCCCGGGTACGGGCTCAGTGCCATGTAGCCGACACCCGAGACCTTCTGCTTCAGCGCGTCGACCTGGTCGGCGGCAAGCCCCGGCTTGTACGTGATCCAGACCGCGCCGTGCTCCAGCATGTGCACCGCGTTCTCCTTGCGGAGCTCGGACGGGTACACGGTGCCGTTGCAGTCGGCCCAGGTCGGGTCGTGGTCGCCGCCGAACGGCGGGCTGTCGGTGTAGTTGACGACGCCCTGCACGTGGTTGCGGCTCGGGAAGTCCTTGAGCACGATGCCCGGGATCGCCTTCGCGTCCTCGGCCTTGGCCTCCGGGCTGTTCTGGTTGGACTTGTTGATCTTGACCACCGCGTACCCGATGACGAGGCCGGCGAAGACCACCACGACCACGGTGAGCGCGATCAGGCCCCACGGCTTCGGCCGGCTGGTGGTGATCGGCGGCGGAGGCCTGCGCCCGGACCGGCCACCCCCGCTGGCCGCCCGCGGCGACGGAGTGCTCTTGCCGGGCGTGGTCTTCTTCTTCGGCGGCATCCGGGCGCTCTCGCTCTGAGGGTCAACGACGGGCCACATGGTACGGGCGCAGGCTTTGGGCGTGTCCCGGGATCGTCCGCGGTGCCGACGGCGCCCGGGCGCGCCCGGAAGCACTGTGAGGTCGCGCGGGCGGGCTCAGTAGCATTGTCCGGGTGACACCCGAGGAGCTCGCCGCCGCGGTGCTGGCTGCCGTCCGCGCCGCGGTGGACGCCGGTGACCTGGCTGTATCCGTCCCGGACAGCGCGGTCGTCGAGCGCCCGAAGTCACGCGAGCACGGCGACTACGCCACCAACGTGGCGCTGCGGCTGGCCAAGCCGGCCGGCCGGCCGCCGCGGGAGGTCGCCGGGCTGGTCGCCGCCCGGCTGCGGGAGCACCCGGGCGTTGCCGCCGTCGACGTCGCCGGCCCCGGCTTCCTCAACGTCACGTTGGCCAAGGACGCGCTGGCCGGGCTGGTCCGCGCGATCCTCGAGGCCGGCCCGGCGTACGGGAAAGGCGAGGTGAACGCCGGCCGCCACCTCAACCTCGAGTACGTCTCGGCCAACCCGACCGGGCCGCTGCACCTGGCGCACGCCCGGTGGGCGGCGACCGGCGACTCGCTGGCCCGGCTGCTGACCGCGAGCGGCGCCCAGGTGACCCGGGAGTACTACTTCAACGACGCCGGAGCCCAGATCGACCGGTTCGCTGCGTCGCTGGTGGCGGCGGCGGCCGGGCAGCCGACCCCGGAGAACGGCTACGACGGCGACTACATCCGCGAGATCGCTTCCGCGGTGGTCGCCGCCAACCCCGGCGTGCTGGACCAGCCGGAGGAGAAGCGGACGGAGATCTTCCGCACCGAGGGCGTCGCCCTGATGCTCGAGTCGATCAAGCGCTCGCTGGCCGATTTCGGCGCGGAGTTCGACGTCTTCTTCTCCGAGGCCACCTTGCACACGAGCGGGGAGATCGCCGAGGCGGTCATCCGGCTGCGCGAGCAGGGGCACGTGTTCGAGGCCGACGGCGCGGTCTGGCTGCGGACCAGCGAGTTCGGCGACGACAAGGACCGGGTGCTGGTCCGGTCCGACGGCCGGCCGACCTACTTCGACGCCGACTGCGCGTACTACCTGGACAAGCGGCGGCGCGGGGCGGACCGGGCGATCGTGCTGCTCGGCGCCGACCACCACGGCTACGTCGGTCGGATGCGGGCGATCGCGTCGTGCTTCGGGGACGACCCGGACGAGACCGTCGAGATCATCATCGGCCAGCTGGTGTCGCTGCACGGCGGCCGGATGAGCAAGCGGGCCGGCAACCTGGTCACGCTCGACGAGGCGATCGCGCTGATCGGCACCGACGCGCTGCGGTACGCGCTGGTGCGCTGGTCCATGGACTCGCCCATCGACATCGACGTCGAGCTGTGGGCGGCGCGGACCAACGACAACCCGGTCTTCTACGTCCAGTACGCGCACGCCCGGCTGGCCTCGCTCGGCCGCAACGCCCGCGAGCTCGGGGTCAGCGTGCCGCCGCCGGCCGAGGTCGACTACGGGCTGCTCTCGCACGAGCGGGAGGGCGACCTGCTGCGGGCGCTGGGCGAGTTCCCGCGGGTGGTCGCGGCGGCGGCCGAGCTGCGGGCGCCGCACCGGGTCGCCCGCTACCTGGAGGAGCTGGCCGGCACCTACCACCGGTTCTACGACGCCTGCCGGGTGCTGCCGAGCGAGCACGAGGACTCGCCCGGACCGGACCTGGTGCACGCCCGGCTGGCGCTGTGCGAGGCGACCCGGATCGTGCTGGAGAACGGCCTCGGCCTGATCGGCGTCTCCGCACCGGACCGGATGTGAGCGAGCGCGAGGGCTCGCAGCGCGAGCGGGGAGCGACGAGGGCCGGGCGCCTGGCGCTCGCGCCCGGCGCCCTGTCCGAGGAGCGGGCACAGTGAGGACGCACGAGGCCGGCGCCCTGCACGCCGACGTCACCGAGCCGCCGTCGGCGCTGCTGGTCCCGCCGGCCGACCCCGGGACGCTGGCCGCCGCGGTCTGGCCGGCCACCGCCACCCGGGACGAGTCCGGCGCGCTGGTGCTCGGCGGGGTCGACGTCCGTGACCTGGCGACCGAGTTCGGCACCCCGGCGTACCTGCTCGACGAGGCCGACTTCCGGTCCCGCTGCCGCGACTTCGTGCAGGCGTTCGCCGGCGCCGACGTGCACTACGCGGCGAAGGCGTTCTGCAGCCTCACCTCGCTCCGCTGGATCGTGGAGGAGGGCCTCGGCCTCGACGTCTGCTCGGGGGGCGAGCTGGCCGCCGCCCTGCGGGCCGAGGTGCCGGCGGAGCGGATCGCCTTCCACGGCAACAACAAGTCCGTGGCCGAGCTCGAGCAGGCGCTCGACGCCGGGGTCGGCCGGATCGTGGTCGACTCGTTCGCCGAGATCGCCCGGCTGGCCTGGCTGGCCGAGGAGCGTGGGCTGCGCCAGCCGGTGCTCGTCCGGGCCACCGTCGGCGTCGAGGCGCACACCCATGAGTTCATCGCCACCGCGCACGAGGACCAGAAGTTCGGCTTCTCGGTCGCCGGCGGGGACGCGTTCGAGGCGTGCCGCCGCGTGCTCAACCACTCCTCGCTGGACCTGGTCGGCGTGCACTCGCACATCGGCTCGCAGATCTTCGACACCTCGGGCTTCGAGGTCTCGGCGCACCGGGCGGTCGCGCTGCTGGCCCGGCTGCGGGAGGAGCTCGGCGCGACCCCGCCGTACCTTGACCTCGGCGGCGGCTTCGGCATCGCGTACACGGCCGCGGACACGCCGATGGACGTGCCTGCGCTGGCCGCCTCGATGCGGGCGATCGTGGCCAGGGAGTGCGCGGCGGCCGGGCTGGCCGAGCCGCGGCTCGCGGTGGAGCCGGGACGGGCCATCGCCGGGCCGGCCTCGATCACCCTGTACGAGGTGGGCACGGTCAAGGACACCCCGCACCGCCGGTACGTCTCGGTCGACGGCGGGATGAGCGACAACATCCGCACCGCCCTGTACGACGCGCAGTACACCTGCGTGCTCGCCTCCCGGGTCAGCGAGGTGCCGCCGGTGCTGTGCCGGGTGGTCGGCAAGCACTGCGAGAGCGGCGACATCGTGGTCCGGGACACCTGGCTGCCGGCCGACCTGGTGCCCGGCGACCTGCTCGCGGTGGCCGCGACCGGGGCATACTGCCGGTCGCTGGCGAGCAACTACAACCACCAGCCGCGCCCGCCGGTGGTCGCGGTCGGCGACGGTGCGGCCCGTGTCGTCGTTCGGCGGGAGACCGTCGAGGACCTGCTGCGGCTGGACGTGCCCTGATGGCCGGGAAGATGAAGACCAGCACCTGGCTGATCGTGGTGCTCGCGGTGCTGGTCCTGCTGCTGGCGGCGACCGGCGAGGGCGGCGGCTCGATCGTGGCCACGCTGGTGGCCGGCGTGGTCGTGGTCTGGCTGGTGTTCGGCGTGATCTTCCGGCGGCGCCGGTGAGGATCGCGCTGCTCGGCTGCGGCACCGTCGGGACCGAGGTGGTCCGCCTGCTGGACGAGCAGGCCGGCGACCTCGCCGCCCGGATCGGCGCGCCGCTGGAGCTGGTCGGGATCGCGGTACGCCGGCCGGCGCGGCATCCCGGCGTGCCGGCGGAGTTGCTCACCACCGACGCCGAGGCGCTGGTCGAGCGCCCGGACGTGGACGTGGTGATCGAGGTGATCGGCGGCATCGAGCCGGCCCGCACGCTGCTGCTGTCGGCGATGAAGACCGGCAAGTCGGTGGTCACCGCGAACAAGGCGCTGCTGGCCGAGGACGGGGCGACCCTGCACGCGGCGGCCCGGGACTCCGGCGTCGACCTCTACTACGAGGCGTCGGTGGCCGGCGCGATCCCGCTGCTGCGGCCGCTGCGCGAGTCGCTGGCCGGTGACCGGATCACCCGGGTGCTCGGGATCGTCAACGGCACCACGAACTTCGTGCTGTCCCAGATGGACGCGACCGGCACCGGGTTCGCGGAGGCGCTGGCCGAGGCGACCGCGCTCGGCTACGCGGAGGCCGACCCGACCTCGGACATCGACGGGTTCGACGCCGCGGCCAAGGCGGCGATCCTGGCCGGGCTGGCCTTCCACACCAGGGTCAGCGCGGCGGACGTGCACCGGGAGGGCATCTCCGGGGTGACCTCGGCCGACGTGGCGTCGGCGAAGGCGATGGACTGCACGGTCAAGCTGCTGGCGATCTGTGACCGGGACCTGTCCGACGGATCGGTCGGGGTGCGCGTGCACCCGGCGATGATTCCGCGCAGCCACCCGCTGGCCGGGGTCGGGGACGCGTTCAACGCCGTGTACGTCGAGGCGGACGCCGCGGGGCAGCTGATGTTCTACGGCCGGGGCGCCGGCGGGGCGCCGACCGCGTCCGCGGTGCTCGGCGACGTGGTGGCGGTCGCCCGCAACCGGCTGTCCGGCGGCCGCGGTGCGGGCGAGTCGGCGTACGCGGACCTGCGGGTGCGGTCGGTGGGGGAGAGCGCGACCCGCTACCACATCTCGCTCGACGTGCTCGACCGGCCGGGCGTGCTGGCGGCCGTCGCGCAGGCGTTCGCGGCGCACGAGGTGAGCATCTCGACCGTCCGCCAGGCCGGCCGCGGTGACGACGCCACGCTGGTGCTCGTCACCCACACCGCCCCGGATGCCGCCCTCGCGGCCACCGTCGACGACCTGCGCTCGCTGCCCGCCGTACGGGAGGTCACCTCGGTGATGCGGGTCGAGCAAGCCTAGGGGCGCGTCTCCGCACGGTCTGGCGGTGCCGGCGACGGTGTCCGCATCCACCGACGGCCCCGCGCCGGTCCCCGGCCGCGGCTACGCTTTCCGGGTGACGATCGAGGCGACCCGGTTCGCCGGCTGGCCCGGCGTGATCGAGGCGTACCGGGACCGGCTGCCGGTGGCCGCCGGCGCCCGGGTGGTGACGCTGCTCGAGGGCGGCACGCCGCTGCTGCCGGCGCCGACGCTGTCCGGGCGGACCGGCTGCGACGTCTGGCTCAAGGTCGAGGGGCTCAACCCGACCGGGTCGTTCAAGGACCGCGGGATGACCGTGGCGATCACCCAGGCGGTCGCGGCCGGGTCGAAGGCGGTCATCTGCGCGAGCACCGGCAACACCAGCGCGTCCGCCGCGGCGTACGCGGTGCGCGGCGGGCTGACCTGCGCCGTGCTGGTGCCCGCCGGCAAGATCGCGCTCGGCAAGCTGGCCCAGGCGCTGGTGCACGGGGCGCGGCTGCTGCAGGTCGACGGCGGCTTCGACGACTGCCTCACGGTCGCCCGCGAGCTGTCCGAGCACTACCCGGTCACGCTGGTCAACTCGGTGAACCCGGACCGGATCGAGGGGCAGAAGACCGCCGCCTTCGAGGTCTGCGACTCGCTCGGCCGGGCGCCGGACGTGCATTGCCTCCCGGTCGGCAACGCGGGCAACATCACCGCCTACTGGAAGGGCTACACCGAGTACGACCGCGGCCGGCCGCGGATGTTCGGCTTCCAGGCCGCCGGCGCGGCGCCGATCGTGACCGGGACGCCGGTGCCGCGGCCGACGACGATCGCCACCGCGATCCGGATCGGCAACCCGGCGTCCTGGCAGGCGGCGGTGGCCGCCCGGGACGCCTCGGGCGGCCGGATCGCGGCGGTGACCGACCGCGAGATCCTCGCCGCGTACCGGCTGCTGGCCCGGGCGGAAGGCGTGTTCGTCGAGCCGGCGTCGGCGGCCAGCGTGGCCGGCCTGCTCGCCGCCGGCCTCGAGCCGGGGCAGACCGTCGTCTGTACGGTCACCGGCAACGGGCTCAAGGACCCCGACTGGGCGATCTCCGGCGCGCCGGCCCCGGTCACCATCCCGGTCGACGCCACGGCGGCCGCGGAATCGCTCGGTCTGGTCGACCACTGAGAGGGGTCACCCGACCCGCGGTGGATGCCGTCGGCGCCGCCGCCGGGTTGGGCGACATGCCCTAGATTGCTGGCGTGGCGAGAGGGGTGGCGCGAGCGTCCCGGGTGGCGTTCCGGGCCGCGCCGGTGCGCGTACGCGTGCCCGCGACCAGCGCCAACCTGGGCCCCGGTTTCGACGCGCTCGGCCTCGCCCTGAGCCTGTACGACGACGTGGTGGTCCGGGTCGCCGACGAGGGCCTGTTCGTCGACGTGGCCGGGGAGGGGGCGGACACCGTCCCGCGTACCCGCCGGCACCTGGTCGTGCGGGCCCTGCACGCCGGCTTCGACGCGCTCGGCGGCCAGCCCCGCGGCCTGGAGGTGGTGTGCGCGAACCGGATCCCGCACAGCCGCGGCCTCGGCTCGTCCGCGGCCGCGATCGTGGCCGGGCTCACCGCCGCCCGCGCGCTCGTGCTCGGCGGCGCCGACACGCTCGACGACGACGCGCTGCTGGCGCTCGCGGCGGAGCTGGAGGGGCACCCGGACAACGTCGCGGCCTGCCTGCTCGGCGGCCTCACCCTGGCCTGGACGCCGGCCGACGGTCCGGCGCACGCGGTGCGGCTGCCGGTCAGCCCGGCGTTGCGGCCGGTGGTGTTCGTGCCGACGACCAGCTCGTCGACGGCCAAGGCCCGCAAGCTGCTGCCGGAGACCGTGCCGCACGCCGACGCCGCCCGCAACGCGGCCCGGTCCGCGCTGCTCGTGCACGCGCTGGCCGCCGACCCGGGCCTGCTGCTGGCCGCCACCGAGGACCGGCTGCACCAGCAGTACCGGGCGCCGTCGCAGGTCAAGACCGCCGGGCTGATCGACGCGCTGCGGGCCGACGGCGTGCCGGCGGTGGTCTCCGGCGCCGGCCCGTCCGTGCTGGCCTTCGCCGGCCACGCCGACGACCTCAGCTCGTACGCGCCGCGCGGCTGGGCGGTGGAGGTGCTCGCCGTCGACGCCGACGGCGCCGAGCTGCTCGGGTTGGCCGGGTGATGGCGGCGGGGAACACGCTGGTGGGGGTTGTTGTTGCCCCTCCGGCGGCACACCGTTAGGCTTCGCATCACCAGCCGCCCGAGGGTGCGCTCTCGGCGGGGTCTCTGGTTCGCCGCACCGAAACACTGGTGCACCCCTGCACGAGGCCTCGCTGTCCCGTCTCTCACGGAGCTAGCAAGTCGCTCCGCGGCGCTCCAGCGAGGCTGCCACACCGTCCGCCGCGAGGCGGACCGTTCACCGGCCGGAACGGCCGGTAGCTCGACCCCGGCCGTGGGTTGATCCCGGCCGACGAAGGGACACACACCGTGAGTGACACCACGGACTACCTGACCGAGGGCGCCGGCCGGACCCCCGAGTCCGACCAGACCGCCGCTCCCGCCGAGACCCGCCCGCGCCGGCGTGCCGCCGGGCTGTCCGGCATGCTGCTGCCCGAGCTGCAGAGCCTCGCCGCCTCGCTCGGGATCACCGGCACCGGCCGCATGCGCAAGGGTGAGCTCGTAGCGGCCATCCAGGCCAAGCAGAGCGGCAACGGCGCTGGTCAGGGGTCTACGCCTGGGCAGGACCAGCTCCCGCTCGGCACGCCCGAAGCGACCACGTCCGGGCCGCCGGCGGCCGGCCCGACCGGCTCCGACGCGCCGCCCGCGACCCGCACCCGGCAGCGCCGCGGTGCGAGCCGGCCCGCGGGCAGCCCGGTGAGCGCCGAGGCGCCGGCCGGAAGCTCCGGCACCGCCGACACGCAGGCCGACTCCGGGCGGACCGACGGCGGGCCGAGCGCGGCGCTGACCGCGATCAGCGCGACCGCGTCGGTGACGGCGCCGACCCGGGAGCCGCGCCCGACGCGGACCGACGGCGCGCCGTCCGACACGGCGCCGCCGACCGACCGGCCGAGCCGGCGGGAGCGCGAGCGGGGCCCTCGCGACGGGCAGGGTCGTGACCGCACCGACGACCGCACCGACCAGGACCGCGGCGACCAGGACCGCGCCGACGAGCGCGGCGGCCGGGACCGGAGCGCCGACGGCGACCGTCCGGCCGGCGACCGCCCGACGAGAGAACGCCCGGCCGGGGACCGCTCGGACAGCGACCGCGCGGACGGCGACCGCGGCCCACGCCGCGACCGCAACGACCGCAACGACCGCAACGACCGTCCCGACCGTCCCGACCGTGGTGACCGTGGTGACCGTGGTGACCGTGGCGACCGTGGCGACC
>Ga0068863_100006093_pt1 | contig 11832 bp, 10 predicted proteins | sample KBSSwiS62_FD_66596 | JGI IMG/M metagenome (GOLD analysis project Ga0068863, IMG submission 66596) | Switchgrass rhizosphere microbial communities from Kellogg Biological Station, Michigan, USA - KBS Switchgrass S6-2 | ecosystem: Host-associated > Plants > Roots > Rhizosphere > Soil ...
GGAGGTGCTTCGGGATTTGCCATGCGGCGCTCGCGCTCTGAAGGGCGCGGTATTCTACTTCATGCCCTGTCGCCCGCGGGCGTTTTGGGCTTTGAGTGGAGCCGCCAGTAGATCCATTAATTCAGACGGGTTAGAGTGCGTCGCCCCGATTCGAGGCAGTGCATCCTTTTATAGGGCGTTATGAAACCCACCAATATTTTCGAGCCCTCCTACTTTCACAAAGTGGTCGATTGCCAATGGGCGTGCCCGGCGCATACGCCGGTGCCGGAGTACATCCGCCTGATTGCGCAGGAGAAGTACACCGAAGCGTACATGCTCAACTGGGACTCCAACGTGTTCCCAGGAATTCTCGGGCGCACGTGTGACCGGCCGTGCGAGCCCGCCTGTCGACGCGTGCGCACCGAAGAGAAGCCGGTCGCGATCTGTCGCTTGAAACGCGTCGCCGCGGACAACAAAGGTGACATAACGGCGTTCATGCCGCGCGTGCCGAAGAAGAAGAATGGCAAACGCATCGCGTTGCTCGGCGCGGGTCCGGCATCGCTGGCGGTGGCGCGCGATCTGCTGCCGCTCGGTTACGAAGTGCACATGTTCGAGAAAGACCCGGGCGGCGGCGGCATGATGCGCACACAGATTCCGGCCTTCCGTCTGCCGATGGAAGTGCTCGAAGAAGAGGTCGATCTGATTCTGAACATGGGTGTCGAGTGTCATTTCGGGCACGACGTCACCAGCATGAAAGCAATTCTCGACGAAGGGTACGACGCGTACTTCGTCGGCACCGGCGCGCCGCGCGGGCGCGACCTGCCGGATCTGAAAGGGCGCAAAGAAAGCGCCGCGCACATCTCGATCGGCATCGAGTGGCTCGGCAGCGTCGCGTTCGGCCATACCACCTCGATCAAAGGCAAAGTCATCGTGATGGGCGGCGGCAACACGGCAATGGACTGCTGCCGCACCGCGCGCCGACTCGGTGCTGATCAGGTGACCGTGGTCGTCCGCTCCGGTTTCGACGTCATGAAAGCGTCGGAATGGGAAAAAGAAGACGCGATGTCGGAAGGCATCCCGATCGTCAACAACCGCCCGCCGCTCGAATTCGTTCACGAGAACGGCAAGCTGAAAGGCGTGCTGTTCCAGCGCGTGAAGCAGATCACCGACGAGTCGGGTCGTCAGAAGACGGTGCCGACCGGCGAGCCCGACGTCTTCATGGAAGCCGATCACGTGCTGATGGCAATCGGACAGGAAAATCACTGTCCGTGGATCGAGCGCGACATCGGCATCGAATTCGATCGCTGGGAATGTCCGGTGCTCGACCGCGATACGTTGCAGTCGACGCATCCGAAAGTGTTCTTCGGCGGCGACTCTGCGTTCGGTCCCGAGAACATCATCTGGGCATCCGCGCACGCACACAAAGCGGCGATCTCGATTCACCTCTTCTGTCAGGGGCTCGATCTGAAGGCGGATCGTCCGCCTGAAGGCGTGAACCTCGTCAGCCAGAAGATGGGCATGCACGAGTGGAGTTACGACAGCGAACACGACGCGTCGAAGCGTCATCTCGTACCGCACGTCGATCCGCGTAAATCGCTGAAGAACATCAAGATGGAAGTCGAACTCGGCTTCGATCGCAAACTCGCCGCGCTGGAAACGCAACGCTGTCTGAACTGCGACGTGCAGACCGTGTTCACCGACAAGTTGTGCATCGAGTGCGACGCGTGTGTAGACATCTGCCCGATGGACTGCATCACGTTCGCTCCGAACGAAGAGGAACCCGAACTGCGTCTGAACCTCACCGCACCGGCGCTGAACAAAGAGCAGGATCTGTACGTTTCTGCCGAACTCAGAACCGGCCGCGTAATGGTGAAGGACGAAGATCTTTGCCTGCACTGCGGCCTGTGTGCCGAACGATGCCCCACGAATGCATGGGACATGCAGAAGTCCGTTCTTCACCTGCCGCAGCTGGGGTCTTACGCCTCATGACGCGTTACAACGATTTCGTCATCAAGTTCGCGAATGTCAACGGTTCGGGCTCGGCGAGCGCGAACGGGATGTTCGCAAAAGCGGTGTTCCGGATGGGCGTTCCAGTCGGCACGCGCAACATCTTTCCGTCGAACATTCAGGGCCTGCCGACGTGGTTCGAAGTGCGCGTCAGCGAAGCGGGCTATCTCGGCCGCCGCGACGGCGTCGACATCATGGTGGCGATGAATGCAGAGACATATGCGGAAGACGTCGCCAGTCTGGTTTCGGGCGGCTATCTGCTGTACGACAGCTCGCGGCCGCGTCCGCGCGAACTCGCACGCAACGACGTGGTCGACATCGGCGTGCCGATCTCGACGCTGCTGCTGTCGGAATTTCAGGACCCGAAGCAGCGCCAGCTGTTCAAGAACATCGTGTACGTCGGCGCGCTGTCGGCGCTGATCAACATCGACTTCGACGTGCTCACCGGCATGGTGTCGGAGCAATACAAAGGCAAGGACGCGCTGATCAAGCCGAACGTGCACGCGCTCGAAATCGGCCGCAACTTCGCGCTCGACTATCTCGACAATCCGCTGCCGGTCCAGTTGCGCCGCAGTAACGCCGTTGGCGATCGGATCATGATCGAGGGCAACACCGCGTCCGCGTTGGGTGCTGTTTACGGCGGAGCCACCGTGTGCGCGTGGTACCCGATCACGCCGTCCACTTCGGTGGCGGAATCGTTCGAACGCTATGCGAACCGTTTCCGCACCGACAAGGAAAGCGGCAAGAAGAAGTTCGCGATCATGCAGGCGGAAGACGAACTCGCCGCCATCGGCATGGTGATCGGCGCCGCCTGGAACGGCGCGCGCGCGTTCACCGCAACGAGTGGTCCGGGCCTCTCGCTGATGGGCGAATTCCTCGGTCTCGCATATTTCGCCGAAATTCCCGCTGTGCTCATCGACGTGCAGCGCGCCGGTCCGTCCACGGGCATGCCGACGCGCACACAACAGGCCGACCTGATGTCGGCAGTGTATGCATCGCACGGCGACACGAAACACGTGGTGCTGATTCCGTCGTCGCCGAAAGAATGCTTCGACTTCTCCGCCGATGCGCTCGACATCGCCGACCGCTTGCAGACGCCGGTCATCATCATGTCCGACCTCGAACTCGGCATGAACGAAGTGATGTCGGATCCACTGGTGTGGGACGACGCGCGCAAGTACGACCGCGGCAAGGTCTATCACGCGGACGATCTCGACCGCATCGAGAAGTTCGGCCGCTATGTCGATGTCGATGGAGATGGCATCGGCTATCGCACGTATCCCGGCGCGCATCCGTCGAAAGGCAGTTTCTTCACGCGCGGAACGTCGCGCGACGAGTACGCGCGTTACACCGAAGATCCAGAGATCTACACCGAAAACATGGATCGGTTGCTGCTCAAGTGGAAGACCGCCAAGACGCTGGTTCCGAAACCGGACATCCACGAGAGCACGCCGCGACGCCCTTACGGCGTGCTGTATTACGGCACCACGCAGATGCCGATGCAGGAGTCGCTCGATCTGCTTGCGACCGACGGCATACACCTCGACACGCTGCGCATCCGCGCCGTGCCGTTCACGGATTCGGTGCTCGAGTTCATCGACAATCATGAACTGGTGTTCATCGTCGAACAGAATCGCGACGCACAGATGCGGATGATCCTGGTCAACGAAGGCAACATCGATCCAGCGAAAGTGGTGCCGGTGTGCTACTACGGCGGACTGTCGATCGCCGCAGAGTTCATTCGCGGCGAAATCTCCAGGTATTTCGCGACCAACAAGCTCGCCAGAATTTCGGAGGTGAAGCGATGACGTTCGTCACCAAGCCGCGCGTTCATCACCCGCAGCTCAAGGTCAACGACCTTGGCTTGACGCGCCGCGACTACGAAGGTTCGGTGTCGACGTTGTGCGCCGGTTGCGGCCACGACTCCGTCAGCGCCGCGATCGTGCAGGCGTGTGCGGAGCTGTCGATTCCACCGCATCGGTTCACGAAGATCTCCGGCATTGGCTGCTCGTCGAAAACGCCAACCTACTTCCTCGGCAAATCGCACGGCTTCAACTCGGTGCACGGACGGATGCCTTCGGTTGCAACCGGGGCGAATCTCGCGAACAAGGATCTCTACTGCATCGGCATTTCCGGCGACGGCGATACCGCGTCGATCGGAATGGGTCAGTTTGCCCACATCGTCCGCCGCCGTATCAACATGTGCTACATCGTCGACAATAACGGCACCTACGGCCTCACCAAAGGACAGTTCTCGGCGACGAACGACAAAGGTTCGACGAGCAAGAAAGGCGCGCCGAACCTATACGAACCGATCGACCTGGTCAGCATCGCGTTGCAGCTGGGTGCGACGTTCGTTGGCCGCAGCTTCTCCGGCGACAAGGGCCAACTCGTGCCGTTGATCAAAGCGGCGTTGCTGCACAAAGGGTTCGCGTTCATCGACGTGATCTCGCCGTGTGTGGCGTTCAACAACCACAAGGGTTCGACGAAGAGCTACGACTACGTGCGCGATCATCGTGGCGACGTGGTAGCAGCCGACTTCGTGCCGCCGCACGAGGAGATCGTGGCCGATTACGCGCCCGGCACGCGAGAGGATGTCGCGATGCCTGACGGTTCGACGTTGCGTCTGCGCAAGCTGGCCGACGACTACGACCCCCACGACCGCGTTGGGGCGCTCGCCTACGTGCAGCGCAAACAGGACGAAGGCGAGGTGGTTACCGGATTGCTGTATCTGGATGCGAACGCATCGGACTGCCACGCGATTCTCGAAACGGTCGATACGCCGCTGAACGAGTTGGGCGAGGTCGATCTGTGCCCCGGCAACGCGGCGCTGAAGCCGATCAACGCGAGCTTCCGATAGCGGATGCCGGCAGCGCTTCGGCGCAAAGTCACCAACGCACTACAACTCTTCACGCACCGCCTTCGCCCGGTGCGGTAACTTTGTTGCAGCCCCCAGGTTCAATTTCGATAATACGCGCCCGCTTAAGGCCCAACACGACGAGGATCGGACGTGGCACTACCTAGCCTTGACGATTATTTCCCGGACTGGAAAGAACGCGAAGCGCTTGCGGAAGAGATGGTTCCGATCATCGGCAATCTCTATCGCAAGAACGTCGTGACGTACTGTTTCGGGCGCGCGTTGTACAGCGAAAGCGTCACCAACATCATGAAGACGCACCGCTACGTGCGGCAGATCGCCAACAACGAACTGTCGGAGTTCGAGAGCTATCCGATCATGAAGGCGCTGGCCGAGCTCGACCTCGGGCCGTGCCACATCGACGTGGGCAAGCTGGCGCTGAAGTACATGGAGCAGAGTGCGGGCAACGGCACCACCGCGATGGACTTCGTCAAGCAGCAGTGCGCGGAAGTGATAGGCCGGCATGTGCCGCCGCTCGCGAAACCGCAAGACGTGGTGCTTTACGGCTTCGGTCGAATCGGCCGCTTGCTCGCTCGTCTGCTGATCGAAAAAACCGGCGGCGGCCAACAGCTGCGCTTGCGCGCGATCGTGGTGCGCAAGGCCACGAAGGAAGATCTGGTGAAGCGCGCGAGCCTGTTGCGTCGTGACTCGGTGCACGGATCGTTCAAAGGCACGATCCGCGTGGATCACGACAACAGCTGCATCATCGCGAACGGCAACGTCATTCGCATGATCTACGCGAACAGCCCGTCGGAAGTCGACTACGAGAGCTACGGCATCAGCGATGCGATCGTCATCGACAACACCGGCGCGTGGCGCGACCAGAAAGGCCTCAGCGAGCACCTGAAGTCGAAGGGCGCGGCGCGCGTGATCGTTACGGCGCCCGGCAAAGGCGGTATCAAGAACATCGTCGCCGGCATCAACTCCAACGGCCTGTCGAAAGACGACAAGATTCTCGCTGCTGCGTCCTGCACGACCAACGCGATCGTGCCGATCCTAAAGGCGATCGACGACGAATTCGGAATTCAGAACGGCCACATCGAAACCGTTCACGCGTATACCCCGGACCAGAATCTCACCGACAACTATCACGAGAAGAGCCGGCGCGGCCGCAGCGCGGCGCTGAACCTCGTCATCACCGAAACGGGCGCGTCGTCTGCGATCACCGACCTGTTGCCGTCGCTCGAGGGCAAGCTGACAGGTAACGCGATTCGCGTACCGACGCCCGATGTTTCGCTGGCTATTCTGAACCTGACGGTGTCGCGCAACACCACGCTGGAAGAAGTGAACGGCTATCTGCGCGACGCGTCCCTTTATTCGCCGCTGCAGCGGCAGATCGACTTCATCAACTCGCCCGAAGTCGTGTCCTCCGATTTCATCGGTAACCGTCACGCGTGCATCGTCGATGGACTGGCGACCATCGTGAAGGACGATCGCATGGTCGTGTACGCGTGGTACGACAACGAGTACGGCTACTCGTGTCAGGTGGTTCGCGTCGTGCAGAAGTGGGCCGGTATCCGCTATCCGCTGATTCCGAGCGACGTCGCCGAAATCGGCTTCGGCTAAGCCTTTACTGGGTCGTTGGCCGTTCGGATCCGGTGCGTCGTGGATGCACGCGGCCACCGGTCATCAGCAGCTGCGCTCCTCCGGTGGTCGTCAGGAAGTGGAACACCGTAGGTGTAGGTGACCCTGGCAACGCGCCGGCGAAGATGTCCTGCCCGGCCGGCCGCAACCGATACGTTTGCGGCGGCGCCGGATAGCGGTTCCCTTCGATCGTTGCCAACAGCTGATCGTGATCGGCGCGTACCGTAATGCGCTGCGACAGTTTCTCGAAAACGCCGCAGTACGGCTCCAGCGACGTAACGGGTCGAACCGATGCGCTCGGGCGCGGCGTCGGGCGAATTCCCAGCAGTTCGCTGAAAATCTCGCCGAACAGCGCGTGGAACAACTCCGCCGGAAAACCGCCGTTCGTCAGCAGCGCAACTGCGGTTCCCTTCCCCGGGACGAGTCGCAGATAAGCGTTCTGTCCGGTGGTCGCGCCGTCGTGGCCGACTACGCGCACGCCGTCCCAGTCGAACAGCATGAAAGCGAGGCCGAATGCATCAGCGAGACTGCCTGACGGCAATCGAACGTGCGGTGTGAGCATCTGTTCGACGGTGGCGCGCGAAACCACCTGCTCGCCGGTTGGCGAGAGGCCGCCGTCCAGCAGCGTTCGCGCGAACAGGATCAGATCCGTGGCGCTTGCGTACACCACCGAACCCGCGGGTGCGCTGGATAGCGCAAGGTAAGCATTGGGCGCCATCGAGAGGGCATCGGTCGGCTTCGCGCGCACGTGGCCGATGGCGGTGCGGTACTTCGGCGTGTCGTGCGGATAGCGAACGAACGAATTGTCGCCCAGGCGACCGCAGATATTCCTGCCGAGCGCGGTTTCCCACGTGGTACCGCGTTGCAGTTCGACAATCCGCCCGAGCAGGTTGAAACCGACGTTGCAGTAGGAGAACAACTCGCCGGGCGGATGCAGCGTCGGTAGTACACGGCACGCATCCACGTAGCGCGCGAGTTTGTCTTCGCCGAGGCCGGTGTTTTCGAAGAAGTCGCCGTCGATGCCGCTGGTGTGCGTCAACAGCTGCCGGATCGTGATCGCCCACGCCGCATCGATCGACAGCAGCGAGAAATCGGGAAGGTGACGCCTAACAGGATCGTCGAGGCGCAACCTGCCTTCCTCGACGAGCTGCATCACCAGCGTCGCCGTGAGCAATTTGGTGATGGAACCGATCTGAAAGATCGCGGCCGGCGTGGCCGCGACCGCCGTGCTCATGTTGATCACGCCGGTGGCGCACGTTGCCAGCCGGCCCTTGTGCCAGATCGCGAGGCTGGCGCCGGGCACTTCGAACTCCCGGGCGAGCGCATCGAGCCGCGCTTGCCACTGGCCCGACACGGTTACTTGCCGGTGAAGTTTGGCGGACGTTTTTCGAGGAACGACGCCATGCCTTCCTTGAAGTCCGCCGAGCGGAACAGCGGCAACAACTGCAGGAACACGTGGTGAACGTGGTCGTTGAACGTTTCGTTCATGCCCATCCGCATCATGCGCTTCGACGCTTGGACGGCGAGCGGGGCGTTGCGAGCGATGTCGGCGGCGAGTTGTGCCGCGGCGGCGCCGATCTCGGCTGCCGGAACCACGCGCGAGACCAGACCCATCTCGAGACTCTCCGCGGCCGTCAACGTACGGCCGGTGAAGATCAGTTCGGCGGCTTTGGACCAGCCGAGCAGGCGCGGCAATATCCACGTGCCGCCCGATTCCGGGAGCACGCCGCGCGCCGTGAAGGCGGCGGCCAGCTTGGCGGTATCGGCCATGATGCGGATGTCGCAACCGAGTGCGAGGTCCATCCCGTAGCCGGCCGCCGATCCGTTCAAAGCACAGATGGTCGGTTTGTCGACCGCGTGCAACACGGTCGGCGGCGTATTGCGCAGATCGAGATTGGCAGGCCCTGCGTTGCTCGACAGACCGCCGCCGATGTCGCCGCCGCGCAGATCGAGACCGGCGCAGAAGAAACGGCCGCTGCCGGTGATGACAATCGCGCGTACGTCGCGGTCTTCGTTCGCGGCCAACAGGTGTTGCGTCAACGCATCGAGCATCGAACCCGAGATCGTGTTCTGTACTTCGGGACGGTTGATCGTCAGCGTCGCGACGTGATCGGCAACTTGATAGATGACGTCCTGCTTCGCTGCGTCTTTGGGTTGGCTGGCCATGCTGTGCTCTGAAATTTGTGTGGACGGGAAACCCTAATTTGAATGCCTGGCGGGCGCAACCGGGTTCGGCCCGGCCGTGCGCGCCGAGCGTTCGACCGGCTACCGTGCCGGTCGCTCCGGCATCTTCTCTTCTGACACGTCGTAGCCGGCCTCGATGGGGATGCACAGGTATTGGCCGTCGGACCGCTGTTCGGTCCACGGCGTGACCGTCACGATGGGGCTGCGTCGCGCCCGCGCCACCGCGTCGGCCGGCGACTTGTCATGGCCGAGTTTTTCCACCTGCCGCAGTGTCGGGAAGATCACCGTGTACTTACCCGAAGCGGCGCCCGTAAGCGCGTCGGCCGGACTGATCCAGACTGAATCGACCGATTCGTGACCGTCGTGCAGCGCCACCTGGTCGGACGGCGCGTCGGCAATGAAGAAATGCGTGTCGAAGCGCTTCGGCATCATTTCGGGCGTGATCCAGTGCGCGAACCGCACGAGTTGATCGCATGCGAGGCGCAGGTTCTCTTGCTCCAGGAATTCCTTGAAGGCGACCTGCCCGTTGTTGATCTGCGCGCGGAACGGTTCGAGGTCGGCCAGTCGGGCACCCTCGATGAGCCGTGATTCGCCAGCGGCACGAGCCAGCAGCACGCCGCACTCCTCGTACGCCTCGCGAATGGCGGCGATCTGGATCGCGCGCATCGCAGGATCGACCGATGCGCCGTCGCAGTAGTCGGCCAGTACCGGATCTTCGTCTTGCGGATCGACTTTGCCGCCGGGGAACACCAGCGCGCCGGACGCGAAGTCGATCTGGTGGTGCCGCACCACCATGAACACTTCCAGTGCCGAGTGATCGCCGCGCAACAGCAAGATCGTGGCCGCCGGAACGGCCGGCGCGGCTGGCTTGCTCATCGCTGCGCGACTTCTTTGATGAAGCGGTCGAGCGTCGCGATTTTCTGCGGCGTGGGTCCGAGCGTGAAATCCGGAACGATCAATTCGTCTACCCCGATCGCCTTGTAGTGCGAGACGATGTCACGCACTTCGGCCACCGAGCCGATGATGGTCGCCTGCGGAATTTTCGATTCGCGCATCTTCTTCACGTAGGCAGCGTCATCGCTCATGAACAGCAGCGCGACCGCGCTGCGCTGGATCGACTTGGGATCGCGGCCGACCTTCTTACAGTGTCCATCGAGGATCGCCATCTTCGACTTCAGCGTGTCGACGGTGCCCCACACGTTCCACTCGTCGGCGTATTGCGCGGTGATCCGCAGCGTGACCCTTTCGCCCCCGCCGCCCACCAGTAATGGCAACGTTTTCTGTACCGGCTTCGGCTCGAGCGACGCATCGTCGAGCTGGTAATACTTGCCGGCGAAATTCGATTTCTGTTCCGAGTAGAGGCGCTTGATCACTTGACACGCCTCGTCGAGCCGGCCGAGCCGCTCAGCGGTGGTGTAGAACGGAATGCCGTACTGCTTGTGTTCGTTCTCCTGCCAACCCGCGCCGAGCCCGAGCACTACGCGGCCGCCGGTGATGTGGTCGAGCGTGGCGGCCATTTTCGCGAGCACGGCAGGATGCCGGTAAGTGTTGCCCGCCACCAACGTACCGATGCGGATGCGTGGCACCAACGCGCCGATTGCGGACAGCGTCATCCAGGCTTCGGGCCACGGTGTGCTGGTATCAGGCGCATTCGGCATGAAGTGATCGGCGTACCACACGCCATCCCAGCCGGTTTTCTCGACGTGGCGCGAAAGCTCAATGACGTCGGCGAACGATTGCGAAGGGTTGGGCCAGAAGCTGAAGCGCATCTTGAGAATCTCGTCGGGGCAGGGCCGGATGTTCGCTTATGTATCGGGCTATGGCAAACTCGAAGCCGGAAGGCGGCCGGGCCGATGAGCCTTGCCGGAGGTCGATGTGGAAAAGACCAGGAAGAGGACGAGCGCCGTGTTGAATACCGGCCGCATGCGTTTGCGACCCATCTCGTCCGACGATGTAGATGCCTTGCACGCATTGTGGACCGACCCCGATGTGCGGCGTTATCTGTGGGACGACCGCATCATCCCGCGCGAAACGGTAGAGCAGATCGTGGCGCAGAGCCTCGCCACGTTCGAATCGGACGGCTTCGGATTCTTCGCGCTCGAAATGCAGGATCAATCCGGTGAGCTGATCGGCTTCTGCGGTCATCGCCACGCTGAAGACGTTCAGGGCCAGGTCGAACTGCTGTACGGCATTCATCCGACTTACTGGGGTGAAGGCCTCGTTGCAGAGGCGGCGCGCGAAGTACTGCGGTTCGGTTTCGAATCGTGCGACTTCGACCGGGTGATCGCGGCGACCGATACGCCGAACCAGCAATCGGTGCGGGTGTTGCAGAAGCTCGGTATGACGTTCGAATGTCGTCGCGAATTTCACGGCCTCGACACCGTTTTCTATTCGATGACGCGCTCCGAGTTCCTAGAGACCGACTGAGATTCCAATGCGAATCAGGATTACGGCGCATGCAGATCGGCGTGTTGCGGGTTTCGTTTGTTCTGCCGGGATGCCGCTCGTTGAAAGAGAAGCGCCAGCGCCTCGGCGGTTTACGCGAACGGTACGGTCGCCAGGTGAACGTGGCGGTATGCGAAAGCAACTTCCAGGACGTGCACGACCGCGCGGAATGGACGTTCGTGGCGGCGGCGCTGACCTCCCGGCTGATCGACCAGACCTTGGTCGACATCGAACAGCGCATCATCGAAACCGTGGACGCGACCATCTCCGGCATCGAGCGCGAAGTCATCTAGTCAAACGAATTGTGAGCGACCCTTGCACCCACGCGAACGCGGCGGCAGCATGCGATCCATGGCTTCAATCCTCCTGCTAGCGATCCTCGTCGGTGCGGCCTTCATGTGGGTCAAACGCACGCGCGCGGCGCGCGTGCGGTGGATCTCGAGGCTCGCGCTGCCGGGCGTTTGGCAGTCCGACGCACCGAATGGCCCGTGGGTTCTCGAGTTCGCCGGCGACCCGACCTCGGGTCGTTACATCGAACGGTCGGGCCGCGCGACTGAACGCGGTAGTTGGCGGCTGTTGGGAAATGCGATCGAACTGGAGTCGGAAGGCGGTACGCGCACTTACGATCTGCGCCTGTTCGAGAACGGATCGATCGGCATCGATGGCCCCGGCCGCGAGCGTAGAGTCTATGTACGCCAGCGCAGCAACGTAGTGCC
>Ga0068863_100006094_pt1 | contig 11828 bp, 7 predicted proteins | sample KBSSwiS62_FD_66596 | JGI IMG/M metagenome (GOLD analysis project Ga0068863, IMG submission 66596) | Switchgrass rhizosphere microbial communities from Kellogg Biological Station, Michigan, USA - KBS Switchgrass S6-2 | ecosystem: Host-associated > Plants > Roots > Rhizosphere > Soil ...
GCCCGCAAGGGCGATGACGTGAACGGCGCGCGATCGCGCTTCGATTCGCTGGAAATCGCTTTCGCGATTCAGCGCGACACACGTGCGATAGAGCAGTGCCTGATCCGCGCCCGACCGGAAAGCGTCGCCGACCGCGACCAGCAGGCAGGCGAGGACAAGACCAGGGATCCCTTCAGCGAGCCAGCAGCAGATCATGCCGGCAACCTGGACCAGCGAGCCGAGGATCAGGCTTCGACGATTTCCGAACTTGTCAGCAAACCAGCCGGTAGGAACCTCCAGAGCCATGAGGAGGAGATCGCCGGCAGCCATCGTGGCGGCAACCAGCGCAGGCGACATCTGTTTCTCCTGCACCCACCACAGGAGATAGAGGCCGTCCATGACGCCTTCGACGGTGGCGATTTGGTATGGAAGGTATAGTGCGAGGTTTCGACGGTAACCGCGGCATCAATTAGGAGGCATAGGCGTAGCGTATCAGAAGAATTCCTCCTCATCGCGATATTGAAAACCGAAACGGCGCGCAAAGCCGGGGTCCTGCGAACCGGCGCCGACGTAGATGCACTGGGACGGGTCGAGACGATGTCGCTGAATGAACACGACGCCGAGCCCGGGCAGCGGCTTCCTGCACCAGCAGATTGGTGGCCCTGCAGGATGAGGACAGTAGAGAACCTCCATCGGAGCGCCCACGAGTTCCTGCATTCGCGCGAAACTGGCATCCACTTGTGCGCTGGAGAGCGTCTGGTTCGCAATCTCGGGCCGCCACGATAGCCCCAGCAGGAGCCATCCTTCTTCGTGGTAGCGCCGGAGCACTGCTCCGCGTTCAGGGACCACATCGACGTCTGCAGATGAAAGAGGAGAGTCGCCGCCAGAGCGTCGGTCGCCGCCGGAGCGGCGACGGATGAGGACGTCGCACCAGACGATCACGGCCTTGTTCGTCATCGACGTGTCGCGGGTGCGCTCGAAGGGGAGGGTCTCGATGTGTGAAAAGCCCTCAGCGAGATCGGGAGGCTCGAGTTCTCGCTGATGACGGAACTGGACGCCGGGGGCAAACGCGCTGATGTCGCGTTTGACAGCCTTGCGCATCTCTTCGGGCCCGAGCAGGCGGCCGTGCTTCGACACCATGCGCCAGGCAGCGTTCACCTGGGCGGCTTCAACGCTGGTGGAAAGCCAGACGCAGCGGATTGGCAACCCGAGACGGGTCGCCGCCTGGATGACCAACGCACGCGCCGCGCGAGAGCCGTAGGTGTTGTCGAGAACGATCCGTGTGGCGCCTTCCACCACGAGGCGTTCGAGGTGGGGTAGCAGGGCACGCAGCGATCCACCGGCATCGTCACGGTTCAATCGAGCGTATCCTCGCGCGACGAACTCGCGCGCGACCGTGCTCTTGCCTGCTCCAGGCAAACCCATGATCAGGACTATTTCGCCGTCGCTACTTGATCGAAAGCTTGCCGGCGGGTTTGAAGACCCGCCGCTACGAATCGCTTGGCCCGCTGGGAAATGCGAGTCGAGACGCGCACGGTCGTCGTCACTCAGCTGAATACGACGCGAACGAACGATCGACTGCACGGTCTCGAGGCGCGTCGGTCCCGGAACCGCCACGATCGCATCGGACAAATCCTCGATCCACGCCAGCGCGATCTCATGCGCGCTGGCTCCATGACGCTCTGCCACCTCTGCCAACACCGGGTCAGCAGTCACGCGGCGCGCATGCCTCGTTCCACCCAGCGGCCGGTACGCGATCAGCTGCAGTCCATTTGCGATGCAGTAATGGACCACTCCGTTCAAGACGTTCGTGTCCAGCCAGAGATTCAATTCCACCTGCACCGTGGCGATCTCCGTGATGCGCCGCGCTTCTTCGATCTGGCCGACGTTGACGTTGCACAGACCGATGCGCTCGACGAGTCCCTCATCCTTGAGTGCCGCAAGCGCGCGGACGCTTGTCGCAAGTGGGGTCCGCGGGTCGATTGCGTGAAGCTGATAGAGCTGAATGCGCTCGCGCCCGAGCGCACGCAGGCTCGCCTCGCAGGCCGAGCGCAGGTGGCGCGCGCTCCCGTCCGGCTGCCACTCGCCGCGCGGTCGAGTAAGGCCCCCTTTCGTGGCGACAACGATGCGAGAGCGATCGCCGGTCCAGGTGTCGCGCGCGCGCGCGATGAGTCTCTCGTTGTGCCCGACCTCGGAGTCGTCCAGGCAATACGCGTCAGCCGTGTCGAGGAACATCACCCCGCCATCGAATGCGGCATGCAGGACAGTGAGGGCCCGCTCATCGTCGCGCTCGGGTTCGGTGGACAGTCGCATGCAGCCGAGGCCCATCGGGGCCAGGCCACGCGACTTCGCGGCGGATCGGGCGTATTCTGAATGAAACGACATGAGCAGAGTGCCACTTCCCGTCAACGATCAGAATAAGACGTACCTTCCGGGTTCTCCAGAACGCGCGGAGCTCAAGGCGCGGCTCGCGCAGATGGCGGGCGAGCGCATCGACATCCCGCTCGTGATCGGCGGGTGCGACATCAGGACGAGTCAGACCGAGCAGGCGGTGATGCCGCACAACCATCGCCATGTGCTGGCCGATTGGCACGGCGCCGAAGCCGCGCACGTGCAGCAGGCGATCGAGGCGGCGCTCAGGGCGCGGCGCGAGTGGGCGAGCTGGCCGCTCGAGGATCGGGCGTCGGTGTTTCTCAAGGCTGCGGAGTTGCTGACCACGACATGGCGCTCGATTCTGAACGCGGCCACGATGCTTGGCCAGTCCAAGACCGCGATTCAGGCGGAGATCGATTCGGCGTCGGAACTGATCGACTTCTGGCGATTCAATCCACACTACGCGCAGGAGCTGTACGAGGACCAGCCGCTCAGCAGCAACGTCATGTGGAACCGCGTCGAGTACCGGCCGCTCGAGGGGTTCGTCTACGCGGTCACGCCGTTCAACTTCACCTCCATTGGCGGGAACCTTCCAACGGCCCCGGCGCTGATGGGAAACACCGTGATCTGGAAGCCAGCCTCGAGCGCGATGCTGAGCGCGCACTACATCCTCGAGCTGCTCGAGGCCGCCGGCCTGCCGCCCGGCGTGATCAATCTCGTTGCCGGCAACCCGGCTCGAATCTCTGAAATCGTGCTCGACTCGCCCGATCTGGCGGGGATTCATTTCACCGGAAGCACCGCCGTCTTCAACTCGATGTGGAATCGCGTCGGCGGCAACATCGGCCGATACCGCAGCTACCCGCGCCTTGTCGGCGAGACCGGGGGCAAGGACTTCATCATTGCGCACCCCTCGGCCGATGCGCAGGAACTCGCGGTCGCCATCGTGCGCGGAGGATTCGAGTATCAGGGACAGAAGTGTTCGGCCGCGAGCCGTGTCTATGTGCCGCAGTCGTTGTGGCCAGACGTGAAGGATCGCGCCGTCGCGATGATGCGCGAGATCCTCCCGGGGGACGTTGCCGACTTCCGCACCTTCATGGGCGCGGTGATCGATCGTAAGTCGTATACGAAGATCAGCGGCTACCTCGCAGACGCCCGGAAGAATGCGACCGTCATTCAGGGCGGCGGCACGCGAGACGATGTCGGTTACTTCGTCGAACCGACGCTGATCGAAACCACCGACCCCGGTTATCGATTGATGTGCGAAGAGATTTTCGGTCCGGTCGTCACGGCGTACGCCTACCCCGACTCGAAGTGGAGTGAGACCCTGGACGTGGTCGATCGCACGTCGCCTTATGCGCTGACGGGTGCGATCTTCGCGCGCGATCGCGCGGCGGTCAGAGAAGCGTCGAACGCGCTTCGCAACGCGGCCGGCAACTTCTACATCAACGACAAGCCGACCGGGGCCGTCGTCGGTCAGCAGCCATTTGGCGGCGCCCGCGCCTCGGGCACCAACGACAAGGCGGGCTCGAAAATGAACCTCCTGCGCTGGGTGAGCGCGCGGGCGGTAAAAGAAACCTTCTCTCCTCCGCGTGTGCACACCTACCCGTACATGACCGAGGAGTGAACCGCGTTAGAACGCGCCATCGGCCAGAGCTGCGGCAACAGTTCTCCGGCCAATGTCAGCCATGAGCGGGTTGTCGAGCGAGTTCACTAGATACGCGACACCGAGAGAGACGGCCCACCCTCGCGCGCGTCGCCACAACCCGTCGTCGCCCCACTGCATCGTGCGATCGATGGCGGCCCGGAACTGAGCGCGCACGCCTTCGGGCCACATCATCCACGCGACTGCCAGGTCGACTGCGGGATCGCCTGCCGTCAGATCGCCGAAATCGATCACGGCCGTGAGTTCTCCGGCATTGACCACCAGGTTGGCAGGGTGGATATCGCCATGAAGCCACACCGCAGGGCCTTGCCACGCTGGAGCAGCAAGCGCGCTACGCCAGACCTGCAACGCAGATTCCTGCTCGAGCCATTGACCGCAGTATTGCAGTCGTTCGATGAAGACGACCGAACGCGCCGACAACGACGTGCGAAATGGGTTCGATGGCGCATCCAGCGGCGCCGGCCGATGCAGTGCTGCGAGGAACGCTGCGAGGCGAACGGCCATCGCCTCGGTGTGGCCACTCGCCAGAGTTGCTGCCGTGTCGCCACCGAACCACGGCACCACCGACCATGACCACGGAAACCCGCAACCTCGCCGTCCTACTCTCACCGGCGTTGGCACCGGCAGCGGAAGGTGTGGCGCGAGCGTTGGCAACCAACGTTGTTCGTGTTCCACCAGGGCTGCCGCCATCTGGCGTCGAGGCAGTCGTACGAGAAGTTCATCGCCGAGGCGGAACAGCTTGTTGTCCCATCCTTCGCCAGCTTCGACCAGCGGCAGCGACGACAGATCTTCGTGCTGCTCTTGCAGGAGCGCCCGCACGAGCGTCGCGTCGATCGGGACTTCCGCGGCGGGCATCCGTTGAAGCGTCATGAACCGGTGCGAACAGTATCGCTGCTCTGGTGGCCGACGGATCACCTGCCGTCGATAACCTACAATCTGGCTGTGGCCGTGCGAGCCGCCGCGGGCCGGCAGTGTGGCGAAGACTATGAAACGTGCGCTCCTTCTCGTGGTGCTGAGCCTGGTTGCAGTGAGTTGTACATCTACTGAAAGCAAGGAGACCGGTCTGAAGTACCCCGTTCCTCGCAAAGGCGATGTCGTCGACGACTACGGCGGTACGAAGATCACCGATCCGTATCGCTGGATGGAGGCGCTCGATTCGAAAGAGGTTGCGGATTGGGTCGCGGCGTCGAATGGCGTCACCGAGCCGTATCTCAAAAGTCTGCCGCTGCGGGAGCACTTCAACAAGCGGCTCACCGAGCTGTGGAACTATCCGCGGGTCGGGCTCCCGGTCGTCGAAGCGGGGAAGCTTTTCTACGCACGCAACGCCGGGCTCCAGCGGCAGGCGCCGGTCTACATGCGCGCCTCTGTGTCAGCGGCGCCGACACTCGTGATCGATCCAAACGAAATCTCCCCCGACGGATCACTGTCGCTCGGACAGTGGATGCCTTCGCCGGATGCGAGGCTTCTCGCTTACGGCCTTGCAGAGGGGGGCGCGGACTGGCGCACGCTTCGCGTGCGGGATATCGCGGCGGGCAAGGACCTCGGAGACGACGTCAAGTGGATGCGGTTCTCGGATATTTCGTGGACGAAAGACAGCAAGGGCTTCTACTACTCGCGATATCCCGAGCCGCCGAAGAGTAAAGTGCTCGAAGCCGCCCTTTCGGGGCACGCCATCTACTATCACCGGGTCGGCACTCCGCAGTCGCAAGACCTCCTGATCTACGAGCGCAAGGATCTGCCTGACTGGATTATCAACGGCGCTGTATCCGAGGACGGCCGATATCTCTTCGTGCAGATGTTCCAGGGCGCCGAGAATCGCAATCGGCTCTACATCGCCGACCTTGGTCGTGGTGACGCGCCGAAAGTCGATGCGCCTATTCGGCCGCTCGAAGAAAAGGACGACGCCGAGTATCTGCCGCTGGGCGTCGAAGGCTCGACGCTGTACGTGCGAACGGACAAGAACGCGCCGAACCGGATGATCGTTGCCACACCGCTGAGCGCCGCCGCGCCGGTCTGGACACCGGTTGTGCCCGAGCGCAAGGAAGCGATCGAGAGCGTCGGCATCATCGGCGGCCGCCTGGTCGCGCAATACCTCGTTGACGTGCAGAGCCGTTTGTCGATCTTCGGTCTCGACGGCAAGTCGCTCGGAGATATCACGCTGCCCGGCACCGGAACCGTGGGCGCTTTGAGTGGGCGCGCGGATAGTCCTACCGTCTGGTACAACTTCACGTCGCCGCTCGCACCATCAACGGTTTACGCGTTCGATATGACGGCCGCGAAGAGCACGAGCTTCGAGGCCGCCATGCCCGCGTTCGATGCGAGCGGCTACGAGACGAAGGCGGCGTTTGCGACGTCGAAAGATGGCACTCGCGTCCCCCTCTTCGTCACCGCGAAGAAGGGATTGCCGCTCGACGGCAACAACCCGACGATGCTCTACGGGTATGGCGGGTTCTCGGTGAGCACGCTTCCGGCGTATCGGCAGGATGTTCCGGCGTGGCTCGAACGCGGCGGAGTCTGGGTCACCGTGAGCATGCGAGGTGGGGCGGAGTATGGCGAGGCATGGCACAGGGCCGGCATGCTCGACAAGAAGCAGAACGTGTTCGATGACTTCATTGCCGCGGCCGAATATCTAATCAAAGAGAAGTACACCTCGCCAGCGCGCCTCGGCATCATGGGTGGTTCGAACGGCGGTCTCCTGGTTGGTGCGGTGATGCAGCAGCGGCCGGAATTGTTTGCCGTTGCGCTGCCGGCGGTTGGTGTGATGGATATGCTGCGCTACGACCAGTTCACCGGCGGCCGATTGTGGACGACGGAGTACGGGTCGGCCTCGAACCCGGCGCAGTTTCCGTTTCTGATCAAGTTCTCACCGGTGCACAACGCGAAGGCCGGCACTTGTTATCCGGCGACGTTCATCACGATAGCCGACCACGACGACCGCGTCGTGCCGAGCCACTCATTCAAGTTCGCGGCTGTGATGCAGGCGGCGCAGGGATGCGGCAAGCCGGTGCTCATTCGGGTCGAGGTGCAGGGCTCGCACGGCTATCGACCGACCGACAAGCTGATCGCCGAGCGGGCGGACGAGTGGGCGTTTGCTGCCGCAAACATGGGGATGGAGTAGGCGGTATGCGAGTCACTCCGCTGTCAGCGTCTCCACCGGATCGACGGCGGCCGCCCGGCGCGCCGGAACGTAACTCGCCAGCGCGGCGGCCATCGCCAGGACGCCGAGGACCGCGGCATAGGTCGGCGGGTCGAGCCGCTCGACACCGAAGAGCAGCGACGACATCCACTGCGTCAGCGCGATAGCTGTCACGAGCCCCACTGCGGCGCCACCCCCGGTCAGCAGCAGCCCCTGACGCAAGAACATCAGTTTGAGCTGCGTCGGCGCGGCGCCGAGCGCCAGGCGGATGCCGATCTCCCGCGATCGCTGCGCGACGACGTACGCGATCACGCCGTAGATGCCGATCACACCGAGTGCCAGCGCCATCGTCGCGGCAATGGCCAGCATGATCAATGCGAACGAGGTCCGCGCCATCGACTGGTCATAGAGATCCTTCATCGTGCGGACGAGAAAGACCGGCATGCTCGGGTTCACCGACCACACGGCGTTGCGCACGCCGCTCATCAAGCTCTCACTGCCGGCCTCGTCGCTGCGGATGACGAGATTGATCGCTCGTGTAGCTGCCAGCGGCGTCCCGCTGAAGTTTTCCATCAGGACCGGCCAATACACGAACGGCGGCGCGAGTTGATGCACGGCATCCTCGTGGACGTCGTGTACGACGCCGACGACCTCGCCCCACACGGCAGTCGGAGCTTCGCGGATGTGCTGACCGAGGGCTGCCGCGGGTGAGCCCCAGACTTCTCGCGCGAAGTTCTCGGAGACGACCGCCACCCTTGCGCGTCCGTAGACGTCGGTCCACGTGATGTCGCGGCCGGCGACGATTGATGTGCCGATGGCGCCGAAGTAGCCAGGCGACACGCTCTTCGCTCGACGCAGCGGCGGGATGGTTCCCGGGGCATAGGTCTGCCCGGCGACGAAGATCGTCTGCTGCCAGACTCGGACCGGTCCCTCCATTGGCACCGCGCTCGTAAAGGCGGCGGCTCTTACGCCCGGAAGCGCAGCCACCCTGTCGAGGATGTCGTGTTGCAGCCGTGTTACGCGTTCGGGTTCTCGCACTTGTTGTGGAGGCACCCACACCCGTGCGGTTTGCACGTCGCCAGTAGTCGCAAATCCGGGTACAACGCTGAGCAGTGCTTGAAACGTACGGATCATCAGTCCCGAGCCGACCAAAAGCACCAGCGCCAGCGCCACCTGCACGACGACCAACGCATTGCGCGTCCGCTGACGTTCCCGGCTCGTGCTCGCGCCGCGCGCAGCGCCGGCGAGCGGCTGGCCGCGCTGGGTGGCGTGTTTCACGGCGGGAAGCAGACCAAAGAGGACGCTGGAAACCATCGAGATGACGACAGCAAAGACCACCACCCGGGGATCGAGCGAGATGTCCTCGACGCGCGGCAATGTCGTCGGCGCCGTGCTGACAATCATCGTGAGCCCGCCATAGGCGAGGGCCATTCCCAAAACGCCGCCGGTGAGCGAGAGCACCAGACTCTCGACCAGCACTTCCCTCGCGATGTGCCATCGTCCGGCGCCCAGCGCCGTCCGCACCGCAAATTCGTGACCCCGGCTTTCGGATCTCACCAGCATGAGATTGGCGACGTTGGCACACGCGATCAGCAGCACCATGCCGATTGTCGCCATCAGGATCCACAGGATGTCCCCGATGCCGCCCACGACCTCATCTTTCAACGGTTGCAACGTCGGCGCGATGTGCCAGCTCTCGATCACCTCTTTTCCTGCGAGGTTGAGCGGTGCCGGCCAGGCGTTGAGCCAGATCGGCAGCATCCGTGCGATATCCGCGTTGGCGTCCGCAACGGTGATGCCGGGCTTGAGTCGCGCGAGACTCGAGAAGTTGAAGCCATCGAGGGTCAGGCGCCCGCGATCGATCGTGATCAGGGAGATAACCTCGGCAGCTGGCTTCATGTCGAGGAATCGGAATCCGTCGGGCATGACGCCAATCACCTCGGCCGGGTTGGAGTCCACGATCAGCTGTCGTCCGATCACTGAGCGGTCGCCGCCGAAGCGCCGCTGCCAGTAGGCATGCGTCAGGATCAACGGGCGCGCGACGTCGATGGCCGCCGGGCCGCTGGGTTTCGCATCAGCCTCGGTGAAGAGCCGGCCGAGCTGCGGCTGAACGCCCAACGCCAGCAACGCGTCGTAGGTCACTACCAGCGAGCGCGCCTGCTCGGGCTCTCCAAGGCCGGTAATTGTTTGTCCGCCATCACCGTACAGGCCGAGGTGCTGAAAGACGCGGCCCTCTTCGCGATACGTGAAGTACTGCGATGCCGACATTCGCAGGACGGGAACACCGAAGCCGGGCGCCGTATGCTTGATACTCACGAGTTCGCTGGCATGCGGATACGGCAGCGGCTTGAGCAGCACACCGTTGACGACGCCGAAGATCGCGGTGTTGGCACCAATGCCGAGCGCGAGCGTGAGAACAACGGCCAGCGTGAACCCGGGGCGCCGACGAATACCGCGCAGCGCCAGTCGCAGGTCGCGTCCCAGCGTATCAAGGGGACTGATGGTGTTCATGCGGTAGATCTCTTCGCGAATCCGCACGGTGTTTCCGAGCTTGATGTGTGCCGCGCGGTGAGCAGCCTGGGGCGACATGCCGCGTGCGATGTTCTCGTCGGTCTCGATCTCGATGTAGGAGCGCAGCTCCTCCGCGCGATCGCGATCCCACTGCGCTCTGCGGAAGAACCGGCGCCAGCTCACGAGCGAGGCTCCGCCTCTGGCCAGGCGACCAGTAGCTGCTGGCTCCGCCTCGCTCGCGACGGTGTCTGATTGCCCGGCCTCTGGCCGGGCGACACGTCTTGAAAAACGGCGCAAGAAAACTGCCTCATTCGCATGGCTTCAGGCCTTTCAAGACGTGTGGTCCTCCGAAGGCTTGAGAATCCTGCCGATGGCGCGGACGATCTCTTCCCATCGCGTCGTGTGCGCCGCGAGTTGTTTACGGCCGGTCGGTGTCAGCCGGTAGTACTTCGCCTTGCGGTTGTTGTCGGAGGTGCCCCAGAAGGACGCGATCCAGCCGCGATTTTCCAGGCGGTGCAGGGCGGGGTAGAGCGAGCCGTGCTCGATTTGAAGCACGTCCTCCGACCCGCGCTCGATGGCATGCGCGATGGTGTGGCCGTGCGCCGGGCCCATGACGAGTACTCGAAGCACCAGCATGTCGAGGGTGCCCTGGGGCGTCTCGCTCTGCAGCGGCGATTCACGCCGCGGCATAGTCAGCCCGTGTTCCACAAGGTGATCGATGCATCAAAATGCCTTCAAAATAGCCCATACGAGAGATCTATACACTTTGTTCAGAAGATTATCTAGTGGAATCGTGACGGCCCTGGGGTCGATTGGCGATGACATCGCTATACCTTGGCCGCAGCAAGCTGCGAGGCAATGAAATCGCGCACCGCCGTCATCTGGAATGGGAATAGTCGGCTGCTCGTCGTCGTGTCAATCGGATCGCCAGCAGCGTATTGCAACATCAGGCCAGCAAACGACTGCTCGAGCGGATCGGTCGCTGTCTCGAGCTGATTCTCGAGAGTTGCCGTGGGGATGCTTTCGGTCGTGATCTCTCCTGCGCCGGCCGCCTCGAACATCCGTACGACCTCGCGCGGGGTGAGTGCCTGGGGTCCTCCGAGCTCGACGACCATATTGCGGCCGGTTCCTTCGGTCACCGCGGCAGCCACTGCCCGCGCCACGTCGCGATAAGAGATCCAGCTGATTGGCTGGTTCCCATCGCCGTACAACCGAGCCTTGCCATGCGCGGCGTCGAAACCGAGCGCCGGCGTGAGCCATACCTCCATGAAGTACGACGCTTGAAGGACTGTGTATGCCATTCCGGATGACGCCAAGGCTGGTTCGACCGCTCGCTTGGCGGCCGTCAACGGGAACTGGATGTCACGGTTCTCGCGAAACGACACGAAGACGAATCGTTCGACTGCGGCGCGCCTCGCGGCTTCGACGAGCGCCAGCTGACCGCGGTGATCGACGGTCTCAATCGAATCACCTGCTTGACGCGATAACGTGGACGATGCGGTAGAGATTCCAGCTTGTACTCCGGTACACGCGCGGTCGAGCGACGCCTCATCCTTGAGGTCCCCTCGACCAGCTCACGCCCCCCTGCGCTTTTCGTCGCGCCTGCAAGGAGTCTGTTCGAGGTACGCTCGACGCGGCAGTAACGGTTACCGTAACAGGCTTGAGAGCAACTTCCCGGTCGAGGCGGGTGTCGCGCGCTACTTGTTGAAGGGTGCGCGACTGCCACAGTTCGCCGCATCATTCAACTATGTTCGAGGTCTTATAAACTACAAACATAGTTGAAGTCAGGGGCGAGGCTGATGCATGTGTATCGACCCTCTGTCACCACTGGCTTTGAAGCCGGTTCTGCCAGTCGTCCTGCAGCCAGCTGCCGAGAGCGTCGCCGAAGTCGTGGCTCACTTCGCTGTCCGCGCTATCCAGGAATCCTTTCACCGAGTTCGTAATCAAGGCGTTCAACTGGCTGGTATCGATTCCCGGTGGCGCCTGAACGGCTGGCGCCAGGTTGGGGATATGGCCGACCATCCACTGCGGCGACAGCGTCAATGGCATCGACGGAAAGAAGACCATTTGCTGCAGCCCGCAGAAGCCGCAGACAAACCGGGGGAGCATCGGCCCGCAATGCGGACACTGCGCCCCCATGGGACCCTGAACCGCCAGCACTGGTCC
>Ga0068863_100006097_pt1 | contig 11824 bp, 9 predicted proteins | sample KBSSwiS62_FD_66596 | JGI IMG/M metagenome (GOLD analysis project Ga0068863, IMG submission 66596) | Switchgrass rhizosphere microbial communities from Kellogg Biological Station, Michigan, USA - KBS Switchgrass S6-2 | ecosystem: Host-associated > Plants > Roots > Rhizosphere > Soil ...
CATCTTGTTTTTGCTGGCGACCGCGCGATGGATTTCTATGCACGAACCAAAGGCGAAACGTACGCGCAGATCATGGCGCGCGGTGGCGGTATTCAGACGACGGTCAAAGAGACACGCGCAGCAAGCAAAGAGGAGCTTGTGCAGCTGGCACTCCCCCGCATTCAGCAGATGATGAGCAAAGGGGTCATGAATATCGAAGTGAAGTCGGGCTATGGGCTCAACTTGAGCAACGAAATCAAGATTCTCGAAGTCATTAAAGAGCTTAATAGTCGACAGGTCGCAACCTTGGTTCCGACCTTCATGGGTGCACATGCTGTTCCGACCGAGTTTTCGGGCAATGCAGATAAGTACGTGGATCTGTTGATTGCGGATGCGTTTCCCGAAGTCGCTCGACGCAAGCTTGCAGTTGGCGTGGATGTTTTCGTCGAACAAGGTGCCTTTAGTGTTGCACAAGGTCGCAAGATAATTGCGAAGGCAAAGGAACTTGGTCTTGTGACCAAGATTCACGCAGACCAGCTCTCTTATTCAGGTGGCGCGAAACTTGCTGCAGATATGCAAGTATCAAGCGCTTCTCATTTGGAACATACCAGCGATGATGATCTCGCACGAATGGGGAAGGCAGGCGTGATTGCAGAGCTGCTTCCGATCTCAGAGCTCTATCTTGGCTTGAAGAAAGTGGTCGATGTGGCGCGTCTTCGAAGCAGTGGCGTGAAGGTTGCGATTGGAACGGATTTCAACCCTGGCTCATCAATGTGCAACGATCTTTTGCTCGCGATGAGAGTTGCCATCACGCAGCGCAAGATGACCGTCGAGGAAGCGTACCTGGGCGTAACACACTACGCAGCGCAAGCGCTTGGGATTCAGGATCGGGTCGGGCAAATCAAACAAGGCATGTGGGCGGATATTTTCTTTTTCGAAGGAAAGTCGCCATGGGAACTTGCCTATGATTGGACGAAGTATCCGAGACTCGATAAGCTCTATGGACTGAAGTGTTCGCCGACAGTCGTGTAAAACGGCAAGCGCGGCAATCCGACCGGGTTGCCATTAATCGTGACCGCCGGATCAAAGACGCCTTGGGGTCGTGTTGCTCTAGCTTTTGGATCGGTGAATTTTCTGACTGGGCTCACGCAAATATGCAGAGGTGAAAGTTCGGCCTCCCATTCGCTCGTCGTTCTTGTTGCAAAAACGCGCTGAAGATCTTCTTGTGAAGCATTTTGCCCGAGATTGAGATGCTTGGTTAGCGCGTTCCAGAACTTTGGTTCGAGCGCGGCAACGGCAATGTGGCCGTCGCTTGTTTCGTAGACAGAATATTGAGGTTCATGGCCACTCAGCACGTAAGCAGCGTCTGAAGCTACCCATTGGGGCATCGCGAGTGCCGCACAAAATGCTGTGACGTTATGATCGATGATCGAGCCTTCACCGGTCTGTTGGCGCTTCAAGATCGCAACGAGAATCTGCATGACGGCGCCAAATGTTCCAGCGCCTAGATCTGCGATTGGGAATGGCAGCGTTGTTGGGTTCGCAAACAAGCCGAGCAGGCCAGACTCGGCCATAAAGTTCAAATCATGCCCTGGCACTTTTGCCATCGGTGAATTTTGACCATAGCCGCTCAGATGGCAAACGATCAGTTTCGGGTGGTTGTGTTTGAGTTGTTCATCGGTGAAACCAAGCGACGCGAGCACGCCTGGCCGATAGCTCTCAATGAGCACATCGGCGTCCTTCAGAAGTTGTTCGAGCTCTGCCTTCCCCGATTCTGTTCTCAGGTCAAGTTCAATACGCGTTTTGCCACGGTGCAAAGCATGAAAGAAAAGCGAAACCCCATCATCACATAATGGCGGCACGGAAACCATGTAGTCAGGATTATGCGCGCTATCGACGCTTGTGACCTGCGCACCTAAATCAGAAAGAATAAGAGAGGTGAGCGGTCCAGGGAGCAGACGTGAAAGATCGATTATGCGAATACCGTTCAACACGCCTGCCATCATAAACTCGTCAGATTAACTGAGCAGCGATTGAAGCTTGAGCGCCAAAGACATGTCGCCTTTCACTTTAATTTTGCCCTGCATGAAAGCCATCGTTGGGTTCATCTTGCCGGATGCAAGTGCAACCCAATCTTCTGCTTTGCCAACAGTTATCGTGCACTGAGCGTTTGCATTGTCACCTGTCGTTATCCAATTCTCCGGTTTGGTTAGGTCAACCGACCATTTGCCACCGTCATCGCCACCGATATCGAACAGGTAGCTGGCGTTAATTTTTTGGGCTTTTTCTTTTGTCAGGCGCTGTTTCATCTCTTCAAAAACTTGGGTTGGCGTCGCCATGATCATCACCTCGTGATCTGATTATGAGAGTCCATGATCACTTCGCAAAAGTTCGGCAAAAAGTCAACAGAAACGAAAGGTAACGTCCAAAAATGCTCAGGCGCCGATATTGCTTCCATGATTATATCGCGCCTTGCAATGCTCAGTCTTTTGCTCGCGAGTAACCTGGCGGCGCTAGAAATGGGGTGGCGTCCAGAGGTTGAGAGCGCCATTAATGACGTGATTGTCGCTCATGAAAACGAGTCTCCAAAGCCTGTCGCGGTCTTTGATTGGGATAATACGACAGCAAAACACGACCTAAGCGAAGCAATCTTTCACAAGATGCTTGCCGACGACATGATGTTCGCCCCCGAGAACGATGACTTGCTGAGCGTCACACATCTTTTCACTCGCGATGCGATCGCTGCTGTCAAAAGTTCCTGCAAAAGAGTGATGAGAAAGCAAAAGAAAGGCTATCTGCTTGCTGGCTCGTTTTATAAAACGAGTGGGGCACAAGGAAAAGCTTGTCGTCAGGAATTTATAAACTTCTATTATAATGAGAAGACCGCTGCAGGTCAGGACGCATTTTCCCAAAGTGCCGGTGCTTATAATCCGCGAACCATCAGACCAAGCTATTTATGGATGATGCACCTGTATTCAGGCATGAGCAGGGATGACGTTCACGCGCTTGCCAATTTCGTTCTTGATGAACGCACAAAACCAGAAGCGAAACTAAAAAGCCGCAACACCGTTGATGGTCGCCAGTACCCCAGCTTTCTCGAAATTAATCAACCAATTGTCACAGTCATAGACAAATTGCTGCAGAGCGGTTTTGAGGTGTGGATAGTTTCAGCCTCCCAGCAATACACAGTCGAGACATTTGCTGCGCGTCTGAACCAGAAGCTCGGCGGGCGTCTCTTTAATCAGAATATCAACAATCGCCTCGAGACGGAAGCATCTCGCAAGCGCTTGCCCGTTATTGGCGTTCAGATGCTGAGCGACCAAGGCCAGTCAGTAGCAAAGCGTCTTTCAGAAATGGGCATCGCTTACGATGGAGAAGGTGAAGTTCTCGTCAATGCAGTGCGCGGATGTGGCGGCTACGGTGAAAATGAGATTATTACATACATAGAAGGTAAGCCGTGCTTTATCAATCTTGCCATAGGCAAGAGGCCAGTGCTTGCTTTTGGCGATGCAAATACCGATGTCGGTATGTTGCAGCAAGCATCCGAATTGAGCGTCGCAATCAATCGCAATTACAGCGAGCTCATGTGTAACGCGTATCAAAAGAATGCTTTTGGAAAGAAGAAATGGGTGGTGCAACCCATGTTTATCGATCCATGCAAAAAACGAGACCAGAGCTACGACTGTCGCCAATTCGTCAATGAAAATGGTGAGAAAATGTCGTTTGCACTTCAAGACGACGTGTTTGTTGCCGAAGGGAACGGACAAATAGATGTGGATTGTCACCGCTAGAGTGGGGTTACCTTGTGCTTAAGAAACTTCACCCGGATGATAAGCTTCTTCTCATACTAGGTGGCAGCGCTCTTGCAGAGGGCAGCGCTCTTGCAGAGGGCAGCGCTCACTCCATTTCAGAGGGTGCGCTCGAACTAAATCCAAACCTCGACATTAAGATACTGGATGCCGCCAAACTTAAAGATGTCGCATCTGCGGAATTCGACGGGGTGATCTGTGATTTGGCCGGTTGTCATATGGGCTTTGAAGAGACGCTTCGCCAGGTTAAACGCGTGCTCAAGACTCACGGCTGGATGAGTGCTTATAACGTGCCGGCTTTGGGTGGGCGCGATATGTTGCTCCTAAAGAGCATGCTTGCACGCCATTTTGCAGAAGTTGACGAAGATGAAGCGACTATTTATGCGCATCACGAGCAAATTGTTGAACGATGTGGCATCGCTGACTTTGACGATGTCATGAAAATCGTCACTTCGGTGGAACTCAATGGACTTCGTGATTGGACGAACGCAAGACCCTATGTGAAAGAGAAACTGGGTCATGCTAAGGCGGTCAACTTAATTCTGAGAGAAGGTGGTAGAGCCTTTGGATATTTGATGGCGATTCCGCAAAAAGAAGCCGTTCTCGAGATGTGGGATGCAGACCCTGCTATGCCCAGTCGTGCTGATACGTATTACATCATGCTGACCGGTGTTTTGGCATGCGCACGTAAGAAGCGTTCGCTGCGCAAGTTGATCGATAAGATGAAGGAAGTAGTCGCTCAGCGCTTTGGGTGCTATCGCTTTTCGGTGCACGCGCGCGTTGACACCAGCTTAAGCAAGCTCATTCAACGTCGCGTCGAAAGCATTCCGAAGTCTGTTAGAAAACTCGAAACCTGTGACTATATCGAAGCAAGTTTCTTGAATGAACTTGGAGACAACAACACTGTCATCGCGAACGACGGGAAGCAATCCAGGTATTCAACGCAGCTGGATCGCCACCCTCCACGCGAGCTCGTGGTCGCGATGACGAAAGACCCACGCTCTATTTCTTAGCAGGCGCTGGTTTTTGAGCCTTCGATGGCTTCGCTTCTGACTTTTCAGGCGCAGTCTTCTCAGGCGCAGCCTCAGGTGGAGCTACCTTCTCTACCGAAACGAGCTCCATCTCAAAAATGAGAACAGAATTCGCTGGGATTGATTGGTTGCCTTGCTCGCCGTAGCCTAGCTTTGCAGGAACATAGATCTCCCATTTCGCGCCGGGCTTCATAAGTTGAAGCGCTTCTGTCCAAGCAGGAATCACAGCATTAACAGCAAACTCGGCTGGATCCTTGCCATGCTTTGCTGAACTGTCAAACTCTTTGCCGTCGATGAGTTTCCCGGTGTAGTTCGTCTTGACTTTATCAGTAGCTTTGGGTGATTCACCGGAGCCTTCTTTGATGACGCGATATTGCAATCCGCTTGGCAACGTCACGACATCTTTCTTTTTGCCATTTGCTTCGAGGAACTTGTTGCCATCTTCGAGATTTTTCGCGACTTCAGCTTGGTGCTCTTTTTGGGCTGCTTCCATCCTCTCTTTTTGCCAGTTCATCATGGTTTCTCGCATTTCAGTCTCAGTCATCTTCTTGGCCGGGCTCTCAGCGATTGCATCTTGTAGGCCTGCCATGAAGTTTGCTTGGTTGAGGTCTGTTTTAGTCTTACGGAGATTCTGTCCAATCTCAGCCCCGATGCCATAGCTTGTGCGGCTTCTGTCAACCTTCTCAGCGAGGCCATCCTTCAGGCCTTCTGAGAAGGAGTCTTGCTTGAGTTCGACTTTTTGCGCATGCATCGTCGTTCCCACTTGAACACCAAGTGTGTAACTGAGTTTGTCTTTAGAGTCTTTGAGTTCGACGGCTGTTGACTCTGTCTTAGAATCAGGAGTTTTTGATTTGCAGCCTTGAAAAAAACCAAGAGCAAGGGCAAGTACTGCGGTTGCGACGATGAAACGTTTCATTGAGAATCCTCGTTTAAAAGTGATTATACAAGCTTGAGCGCAATTACCTAATGCACTGGTTCTTATACACCGTTTTCGCAAAAGAGAAGGTAAAAAATGTTCCGTCTTGTTCGCCAAACATCATTCCAGAAGGCGTACAGGCGAGGTTAACGTTAAATGTTCCATTCCCCCAGCTCTTCAACGTGAACGTGGCAGAACCATTGCTCAAATTAACACCTAGCTGGTCTTCAGCAGCCACCGTAAAGTTTTGCGTGGTTGGGAAGCATAACTGACCCGACGAACATTGGCTGAAATAGATGCCTTTCGTTCGATCGCTAAAGGTTTGTGTGAGCGTGCCGTTTAAATTCGGCATGAGGGGAAAGCGACCAATTCTGCCGGCGCCGCCCTTGCCGGTGATGTATCCTTCCGCATAGGAGACATACCGATTGTCGCTTCTATTGGTTGCCATCTTCACATACAGCGTGTTGAAGTTGGGTTGGCAATTGCCGATCGTTGGCGCTTGCATGTAGTTGTAGAGGTCGTTGAAGAGCGCGCTGCAATCAGCATGCGCGACACTCCCGAGCGATAGAAGGATCACAAAGGATGCAGAAACGATTATTTTCATGGCGCTACCCCTCAAAAGTGAAGAGAGGCTAGCCCACTTATTGCTGTTTCGAGTGCGACATCGAGAGGATACCAAAACCAATGCAGGCAATAAGAAGCGCAGCAGGTATGATGCCTATCGCATAGAACATCGCATCTTCAGAATACACCGCGTTCGTGTCATCCACCCCAGAGAACTGATGCAGTATGATGCCAATGCCGGAATGAAATATGTAGCCAAAAATCATGATGATCATATTCGCAACAGCGCTTGTGAGCCCGGCAAACTGCGGCGCCACATGTATCGAAACGTTTGCAATGGCAAGAATTTGATAAGCACACATCAATCCGATGACGAAGAACACGCACTTGAGCAAAAGAGGTGATGCTGGGATTGTTTGGGTAATAATGCCAACAAAAGCGACCATCATGATAAACGCGCAGAAGAAGACAACAAGCATGTCGTTCTTCACGCGCTTGGCGATAAGACTCAAAAACACGCCACCAAAGCACATGCCGAAAAATATCCATGAGGGCAGGCCAGCTGCAACTGTATCGGCAAATCCATAGTCCGATTTCAAAAAGCTCTTCGCCCATGCATCTGCAAAACCTTCAAGTGGTCCGACCATGAGGCCAGAGAGTAGACATACAAGCAAGACGTATCGATCGGTCAAAACTGTTTTGACCTCATCCCACAAACGAGGCGATTCATCGGCGTCGCGTTCGAGCTCAGGCACAGTAATATAGAGAAGCGAAGCAAGCACAACGCCACCGGCCATGAGAATCAAAACGATGTTTTCGAGCCCGAAATATTGATGGAGCGCATGCAGAGGCTCTCCACCAAATATCGCACCCAAAAGACCAATCGTGACAGAAATAGACAGCATGATGGTGAATTTCGATTCCGGAAACGTCATGCGAAGGATTTTGAAGACGCCCAAAATTGCGGACGAAGAACCAATGCCAACGAGTGCACGACCAACGATAGGGTAGATCCAAAAATCCGTTAAGACCAAAGGCGCCATACCTAAAATGGTGAGAGCCAAAAACATCGGCATGATGCGTTTGGGACCATATCGGTCCAGCAACAAGCCGAGAGGTATGTGGATTAATGAGTAGCCGAGATAATAGGTGCCCGCGTATTGTCCAAATATACGATCATCAATACCGTATTTTGCGACGATATCGTCTTTCAAAATATTAGGAGCGACGCGAAGGACGTATTGATACGCATAGAAGAAAGTTGCCAAAGACCAGGTAGCCCAAGCGATAGATCGTTTCATTATTTAGCTCTCGCAATTATACGATCCAAGACCTGTTTGCATAGACCCATGAGATTGGCGCTTGCGCCTGTTTGCCATTCCACGGCGTCGGGGGTGTAGATGAGTTTCATTTTTGGGGTGAGTGTCAAGCGATGAGGCTCGCTCTTTATCCAGTCCATTAATTTGTTTGGGTCAAGCGCAGCGCTTTCACCTAAGGAAATAATAACTTGCGGCAGCTTCTCTCCCACAACGTCAATAGCTTCGAGCGCGCGCGCCTTCATAAGGCGCAGCTTGTGTTTCATCATCATGACGTCTGCAAGATTCATAACTTCCTGAGGCGGGTCGCCATATTGGTCACCGACTGCGCCGATCACATCGAGGATTTCTGAGTCATCACCTGCTGTTGCAAAACGTTGATAGAATCCCATGCGGTCGTGCAAGTCAGCAACGTACTTGTCAGGGATGAGAGCAGAAACCGGAAGGTTCACATCCGGGTCAAAAGTCTCTTCATGAGATCTGCCCCGCAAGTCTTCGACTGCTTCTTTCAAGAGGTCTACGTACAAATCATAGCCGACTGCCGCTATATGACCATGCTGGTTAGTTCCAAGCAAATCGCCAGCACCACGAAGTTCAAGGTCATGCTGCGCAATCTTGAATCCGGCACCGAGTTCGCTGAATCGATGCAAGATTTCAAGTCGTTTGCGTGCGATGGGAGTGAGGTTCTCCATGGCTGATGGCACAACTAAAAAGGCAAACGCACGCTCTTTGCTTCGACCAACGCGGCCTCGAAGTTGGTAGAGCTGTGCAAGCCCAAAGTCATCCGCATTGTCGATGAACATTGTGTTTGCGCTCGAAACGTCAATGCCAGTCTCAATGATAGTAGTGCACACGAGCACGTTAAACTCGTGCTTCATGAAACTGACCATCACATCTTCAAGTTGCTTTTCGTCCATCTGCCCATGGCCGATGGCAATCTTGGCTTCTGGAACCAGTCGCTTCAGGTAGTCGGCGGTGGCAGCGATGGAGCTTACGCGATTGTGTACAAAGTAGACTTGCCCCCCACGTGAGATTTCGCGCAAAATGCCCTCGCGAATGACCTCATCATCAAATCGAATGATCGAGGTTCGAATTGCGCGTCTGTCAACAGGTGGCGTTTCGATGATGCTCAAGTCTCTAATGCCAAAGAAGCCCATTTGGAGCGTTCGCGGAATGGGTGTCGCAGACATGGTGAGCACGTCAACTTGGGCTCGCAAGCGCTTGAGCTTCTCTTTGTCTTTGATTCCAAATCGCTGCTCTTCATCGACAACAACGAGACCGAGGTTCTTGAACGAGACATCGTCTGAGAGCAGGCGATGCGTGCCGATCAAAACGTCAACGGCGCCGTCTTTCAGTTTTTTGAGCGTTTCACGAACTTCAGCAGGTTTTTGAAAGCGGCTGACGATGCCAACTTGAGCGCCGCTCTCTTTGAAACGCTCTGTGAAGTTGATGCCATGCTGTTGTGCCAAAATGGTGGTCGGTGCAAGCACTGCTACTTGCCTTCCATTCATAACGGTGAGCATTGCGGCACGCATGGCGACTTCGGTCTTTCCGTAACCGACATCCCCGCAAATGAGGCGGTCCATCGGTTTGTCTTTCTGCATGTCGCTCATGACTTCATCGATTGCTTTTTGTTGGTCGATGGTTGTTTCGAAAGGAAAGCGCGCTTCAAACTCCCAGTAAGAAGCTTCAGGAGCGGCGAAGACAGGTCGTTTTACAAGCTCACGTTTGGCGTAAAGATTTAGCAAATCTTGCGCCATCGCCACCACGGCTTCTTTGACTTTCTTCTTCTTCGTTTGCCATCCGGTGCCACCAAGCTTGTCGAGGCGCAAGTTGTCTGGTTCGGCCCCTGAATAGGCCTGAATCATGTTGATGCGATGCACCGGCAAATAGAGTTTGTCGTTTCCTGCGTACATCAAAAGCAAGTAGTCTTGCTCGACACCGCGAACGTTCAGCTTGGTGAGGCCCTTGAAGAGCCCGAGCCCATGATCCACGTGAACAATTGCGTCACCATCGATCAAATCAGAGAGGTTGGTTTTGAATCCTTTTTGCTTGCCGGCTTGCCCTTTGCGACGTGCTCTTTTGCCAAAGACATCATCTTCAGAAAAAATGGCAAGCTGAGCATAACGCATAATTGCGCCATGAGCTGGCGTTTCCGGCTTTGCGACATAAGTGTATGCGTGAACCGAGGGTTCAGACAGTGTCTTATGAAGATTCTCGTCCAATAAATTGGGTTGTTCCTTTAAGGAGCGAATGTTCAGATGATAAGGCTGCAGAAGCTCTCTAAGCCGCTGAGTCCCCCCAAGTGAAAGCGCGGGTAAAAGAACGGTGAGCCCTTGGGTTCTCAGAATTTTGATGCGGTCGGCGAGAGGGGCAAGCAAATGATGCTCACCTTTGCCGTCATCTTCTTCAGTCCGCATGCTTTGCTTTAAGATATCCCCGCGCAGGTCGTCGGTGACTTCGCTTTCTATCCGGGTCGTTTCAACATTTTCGGTTGCGAAAGTATGAAACCGGAGGAGCGCATTTTTGTTGATCTGAAGATCAAGTTGCTCTTTGCTTGCCAAAAAGCGATGAGGGGCAAAGCATAGTTCGCCGCGAACAAGGGCAGATGCGTAACGATCATCGTAGTCTTTCCACAGCGCGCTGACTTGATGATGAATGCCTATCGAATCTAGCAAGCAAACCGTGACGCTGCCCTTTGCCCGTTGGAGAATTTCCAGCGGCGTCTCGAGCGATTGGTAGAACGCAGGTAGCAAAGACTCGATGCCGAAAAACGCGATTTCATTTTGCAGGTCAGAGAGCTTTTCACCGAGTTTCTTGGTTGGGTATTCGACTTCGTCTGCCAAATCGCGAAGTTGCTGCTCGGCAAATTCAATCGTATCTTTGCTCAGCTGTATGTCGCGAACCGCACCAAAGGTAAAGCTGGTCAAATGCTTGATGACGCGCTGCGAGCTTGGGTCAAAGCTATGAAGCCGTTCGACTGTGTTGCCGAAAAGGTCGATGCGACATGGGTACCGTTCGCCTGGCCAAAAAATGTCTATGATGCTGCCGCGCACCGCGTAAGTGCCAGTGTCTTCAACGGCGTTGACTTTGGAGTAACCGCAGATTTCCAGCTTTTGAAGCAAAGCAGCTCGATCGATCTCTGCATTGAGTTCAACTATTTCCGTTGCTTCTTGAAGACCTGTTAGCGGAACCGTCTTTTTGCAAAGTGCGTCAATGGAGGTGACCAGCACGCGAAACGGAACCCCCGTTGCGAGCTTTTGAAGCGTAGATAGACGCTCCATGGTGATGAGCGGGTCGAGCGACGTTGCATGGTAAGGCCCGCGTTCATCAGAAGGCAAAAAGAGTGCTGAAGCAGCGTGCTCTTCGCCTAAGATGAAGCGAACGTTTCGCAAAGCGTCTTCAGCTTCATCGTTTGTGTTCGCAACGATGACGATGGGCGCATCGAGAGAGAGTTTGCAAGCAATGTGGAAGGGCGCGAGACCTTTCGCGCCCTCAATATCAGTAATTCGTGCGGGATTCATTCGACGGTACTACATCCTGCCTTGTCGCTTTTGCAAAGGGGGAGCTTTTACAAAGGGCGGAGCCCCATATTCGATGCCTCTGGGATGGGGGTATTTCCATTGATAATTTTGACAAAACCCTTCTTGAACCATTTTTTTACCAAAATCTTCGCCTGAAGTGGTGCGAACATAGGCAAGGACGCGACCAAAAACATCCTTTTCGAACAATCCATCTCCATGGGTAGACTCTAAGTAGATATTCTGATTGAGAAGGATGCGTTTTGCGAATTCACCAGCCTTTTTGCCAAATGGAATCTGCGCTTTGCAGGCGCCCTTGCCCTGCTTTTCTTCTTTTTTGCATTTCTGGTTTTCAGATATTTCGGGGCAGTCGATGCCAAGGACGCGCACCTTTACGCTGCCTGTCATGCCGGGCATAAGGCATGCTGTAAAAGTATCGCCATCGGCCACTTTCGTGACATGTGCGCGTTGTGACTCGCGCATGACGGACAGATCTTTTAACTTCTCGCATTCGGAGTCGGGGTGTTTTTGGGTTGTTTTGGGGCAGGCGACTAGCATCATCGCAAGAATCGGTAACCACACCACTCTATGCATGAACGCTTTTATCATCTATGGGCCTCACCATGGCAGGAAGACTGAGAATTACGGGCGGTACTCTACGCGGTCGCTTGATAGATGTACCCAAAGC
>Ga0068863_100006100_pt1 | contig 11821 bp, 10 predicted proteins | sample KBSSwiS62_FD_66596 | JGI IMG/M metagenome (GOLD analysis project Ga0068863, IMG submission 66596) | Switchgrass rhizosphere microbial communities from Kellogg Biological Station, Michigan, USA - KBS Switchgrass S6-2 | ecosystem: Host-associated > Plants > Roots > Rhizosphere > Soil ...
TCCACCCACACGAGCTGCGAACGAGCGACAAAACCCTGGTAGGCGATGACGCCATGATCCGAGACGGAAAAGTCCGCAGCGCCGGTTTGAGCGAAGGAGTAGACCCCGGTTGCGACCGGCGCGGATTCACCAGTTAGTTCGAGGGAACGCGGATCGAACGGGTGAGCCAGCAAATTTCCACCACGAATATACAGGAGGTAGCCGGTGCCCGGTGTCACCGTTGAGGCCGTATACATCACCCGCGAATCAGCTTCGATCACATCCTTTGATGTGAAATCGCGGAGCTGCGCCACACGCGCTTGATAACGGCCGGCGCGCGCTTTCCAATCGACGTACAAGAGATGCTCGCCATCGGGCAGCATCTGGGGCCACCAATACTTGTTCTTTAACGGCTCCAGGGACCCGCCGGACGCAGGAACAAGGTAACTCGCCTGGAAACCGTTGAGCATGATTCGGTTGGAGTCTAACCAAGCACCGGAAGCGAGGAACGGTGGCGAATCCGCCAAAAGGATTGGAGAGCCACCCTCGAGCGGCGTCCGCCAAAGCTTGCCCTTCGCAGTCAGATAGAGAGACCGGCTGTCGGGTGGCCAGAAAATCGTGTGGGCTCCTTCGCTGCCCGGAACCAATTGCGGCTCCAGCGAGTTGAAATCCCGAAGAAATACACCGAATTGGCCGCTCGAGTCCATGGCGGTGAAGGCCACGCGCGCGCCGTCCGGCGACAGCGCGAAAGACTGCCGGCTGGCAGCTCCCTCCAACGCAAATCCGTCAGGCGGCAGCACAGCCAATTTCGTCAGCTTCGGCGGCTCGACCGTCGGACGCCCCGCTAGCCAATAGCCGCCCGCCATTACGGCCAGAGCTGCTCCAGCGACAAATGGCAGCCAAGCTCGTGGCCGCTTGGCGGGCTTCGATTCGATCTTCAACGGCGCCGGGGCGGTCATCTCCAGAACAGCTTTAGTGGGAGCTCGCTGAACGGGAGCGATGAATCTGTATCCTCGGCCAGGGAGCGTCTCCACGTACCGCGGCTGGTCCGCGGAGTCTCCCAGCGTCTGGCGTAGCTTGTTGACCGCGGAGTTGAGACCATGCTCGAAATCCACGAACGTCCTGCCATCCCACAAGTGACGCTGGAGCTCTTCGCGGGTGATGATCTGTCCGGACCGGCCCACCAGGAGACAGAGGATTTGTAGCGGCTTACCCTGAAGCCGAATGGGGACTCCGTACTTGCGGAGGTCGCCTGAGGCCTCGTCGTATTCGAAAGGACCGAAGACCACGTTGAACGAAAGCTTCGGCTGGCTTGCCATACTAGGATTGAGATCTTATCATAAATCCCCTGTCCTCAGTCAGTTCCGCGTTGAGGCGAGAATTGACGCCAATTGGAGGGAGTGGCGCTCTCGCGCTCAGCTACAGTTGCCTGCGTGTGCACCACAATCTCAAAAAAGGAAAAACAGATATGAGGACTCTCACGAGAAACAGCATCAATCTGCCGATGGCGGCAGTACTTTTGACCGCCGCGCTCGCAGGTCCCGCGGTGGCGGCAGATAAGCTTGTCCCTTTCAAAGGTTCGCTACAGGCAAAGGAAAAGATCGTCTCGACTCAAGGGTCCCCGCCGGTTTCATTTGTGGCCGAGGGGAGCGGTGGCGGAATCGCCACTCAGCTTGGTCTATTTACGCTCACTTGGGAGTTTACGGTGATCACCGCGGACGGTACGGGCTCCGGGCCCGTTCACTTTATCGCGCCAAACGGGGACGAGATCTTCACTACGGCTGCTGGAACGAGTGAGCCGACATCCACACCCGGTGTCTTCCACATTACGGAAGTTCAAACCATTACGGGTGGTACCGGTCGATTCGCGAATGCCAAAGGGACTTTCATCGTGGATCGCTTGACAGACTTGAATACCGGCCTCACCTCCGGTTCATTCCATGGGACCATCACTTCGCCCGGGTGAAGCACACTGAGAGGTTCCAGAGATTAACAGCCCATCCTCCGCAACTCGCGAAGGATGGGTCTGATGATAGGGCCAAAACGCAGCAGCTACGCAGATTTGGCTTTGCCCACTTGGGTGCGCATTTGGCTCATGAACTGGCGCATCGTGGCGATCTGGCCGGGCGAGCGCTTCTCCGACCACGCTTCGAACCGCTTGGCAGCGTTTTCCATATGGACTAGAAAATATGGGTTCTTCCACATGTCGCGGCCCTGCTGCAGTCCTGGCCGGATGCGCTCGAACACGCCGAAGAACTCGCCACTCGTTTCGAAGAAGAGGTCCTCGTGTAGCAGACCATAGTCGAGCAGGGCGCAGGCCTGCTCCCAGTAACTGACTACCATCATGAAATTGGTGCCGCCTTCGGTGCCGAAGGCGGCGATCCGCATCCCCTCCTCAAAGGTCTCGGCCCAGTAGTTCTGGAAGAACCAGTCGCGAGCTTTACGCAGGCGTTCTTCGCGCCGCTCTTCGTAAACCCGGAGGTGCAGCTGGGCTTGTTCGTAAGTCGGTTTCGTTTCCATTTTTCAATCTCCTTTTTTGTTCGATAGATTAAATTGTCTACCTGCATGAACTAGTCGAACCGAGGCGGCTGAAATCGACAACGACGGCAAGATTTCTTGCCTGCTGACTAGTTCGCCGTTCCCAAAGTCGCGACGTTCACTCGCCACCACGCCAATTTAGGGCAAAAGCTTGCAAGACGCCCGTTAGAGGGCATCTTCGCCCCGTTTTTTCTCCACTTTCTCCAGTTTACAAATTCCTCGCGTCAAGGACTCGGCGATTTCTCGCTCATTAGGTAACACAATGGTGTTGAACGAAGCGAAAGAAGACATTCGAAGCCGCCTGAGACTCAGCGTAGCCGATCGTGACTTCCTTGCTCGGCCGGCCGATATGGGTCAAGCGCAGGATCGGATTTCCAGATTCTCCCCCGCTCCCTCCTGTGATCAGGACGCGGCCATCAAGGAGGAGTGTGGCTGCCAATCCAGGTAATTTGTGCTCACTAAGGGAGGGGTGTTGGATAGCGGCGGCGAGATAGGTGATGGCGATGGAAAAGACCGGCCTCATGCGCCGGTCGCTGTGGAGGGCGAGCTGAGGCGAATCATAGTGGACCGCTATGGACCCACACCAAATCCGAGAGGCTGCTAGTTGCCGGATCCATCCGATTCTGCCCGTTCCACGGCTTTCCGGAGGAGTTTGCGAGCCATCTCCCATCCAGCCTCGATATCAGAACGGTAGTGGATTCCCGCCCAAGTGCGCGAGAGTCCAATCTCTTCGCCGATTCGCCTGTAATACTCGGCCTCTCTCGGAAACAGGTATCCCAGAAGATTCGCTCGCGCCGACGTGAGCGCGTGATTTGCCGGATAACTGGGGTGTCCGGGCGGGGGAAATAGCAGAGGTACCGACGGGTCGAGCTGAGAGGGCCTTATCCTCCAGTACGTCATCTTGGCGTCGTGACTGGTGATGAGCATGTCCCAAGTTACTGCTGCCAGCAGAGCATAGGCACGCGCGGCTCTGGGTGGGTTGCTGTCGAGCTTGGTTTCAAACAGCCGCTTGGTCACCTCATCGAAGAACCAGGTCAGGTTGCCTTCCGGTGTCTGCCAGAACATCGCTCGAGCGTTGTTCAGAAACGGCTGCGGTCTTTTCAGTTCAGCCAGTTCGGCCACCGTCTCCGCTGAATCGTACGCGGGAGGCGGACCGGGCCGAAATTCGCTCGCCGAAGAAAGCAGGAACGGCTTCCATCCGGGAGCGTTCGCGAATACGGGATTCTCGCCAATCCACATGCCCGGTCCTTTGGGAACGGATCCCGCCCAGGGTGTAGCGAAGCCGTCCGTCGCCGCATACGCAATTACCCGCCGCCCTACCGCGCGTCCTAACTCCAGCCCGGCAATCACGTCGCTCGGATAGTGAAGCCCGGCATACAAACGCGACCTCGCGGCCTCGTCTGCGAGATTCTTGAACTTAGCCGCCTCGGAGGGAAAGAAGTAGGTCAGCACCACTTCCGCGGCTCCAGCCGCTACCGCGTGTTCAGACGGATACGACGGGCTGTTCGGCGTTGTAAGTGTTGGCCTGACGGAGCGGTCCGCATCGCTCGGCCTCGGCCGGTTATATTTATACTTGGAATCCCATGCCGCCACCATGGCGTCGTTCATTGCGATCGGCAATAACGAAATTTGCCGCCATGCCTGGGGAACCGGAACGCTCCCGTCACGGATCCTCTCATTGAGAATCTCAATCCACCGCATCCCTGGCGAGCCGGTGTCCCAAAATGCCACCTGGTTTCTGGCGTTGGCATCCGCTGAAGCTACGAAATCCCTCAGCCAGGCGATTTCACCTTGTGTTGCGCCCTGGTCCGGTGGGGGTGGCAGCCGTAGCTCGCTGCCGGATGTAAGTATCCATGTCTTCCACGTTCCGGCCTGTGGCTCGATCTGGGCCTGTGCGAATGCATGGGCTGCAAACCACGCAACCACGAATAAACCTCGCGATATTGGTGTCAACTTTGATGTCATCGGTTGTTCCTCGCACTCCATATTGGGACTGCCAGCCGGAAAACATAAGTGAATTGGCAACCATTTACGGTAAACGGCCGTTTTTCGCGTCGTCACGCTTCTGCGTTATGCTCGATGGTTGCGGTGGCCGGAGGTAGATGTGGCTGACCAAACCAACTCGGTCTCGCGTGGCGCATTGAACATTCCGGGTTTCTCGCACGCGTCGATTCACGGGCAACTCGATAGACTGCTGCAAAGTAGTAGCTTTTGCAAGGCTCCCAGCCTAAGCAGGTTGCTGCGACACTTGGTTCAGCAAGCCCTTGACGGGGATGCGCACCATTCAAAGGAGTATTCGATCGGCGTAGAGGTTTTCGAACGGGGTGAGTCGTTTGACCCCCGTATCGACAATATCGTCCGTGTCCAAGCGAGGCGGCTGCGGGCGAGGCTCGACGAATACTACGCATTGGAAGGTCAGGCGGACCCGGTCATCATCGAGGTGCCGAGGGGGCAATACGTTGCCGCATTCAGGCGGTCATCGCGCCCAGAGGCTGTTCCTGGGCCACCGGTCCTTGTCGAGTCCGGTTTCCGCTTCCGGCCTGCCGAAGCCTCAGGACCGCATGATGCGGTTCGCCATTTTTCATTTCCGGCACCGCGTACACCGTTGATCGGCCGTGCAACAGAGTTGGCGACTGTGAAACGTATGCTGCTCGCCAATGACGTACGTCTGGTTACTCTGTCGGGCGCGGGCGGCAGCGGGAAGACTCGGCTGGCTCTCGAAGTTGCATCGGAGGTGACCAGTCAATTTCGCGGCGGCGTCTGGTTTGTTCCGTTGGCCAGCATTTCGGACCCGGCAATGGTCGCCACCTCCCTAGCCGAGACTCTCGGTCTCCGGCAGATCAGTGGGAAGCCCATTGCTCTCGCCATAAGGGAGCATGTGCATCTCACGGTGCATGCTCCCGCGCTGCTGGTTATTGATAATGTCGAACACGTGCTCGAATCGGCTCCGCTGTTTGGCGAACTTCTGGACGCTTCCGAAGCGCTAAAGATTCTGGTCACCAGCCGCGCACCCTTAAATATATACGGTGAACATAAATTTGACGTGCCGCCGCTACCCACGCCCGATTTGGACCGCCTGCCTCCGCTTTCGGCGCTGTGCCTCAATCCAGCGGTTGAGCTCTTCGTTCAGCGAGCCACCGCTGTCAATCCCGGGTTCGAGCTCAATCTGGACAATTACTCCGCCGTTGCGGAGATCTGCATTGGCGTAGACGGCTTGCCGCTGGGAATCGAGCTTGCAGCCGCCAGAATAAGAATGCTCTCGCCAGCGGCCATATTGGCGCGCCTTGAGCATCGCCTGGAACTCCTCGTCGGCGGCGCCCGCGATGTGCACGCACGGCAGCAGACACTTCGCAGTGCCGTCAGTTGGAGCTACGACCTGCTGGATTCGTTCGAGCAGAAGCTATTTCGAAGGCTGGCTGTGTTTGCTGGAGGATGTACGTTCGAGAGCGCAGAGGCGGTCTGCGATGCCCATCTCGATCTGGGACTGGACGCGCTCAAGGGAATCTCGTCGTTAGTGGATAAGAGTCTTCTTCGCCAGCAGGAGCAACCGGGCAGCCAATCACGTTTTTTCATGCTGGAAAGCATTCGAGAATACGCTCTGGAGCGGCTTACGGAGAGCGGAGAAGAGGCGGCAACCCGGCGGACACATGCGGCCTACGCCTTGGTTGTCGCTGAGGAGCGCAATGCCCGGAGCGATCCGTCTGGCCTTTCAGGCTGGGCGGAACTCTGCGATGCCGAGCGTGACAATTTCCGCGCCGCGCTGGATTGGTTGATCGCAACCGATCATGGCGATTGGGCATTACGCCTCGGGCTGGCTCTCTTCCATTTCTGGGAGACGAGAGAACGCTTGGTGGAAGGCCGGGAGCGGTTGCAAAGCATCCTCGGCATGAGGAGCACAGCGGCTGCAACAAACTCGAGGGCGCGCGTAGCTTTCTGCGCAGCGACTTTCATGGCGGCTCAGTGTGATTACGATGGAGCCTTCGCGCTGTTTGAGGAGGCGCGGCGCGTCTATAGTCAGTTGGGCGATGACAAGGGCGTTGCGGCCATGCTCTCCGCCCTGGGCACGAACAGACGGCTTTCCGGCGACCTGGATGCCGGGAGGTCGTGGCTGGAACAGGCAGCGCACGCGTATCGAGTGCTGCAGGATCGCGCGGGAATCGCCGGCGCCTTAAGCAACCTGGCGGATGTCGCCAACGCTCAAGGCGATTATCTCTTCGCGCGCAAACTTCTTGGGGAAGCTCTCGCCCTTTTTCGCCAGCTCGGCGATTCCGGCGGCCTCGCATGGTCCTTCAATCGCCTGGGAGACGTTGCGTTCTACGAAGCGGACTGGCCAGAAGCGCGCCGCCTGTACGGCGATGGCCTGGACATTTTTTGCGGCAACGGAGATCGATGGGGAATGGCCAGATCTTACGCCGACCTTGGTTATGTTGCCTGCGAGCAGCGTCAGCATGAACTGGCAGGGTCGTTGTTTGTGCAATCTCTCGAGACTCTGCGGGAATTGGGACACACAAGAGGTATGGTCAGGGTATTCGAGGGCTTCGCTTGTCTTGCGATGCAGAACGAGAGCTTTGAACGCGCTCTCAAGCTGGCCGGCGCCGCCGCGGGGCTCCGCAGCACGTTGGGAGCCTCCACCCGGCGAGATGAAGAAGCGTCACTCCAACGCAAACTGAATCCGGCGTGGAAGCATTTGGATGTGACGCGGGCCAGTGCCGCGTGGATGAGCGGTTCAGGAATGCTGCTCGAAGAGGCCATCGGGTACGCGCTCGAGGAGTCGACTCACCTCGCTTAATCTGCATTTAGCGGAAGTCAGCGGGTTCGATAAGCCGGCGAACTGCTGCGATGCGATCGACGGGGAAGTTGCCTCTACGGGCGTGCTCACGAATCAGTTCCTCATCAGGGGCGTAATAGATACAATAAATCTTGTCATCCGTTACAAAGCTTTGGATCCACTGAATGTCCGGCCCCAGTTGTCTCAACACTTCCAGCGATTTCTGAGACACCTCGCGAAGATCGTCTTCCGTGAGTCGTGATGCATTGGGAATCTCGCGTTCGATCACAAACTGCGGCATTGTTGCTCGGGCACCTCGGCACCCTATTCTAGCGGATTTGCCACCGGAGGGGCGGTCCGACTGAGGGTTCCGTAAATTGACGGGAACGCCCCACCGTCGAAGGCGCTTTGTGAATGAACTATCTACGTCAGGCAGTGATACCCTTTGCACCCACATTCCTGGAAGTCCAAGAATTTATTCGAACTTCCAAGCCGGGGAGGATTACGCGAGGCAGTCCTAAGCAATCCGTGCGCGTCCTACGAGCGTAACGGATAGCCGGGCGCAGAGTTAAGCTGAGTGTCAGGGCGCGCTAAATGGCCGAACGACTCACATCCTTTGCTCCGCAAGAGATCCTCGCGTCGCTGGAGCTTACGAACGCAGAGCTTATCAATGTCGCAAAAGAAGATTTCTAGCGGTGTGGTACACGAAGTGCCCGTAGATCTAAAAAAGGCGCTTACATCTGACCCGCAAGCGTTAACAACATGGGAGGATATTACACCGCTCGCACGCAACGAGTGGATATGTTGGATTGAGTCGGCTAAGAAAGCAGACACCAGAAGCCGCCGGATCGAGTGGGGCTGTTCAAGCCTGAAGGATGGAAAACGACGCCCCTGTTGTTGGCCGGGATGCGCCCACCGCTAATTTCGAGATGGTCAAAACTGGATATTGCGACCGCGGACTGGAGTCGGTAGCTGCCAAGCCTTTTAGGCCGTAGAGAAAGCACTGATCGTAACGTAATATCCGTCCGGATCTCGGAGCGAGAACTCCTTGGTTTGAGTGTTCGGATTCATGTGTGGCTCCTCGTCGAGCCGAGTGACGAGAGAGCGTGCCCGTTGAAGCGCGAGGTCGAAGTCGTCGACACGGAAGAACAACAGGAGGCCATTCCCGGGTTTCCCGCGATCGGGGCTCTTCAATGAGGGATGTTCGTGGGCGCCCCACTCGTGGAGTCAGAGCAAGACGGTTCCATCTGAATCGAGGATCTGCCCAAAGTAGTCATGAGCGGGAAGCGTAGCAGGCTGACCGAAAAGCGCCTGGTACCATTTGAAGCTGCCCGGCACGTCGGTTACCCCTATGATCGTCCACGTACGCTTCACCCCGTCCCCTTTGCGGCCTAAGTCCAGCTTAGACCGCCCTGCCCAAGGATTTAGTCGAACTTCTAAGCCAGGAGGCTCACGAAACGGGTCACAGTCGTCTGTGCGCGAGCAACGCGATAGCTTCTGGGTAGCGCGTAATCCAGGAACTCTGGGCGGAGTGCATTTACGAGCACCGAGTTCTCGGCCAAGCGGATTGTCAGAACCAAGGTGTTGTTTGGATAGAGCTTTGCGTTTGTATTGTTCTACAGGTCCCATAAACGCACCCATGCAGCGTGCTGCCGCTCAGGGCTCGTCGCTCTCGCCCTTGACGAAGAAGGGCTCCATCTCCTTGTACTCCAGAATCTTCACCGTCGCCTCCTTTGGAGCGTAGCCCTGCGCGATCGCGAGGAACGCCTGCTCCGACTGCGCCACCATTGCGCGCGCGAGGTCGTTCTTGTGGATCGAGTGGTACTTGGCGGGCATGGCCCAGTGCAGCAGTGGCATGACGTAGCCAAGGGCACTCGGCGTGTTGGAATTGCCGAGAATGACGGCGGGACGGTACACACCAAGGAAGTCGAATTTGACAGACTCGATAGCCTTCTCCTTCTCGCCGATGATTTTCGCGTATGTCATCCCGGCCTCGGGGTCTGCGCCCGCCGCTGTCATGACCCCGCACACACGAGCGCCTCCAGCCTTGGCGGCGCGGCAAAAGGCCTGCGGGTAGGCGATTTCGATCTTGCGCACCTCCTCCTCGGGCATCTTCGCGCTGCCCCTGCCGACGCCGAACGCGGCGAGCGCGACGTCGACTTCCTTGGCGTGCGGCGCAACCTCCTCCTCGAGTCGGTCCATATTGACAACCACCTCAGAGACCTTGGGGTCGGCGAAGGCGCCCGTCGTGCGGCGCGTCACCACCACGACCGTCTTGCACAGCGGGTTCTTGATCAGAAGCTGCACGATGCGTCCGCCCACGTTCCCCGTCGCGCCCAGCACGATCGCCGAGTACTTCGCCTTCGCATCTGCCGCTGCGGTTGTCATCGTCACGTCACACGCGCGCGGAACCAAAAATACACGCAAGTCCTCGAGTGAGTGAAGTTTTGTTGGAGTCGGGAGATGTCTTCATATCATTCCTACTTTCACACTCATTTTATGATGTCTCGCTCGTTTTGCTTCCCAAAGATTTGACGTATGACGCTACGATTCCGGCATCCGGCATAAATCAACGTGTATGCCTGCGTGCGACCCGTCAGCGTGAGCGTCGTGTGCTCGCAACTGGGGCGCCGGAGGCGGCGGAGCAGCAAGTCTACAATGAGAATCAAAGCTTTGCCGTGTAATTCAGCGGGTAGATCATGTTATCCTACGCATTCAGTTTGCAACCGCATTCTCTTCTACAATCATTCGCGATATGAAGCTCACCTGGACCAAGACCGACGAGGCACCGGCGCTCGCGTCGTACGCGCTGCTACCCATCCTGCGAGCGTACCTCAAAGGGACAGGCGTAGAGATCGAAACGGCCGACATCTCCCTCGCCGGCCGTATTGTCGCCGCCTTCCCTGAGCGTCTGAGGCACGACCAAAACATTCCCAACGAGTTGACGCGCCTGGGGGATCTGGCCAAGACGCCGGAGGCCAACATCATCAAGCTGCCCAACATCAGCGCCTCGATTCCGCAACTCCGAGACGCGATTGCGGAACTTCAGGGGAAGGGCTACAACATTCCCGACTATCCAGATGCCCCCTCTACGGAGGAGGAGCGTGCGGTGCAGGCCCGCTTTGCCGGGGTTTTGGGCTCGGCGGTGAATCCCGTGTTGCGCGAAGGCAATTCCGACCGACGCGCTGCTGCGTCCGTGAAAGCGTTCGCGCGGAAGCAACCGCATAAGATGAAGACTTGGCCGAAGTCCGGCTCGGTGACGCGTGTCGCCCACATGACCAACAAGGACTTCTTTGGTAGCGAGAAATCCGTGACGGTGAGCTCCGCCGCCGAGGCGCGTATCGAATTCGTGGACTCCGCCGGGGCGGTGAAAATCCTAAAGCAAAGAATCCCGCTGACCGAGGGCGAAGTTGTCGACTGCGCGGTCATGAACGTGACGGCACTGCGGAAATTCTATGCGGAGCAGATCGCTGCCGCCAAAGCCGACAATGCGTTGTTCTCGCTGCATCTGAAGTGCACCATGATGAAGGTTTCCGACCCAATCATGTTCGGGCACTGTGTGGCAGAGTATTTCGCCGATGCCCTGCAGAAACATGCAGGCGTCCTCGCAGAGATCGGCGCCAACGTGAACAACGGGCTGGCCGATGTGCTCAGCAAACTCGACCAGCTTCCAGCCGGGAAAAAGGCTGAGATCGAAGCCGATATCGCAGCTTGTTACGACGAGCGTCCCGGTTTGGCGATGGTGGATTCGCGTGCGGGGAAGACCAACCTGCATGTTCCCAGTGACGTGATCATCGACGCATCGATGCCGGTGTTGATCCGTGATGGCGGCAAAATGTGGGACAAAGAGGATCGGCTGCAAGACACGGTTGCCGCGATCCCGGACCGGTGCTACGCCACCATGTATCAAGTCGTGGTCGAGGACTGTAGGCAGAACGGACAGTTCGATCCGGCAACCATGGGTAGCGTGTCCAACGTTGGTCTCATGGCTCAGAAGGCCGAAGAGTACGGTTCGCACGACAAGACGTTTGTCGCGCCCGGCAGCGGAGCGATTCGCATCGTAGTAGACGGGGGCAAGGCCCTGCTCGAACAGAGCGTCGAGCTTGGCGATATCTTCCGCGCCTGCCAGACGAAAGATGAGCCCATCCGCGACTGGGTGAAGCTGGCCGTGACACGGGCACGGGCAACCGGCACGCCCGCGGTGTTCTGGCTCGACCCGGATCGCGGCCACGACGCGCAAATCATTCAGAAGGTGAAAACCTACCTGGCGTACCACGACCTCTCCGGCCTGGAAATCAAGATTCTGAAGCCCGTGGACGCAATGAAATTCTCGCTCGAGCGAGTCCGCCGCGGCGAGGACACCATCTCCGTCACGGGTAACGTGCTTCGTGACTATCTCACGGACCTGTTCCCGATTCTCGAGTTGGGGACGAGCGCCCGTATGCTCTCGATCGTGCCGCTGCTCCAAGGCGGCCAGTTGTTCGAAACTGGAGCCGGGGGTTCGGCGCCCAAGCACGTGCAGCAGTTAGTGAAAGA
>Ga0068863_100006109_pt1 | contig 11812 bp, 8 predicted proteins | sample KBSSwiS62_FD_66596 | JGI IMG/M metagenome (GOLD analysis project Ga0068863, IMG submission 66596) | Switchgrass rhizosphere microbial communities from Kellogg Biological Station, Michigan, USA - KBS Switchgrass S6-2 | ecosystem: Host-associated > Plants > Roots > Rhizosphere > Soil ...
ATGGTAGGGACGGGCAGATTCGAACTGCCGACCTGTCGCTTAGGAGGCGGCCGCTCTATCCATCTGAGCTACGTCCCCAACTGATTGTAAGGCACTTCCACTTTGCAGAGTACCCAGCCGCATCAAAACTCTATCATAACGCGCCCGCTTTGTGAACTCTATCAAAACTCAGTAGAGACGAACTGTTCTTGCCTATCCGAAGACCTTCAGCTTCTTCACCAGAACTTTCGAGTTCCGGCCGCTTTGGTCGTATTTCTCGCGGCGGGCCGGCGGAAGGTCGTCGCGTGTACCTTCGACAAAGCCGCCCTTCGACTGGAAGTACGTAAACGTCTGTGTCGATAGCGCGATCAATTCAATCAGGCCCATTTCGCGAGCTTTATTTTCGACGAATTGAATCAGCTTCCGGCCGATGCCTTGATTTTCGTGCGACGGATCGACATAGAGGCTAACTAGTTCGCCTTCTTGCTGCGCGGGATAAACGTGCAACGCCACGCATGCCACCGGGTTCTTGTCGATTTCGAAGATATAGTAATCCGCCAGGTTCTTTTCAATCTCGCCGCGTGTCCGCCGAACTAGCTCTTCTGCCTCCACGGCTTTCTGGGTCAACTGCTGGATGGCCCGGATATCCTTCTTCTTGGCCGGCCGGATCTGTTCGTATTCGTTGGCGTGAATCAGCGTGCCGATGCCCTCATTGGAGAACACTTCAGCCAGCAGCCCTTCGTCCTCGCGCCCATTGACAATATGGACGCGATGCACGCCCGCGGCGCAAGCGGCAGCCGCGTGCCTAGCCTTGGAAAGCATTTCCGGGTCAAAGCCGCCAGGCGCGGACTGTACAAGCTTCCGCAAATCCACCAGCAGTATTTGGCGGATGAGTTGATCGTTGTAGCGCAGCCCGTCGTGCGACGTCATGAAAATCAACTTTGTCGCCTTCAAGGCTTCAGCCGCCGCCACCGCGATGCTGTCGGAGTTGGCGCGGTACGTCTTACCGTCGCCATCGAAGCCGAGAGGCGGAATCACCGGAACAATACCCTGGTTCAACAACGTTTGAAGAAGTTCAACATCGACACGTTCGATCTTTCCGGTAAATAATTGGTCGACGCCGTGAATGATCCCCAGCGGATGCGCAATGATGGCGTTGGTGCAGGCGGCGCGGAGGTCGTTGGCCGAAAGACCTTGAAGGATCTCGTGCGTCAGACGATTCGCGGCGTCTATGGCCATTTGCAATGTCGCGGCATCGGTGACGCCGGTGCCATCGAGGTTGGACGCCTGAACTCCCTGTTTCTCGGCGATCGTTTTAATTTGCTCCGCCGCCCCGTGCACGAGCACCACGCGGATGTTCAATGAGCGCAGTACAGCGACGTCCAGGAGGATGTTCGCGAAGTTCTCGTCCGTGACGATGACCGCATCCACTGCAATAATAAAGGTCTTTTCGCGGAATTGCGGAATGTATTGAAGAATCCCGCGCAGGTCCGTCAGCTTCACAGTGGTTACCTAGGCCGCTTGATGGTCCGCTGCCAGGGGGCTCTCGCGGTGAGACACATCACGAACCCGACAGCGCATGCGGACCTTCATTATCTCTTAGTCAGACCCATCAAGCGAACGCTGTCATTGCCGCGCGGCTTGCGGCCAGCGGTTCAGACCCTTGTGCGCGATGTCCCGGCGATAATGCATTCCGTCGAAGTGAATCTTTTCGATCGCCACGTAAGTGTTGCGGACGGCTGTGGCCAGATCGCGTCCCGAAGCAGTCACGCCGAGCACCCGTCCGCCTGCGGTTTCGAGGCGGTGCGGACCCAGCTTCGTGCCGGCGTGGAACACTTGAACGTTCCCTGCTCCGGCCGCGGATTCGATTCCCGTAATCCGGTCGCCTGTTCGTACCTGACCGGGATAACCATGCGCCGCCAGCACCACACACACGGAAGGTTCCGGCTTCCAGCGCAGCGTAGTTCCTTGTAAGTTTCCGGTTGCGGCTCGCATGAGGGCTTCGCCGAAACCTCCGTCGAGCCGATGCATCAGAGGTTGCGTCTCGGGATCGCCGAGGCGCACGTTGAACTCGATGACCTTGGGTCCATCGGCGGTCATCATCAAGCCGGCGTAGAGAAATCCGGTGAAGCGAGTCGCGCCGATGGCGGGTTCGATGATGGTGTCGAGAATTCGTTCGCTATCGGCGGCCGACACGATGCGGCCGTCGCAGTAGGCGCCCATGCCTCCGGTGTTGGGTCCGGTATCGCCGTCGTAAGCGGTCTTGTGGTCCTGCGTGGCTTCGAGTGGGACCACATGGCGGCCGTCGCTGAGCACGATGAAACTGACTTCCTCGCCGCGGAGGAATTCTTCGATCACCAGGCGCGGACCCAGCGATCGAATCGCGGCCTCAGCTTCCGCGCGGCTGTGCGCGATGATCACGCCCTTGCCTGCGGCCAAGCCGTCGGCCTTGACTGCGACTGGATAATCGAACTGTTTCAGCGCTTCGACGGCGGCTTCCGGGGTCTCGGTGCGGACGAAGCGAGCCGTCGGAATGCCCGTGCGCTGCATGAACTCCTTGGCGTAGATCTTGCTGCCTTCGAGCTGCGCGTTCTCTTGCGTAGGACCGACGATCGCAAAACCGTTTGCGCGAAACTGATCGACGACGCCGGCGACGAGTGGGACTTCGGGTCCGACAACCGTGAGGTCGGGTAGGAGCGATTGCGCGAGGCTTAAATAATCCGTCGACGCGAGTATTGTGCCAACTTGAGCGATGCCAGGATTGCCGGGCGCGCCGAAAATCTGATGTCCTTCGAGCGAAAGACGCCAAGCGATGGCGTGCTCGCGGCCGCCGCTGCCGATCACGAGAATCTTCACGATGAACAGTCAGTTTAGCGCGTTCCAGTAGAATGAGAGGCAGTGGCTACTCGTTATGAAGTGATTGTCGTCGGTGCCGGACATGCCGGCTGTGAGGCTGCGCGCGCCTGCGCCCGCTTAGGCCTGAAGACAGCGATGATCACGATGAATCTGGACTTGATCGCGCAGATGTCGTGTAATCCGGCGATCGGGGGCATCGCCAAGGGCCATCTGGTGCGTGAAATCGACGCACTCGGCGGAATCATGGGCGAGGTGACGGATGCCGTCGGTATCCAGTTCCGCTTGCTGAATACCAGCCGCGGTCCTGCGGTGTGGTCCCCGCGCGCGCAGTGCGATAAGAAACAGTATCGACTCAAGATGCGGGAATTACTAGAACAAGAGCCGAATCTCCGAATATTGCAGGCGGAGGTTGCGCAGCTCTTGATTGCGAACGGCCGTGTCCGCGGAGTTCTGCTGCGCGATGGCCGCGAGATTGATAGCGATGCTGTCGTCGTCACTACTGGAACTTTCTTAAATGGTCTGGCTCATGTTGGCGAGCAAACCTATAGCTGCGGCCGCAGCGGCGAGGCGTCGTCGAACCTGCTGGGCGATCAACTTCGCACTTTGGGCCTGGAGTGGAAGCGACTGAAGACCGGCACCCCGCCCCGACTCGACGCGCGGACTATCGAGTGGTCGCGGTTTGAGGCCCAGTATGGGGATGCGAATCCCACTCCTTTCTCTTTTTTAACCAAGAAGATAGAGCGAGAGCAGGTGCCCTGTTACATCACCTACACCACGCCCGAAGCGCATCAAGTGATTCGCGACAACATCGGTCGCTCGCCCCTGTATAGCGGCCAGATCGAAGGTATTGGGCCGCGCTATTGTCCGTCGATCGAGGACAAGATCGTCAAGTTCCCCGACAAGACTCGGCACCAGATCTTTCTGGAACCGGAGGGGCTCGATACTAACGAAATCTACGTCAATGGTATGTCGACGAGCATGCCGATTGACGTTCAGTCCCAAGTTCTGGCGTCCATCCCCGGCCTGCAGGACGCCGAGATGATCCGCCCCGGGTACGCCATCGAATACGATGCCATAGACCCTCGTGAACTTACTGATTCTTTGCAACTTAAGGCATTTTCCGGTCTGTTTTTGGCTGGTCAAATTAATGGCACCTCCGGCTACGAAGAGGCAGCTTGCCAAGGACTCATAGCGGGCATCAACGCCGCCCGCTATGTCGGTGGCTGTGAGGCGCTGGTGGTGGGTCGAACCGAAGGCTATACGGGAATCCTGATCAGCGACCTGGTGCTGCAAGGCGCCGATGAGCCCTACCGCATGTTCACATCGCGAGCTGAGTTTCGACTGCACTTGCGAATCGACAATGCTGACGAACGTCTGACACCCGTCGGACGCAGAGTCGGCTTAGTCTCCGACGAGCGGTGGAGCATCTTTCAAGCGAAGGAATCTCAAAAGCAAAAGTTGCGCGCATTGTTTGAGGCGAAGCCGCATCAGGCCGCGCTGCTGCGCCGCCCGGAGATCAAGATCGGTGATTTAGATCTTGGTGGCGAATTCGCCCATGACGCCTTGACCACCGTTGAGACGGAGGTCAAATACGCCGGCTACATCGCTCAGCAAGATCGCCAGGTGGTTCAGCTAAGGGAAGCGGAGCGCCGCGGAATACCGCTCGCGTTTCGTTATTCCGATATTCCTGGCCTGTCCAGCGAAGTCCGCGAGAAACTCGAGCGTGTGCGGCCGCAGACCCTGGGTCAGGCGGGAAAGATCCCGGGCGTCACACCAGCGGCGGTGGCCGTTCTGGACGTGTACCTGAGCATTGACCGCCAGCATGGAAGACTTTAAGTCGCTGTTAACGTTGGAGTTCTCCCCTTACGGCGCGCTTTCTCCGCAGCAGTTGGCGCTTCTCGAAGACCATTACCGCCTTCTCTTGCGCTGGAATAAAAAGATTAATCTGACCCGCATCACCAACCTGCAGGATGCTATCCGGTATCACTACTGCGAGTCACTGTATCTTGCGACACGCCTCCCTAGCGGGCCGCTTCGCGTCGTCGACATCGGCTCCGGTGCCGGATTTCCGGGCATCCCAGTTGCGATCTTTCGTCCAGAGTGTTTAGTCGACTTGGTTGAATCACACCAGCGGAAGGCGGTTTTCCTTCGCGAAGCCGCCCGAGGATTGACAAACGTCCGAGTTCTCGCCAGGCGAGCCGAGGCAGTGACTGATTCATACGACTGGACGATATCCAGGGCAGTCCGCCCGGACGATGTGCTCGAGCTGAACTTAGCCCCACACGTCGCCGTACTCGGGGCCGAAGGCGAGGGCTTGCCCTGGGGTGAAAAGCGAGCGCTCTTCCAGCGTTGATTCTTCGATGTTCCACGTGGAACATTTGCGAAATCAAAGTTCCGGTGGACGGTACCAGGGCAATTGTTAAAAGATGTGCTAGCGCTGAGGTTTACGGCGCACGTCGCAGTTCGGCGTCAAATCCTTAGGATGAACGATGGACGCTGTTCGCTCGGTGATCATGTTGTGTCCACGTGGAACACTTGTAAGCGAAATGTTCCACGTGGAACATCCAAAACTACTCCCGTGATATCATCTGAACCGTGGGAAAGATCATAGCGATCAGCAACCAAAAAGGAGGCGTTGGGAAAACTACGACCGCAATCAATCTGGCTGCCTCCTTAGCTGCCAATGACTTGCAGGTCTTGCTAGTCGACTGCGATCCTCAAGGGAACACAACTTCGGGCCTAGGTGTAGAAAAAAACCCGGAGAGCGCCACCCTGTATAACGCACTTCTTCAGGGGACGAGCCTCCAAGACGTGATCGTAAAAACTCAGTGCGAGGGACTGGACCTAGTTCCAGCTGACAAGAATCTGGTAGCCGCAAACCTGGATCTGGTGGACGATCCACACCGGGAATATCGCCTCACGAAGGTTCTGGAGACCGTACGCGACCGTTATCGGTACATTCTGATTGATTGCCCTCCAGCGTTGGATCTGTTGACATTAAACGGTTTAGTCGCCGCTGATTCCGTTCTGGTCCCCATCCAGTGTGAGTTTTTTGCGCTGGAAGGAATCTCGCAGTTGATCGACACGATTGAGCGAATCCGAGAAACGTTTTCGCGACCCCTCAAGTTAGAGGGCATCCTTCTGACGATGTTCGACGACCGAACCAACCTCGCGCGGCAAGTAGCTGAAGATCTCAGAGATTTCTTTGGGAATGAGGTACTTACGACGGTCATCCCCAGAAGTATACGGCTGGCAGAGGCGCCGAGCTACGGCAAACCCATCTTGATGTACGATCCCCGTTCAAAGGGGGCTGAGAGTTATATAAGACTTGCCAAGGAGATCCTGGAAAATGAGCGAAGCAGCCGAGAAGCAACGCAAGGCGCTGGGTAAAGGACTCTCGGCGCTTCTCCCCGGACGCTCGGCCGGTCAAGCCAGCACCGCGACAGCGCCGGCGCCAGCTGCGCCTTCAGCGCTTCCTCCCTCGAGGCTGCCCATCGAGGCGATCCACCCGAATCCCATGCAGCCCCGGGTTGTGTTTCAGCCCGAGCGACTGGAGGAGCTCGCGGCCTCTATTCGGGCAAACGGAATCATTCAGCCTTTGATTGTTCGGCATCACGGGGGGCAGTTTCAGTTGGTAGCCGGCGAGCGCCGCTGGCGAGCGGCGAAGCTAGCAGGTCTGATGGAGGTACCTGTGGTCATACAAGAAATCGCGGATCCTCTGCTGCTTGAGATCGCCCTAATCGAGAACATCCAGCGCGAAGACCTGAACGCCATCGAAACGGCTCGCGCTTACGAACGTTTGGGACGCGACCTGGGGTTGTCCCAAGAGGAAATTGGACGCCGCACTGGTAAAGATCGGACGTCGATCACGAACACCCTGCGGCTCCTTAAGCTCCCTGCTGAAGTCCAGTTGCTCCTGGCTGAACATCGTCTCTCCATGGGACATGCCCGTGCCATTCTAGGGCTGCCCGACGCCGAACAGCAGATCGAAGTCGCCGAAAAAGCCGCGGCGCGAGGCCTTTCCGTGCGCCAGGTGGAGGCGCTGGTACAGAGCGCGACCTCCGATCGAACTGGAATCGGTGACAAGAAGGAAAAAGCGGTAGACCCTAATGTCCGGGCGGCCATCGAGGAAATGGAGCGGGCTCTGGGGACTCGCGTCCGCATCGTCGAGCTCGGCGAGCAGCGCGGGCGAATTGAGATCGAGTACTATTCGCAAACCGACCTCGACCGGCTCTTTCAGCACATTACCGGTGGGGTGAATTGAGAGCGTTCAAAGATAGTAACAGAATGTACCGGAGACATGGGTTACACTTTGTCAACCCATTCGGGCCGTGAGTGTCACAGGATCAATCTTTTACCATGTGTTCCGGGCCCAAAACTAATAATGGTGCCGGTGGTAGGACTCGAACCTACGACCTACGGATTATGAGACCGTCGCTCTAGCCACCTGAGCTACACCGGCGCACTCACCAGCGTAGGCAGCAGGTGTCGTCACTGTCAAGTATAAATATAATAAGACCTGAATAACTTTTGTATAGGGCGGGTGACTTGAGGTGACCGATCGTCATGGGGGATTAGTTGATGTGGGGCGACTTATTGACGTGGCCCATCTGTTGGCGTGACTTTTAGTTTTCCTTCTAGAGGGCTTTCCACTTTCGGCTGGTCTACAATCTGAAGTAGTGTCCGCTCTCGCCGTCGAATTTACGCGCGTATCCAAGAGTTATTCGATCTACAATGCTCCCGGCGACCGTCTGAAAGAACTTGCCACCTTTCACCGCCGACAATTTCATCAGGATTACTGGGCGCTGCACGATGTCAGCTTCGAAGTAGTCCGCGGCGAAACCTTTTGCATCGTGGGTGAAAATGGCTGCGGGAAGAGCACACTCCTGCAAATCTGCGCGGGAATTCTGCAGCCAACCTCCGGCACGGTGAGTGTGAATGGCCGGATCGCGGCGCTTCTCGAACTCGGCGCCGGCTTCAATCCGGAATTTTCGGGCCGCGATAACGTTTATCTCAACGCAGCGATTCTTGGTTTTTCCGCCAAAGAGATGGACCGCAAGTTCGCCGACATCGCCGAGTTTGCTGAGATCGGCGACTTCATGAACCAGCCCGTTAAGACTTACTCCAGCGGCATGGTGGTGCGCCTGGCCTTCTCGGTGGCGATTAACGTCGATCCTGAGGTATTGCTGGTGGATGAAGCCTTGGCGGTAGGCGATGTTTATTTTCGCCAGCGCTGCTTGCGCAAAGTTCACGAACTGCGTTCGCGCGGAGTTACCATCCTGCTGGTCTCGCACGCTACCGCGGATGTGAAAGCACTGGGAGATCGCGCCCTCTGGCTGGAGCGCGGGCAAGTCATGACGCAGGGGAACACGGAACGCGTGATTTCGCAGTATCTGGCCGCAATGGCCGACAAGGACGCCCACTACCAGGCATTGGATATAGAACACCACCCGCACCAAGCCATTGCGGGCCCGCTTGAAATCGTGGATGAGATTCCGAACATCGATCATCGTTTCGGCGACGGCCACGCGGAGATTCTTGGCATCGCCGTGTGCGACGACTCCGGACGCAAGCTGAGCATGCTGCCACCGGATTCCACAATCGTGGTGCGCGTGAGCGTCCGCGCGAAGAGTAATCTGGACCGGCCGATTGTTGGAATCGTGTTCCGCGACCAACGCGGCGTGGATCTCGCGGGTTCGAATACGGAAAGCGAAGGCCATCCGCTGCCGCCGCTGATGGCGGGCGATATTTGTACGGTGGACTTTCATCTCAACATCCCCACGCTCTATTCCACTTCGATTTCGTTCTCGCCGGCGGTCGCGAACGGGACGCTCGAACGGTTTGCCGTGTGCGACTGGATCGACAACGCCGTGGTGCTGCAAATGACGGCGCCGGAGGGTCCGATGTACGGACACTTTCGATTTCCTTGCCGCGTGGAGGTCAACTCGCGGATCGGCGTTGGGCCGGGCGCCGGAGCTGCCGCGCTGTGATCGAATTCACCGGCGAGCGAGTCATTCCGGGTCAAGTCGATCCGGACCTTTGGGCGGAACACGTTTCGCGCTATGCTTTCGCGGCGCGCTTCGCATCCGGCGCGCGCGTCTTGGATCTCGGATGCGGCGCGGGTTATGGCACTGCGGAATTAGCGGGTCGCGCCCGCTCCGCCATGGGCATCGACCTCGCGCCCGAAGCCATCGCACATGCTCGTTCGGCCTACCCGCTAGCGAACCTTTCCTTCGTCCCGGCTTCAGTCAGTGCAGTTCCTTTCCGCGGCGGTTCCTTCGATCTCGTCACCGCGTTTGAAGTGATCGAACATCTGGACAACTGGCGGGTGCTACTATCGGAGGGCCGGCGCCTGCTGCATCCGCATGGCGTCTTTCTGGTCTCGACGCCGAATAAGGAATACTATACCGACTCGCGCGGCGCCTCGGGACCGAATCCATTCCATACACACGAATTTGAATTTGAAGAATTCCGCAGCGTGCTGGCCGAGTTCTTTCCGCATTGCACGGTTCTGTTGCAAAACCATTTAGAGGCGTTCGCGTTTTATCAGCCGAGTGGCAGCTCTTCGATAGAGGGCCGTATGGACGGCGTACGCGGGACTCCACAGGAGGCTCACTTTTTCCTGGCTGTATGCTCGCTCGAAGACCAGCCGCCGCTGCCCAGATTTCTCTTCGTGCACCAAGGTTCCAACGTGCTGCGGGAGCGCGAGAAGCACATTGAAAGTCTGCAACACGAATTGAGCGACGTGCGCGAGCAGTTCGCGGCGCTGCTTCGCGCTCACGACGAGTTGACGGTCCATACAGAGGCACAGACTCGCTGGGCGCTGCGGACCAACGAGGAACTCGAATCAGTGCGCCGCGACTTGGTGACCGTACTCGAAAAGCTGACCGCGGCGGAAGCGATGGTGGTCGAGCGCACGCTGTGGGCACAGCGTTTGGCGGCACAGTTGGAGGACCTCAAAGCAGACCTCACGGCCCGGCTCAACCACTGGCGCGCATCCCGCTGGACAAAACTCGGCCGCAAGCTGAACCTGGGTCCCGACCTCGATCAATCTCCAAGCAAGGGTGGCGCGAGCGGTGGCGGGAGCTAACGCGCCCGGCAGATCCGGCGCTTTCTGGCGGATTCTCTCCGGGCTTCCTCTTGTGATTGTTTCCCCATTGCTGCTGTTGATCGCCGCAATGGGCCTGGTCATCGCCGACCTGTTCGCCCGTCTTGCACCGCGCCCCAAACTGGACCAAGATACTCGGCCTGATACAAGCTCCGCCGCCATCGTCATTCCCAACTGGAACGGCCGGGATCTTCTCGAAAAATATCTTCCATCGGTGGTGGCCGCGGCGCAGCGTGTTCCAGGCAGCGAAGTCATCGTGGTCGATAACGGTTCCACGGATGACAGCGCCGCATTTATCCGCGAACGCTTTCCCCAAGTCCGCGTGGTGGCGCTCGAAACAAATCTCGGCTTCGGCGGCGGCTCAAACGTAGGGTTCAGAGCGGCACGGCACGATGTGGTGGTGTTGCTGAACAGCGACATGCGCGTGGAACCAGATTTTCTGCAGCCGCTGCTGGACGGATTCAAGGATGAACGAATATTTTCAGTTTCCTGCCAAATCTTCTTTTCCGACCCGGACAAGCTTCGCGAAGAGACCGGCCTTACTGAATTCTGGTGGGAGCGCGGAAGCCTGCGGGTTCGCCATCGCACGGAGCCGGAGATCAGGGAACTGTATCCGTGCGCCTATGGGGGAGGCGGCTCCTGCGCTTTCGACCGGCGAAAGTTTCTGGAGCTAGGCGGATTCGACGAAGTGCTCGCGCCGTTCTACCTGGAAGACACCGACCTCGGCTATCTGGCGTGGAAGCGAGGCTGGAAGAACCTGTATCAGCCCGCGAGCGTGGTGTTTCACGAACACCGTGGAACCATCGGACGCCGCTTCAGCGAAGCGTATATACAAGGCGTTCTCAAAAAGAATTTCCTGCTGTTCGCCTGGAAGAACGTTCACGATTGGCGCCGCATGACGGCGAATTTATTCTTCTCGTGGGCCGGCGCGCTGCTGAGCTGGCTGGTCGGCGATTCTCCCGAGAGATCCAGCTTGGGCGGCATCGCGCGCGCGACGCTGCAACTGCCGGGGGCCATGACCTCGCGCTTGCGGGCACGCAGGCTCGCAGTGGTTTCGGACACCGAAGCTCTGCGGCGGCCGCTGGGCGGTTACTTCCTGGATACTTTCGGGAGCCCCGACTTGAGCGGCCCACTGCGCGTGCTGTTCGTTGCGCCTTATCCGATTTGTCCACCGATTCATGGCGGCGGCGTGTTCATGTACCAGACGGTTCAAGAATTGGCGGGGCGGTGCGAACTCCACCTGGTAGTGCTCCTCGACTCTGCCGGACAGCGCGCGGCGCACGCAGAACTCGACGGCGTTTGCGCATCCACTCACTATATGGTTCGGCCGCTGGGAGTACCGGAGCTGGTGGGCTCCATCGAACCACACGCGGTTCGCGAATTTCGCATCCCGGATCTGGCATGGCTGATCCATCGTCAAATATACACGCAGCGCATCGACGTTTTGCAGCTCGAATACACAGTGTTGGGACAGTACGCAGGCCAATTCCGCCGCATCCCTTGTATCTTGTTCGAGCATGATGTTTACTTCCAATCAATCGCGCGCCGCCTGCCTTTTATCGCCAGTATCGTAGAGCGGATCCAAGCGCGCTGGGAATACTTGCGAGCGCTGCGCTGGGAGCTGCGCATGCTGCCGCAGGTCGATCGCATACAGGTATGCAGCCGTGACAATGCGGATTACCTGCTATCCTTCTTGCCGCAGCTCAAGGGGCGAATCGACGATGGATACCGCGCCGGAATCGACACGTGGCGCTATACCTACCGCCCCACGGGCCGCGAACCGTTCACGATCTTGTTTCTAGGCAGCTTCCGCCACACCCCCAACCTGGAGGCGCTCACATGGTTTGTGGAGGAGGTGCTCCCGCTAGT
>Ga0068863_100006117_pt1 | contig 11804 bp, 6 predicted proteins | sample KBSSwiS62_FD_66596 | JGI IMG/M metagenome (GOLD analysis project Ga0068863, IMG submission 66596) | Switchgrass rhizosphere microbial communities from Kellogg Biological Station, Michigan, USA - KBS Switchgrass S6-2 | ecosystem: Host-associated > Plants > Roots > Rhizosphere > Soil ...
TTCGCCACCCGACCTCCTCGCGGGCTGCACGACCGGCGGCGGGGCGTGGTGCGGCGGTGTCGTACCATCCGAGGCCGATGGCCGCGCCGGACGAGGTCGATGGCGTCGGCGACCGCCCGGCCTTTCATCCAGCCGGGATGATGCGCGATCGCGCCGGCGCGGCGTCCAATAGGACCGAGGGAGCCGGGTCCCGGGCGTCGATGATCCGGAGAGGACGACTGCGCCCGAGATCGACCCCATGGGGACATGTCGCCGCAGGGCCACACGATCGACGCACGCGACGAGGAGATGCGCCATGAACGCCAAGAAGAAGGATGACGCGGTCGAGCGGCCGGCTGGTCGGCCGGCTGCTGCTCGGCCGGTCCAGAGCCAGAGCGCGGCGATGCCTTCGCCCTTCCCACCGATCGCGGAGTACGCGTTCCTCTCCGACTGCCACACGGGAGCGCTCGTGGCCGTCGACGGCTCGGTGGACTTCTTGTGCGTGCCGCGGTTCGACGCGCCGGCCGTCTTCGCCAGCCTGCTCGACCGTGAGGCCGGCTCGTTCCGCTGGGGGCCGTTCGGCATCCACTTCCCAACCGACCGCGACTACGAGCCAGGCACGAACGTGCTCATCACCACGTGGAAGACGCCGTCGGGGTGGGTGGTCGTGCGTGAGGCGCTCACCCTCGGGCCCACTCGCGGCCCTGACAAGGTGACGCCGCACACGCGTCCACCCGCCGACGAGGACGCCGAGCACATGTTGGTGCGCACCGCCGAGTGCCTTTCCGGGGAGGTGGAGTTCGAGCTCGTGTGCGAGCCGGCGTTCGACTACGGCCGGACGCCCGCGACATGGACGATCGAGGACGGTGTCGGCCATGTGGCCACCGCCGAGACGGATCAGCTGACACTCCGCCTCAAGACCGACCTCCTGTTGGGCGTCGAAGGCAACCGCGTCCGTGGCCGGCACGTGCTGCGGCCCGGCGACAAGGTCTTCTGCGCGCTGTCGTGGTCGGGGGAGACGGACCTGCCCGAGGATGCCGATGACGCGGTGGCGCGTCTGTCCGCCACGACCGACTTCTGGCGCACCTGGATGGGCCGGGCCCGCATTCCCGACCACCGGTACCGCGAGCCGATCCAGCGATCGGCGCTCGCCATCAAGGGCCTCACGTACATGCCGACGGGCGCGACGGTGGCCGCGCTCACGACGTCGTTGCCCGAGACGCCGGGGGGCGAGCGCAACTGGGACTACCGGTACAGCTGGATGCGGGACTCGACCTTCACCCTCCAGGCCCTGCACTGGATGAACCTCGACTGGGAGGCCGGGGAGTTCATGCAGTTCATCGCCGACCTCGAGCCCAACGACAACGGCGCGCTCCAGATCATGTACGGGATCGACGGCCGGCGGAACCTGCCCGAGTCGACGCTCGACGATCTGAGCGGCTACGCGGGCGCCAGCCCGGTGCGGGTGGGCAACGGAGCGTACGACCAACGTCAGAACGACGTGTACGGCGCCGTGCTCGACGCCATCCTCCTCCACAGCCGCCGCAGCCAGCGCCTCCCGCGACGACTGTGGCCGATCGTCCAGGCCCAGGCGGCGTGCGCGACGAGCGTGTGGCGCGAACCGGACCAGGGGATCTGGGAAGCGCGTGGCAAGCCGCAGCACTACGTCTCGTCGAAGCTCATGTGCTGGGTCGCGCTCGATCGGGCGGCCAAGCTCGCGGCGCTCCGCGGCGCGGGCGGGCAGCGCGAGGAGTGGCAGGCGACGGCGGACGAGATCCACGACGACATCCTCAAGAACGGCGTCAGCGACCGTGGTGTCCTCCGTCAGCACTACGACACGGACGCCCTCGACGCGTCGACGTTGCTGGCGCCCCTCTTCGGCTTCCTCAAGGGCGACGACGAACGCATGCGGGCGACGGTGATGGCAATCGACGAGGAGCTGACCGAGAACGGCTTCGTCCTGCGCTACCGCACGGACGAGACCGATGACGGGATGTCGGGCAAGGAAGGTACGTTCCTCATCTGCTCGTTCTGGCTCGTGTCGGGCCTGTCGGCCATCGGCGAGGCGCAGCGCGCCCGCGACAACATGGAGCGGCTGCTGCGCATCGCGTCACCCCTCGGGCTCTACGCCGAGGAGTACGACGCGGGCACCGGCTTCCACCTGGGCAACTTCCCCCAGGCGTTCTCACACCTGGCGCTCATCGAGGCGGCCGGCAGGATCATCCTGACGGAGCGCATGGCGGAGATGTTCTGACCCTGCCGGCGCCGCGTTCGACCCGCGCCGGGTCGTACCCCGGCTGACGGTCGCGGCGTACCGCTACGGCGCGCCCGACGTGACGGCCAGCCCCCAACGGCCGGACCAGGTGGCGCCGGGCGCGAGGCGGATCAAGTCGGTGCCCGAGCGGAGGGCATCAGGCGGGCACGTCATCGGCTCGAGGGCGATGGCCCGGCGGCGCCGGCCCGGTTCGAGGGTGTCGCCCGTGAACGCCATGACGTAGCGGTACGTGCCGTCCAGCCACAGCGTGACGACCTCCCGCTCGTCGGGGGACGCGACCTGCACGATGGCCTGATCGTCCGCGGTCCGGTCGAGGTCGGCGTACGCCGTGTCGAGCTGCAGCGGTCCGATGGGCCGGGATCGCGAGAAGTCGAACTCCGTGCCCGCGACACCGACGACGCCCGTGGGCAGTCCCCGCCGGTCGGTGACGAGCCGGCGCGCCGCGGGGAGCAGGAGCCTGGCCGTATCGACGGTCGGCGTGCCCACCGTGAGGTACGGATGGAAGCCGATGCCGAACGGCGCCGTGACATCCGTGTGGTTGGTGGCCGTCGTGAGCACGGTCAGACCGGACGCATCGAGCTCGTAGGTGATCTCGAGCTCCAGCCGCCACGGGTAGGCCGGTTGGGGCGGCAGCGTCGACGACAGCGTCACGCGGTCGGCCTGGTGGTCAACTGCTTGCCACTGCAACCACCTCACCAGGCCGTGGATCGCATTCGACCGCTCGGGCTCGTTCAGGGGAGCTCGGCCCGTCCTGCCCCCGAACGTGTACTGCCCGTCCCCGAGCCGGTTGGGCCAAGGCGCGAGCACCTGTCCCCTCCCGCCGGCGGCGCGGTCGTCAATCGAGAACCCGTCGATCACGTCCGCGTCGCCCTTGGCGAAGGCGCGGAGGGTGGCACCGACCTCGGCGACGATCGCCCGGTAGGACCCGGTTCTGATCTCGAACTGGCGCCCTGACGGCGGCGGGAACGAGCGCGTGGTCGTGCTCACGATGGCGCCGGGGCCGCCGAGTGCGCAGCGGTCCGAGCCGCGGCTCGATGCCGTTCCACGAGCAGCAGTGTGGGCCGAGGCGGCCTCTTGGAGCATCGCCCCGATCGGATGAACCGGATCTGTCCGCGACCGTCGCGCATCGGGCGGCGCTACTCGTCCCGCAGGATGCGCGCCGCGGGGACGAGGCGGGCCCGGCGGGCCGGCACCAGAGCCGCCAGGTTCGCGACGACGACGAGCGCGGCCGCGACCCCGACCACGAGCAAGAGCGGTAGGGCCGGATCGGGCAGCGCGCCGACGTGATCCGCGAAGGAGCGGAAGACCACGGAGCCCGCCAGCAGACCGAGCGGGATGCCGAGGACGAGAGGTGCCGCGCTGAGCACGCTCGCTTGCCAGTGGACGGCCCGAGTGATCCAGCGACCGTTCGCGCCGAGCGCCTTGAGGACGGCCAGGTCGCGACGCCGGCCCTGGATCGAGACGAGCAGGGCGTGCACCAGCGTGAGGGCGGCCAGCACCGCGAGCAGCGCGGCCAGGATGCCCGGCACGCTGCGGATGCGGGCGATGTTGACGATGGAGGACGGAGAGTTCTCGGTGCCGGGTTGTTCGCCGATGCGGTGACCGAGGCGCTTGGCCGAGCCGGTCGGTGCCCCGGCACGGAGGTCGATGGCGGCGAGGTTGGTCTCGGATTGCTGCGCCAGGCGGGCCAGCCCGGCGCTCGTCGCGACGCCGCCTTCACCGACGCCGTCGATGGCGCCGAGCGGTGGCACCACCGCCAGCCCCACGATGCGGTAGGTCGCGACCCCGTCAGGCCCCGTCAGGCGTATGTCGTCGCCCACTCCCAGGTGGAGTTGACCGGCCGTGACGCGACCCAGCGCGAGCTCGTCGGATCCGGTCGGGAGGCGGCCGGCGAGGACGTGGGGCGCGAGATCGCCCTGTACGCGAGCGACCCCGACGATGCCGATGGTCGTCGCCCCGCTTCGGACCTGCGCGCCGCTCAGCACCATGAGGCTCGCGATGTCGGGGTCTCCCTCGTACTCCTTCGTGAGCTCCTCGGCGCTCTTGCCGGTCAACTCGCCGAGGCCGAAGCTGTAGTTGATGCCGTAACGACCCCGATCGTTGATCAGCCGGTTCAGGCTCCTCGCGAAGGTGGTGGCACCCACCAGACCGGCGACGATCAGGCCGAGCGTGAGGAACGTGCCGAGGGCCGTGGCCGTCGAGCGGACCTGGCTGGTGAGGGCGAAGCGGGCGCCCGTCGCGGCTTCGGGTCCCGGCGCCCGCCTCGCCAGCGCCTCGGCCAACATCGAGGGCTTGCGGCTCGCGGTGCGGTTGAGGAGGAGGGCGACGCCGACCCAGGCGAGGAGCGCGAGGAGCAGCGCGACCCCGGCCAAGGCGAAGACCCGGCCGTCGATGCGCAGCCCCGGGTGAGGCTCGATCGGGCGCACGAAACCGGCGGGGAACCGCCCCGACACCGCGGTCGCCGCGACCATGCCCAGGACGATGCCGGCCGCGGCGGGGATGGCCGCCCGTCCCATCGCCTCGCCCGCCAGTTGTCCGCGGGTGTACCCGACGGCTCCGAGGGGCTCGCGCTCGGCGGCCGACAGCTGGGCGTGGCGGGAGAGGACCTGTCCGAGCGCGATCACCGCGCCGACGGCGGCGACGGCGGCCATCAGCCAGATGCCGCGAGCCTGGGCGTCGATCGCGGTGGACACGTCGCTGCTGACGAGCTGGCCCGGATCGACGCTGAACTGGTCGCCGCCCGGAAGGCCGTCGATCTCTTTGCGGAGCTGTGCGCGGCTGACCTCGGGATCGAGGCGCACCGACGTGATGGTCTGGCCGAGGCCGATGTCCTCCCGCAGCAGCGACGGGGAGAAGACGAGCGTCGTGTACTGATCCTGCAGGCTCTCCGGCGAGTCGATGACACCGACCAGCACGCCGTCGATCGGCGGTCCCTTCGGGTCCGCCACGTAGCCGAGCCCGTGCGCGGCCTGGTCCGTGCTCCACGTCACGAGCCGGAAGTGCTGACCGAGCCGGGCGTGGGTGGCGTGCACGAACTGTCTGTTGGCGACGAACTCGTGCGGCGCCGATGGCCCGGGCTGCCGTCCGGCGACGAGGCGAGCGGTCCTGACTCGCGAGCCGGCGAAGGCGATGGTCCCGTTCTTGAACTGGTGCTTCGGGTCGAGCACGTCGGCGAAGAGGAACGTGATCGGTTCGACCGAGCGGACGCCGGGAAGCGCGGCCAGCTCGGCGACGCGGGAGGGACCGCCCTGTTGGGTCACGGACGCGTCCGGGTCGCCGCCGAGCGATCTGGTGAAGGCTGCGGGAGCGTCCGCGGTCCGTCGCGCCCCGGCGAGGAGGGCCAGGACGGCTCCGCTCACGAGGGCGACGAGCAGCGTCACCACCAGGGTCGAGAGCCAGCGGTGCCGCAGCCGACCGTGCAGGCGGAACAGGACGGCCCTCATGGTGCCCATTCAGCCCCACGAGGGCCACGCCGTCCACAGCGGTGACCGCCCGCCGGCAGGGGTGCCAGCACCACCAGAGCACTCGATCTGTCTCCGCTGGTACGTACCATGCGCGTCCATGTCCTTCGACTGGGTTGAGATCGTGCGACGGGAAGGCGCGGTGCTCGGGGACGCCGCGGCGACCGATCCCGCCGCACCCGTACCGGCCGCGCCGAGCTGGGATACGACGGCACTGCTCCGTCACGTGGGCCTGGCCTATGTGCGGACGAGTGTGGTGCTGCGGACGGGCACCCTCGAGCGTCCGTCCCGGAGGAACGGCATGCTCCCCGAGCCGCCGCAGGACGGGGTCCTCGACTGGTACCGGACGACACTCGCCGAGGTGGTCGTCGACCTAGGAGCGATCGAGGATCCGGATCGGCCGGTGTACTCGTTCTTCCCGGCCGAGCAGCGGGCCGGGTTCTGGCCCCGACGGATGGCTCAGGAGACGACGGTGCACCGCGTCGACGCCGAGCAGGCCGTCGGGATGCCGGTGGAGCCGATCGAGCCACTGTTCGCGATCGACGGGATCGACGAGGTGTTCTCGGTGTTCGTCGCGGCCCTCGGCGCGGGTCGTTCGCCCGGCGACGGTCGCACCGTGCACCTCCACGCCACCGACGCCGAGGGCGAGTGGTTGGTCCGGTTCGAGCCGGGTGACGTCGTGGTCGACACGGGTCACGCGAAGGGTGACGCCGCGGTGCGCGGTCCGGCCGCCGAACTGCTGCTCTGGCTGTGGGGGAGACAGCCCCTGGAGGGGCTCGAGGTGTTCGGCACCCGGGATGCCGCGGAAGCTCTGCGCGAGGTGACGACCTTCTAGGCCAGGCGGGCGGGACCGCTCTCGCCGCGCCACCTCATGCCCGCTCATCGGCGATGAGGTCGCACACTGGAAGCCGACTCGGACTTGCCGTTCGACGGCGGTCTCAGTCGTCAGAGGAGGCTGAACTGCAGAAGTGGGAGCACCTCGTCGTTCCGCTGGACGCCGCGGGCGGGCTCAAGAAGGGCGCCCCCGACGTACAGCCCGAGCACCTCGAAGACTCGGTTCGCTCGGCTGGGCGGGGGCGGGTGTTTCGCTCAAGAAGGGTGACCTGGTCGCGTGGCCGGTCGTCTTCTTGAAGCGGCCCGTCGGGTAGACGTCCACGCGTCTCCCGAGCCATCGCCCGCCTGCTCGACCGGCGATCACATCCCGGTGCTGGCGTTCGAGCCCAGAGTGGGAATCGAACCCACGACCTACGCATTACGAGTGCGTTGCTCTGCCGGCTGAGCTATCTGGGCGGATGGCCGTGCAACTGTAGCCGTGGCGCCACGTCATCCCCACCTGTTCTCGTGCCTCCGGCGGAGTGGGCGCGCCGTCATCCTTCGAGGGTGGGAAGGCGGAGGAAGAGCGCCTGGAGCAGCAGGTGCTCGTTGGGGTTGAGGTCCAGCGCCTCGATGGCGTCATGGAGGTCGTGGACGGCGGCGATGATCGCGCCCGGGTGGCGCGGCGGGTCGGTGACGAGGGCGTCGCGGTACGCCCCGGCGGTCGTGGACAGGCCGATCTTGAGCTCGTCCACGCGGTGGCGACGCAACTCCCGCTTGTGCCGCTCTTCCAGCCGCTTCTGACCAGATCCGCGCTCGCCGAGCTCGTCCATCTGCTCTTGGAGGTGGACCGCCTCACGGGCCTGGCGCTCCTTGAGGGGCGCCGCGGCGGCGTCGATGAGTCCGAGGAGCTCGTCCAGGGCGACACAGGCCGCGTGCCCGCTGCCGTCGAGGCGATGGGGCAGCCCGGCGAAGGCCTCCCGACGCTTCGCGGCCGCAGGGTCGTCGGCCAGCAGACGCGCCCGGTCGAGGTCGCCCCCCGCGTTGGCGGCCGCGATGGCGGCCGCCTCGGCGTCCACGCCCTCGGCCTCGAGTGTGGCGGCCACGAGCGTCTCCGGGATGGCGTGGAAATCGACCCGGACGCACCGCGAGGCGATGGTCACCAGGTCGTTCGGCACGTCATCGGCGAGGATCACGAAGATCGTCGAGGCCGGCGGCTCCTCGATGGTCTTCAGCAGGCGTGCCGCGCCCTCGGGCCGGAGGAGGTGGAACTCGTCCAGGATGAGGACCTTGCGGGAGCCTTCCGCGGGCGAGAGCGACGCGAGGTGGACGATCTCCTCGGCTTGGTCCTTCGAGATGGCCGCACCCACCCGCTGCACCTCGCGGACGTCGGGGTGCTCACCTGCGAGCGCGAGCCGGGCGTCGCGGGTGTCGGGGCGGCCGGAAAAATCCAGGAGCTGGGCCGCGAACGCCCGTGCTGCCTCGAACTTGGTCGAACCCGGCGGCCCGACGAACAGGTACGCGTGGACCGGGTCGACCGCCGCCGCCGTGAGGGCGGCGACCGCTTCGGGTTGCCCTACCACTGCGGTCCAGATCCCTCCGGTCGCCGCGCCCGGGGTCGTGGTGTCGGTCACAGCCCCAGCCGTTCCTGTACGACCTCGCGGATCCGGCCGTCCACCTGCGCGATCGAACCTTCCGCCGGGACGACCGCCCATCGATCGGGCTCCGCGGCCGCCAGGGTGCGGAAGCCGGCCGCCACCCGCTCGTGGAAGTCCGGTCCGGCCTGCTCGAACCGGTCGAGCGCGCGCTGGTGCAGACGGCGGGCGAGCTGCCCCGGGGGCACCTCGAGCAGCACCACGAGATCCGGCCAGCGGCCTCCGACCGCCCAGTCGTTGATGGCGCGCACCTTGTCGATCGGGAGGCCGCGACCGTAGCCCTGGTAGGCCAGCGAGGAGTACACGCTGCGATCGCTCACAACGTGCCGACCGGCCGCCAGCGCGGGCGCCACCAGCTCCTCCAGGTGCTGCGCCCGGTCAGCGGCGATGAGGAGGGCCTCGGCCTTGTCGGTCAGGTCGGCATTGGCGGGATCCGCCAGGATGGCGCGGATCAGCGCCCCGATCGGCGTGCCACCGTGCTCATGGGTGATCACCGCGTCCAGCGCGTCGGCGAGGCGGCGCGCGTGGGTGGACTTGCCCGTCCCCTCTCCGCCCTCGAGCGCGATGTAGCGACCTTCGGCCATGGACCGCGCAGGTTAGAAGCTGCCTGCGTCGCGGCCGCGCCGGTCCGGCGCGCGTACCGACCTTGGGCGGGACCAGTCGTCTGACCCGGCCCGGGTCCTCGCCCGTGTCCGCGCCTGGCGCACACGGCACGCGCTTCGCGGACTCAACCGTTCCTGCCGCCCAGCGGACCGGTGCGACGTCCACGGTCTCAGCTGCCCGACATGGCGGCTCGGGTGGCCCGGGGGCGTGGTCGCCGTCACCGCCGCGACGGCCCGGTACCGCTAGCTGTGATTCCCCTTCACCCGCCGCGACGGCCGGGTACCGCTATGCGCTGCCGGCCTCCGGCTCGGGCTCGGCCGCGGCTGGCCGGCCCGCCGCCGCTCGTTTGGCCGGCGCCGCCTTCGTGGCCGAGGTCTTCGCCGCCGCCTTCCGTGCCGTCGCCTTCCTCGCCGCCGTGTTCTTCGCCCCCGTCTTCTTCGCCGCCGCCTTCTTGGCGGTCGACTTCTTCGCGGCGGTCTTCTTGGCCGGCGCCTTCTTCGCCCGGCGGGCCGGTGTCCCACCCTTCTCCGCGACCTGCTCGCGGCGGATGGCGAGCAGCTCGTAGGCCCGCTCGGGCGACATCTCGTCGAGGCGATCGCCGCGCCCGAGCGACGCGTTGGTCTCGCCATCGGTCACGTAGACGCCGAAGCGCCCGTCCTTGGCGAGCACGGGTCGCTCGCTGACAGGATCGGTGCCGAACTCCCGCAGCGGGGGTTTCGGCGCCGCGCCACCGCGGCCACGGAACTGTCGCGGTTGCGCAAGGGCCGCGAGCGCCTCGTCGAGCGTGATGGTCAGGAGCTGCTCCTCGGTGCCGATCGACCGCGACTCCTTGCCCTTGCTGACGTACGGCCCGTAGCGACCGTTGGCGGCGAGGACCTCGGCGCCGTCGGCGGGGTCGACGCCGATCACCCGCGGCAACGAGAGCAGCTCCGTGGCCTGCTCGAGGGTGAGCCGCTCGAGCGTCATGGTCTTGAAGAGCGACGACATCTTGGGCTTGCCCAGGCCGGGCGGGGGCGCATCTGCCTCTCCCCACTGCACGTACGGCCCGAAGCGCCCGTTCTTGGCGAAGACCGGCAGGCCGTCCAGCTCACCGATCGGCTCGTCGCTCTTCGGCGCGGACAGGAGGGTCAGCGCCTCCTCGACGGTCAGCTCGTCGGGGCTCATGGTGTCGGGCAGGCTCGCCGTGTCGTCGCCTCGCTTCACGTACGGCCCATAGCGACCGGGCTTCACGACGATCTCCTCGCCTCCGCCGTCGTGGCCGATCAGGAACGTGTTGATCTGGGCGGCGTCCATCTTGTCGAGGTTGTCCTGCACGAGCTCCCGAAGGCCCGGTGGGTGCTCGGAGCCGAAGTAGAAGTCCTGCAACCAGCGGAGCTTGTCCTCGTCGCCGCGGGCGATGGCGTCGAGCACGTCCTCGAGGTGCGCCGTGAAGGCGTAGTCGACCAGCCCGTCGAGGTGCTGCTCCAGCAGTCGCACGACGGCGAAGGCGATCCAGGTCGGCACGAGTGCCTGGCCCTTCTTCCACACGTAGCCGCGGTCGAGGATGGTCTGGATGATCCCCGCCCAGGTGGACGGCCGGCCGATGCCGAGGTCCTCGAGCTTCTTGACCAGGCTGGCCTCGGTGTAGCGGGCCGGCGGCGTGGTCGCGTGGCCGTTCGGGGTCAAGGACTCGACCGGCACCGACGCACCGACGGTGAGGACGGGGAGCAGCGCCTCCCGCTCCGCGGCGTCGACGGGCTCGCTCTCCTCGCGCGACTCGACGTAGGCCTGGCGGTAGCCCGGGAAGGTGATCGTCGTGCCGCTGGCCGCGAACTCGCAGTCGGTGCCGGCGGCCGCGCCGTCAGCGGTGCGCGCGCCCAGCCGCACGCTGACCGTGGTGCCGGTGGCATCGGCCATCTGGCTGGCCAGGGTGCGCTGCCAGATCAACCGGTACAGGCCGAGCTCCTGGCCCTGGAGCTCCGAGGCCACTTGGTCCGGCGCCCGCAAAGGCGTGGACGGACGGATGGCCTCGTGGGCTTCCTGCGCGTTCTTGACCTTGTTGGCGAACTGGCGGGGGCGGTCCGACAGGAAGCGGTCGCCGTAGGTGCCGGCCACGGTCGAGCGGATGGCCGACATGGCCTCGTCGGAGAGGGTGACCGAGTCCGTGCGCATGTAGGTGATGAAGCCCCGCTCGTAGAGGCTCTGGGCCAGGCGCATGACCTGGGCTGCGGACAGCCGTAGCCGTCGTCCTCCGTCCTGTTGGAGGGTGGAGGTCATGAAGGGAGCCTTGGGGCCGGACCGGTAGGGCTTCTCCTCGACGCTGCGTACCGTGAGGTCCTGCCCGGTGAGCCCGCTGACGAGCTCGCCGACGCGCGCCTCGTCGAGCACGACCACCCGCCTGACGTCCTCGGTGATCGGGACGCCGTCGTCGCCGAAGTCCTTCCCGGTGGCCACCCGGGCACCGTCGACGGCGACGAGCGTGGCGGTGAACGGCGGGCTGGTGTCCAGCACGGCGTCGATGTCCCAGTAGGACGCGGCCACGAAGGTCATGCGCTCCCGCTCCCGCTCCACCACGAGACGGGTGGCGGGGCTCTGGACGCGGCCCGCGGACAGGCCCGGACCGACCTTGCGCCAGAGCACGGGCGAGACCTCGTAGCCGTACAACCGGTCGAGGATGCGGCGGGTCTCGGCCGCGTCCACGAGGCCGTCGTCCAGGTCGCGGGGGTTCGAGACGGCGTTGTCGATGGCGGACTTCGTGATCTCGTGGAACACCATCCGCTTCACCGGCACCCGGGGCTTCAGGTGCTGGAGCAGGTGCCAGGAGATGGCCTCGCCTTCACGGTCTTCGTCCGTGGCCAGGTAGAGCTCCGAGGCGTCCTTGAGCAGCGAGCGCAGCTCCTTGACCACGTCCTTGCCGCGGGGCGTCAGCTCCCACATCGGCTTGAAGCCGTGCTCGACATCGACGCCGAGGCCTTTCGGGGCCAGGTCGGCGATGTGGCCGACGGAGGCGCGCACGTCGTAGTCGCTGCCGAGGTGGCG
>Ga0068863_100006119_pt1 | contig 11804 bp, 9 predicted proteins | sample KBSSwiS62_FD_66596 | JGI IMG/M metagenome (GOLD analysis project Ga0068863, IMG submission 66596) | Switchgrass rhizosphere microbial communities from Kellogg Biological Station, Michigan, USA - KBS Switchgrass S6-2 | ecosystem: Host-associated > Plants > Roots > Rhizosphere > Soil ...
GAACCCGGACACCTCTTTCTGAATATTAAAAATGCGTTGATGGTTCCTTGTGCAGCAACGCCTTTGTAGTTGATGTGTCAAAAACTATAACTTGCAGTCATCATGAAAACAAGATTCCCGCTTTCCTTTTTTTTCGTTTTTCTTAGCGTCATGCTCTTTTTTGGGTCCTGTAGTCAAAAAAAGAAAACCACACTCTTTACACCACTCCCCTCATCTGTTTCGGGCATTCATTTCAGCAACGATATTCATGAAGACGATTCATCGGGCTCTTTTATCAATGAGTTTGGCTATATGGGCGGCGGCGTTGGTATTGGCGATTTTAATAACGACGGATTGAAAGATATTTTTTTTACCGGCAACCAGGTCAGCTGCCGCCTGTATATCAATAAGGGAAATAATAAATTTGAAGACTTTACCGAAAAAGCAGGCATTAGTACCGGTGTATGGGCCACCGGTGTAAGCATAGTGGATATCAACAACGATGGATACGATGATATCTATGTTTGTGTATTTGGCAAAAATCTGTTGACGCGGGCAAAAAACCTGCTATTCATTAACCAGCACAATCTTAGTTTTAAAGAAGAAGCAGCAGCATATGGCCTGGCTAACGAGGGTTATTCCACACAGGCCGTCTTTCTTGATTACGACAGGGATGGCGATCTTGATATGTACCTGACCCGTTACCTGCTAAACGGCCCCAATGCCAACACCATTTATCCGCGCGACAGGTCGGGTTTCTCGCCTGCCAATGACAAATTATACAGGAACGATGGCCCCTCCGCCGGGTACAATCACCCTGTATTTACAGATGTAACACTGGAAGCAGGCATTAAAGAAGATGGCCTGGGTTTGGGCGTTGCAGTAAGCGATTTCAATAATGACGGCTGGCCCGATATTTATGTGGCCAACGACTTTATCTCTAATGATGATTTGTGGCTGAATAATAAAAATGGCACATTCACTAATTGTATCAGCAAATCACTCCGGCACCAGAGTTACAGCAGTATGGGAGCAGATGCCGCAGACATCAATAATGACGGGCTGCCGGATATTTTTACACTTGATATGCTGCCGGAGAACAATGAACGCAAAAAAACCTCCTTCTCATTTATGAATTATGAGCGGTATGAAACAGAACGCTCAATGGGTTATGAACCTGAATTTATGCGCAACATGCTGCAGCTTAATAATGGCTGCTTCCCGGCAAAAGACAGCAGCATTCCATTTTTCAGCGAAATAGGCCAACTGGCAGGCATAGCCGCAACTGACTGGAGCTGGAGCATACTGGCAGCCGATTATAATAACGATGGCTGGAAAGATATTCATATTACCAATGGTATTGGCAGGGACTTTATCAATGCCGACTTTCTTGAATACAGCAACCAGATTTTTTTAAGTGGCCGCAGCAGGGAAGAACAGCAAAAAGCCATCAGGGAAAAACTTGCTTCGCGAAACCATGTAAACCTTCCCAACTACCTCTATATTAATAACCACGACAATACTTTTACCGATGTATCCGACAGCTCGGGAGTTAATGAAATTTCCATGTCTAACGGTGCCGCCTATGCCGACCTGGATAACGATGGCGACCTGGATTTTATAGTTAACAATATCAGTAAGGAGGCCTTTATATTGATCAATAATACCATTGAAAAAAACACACCCATACAAAATCATTATATCAGTGCCGGCCTGAAAGGAGACAGTTTAAATGGCAATGGCATCGGCGCCAAAATACTGCTGTATCAAAATGGCATGGTGCAGATGCAGGAAGAAAACCCGGTAAGAGGGTATTTTTCTTCTGTAGACAGGCAATTGATTTTTGGCCTGGGGCAAAACAAGATGGCAGATTCCCTGATTGTAATATGGCCGGATGGTAAAAGAGAATTACTAAAAAATATTCCGGCAGATACCACACTAACCCTGGACTGGCACAATGCCCATAAGACCGGAATCATTGCCCCCCCGGTTATTCATACACTGTTTGCCGACGTAACGGCCGATTCAAATATTGTATACCAGCATCATGACAATTCTTATAATGATTTTGCTTTCCAGCGCCTGCTTCCGCAGAAATATTCTCAACTGGGGCCCTTTATTGCCACCGGCGATATTAATAATGACGGCTTAACCGATTTTTTTATCGGCAACGGGTTTAATTTTTCAGGCAGCCTGTTTACCCAGCATACCAACCAGCAATTTTCGCGCAAAGAAATTACCGGCGGCATTAAAATGGAAGAAGATGAGGCCTGCATTTTATTTGATGCCAACAACGATGGTTTTAAGGATTTGCTGGTTACCGGTGGCGATACCCGTTATGAGGAAAATTCTGCGTACTATAAACCACGTTTATACCTGAACGATAAAAAAGGAAATTTTACGCTTGCACCGGGTTCCATTCCTGAAAATATAAAGACCATAGCCGGTTGTGTTACGGCGGCTGATTATGATAATGATGGCGATATGGACCTGTTTATTGGCGGAAGGGTGTCAAAAAAATATCCCCTGCCACCCAGGAGTTTTATACTACAAAACAATAATGGCGTTTTTACAGACATAACAGTAAAGGTATGCCCGGCGCTACAGACCCCCGGTATGCTTACTGCCGCCGTGTGGACAGATTTTGACAACGACAAGCAGACAGATTTAATCATAGCGGGCGAATGGATGCCACTGCGTTTTTTTAAAAACAACCATGGCCAATTGCAGGAAATAACGGCCTCCACCGGTCTTGCACAAATGAATGGTATGTGGCGCAGCCTTATTGGCACCGATATTGACGGCGATGGGGACACTGACCTGGTAGCCGGCAACCTGGGCCTTAACTGCCTTTACAACGTGAACAATGACCGGCCCATGCAGGTGTTTGCATCTGATATTGATGGTAATGGTGTTATCGATCCCGTATTCTTTTACTACATTAAAGACAATGACGGAAAAAGGCGGTCTTTTCCGGCCATCGGCAGGAACCAGTTTGCCGAGCAGGTTCCTTCCATTAAAAAGAAATTTCTGCTGCACCAGGATTATGCACATGCCAACTTTGATGATATTTTTAAAGGGAAGGCAAAAGACAGTCTTGTACAATTGTGGTGCAATGAAACCCGTAGCTGCTGGTTCGAAAATACAGGCAATGGCAAATTTGTAAAACATATTCTACCGGTTGAGGCACAGTATGCGCCGGTAAACGCCGTTATTTGTGATGATTTTGATAACGACGGCCGCAAAGACCTGTTGCTGGCCGGTAATGAATATCAAACCGATGTACTAACGGGCAGGTATGATGCGTCTTACGGTTGTTTTCTGAAGGGGCAACCAGACAAACGTTTCAAAACAATACCCCCGGTTGAAAGCGGGTTTATCATCAACGGCGATGTAAAAGACATGAAACTGGTTACACTTGCCAACGGCGAAAGAATAGTACTGGCAGCGGTAAACAATGACATGCTTCGTGTTTACAAAATAAAAAATAAGCAGTAGCGAAAGAGACCTGCTGCATTTTTCTGCCGGCAAAGGCCTGCCCATGGCCTTGTTGTATGCCGCCGTATAAAATATTACCCCTTGCCGCTGGTTATTTACTTACTAAATTGGGTGCAGAATAATGGATGGTGCACCTACACCAGGCAAAGTACAAACAATGAAAAAAATTACATGGATTTTCCTGCTGCTTCCCGGTTTCGCAACCCTGCTCCGGGGCCAGCCTGTTCAAAATGGCGTGTCGTATAATTTGGCTGTACAAAGACACGCACTTATCAGCCAGTTGTCTTACGAACTGGCTTTTGACATTCCTGCTGAGAAAACCGGCAGCATCGCAGCCACAGCCATTATTTCATTTGATTTGCGCGATAATCTCCAGCCGCTGCAACTGGATTTCAGACAGGAAAAAAACAGTGTCCGATCATTGGTCGTAAATGACAAAGCGGTTGCTGCAGACATGCGGCAGGAACACCTGGTCATTGGTAAACAATTTTTGCAAAAAGGACACAACCTGCTCCGTATTGATTTCACCGCCGGCAACGAATCCCTGAACCGGAATAACGACTACCTGTATGCGCTGTTTGTGCCTGACAGGGCAAGAACCGTTTTTCCCTGTTTTGACCAGCCTGATTTAAAAGCAAACTTCATTTTAACGCTGACTGTTCCTGCAGGATGGGCTGTTCTGGCAAATGCAGCTGTTAAAGACTCCTCCACTGCAGGCGCAAAGACAACCTATCATTTTAATAAAAGCGATAAGCTGCCCACCTACCTGTTTTCTTTTACCGCAGGAAAATATGCTGCTGCCGAAAAATCCGGGATGCAGTTTTTATTCAGGGAGACCGATACAGCAAAGATCCGGCTTAGTAAAGATTCCGTTTTCAGGGCACACAGGGAGGCCATTGATTTCCTGGAGGACTGGACGGGCATAAGGTTTCCATTTCAAAAAGTAGGGTTTGTGGCGGTACCCTCCTTCCAGTTTGGTGGCATGGAGCACCCCGGCGAGGTACAATACAATGCTGCAGGGCTTTTCCTGGATGAAGGCGCCACAAAAGATCAGTTGATTGCGCGTTCTGCAGTCATCTCTCATGAAACCGCTCATATGTGGTTTGGTGATTTGGTAACCATGAAATGGTTCAACGATGTCTGGATGAAAGAAGTGTTTGCCAATTTTATGGCTGATAAAATAACCGAAAAACTGCTGGGAACCGAAACCTTTAATTTAAAATTTCTGCTGGACCACACTCCCGCGGCTTATAATGTTGACCGAACGCCCGGCGCCAACCCCATCCGCCAGCAACTGGATAACCTGAAAGATGCCGGTTCGTTATACGGCAATATTATTTACCACAAAGCTCCTGTAATGATGCGGCAACTGGAACTGCTGATGGGAAAAGATAATTTCAGGAAAGGTATACAGGAATACCTGCAGCAATACAGGTATGGCAATGCCACCTGGGACAACCTGATTGCTATCTTAAGCAGGCACACAAAAGCCGATCTTGCCGGCTGGAATAAAGTATGGGTAAACCGCCCGGGAAGACCGGTATTCGGCTACCGGTACGCCAACGGAAAATTTATTATTACGCAAATGCCAGAGCGCGGACAAAACGCCGTATGGCCGCAACGCTTTGCCATTGCTTTACGGTATGCCGGCCGGGATACCACCATGGACCTTGATATGAAAGGAAGCCCATTAAGTTTTTCATTACCGGCAAAACCGGATATTGTGCTGTTTAATACAGATGGCAGGGGCTACGGGTTGTTTCCTGCTACCCTGAACCGGGAATTGTATGAATTACCGAATCCCGTAGCGCGTGCTTCGGCCTATATAAATGCCTACGAAAACATGCTTGCCAGCCGCGGAATTAAGGCCGGCGACCTGCTGGATTTTTTGGTAGCGGGAATTTCGAGAGAAACGAGTGAACTGAACCTAAGGCTTATTTGCGGTTATGCCGCAACGGTATACTGGTCTTTTTTGCCGCCCGGCGAAAGGCTTAACAAAAGTACTTCGCTTGAACAGGCGCTCTGGTCATCGATGTTGCTTCAAACTGCCCCCAACAATAAAAAAATACTTTTTAAAACCTACCAGGATATCTACCTGGGCGAAGAAGCCTCCAGAAAAATATACGATATCTGGCAATCACAGCAGGCCCCGGAAGGCGTAAAACTGACAGAAGATGATTACACTGCGCTTGCAATAACAATGGCAATAAAAACTGACACGGCCAACACCGTGTTGCAGGAACAATTGGCACGCATTGCCAATCCCGACCGCAAAGCAAGACTTGAATTCCTTATTCCTGCACTTTCACCCGACTCAGCAAAGCGGGATGCATTTTTTACCAGCTTGCGGGATATCAGCAACCGCCGCAAAGAAGCCTGGGTGGCTGCGGGGTTGTCTTATTTGAACCATCCGCTGCGACAAAAAAGTTTTATGAAATTCCTGCCGGCCTCATTGAATATGCTGCAGGATGTTCAACGCTATGGAGATGTTTTCTTTCCACAAAACTGGCTGGGTGCCATTTTCAGCAACCATCAGTCGGCTGCAGCCTGGCAGGTAGTAGCCAGTTTCCTGGCTGCACATCCCCGGTATAATAATAAGCTGAAAGCAAAAATATTACAGGCCACAGACAACCTGCACAGGGTACAAAAGATGCGCAACAACTAAAATGGATGTATAGAAACACGGAGTATCACAGAAAATTTCTCCATGCTTCCGTGGTCTCCCCGAAGCTCCTCCCGGACCTGACCAACAAAATAAGGCAGAGAAAGAGATGCTTCGCGCCCTGGCTAAACTTTATAAATGCACAATAACGGCAGGTTTTGTGCATTCATCTTCCAAAACAGCACATTGATCGAAACCGCAGGCCCCGGTAAGTAGTTTCGCGTAGTTTTGTCCCCGTGTTACACTTATTTGATATATGACCTTATCCTGACCCCTTTCACCCATAAACAGGTTAACTGAACAAATATGCGACACAGAAATTATCGCTTTTATATCTTGTCTTTTTTGTACGATCATCGCGAAGAAACGGTAAATATCCGCGCCCTGTTGGATGAAATTGCAGAAGAAGGCCATTATTCGCTTAACTATCTTCTCATATTGGTTCAATCCATGCGCTACAATGGTCTTTTATCCTTGCCGGGTAATGCCTCGCCCAACACCACTACAGAAAAACTGTTTGCGAAAATTGAAGCAGGGGGAATAAATGAATATAAAAAATTGTACAGCTGGGGAGAACGCCTGTATTCACAGCAGTCTGAAATATAAGCAACTTGTGGTTGTTTAAAATATGCATCTTGTTACCAACATTTCCCGGAAAACCTAGGCCTGGCTTCTTTCCTTACCGGTAATGGCCATTTTTAATGCGCTCAGCAAGGCTATACCCGCCGTGGGATTGGCTTCTGCAATATCAAACCAGTTTCCTGCAATGGTTTTATACAACGTGTAATTCTCGCCTGTTGAGCTGGTTAGCTGGTATTCCTGCAATACGGTTCTTACAAATCCCAAAGGGTTGGTAACAACGAAAGGTCTGATGGTGTAAAAGAAATGCCTTGTACCGTCAATGATAAGCTGCGTAGTTTCGGATTGCATACACAATGTTTTAAATTTTCTGTAATCAATTAAAACGGTGGGTACGGGCCATTATAACGTTGCGGAATTAACGATTATTATTTTACTGCAGTAACCGAAATAAAAAAAGGGCTTGCATAGAAATGCTGCCCCGTTTTAAAATCCAATATCCTATGAAAAACCGATACAAAGATATAATACATTATTTCATAATGCAACGTCAAAATACGCAATATTTATGCGTATTTTTACTATTTTATTGATAAAAACCGATCAGTGCAGCAAATAAGCCGCCTTTTTAATCCAAAACCCACCCGGTAGTAAATACCTTGCCCCGCCTTATCTCCGGCTTACCAGCCTTTCTTATTATCCTGTTCCTGCAGCAACTGCAGCGTATGTTCCAGGGCATTTTTACTTAACCAATCCTGGTGACCCGTAATTATAAAATTTGGATGTTTGTATTTCTTTTGAATGCGGTGGATGGTAGCAGGCCACTCTTTTACATTGGCATCTGACAGGTTACCGGGATCCTTTGCTTCCACACTTTTAATCAAACATCCGCCGTAGATAATTCTCTGCTGGCCAAACCAGATTATGATATTATCGGGCGAATGTCCCTGGCCGGGGTACCATGTTTCAAAATTGTATTGCCCTACGGTAAAAACAGTATCCTTATCAATCAGCCTTGCAGCCCGCTTCGCGTTATGCGCAGCAGCCAGCGAATCGGTCATCCTGGTGGTATAAGTGCTGATGCCCTGTTGACGATAGTAAGCAAGCCCGGCTGTTCTGTCTTCATGAAAATGAGTAGCAATGCAAATGGCTACTTTTTTGTGGTGCCTGGCTTGTATGCTATCCAACAGGGGCTGAAACTGTGTAGTGTCCCAGGGCGTGTCAAACATCACTACCCCCTTGTTTGTTACGAGATACATACTGTTTGAAGGAAACGCTGTGCCCTTATAGTCGTGGTAAGTAGTGAAAACATAAAAATCTCCGGTGAGATGAGTAATTTTCAAGGCAGGTGTTGCCCGTTGCCCAAAAGTATGGGCAAGCAAAGAAAAAGAGATGATAAGCGCCAGGATTTTTTTCATTGGATGAATCACAAAAAAAGTGCTGAAAAATTACCAGTTAATTGCCATTTCAAACGCTGCCGGCTATGCGCCATTATTGATAAGCCAGGCAACTTGCTGAACAGGAACATTTTCTTTTCCTATGATGTCTTTGTAGAGATCGGGTCTGCGGGCCTGCCGGTAGCGATAACCGCCCGACATCTTTAGTTTGGCGGGAACAATGCTGGCAATAGCAATATCATTGTCCAGTTTGGTGCATTCTGCAATGATGTCGCCAAATGGATCCAGGATCATGGCACATCCATTTTTCAACTGGTCGTCATCCATTCCGATGGGGTTTGAAAATACTGCGTAAATACCATTATCATAAGCGCGGGAAGGCAGCCATTTCATCAGCCATTCCCTTCCTTTAAGACCATTAAATTCTTTACGCAAACTGGTAGGATCGGACTCCCTGTTTTGCCACAGGGCAGGGTCAACGAAACCCGCGCCCGGCCTGGTAGAAGGCGTACACATGGTAACATGTGGCATGAAAATAATATCAGCACCCAGCAATGCGGTAGCTCTTACGTTCTCTGTAATATTGTTATCGTAACAGATCAGTATACCACATTTCCAACCCAGTAAATCAAAGACTACGTATTCATTGCCCGGAAGTATATGCGGGTTGATGAAAGGATGCAGTTTTCTGAATTTGGCAACAACGCCATTTTTACCGGCACAAACATACGCTTTGAAAATCCTGTCCTGCTCATCTTTTTCAAACAGTCCTGCAAGAACAACTATGTTTGCTTCCCTGGCAATGGTCACCAGCTCCTGCACACTTGTTCCGTTTGGCACAGGTTCCGCCACAGCAAGTAATTCGGCTTCCGATAAATGCCTGGCAAAAGAATAACCGGTTACAGAACATTCATGAAAGGCAACGACACCCGCACCTGCAGCAGCAGCCTGCGTGGCTAATTTTCTGATAACGGAGAGGTTGTATGTTTTATCCCCGCTTTTGTTTTCAAACTGTGCGGTGGCAATTTTTATGGTTTCCATGCTGCTAAAATAAGCCAATATACTATTCCGCAACGGCCGTTTTCGGGTGCCGTTTTTCTTTTGTGCACACGATAATTATACCCGGTTAATGTAAGGGCAATAGCTGATTTTGCTGTCATTTTCACCACCCCTGCCGTATTTGCGAATAGCCGAACCCGAAAATAATTACACAACTGGCCGGTAATTTGAGGCATAATTATAACCTGCTGTAATTACGCTACCCCCCTCTTAATCATTTAAAAAAGGTAATTATGGAACCGTTGATTTATTTACACGAATACATGCGTTTCCTGGAATGGTTTAAAATCAAATACCCTGAACTGTATGACAGGTATTTTGTGAACATACTCGTTCCAAGAGATAAAAAAGGTATCAAAATTATACGCGATAATCTCAGGGATGAGATCTATAACAAACTGGTAAACATCAGAAACGCTTATTATGAACAGAAAAAAGGCAACTCACCTGCCGGCACCTAACCGCAATACTGCATCCGTTATAGTTTACTGCAAATTTATTTTTAAGAGCACCATCAATAACCACCAGGGCATCATTGTGTTCGCCGGTTAATTCAATATCAACGAAGTTGCGTCATTATATTTCCTTCGCCGCATCGTAAAAACACTAGCATATTTTCGTAATTATACTATCAGCCGGACAAAAACCGAAGATTAAAAATTTATTAAATATCCTCTTTTTCAGTAGACCCGTGCTGCCTATTTTTGTGTCAGAAGTTGATTGATCATTATCCAGTAAATCCTATAGAAAAACCAACCACTTATCCTATATCCTGAAGAAAGATCATTCGAAATCCAGTATCAATCACGCTTCTTTTTCTAACCAACACATATCATTGTTACAAAAGTAATTCACATCTCCTGCCGGCTAAACCTGGCAGGAGGTTTTTTTTGCGGTTAACCCCGGGTTCAGCTGTTGATTTTATCATTATACAAGTCCGCTGTATTAATTTTTGTTGTGACCACTCTACCTGATTACCCCGGCGGCGTACGCTCATACAACAAGGCATACCTGTGCTGAAAGTAGGTTAACATAGGCCGCCGGGTATTTCATATTTTAATAATTAATCGTCGTGTTATTATCTTTCTCACCGGGATCAGTCCACAGCGTTGTAACAATACCCGCCAGTTGTTGCGACATAGTTCCCAGTTCAGTAATTTTTGCACGCTGATCGGCAGGCATATTTTCATCTCCGGCAAAATGCGCCATGATGCCGTTCCTGAACAACGGTGTTGCAAAGCCTGCAACCGGCGCAGGAGCGCCCAATATATTGGTGAGATAATAATTAAAATAACCATCAAGATGCCCGGAAAGAAAAAGATTTGAATAGTCGGGGAAACTCATGCCACCCGGCAAATTGGCGGCTATTGCCTGCACATTATTGGTTTTAACCTCCAGCCCGCCATTCTTCAGCGTCACTATCCTGTAAGGAATAGGCGCTGTTACCAGCGAGCCTGTCTGTATATCAAACAATTTATTTCCATTGTGTTCATAAGAGGCAATATCGTTTGCGTGGTAATGGCCTGTAAAGATTATTTTCAACCCTGCATCCATCAGTGTATTGGTTACATTTTGCCAGTCGTCTATAACATAGCCCGGATCCAGTTCAGACTGGCCGGTATAATGTTCAATCAGGTTGTGGTGCATCATGGCAAAAACTTCGGTGTGCTGCTGTTTCGCAAGCGCTATTTGATTAAGTACCCAAGCAAGGGTTGCCGGCTTTATTCTTCCAGCAGCTATGTCGCCGGAAGGGCCGTATTCTTCATACCTGCTTGCATCTATCGAGATAAGCCTTAAGCCTGGTTGTAGCTGGGCAACATAGCTCAGGGAATTGGCATCACGCGCAATAGCCGCATTGTAACCAAAGCTGCCATAGATAGCCGGGAAATCGGCTTTAGAAGTCAGCTCTACCGGAAAATCATTATCGCCAATATACTTTTTTGCCTTGGCATTGTTGATATCATGATTGCCCGGCATTACATATACCCGTATACCGCTGTTGCACAGTTGGGCAAAAAAGGCCGCCATTGCCTGGTGACCAATCTTTTCTCCATCTTTGGTAATGTCGCCGGGTACCAGCAGAATATCCGGCTTTTCTGATTTCAATTCATTCATTACTTCTCTCCATATAGGATCGCTGAACTCTACCAGTTTTGGATCCTGGTTGAGATAGTTTTGAAATGCCAGGCCGTTTGCAGCGTTTTCTCCCAGCAGGGAGGGGTGCATGTAATGTATATCAGACACTATCGCAATTTTCAGCTGCCCTCCCGGCAGATAAGGATATCCATGAGCATTACCGGGCAACGGATTTTTTTGGCAGGACGACAGCAGTACGACTGCCAGCAATACAAAGAAGCATAATTTCTGTTTCATAATAGAAGTGTTTTAAATGGTGAAGTAGGCTATGAAGCTACTATCCGCCAACAGCTTACCCGAATTGATATTTATAATAAGGGCTTTGCCACTGGTAGTAATTACCAAACGGTGGGACAAAATAAAGTGCAGGTAGTAAAAATTGCAAAAGACGCCGGGCTGGTAAACACGCGCCGGAAATTTTACCGGACAAACAGCCGGTTTATGCAAAAAATGCAAAAGAAAATGTTCGCTATCGGGGGATTTGTTTCAAAAAA